>Ga0316218_1000251_pt1 | contig 81047 bp, 71 predicted proteins | sample TBH18003metaG_FD_203634 | JGI IMG/M metagenome (GOLD analysis project Ga0316218, IMG submission 203634) | Freshwater microbial communities from Trout Bog Lake, Wisconsin, USA - TBH18003 | ecosystem: Environmental > Aquatic > Freshwater > Lake > Hypolimnion/Profundal zone | place: USA: Wisconsin... | reverse complement strand
TCAGCGGAAGAATGATATTAAGCGAGTACAGTAAAAAGTTTCTTGCTGAGTTTAAAGGCAGAATGAAAAGATAAATTTACAATCCTTCAAATTCATAAATTGGATCGATGTGAGTATTGGGATCCATGAAAAAAACAGATTTGATCAATCCATCTTTCAATCCATACACCCATCCATGCAAATCAGGGCTATTATCATATTTCCATGCTCTTTGTATGATTGATGTTTTAGCTAAATTCATTACCTGCTCCTGTACATTCAATTCAACTAATCTGTTTGTTCTTTCCTCTTCATCAGGAATAGCATCTATTTCCTTTCGATGCAAACGATGAATGTCTTTTATGTTTCGCAACCACATATTCAATACATATTTATGATCATTGTTGGTCATAGCTGCTTTAATTCCACCACAACCATAATGGCCGCATACAATCACATGTTTTACTTTTAAATAATTAACTGCATAGTCCAATACACTTAGTAAGTTTACATCAGTATTGATAACAAGATTGGCAATGTTTCGATGAATAAACATTTCGCCTGGTTGTGTTCCGGTAATGCTATCCGGATGAACACGACTATCGGAACAGCCAATCCATAAAGAAAAGGGTGTTTGAATTTGTGCGAGGTGATGAAAATAATCAGGGTCGGATTTTATTTTACTTTCAGACCATTCTTTATTATTTAATAATAGTTGTTGTATTGATTGTTCCATAGAAATTTTTTAAATATTCAAACCACCGCAAGCACTTAATACTTGTCCGGTAATGTATGAACTTAAATCACTCGCTAAGAATAATGTTGTGTTGGCAATTTCTTCTGCTTTACCAAAACGGCCTAATGGAATTTTTTTTAGAAACTCTTCTGCAGCTGCACCTTCTTTTAAATAATGTGTCATATCGGTTTCAATAAAACCCGGCGCAATCGCATTGCAACGAATATTTCTGCTTCCTAATTCAGCCGCAATTGATTTGGTAAAGCCAATGATACCTGCTTTGCTTGCTGCATAGCTGCTCTGGCCTGCGTTTCCGCGAACACCAACAATTGAACTCATATTAATGATGCTGCCTGCTTTTGCTTTCATCATGGGGCGAATGACTTGTTTCGTCATATTAAATACACTTTTTAAGTTGGTGTTCATCACTTCATCCCATTGTTCAGCAGTCATGCGCAACAACAAATTATCTTTTGAGATACCTGCGTTATTAACACAAATATCTATTGCGCCAAATTCTTTCAAAACATCATTTACCAATATTTCGCATTGTGTAAAATCGCCGGCATTGCTTTTATAAGCTTTTGCTTTCACACCTAATGCCTTTAATTGATTTTCTAATGCTTTTGCTTTTTCTGAACTACTATCACTTACGTAAGTAAAGGCAATATGCGAACCTTGTTCTGCTAATTTTAATGCAATGGCTGCACCAATACCACGAGCAGCACCTGTAACGATTGAAACTTTATCTTTTAATATCATGATGATGTATTTATTCTGCAATGATAAGATTCTTTCTATTTAGGCATGGATTCTTTATCCTTCTTTTTAAACAATTAAGGAAGAGATCTCTTCAATAAAATTTCTGTCGTTACTTAATCTGGGTACTTTGTGTTGACCACCCAGCTTACCTTTGCTGCGAAGCCATTCTGTAAAAACCCCTTTTTTTAATGATCTTATTAAAGGCATGCGCAATGCAATATCTTTATGACGCTTTGCTTCGTAATCGCTGTTTAAATTTTTTAATGCACAATCTAATTCGTAAGAAAAATGATGCATGTTATCAGGTTCTTTATCAAATTCTATCAACCATTCATGGGCACCATTATTTTCGCTGCTGAAATATACCGGTGCAGCAGTATAATCATTAACAATAGCATTCGTTTTATTGGAGGCAATGGCAATCGCTTTATCGGTATTATCAATTATCACTTCTTCACCAAATGCATTGATATAATGTTTTAATCGTCCGCTAACTTTTATTCTAAATGGTTCTAATGAAGTGAATTGAATAGTATCTCCTACCAAATATCTCCATAAGCCGCCACTGGTTGAAATTACTGGTGCATAATTTTTATTTAATTCTACTTTATTCAACCCAATTGTTTCAGGATTTTCTTTTCCATATTCTTCTATCGGCATAAATTCATAAAAAATGCCATGCTGTAAGAACAATAACATGCCATCATCATTGGGATTTATCTGCGCAGAAAAAAATCCTTCACTTGCATTATAGAGATCTAAATAAAAAATATCTTTACCAATTAGTCTTTTAAATTGTTCGCGATAAGGTGTAAATGAAACACCACCATGCAAATACAATTCAATATTGGGCCAAACTTCACTTAATGTTTGTTTGCCTGTTATTGATAATATTTTTTTAATGAGTACCAATGTCCATGTTGGTACACCTGAAATTGAAGTTACATTTTCAGAAATGGTTGAATAAGCCAGTCGTTCAATTTTATCTTCCCATTCATCCATCAATGCGATAGATAATTCAGGTGTGCGAATCCAATTCGCCCACATAGGTGTATTTTGTAAAAGCACCGCACTTAAATCACCATAATGAATTTCTTCATTAATAGAATTGATTTGATGACTTCCTCCGATCACTAATCCTTTTCCGGTTAATAAATCGCTTTCCGGATTAAAATTATAATACATCGTCAATACATCTTTTGCAGCCTGATAATGACAATCTTCTAAACTTTCTGTTGTGATGGGAATAAATTTACTTTTATCGCTTGTTGTTCCGCTACTCTTGGCAAACCAATTAACGGGTGTGTTCCATAATAAATTTTCTTCGCCATTCATTAATCTTTCAAAGTAAGGCTTCAAATCGTCATATTCATGAATGGGGACTGTATTTTTAAAATCACGAATGGTTGAAATGCCAGCCAGTCCATACTTTCGGCCAATTTCACTGTATTGTCCGTGGGTGAAGAGATCTTGCAATACTTCACGCTGTGCAGCAATCGGATTTTGCATCCAATGCTCGATACGCCAGAGACGCAATCTTGCTAAACGCGATATTGCCGGACTCAATAATTTCATTTGGAGGAACTATGCAAGCAAAATAAGAAATGAAAATGATTTAAGGAAGATTATTCTTCTGAATTGATTGTTTCGGTTTCAGTATCTCTTAATAAAGCGCTATCTCTTTCCATATCAATGATCCAATCTTTCCGCTTTAATTCGAAATTTGTTCCAAGATATAAGCGACGAACTTTCTCATCATCTGCCAATTGTTCTGCTGTACCATGTTTAAATATTTTTCCTTCGATCAATAAATAAGCACGGTCGCAAATAGATAAAGTTTCATTTACATTATGATCGGTGATGAGGATACCGATATTTTTATATTTTAATCTGGCAACAACTGTTTGTATATCTTCTACTGCAATGGGATCAACACCTGCAAAAGGTTCATCCAATAAAATAAATTTAGGATCTACTGCCAATGCACGTGCAATCTCTGTTCTTCTTCTTTCGCCACCACTTAAACTATCGCCATTGTTTTTTCGAACATGATGTAAATTAAATTCGTCCAACAAGGTTTCTAATTTCAGTATTCGTTCCTTTTTGGTCATGTTGGTCATTTCTAACACCGCTAAAATATTGTCCTGCACACTTAATTTTCTAAATACACTTGCTTCCTGTGGCAAATAGCCAATGCCCATTTGCGCTCTTTTATACATGGGCAGTTTGGTAATATTGATATCGTTCAAAAAAACATCGCCCAAATCAGGTTTAATCAAACCCACAACCATATAAAATGTAGTTGTTTTACCCGCACCATTGGGCCCGAGTAAACCAACGATCTCTCCCTGATTCACTTCAATAGACACATCGTTTACTACAGTTCTGCCGCTGTAAGTTTTAACGAGGTTCTTTGTATAGATAGTAATGCTCAAAACAAATGTTTTTGCAAAAATATAGGTTATCAAACAGATAATAAACAGAATACATCATCTTAACAGATGTTTCAATAAAAGGTGGTTGTAATGTATATTGCATCAATTTTTGGAAAATGAAGATCACCCAACATATAACACAGGCAAAAAACACATTGGTTTCTTTTGAAGTATTACCGCCATTAAAAGGCAAAACTATTTCTTCTTTGTATGATCATTTAGATCCGTTGATGGAATTTATGCCATCATGGATCAATGTTACTTATCACAGAAGTGAATCAATGTTCAAGAAAAAAGCCGATGGCACTTTTGAAAAAGTAGAAGTGCGCAAAAGGCCCGGTACGGTTGGTATTTGCGCTGCCATTATGAATCATTATAAAATTGATACAGTACCTCATTTTATTTGCGGTGGTTTTACTAAACGCGAATGTGAAGATGCTTTGATTGATTTGAATTTTTTAGGTATCGATAATGTATTGGTATTGCGCGGTGATGCAGAAAAAAATGAACCTAATTTTATTCCGGAGAAAGGAGGACATGCTTATGCAATTGATTTGCAAAAGCAAGTAGTGAATCTAAACCACGGATTATATTTAGATGAAGATATTCAAAACGGCGGTAAAACAGATTTTTGTATTGGTACTGCAGGCTATCCTGAAAAACATTTTGAAGCACCAAATTTAGAAATTGATTTGCAGCGTTTGAAAGATAAAGTAGATGCAGGTGCAGATTATATTATGACGCAAATGTTTTTTGATAATGCAAAATTTTTTGCGTTTGTAAAAGCTTGCAGGGAAATGGGTATTACCGTTCCTATTATTCCGGGATTAAAACCCATCACAACAAAAAAACAATTAACGGTATTACCAAGAATTTTTCATGTAGATATTCCTACTGAATTATCTAATGCTGTGTTGAAATGTAAGGCAGATTCGGATGTAGAGCAGATTGGCACTGAATGGTTAATTCACCAAAGTAAGGAGTTGAAAAAATTTGGTGTACCAGTTTTGCATTATTATACACTCGGTAAACCGCAAATTATTCGGAATGTAGTAAAAGAAGTTATTTGATTTATTGAGTTAAATAACTAGAAGTAAAATTAAATACACATTCGCAATTCTTTTTTTAAGGCTTCTTCAAATGTAATTGGACGATAGTTAAGAAGTTCAAATTTATTATAGGTAATATACTTGAGTGAAATGTGAGTCTCTTTATGAAAATTGGTTTTTTATATTTCTCATTGTTGATATTAACTTTTGAATATAATTTTAAATATGGCATATTTTCTTTTACGCAATTGCAACAAGAAATCAACAAAAAAGTAAATAGAAATGATTTTTTAATGTCAAAAATTTATATTCTATTAAAATTACAGCTGGGGTTTTAATAATGTTGATGCAAAAATTATTTAACCGTTTTCCAAACAGCCTGATTAATAATAACGGGATATTTCTTTTTTAATTCAACGATCCATTTTTCTTCCAGTTGTTGTTGATAATCATTGATCACTGCATTTTTTGCTTCAGCAAAAGTTTTTTGCTCTTTTGAATCGTGAATTTGGGTTACCATCAGCGAAACATAATTATTATCTGTTGTATTTTTCTCCGGTGTTGATATAAAACCAATTCGTTTTTCAATTTTTTGCCGAACAGGGGATTGATTGTCTTCAAACCTGCCGCTGTCTGCAAATGCGCTGCTGCCATAATTGGAAATAATATTTCTCCAGTATTTTATATTTTTTTGCAAATTTTTTATAATCTCTAACGCTGTTTCTTTTGTCTTACTATTGATTACAATTGCAGAAAAACCCTGCTGCCATTGATATTGATTGATATGTGTTTGATAAAAATCTTTCAACAATATACTGTCATCATTTGCTTTACTCCAAACATGTTTATCCATTACTGCAAATAAAAGATTGGCATCAGTAAACTCTTTTAATTGTTCACGCATCTGCTTACTGTATTCTTCTAAATGATCTTTGTAATAATTGCTCACGCTGCTAAACAAAAAATCATTAAAAAGATTTGCATAATAATCTGTTGTGTTTTTTTCAATCAGCTTTCCTCTTAAAGCATTCAACCAATCTGTAACTGTGATTTTCTTTTTTGGAAATGAAAAAAGAATGGTTGAGTCGTTTATGGTTGAAGAATTAAACTTTTGCTCATTCACAGATGCTTGTGTGTATTGCCACAATTCAGTTTCATTAAAATCTGCTTCTTTACATTCAGTTGTAACCAACCACTTTCTCAATAATTGTTTCTTTGCAACATTCATCCTGTCACTGGTCTCAATTTTTTGTTTCAATGATGCAGCCAATGCATCATTCATTTTTTTTTCTACAGGGATAATGGAAATTAATTTAAGAATATGATAACCATATGCTGTTTCAAAAGGTGGCGTAACCTCTCCTAAGTGTTCTAATCCAAAAACTTTATCTTCAAAATCTTTATTGTATTCCCCAATGCCGATATCGGGTAAAAGCCTGTTATCATTGCTTTTGCTGGCATTGAATTGAATAGCCAATTCTTCAAACAATGTTCCGCTGATGATTTTTTTATAAACAGAATCTGCCAATTGTTTTGTTTTTTTCTTGTCTGTTTCGGTAGCATTTGGCGGATAAGCGAATAGTATTTGTGTCACTCTTCTTTTACCGATGCCGCTTCGTTCATTTATATTTTTAAAAATATGATAACCGTATTTTCCTTTGTATATAGCAGAAAAACTGCCCGGTTTTAATTGATAAATCATATTCTCAATATCGTATGGTAAAGTAAAAGCAGTGATGTAACCAATAATGCTATTTGAATTTTTTACATCCTCATCACTTGAAAAAACTTGTGAAACCGCATTAAAACTAATACCCAATTGTAATTGATGATATGCTTGTTGAATTTGTTTATATGCATTAGCAGAATCTTTGCCAAAAGATACAAATACCTGTGCTGCTAAAATATCTTTTTGTGTTCTCTCAAAAGCTTCTTTGGTTAAACCTTTTATATCTGCTTCTTCATTAATAACCGCATCTGCAATTTGGTTTCTGTAATTTTTATTCTCAATTGCAATATTGTTTTGTTCATTCAATTGTTCATCATAAGCGGCCTGTACTTTCAATTTATAATTGATGAATAATTGCAAATAATCTTCTAAAGCTTTTTGTTTGTTTTTAGTATTAACAGGACTTTTTTCAAATGCTTTAACAAATTCATTTTTGTCAACGCCATATTTACCATACGTAAATAATGTTTGAGAATAAACAAATAAATTACCAAAAATTAAAACAAGCAATAGTATATATTTCATTGATACAAGAATGCTATTTGTTTTTTACTTTCGTATTAATAACGTCGTTAAACTGTTCAATGCTTAATTGTTTGGCGATAATTCTTTTATCCTGATCTAACAAATAAACAGTTGGTGTTTTAGAAACATCATACAACTGGCGAAAATTTGGCTGGCCTGCAGCTTGCACCGCATCACGTGCTGCTTTTGTTTCATAGACGTAAACCCAATCCTTACTGAAGTTTTTGTCATGTATAAACTTTTTCATTTCATCATTAGTGCCATCTTTTACATTCACACTATACAATTTCATACCCAATGCTTTCCAGTTTGACTTATATAAGGAATCAATTTTGGGTAATTCCTCTTTGCAATGGCCACAGGTTGGATCCCAAAATACAACCAATGTAAATTTTCCTTGCAAACTGTACAAGGCAATATTTTTCCCGCTGGTATCTGTCAAATCTAATATTGGTGCAGGATTACCCAATTGATTGGTCATTAAACTATATGCACGATCAAAAATTATTTTACGCGATTGCGCATTTAAAAAACTGGTGTCCCCTTTTGAATAAAAATTATCAAATAAATATAAGAACACTTTGTCTTGCCCCATGTATTCCGGATTCAAATATTTATTGGTGAACTTGGTTAATAAATAAGGATACATCTCTTTACCTGTTCTTGCAGAGAGCAACATAATTTTAATTTCTTTAATCAATGAATCAGGCTCAGGATAAACATAATATTTAAAATATTCATCGAGCTTCTTTTCAAAGAATGGCGTATGTAATAGCCTGTCATCATTAAACAATACATCATCCCAAAAATGTTCTTTTACAAAATGGTAAGGATAGGTAGAATCTGCTTTTCCTTTAACGATTGGAATGGCTGGTGCATCGGGCCTTTTCATGGCAATTAATAATGTTGCCAATAATGAATTAGGATTTTGTTTGATGATGTTATCGCGATAGTTATTTAATTCTTTGTTTTGTTTGATAAGCTCATTTCGAAGATTTACTGAATCTGTTTTGGTTTTAGCTTCTGTAAATTGTTTGTTAAGATCAGTTAATAGTTTTCCTTTTTGAACCGTGAAAGCAGAATATTGTTTGAACAAAGTATTATCCGGTGAACCGGTGATCATTACATTTTCTTTTTTAGTTGAATCGGCAACAATAGAAAAATTTTGTTCCTTACCAATCAGCAGATCAAACTGAATAGCCATTTGCGACGATACAATAAAATAAATGCCGCCGGTTAATTTTTTTTCCCCTTTAAAAACGCCATTGCCTTTTGCATCGAGCCAGGCAGAATCGGTCAATGTTTTGCCGTTGCCAAAATAACTTCCCAAATACAAATAACAATTTTTATAAGGCGTATATGTGATGTTGATGTGATAGCCGTTATTGGCTGGTGCAGTTTTTTTTGCATTGTTTTGACCAACAACATTCAAACTAAAAATAAAAATAAAGTTTATCGTTAAAAGGTTCTTCATCAGTAATTAATTAGAAAGGTAAATGTACACAAATACATGATTGGCGATTTTAACGAAATGCAGCAATGATATATTTTATAAAAATCTTAATATCTGTCAAATCATTTCTATTAAATCTTTAGCGCTTCCCTATTTTTGCCGCTGTGAAGAAACAGAAACGACAAATAGTATTGCAAGATGTGACGGTTCAGGATTATGCGGCCGAAGGAAAATCATTAGCAAAAGTGGATGGAAAAGTAATTTTTATTGAAAATACTGTTCCCGGCGATGTTGTAGATATCCAATTAATTAAAAGTAAGAAAGATTGGGCGGAAGCTTATCCGATCCACTTTAAAAAATATTCTGAAGAAAGAGTAGTTCCCTTCTGCACTCATTTTGGTGTTTGTGGTGGTTGTGTTTGGCAAATGTTGCCTTACGACAAACAATTAATGTACAAACAAAAGCAAGTTGCAGATAATTTACAGCGTATTGCAAAAGTTGAGTTGCCGATAATCAATAAAATCATTGGTGCAAGTACAATGCAGGGTTATCGTAATAAAATGGAATATACTTTTTCCAATAAAAAATATATTCCATCTGCTGAGTTCAGAAAATTAAAAAGCGAAGGTGCTGAAATAATGAATGAAGGCGGTTTTGGCGGCTTTCATGCAAAAGGTATTTTTGATAAAGTGGTTGAAATAGATACTTGTTATTTGCAAAACGAACCAACCAATCTTATTAGGAAAGCCATTGTATCATTCGCCCAAAAACATAATTTACCATTTTATGATGCAAGGTCACATCAGGGATGGTTGCGTAATGTAATGATACGTTTGGCAGAAACAGGTGAGTTGATGGTGAATATTGTTTTGGGTTATGAAGATGAAGCCAACAGAAAAAATTTATTGGATACATTGATGCATCAGTTTCCGCAGATCACTACTTTATTACATACCATCAATACTAAATTCAACGATAGCATTTTTGATCTGCATCCGAAAGCTTATTATGGAAAAGGATATATTATTGAAAAGTTAGAAAACTATCAATTTAAGATCAGCCCCAAATCTTTTTTTCAGACCAATACCAAACAAGCAGAAAAATTATATCAGGTAGCAAGAGAATATGCTGAATTAGATGGAACGCAAGTTTTGTATGATTTGTATTGCGGAACGGGTAGCATTGGAATTTTTGTAAGTGCTACCGCTAAAAAAATTATTGGCGTAGAAGTCATTAAAGAAGCAATAGAAGATGCGAAAGAAAATGCAGCGTTAAACAACATTTTACACTCTTCATTTTTTGCAGGAGATGTAATTGATATTTGTGATGATGTTTTTTTTGCTGCACACGGTAAACCGGACGTGATTATTATCGATCCGCCGAGAGCAGGTATGCATGAAAAATTAGTGAAAAAATTATTAGACATTGCTGCACCAACGATTGTTTATGTAAGTTGTAATCCTGCAACACAAGCAAGAGATGTAGCTTTGCTGGATGAAAAATATGCGGTAACAAAAATTCAACCGGTAGATATGTTTCCGCATACGCATCATATAGAAAATGTGATGCAATTAAAATTAAAATAAAACAGTACGACAAGAATAATTTAGAGCAAGATGACACAATTTAGACCCAGCAGATTTCAAATATTACCACCTGTCATTAAAAATTTATTGATCATTAATGCATTGGCTTTTTTGGCGCAGAATACAGTTGGTAAATCTTTTTTTAATATGGATGATTTGTTTGCCTTGCATACCTGGCAAAGCCCGTTGTTTAAACCCTGGCAGTTTATCACACACATGTTCATGCATGGTAATCTTGGCCATATTTTTAGCAATATGCTCGCTTTATGGATGTTTGGATCTGTCTTGGAAAGTTTATGGGGGCCTAAAAGATTTCTCACTTTCTATTTTGTTTGCGGTTTAGGTGCAGCACTTTGTCATATGCTTGTTTTATTTTTTGAAAATCAAAGTATGATTAATGCTTATTATGCAATTAATCCAGATTCATCTGATTATTTATATACGGCGCAGCATTTTATTGAAAAGTATATTCCTATTCACCAATCAGTTCCTATTGATATTGAAACCGCTAAACAGATTGTAGACTTAAGATTAGATGAGGCAACTTTAGGTGCATCCGGTGCCGTCTTCGGTTGTTTGGTGGCATTCGGTTATTTGTTCCCGCATACTAAAATTTATATTTACTTTTTTATTCCATTGCAGGCAAGATGGTTTGTATTATTGTATGCAGGGTTTGAATTAAGCATGGCCATTAATAATTCTGCCGGAGATAATGTGGCACATGTTGCCCATTTAGGCGGCGCATTGGTTGGATTTTTATTGGTATATTTTTGGAACAAAACGAATAGAAAAACGTTTTATTAATTGTAAGCGGGAATTTTATGAGTGTAAGAGAATACCAATCCGGAAGAAAACCCTTATTGGGTCAGGATAATAATGCATTGGTGATGTTAATCGCTATCAATGCATTAATTTTTGTGGCATTGAATTTTTTATTGATCGTTTACTTTTTGGGCTATCAAGATAATGCTACTGCAAGGGCTTTTTTTAATAAGCAGATATTAGATTGGTTTGTGTTGCCGGCCTCTATGGATAAATTGGCTACCCGTCCTTGGACGCTCATTACTTCTATGTTCACGCATTATGATGTATGGAGTTTGATTAGTACTTTATTATGGTTATGGGGCTTTGGTTATATTCTGCAAGATTTAGCAGGCAATAAAAAATTATTACCCGTTTATTTATATGGTGGATTTGCAGGTGCTCTTAGTTTTTTATTAAGCATTCATTTAATTCCTGCATTTTATCAAAACATAGCACTCACGCCATCTTTATTAGGTGGTGGGGCAGCAGTAATGGCTGTGGCAGTTGCCACTACAACACTAGCACCGGATTACAGAATCTTTCCATTAATTAATGGTGGCATTCCTTTATGGGTATTGACATTGATCTTTGTGGCAATTGATTATGCTACCATTGCCAGTACCAGCGGTGGTTATGCCATTGCTCATTTAGCAGGAGGGGCAATCGGTTTTATTTTTGTCAGGCAATTGCGAAACGGGAATGATTGGAGTTTGTGGATGATTAATTTGGTAGATTGGATTGATAACTTATTTAATCCAGAGAAAAAAGAAAAAGCACCCAAAGAAAAATTATTTTATAAAGCCTCCAGTAAGCCATATCAAAAAAGAAGCAACCTTACACAACAAAGATTAGATGAGATTTTGGATAAGATCAACTTACAGGGATACCATCTCTTAACAGATGAAGAAAAAGATTTTTTGAAAAGAGCCAGCAAAGAAGAATTATAAATCCACTCTTTTCATTTCCGCTTACCATCATTGTTTTGTATTTTTAGTATATGGCAAAAAGCCCTGCACGTAACTTTTTTAAAATCTTTTTTATCATCATTAATTTTTTAGTGGTTACACTTTTTTTATTGGGTTGTTTGTCTCCTTGGTTAAATCCGGAAAAATTTGGTTGGATTGGTTTTATCGGCATTGCCATGCCATATTTGATTTTGATGTTAATCTTTTCTGTCATTTTTTGGTTAGTGGCGAAACCTAAGTTGGCATTGATTCCTGTAATTACACTCTTAATTGGATGGCAACAGATTAATGTTGTATTTGCATTGAAATGGGAGGTTGAATTTATAAAAAATAAACCCGAAAATAGTATTCGTATTGTTGATTGGAATGTGCAAAGTTTTAATGGGTTATCAAAAAATGGTGCGCTTAAAAAACATATTCGGGAAGAAGTAGCAGATGTGATTTTGAATTTAAAACCTGATATTATTTGCATGCAGGAATTTAATTCAGCCTATCATCAAGCAACACAATGGGATAATATTAGTATGTTCAGTAAAGCATATCCTTACTATTATTTTTCAAAAGATTATCAACGCAATAATGGTATGTATCAATCGGGTTGTATCATCTTTTCAAAATATCCATTGATTGATTCTAATAAAATAAAATTCAAAACACCCGAAAGTTTAATTTATGTGGATGTGTTAAAAGGTGCAGATACCTTCCGCATTTATACAACACACCTTCAATCTTTCAAATTCAAAAAAGAAGATTATGATGATATTGAAAAAATAAAAGAACAGGAGGAAGATGCATTGGCTGCTTCTAAAAATATTTTTATCAAAATGAAATTTGCATTTAAACGAAGAGGCGGTCAGGTAGATATTATAAGAAATCAAATTGATAAAAGCCCTTATCCATCTATTATTTGCGGCGATTTTAACGATGTGCCTAATAGTTACACGTACTTTCATATTAAAGGCAAGCGGCAGGATGCTTTTTTAAAAAAAGATTTCGGTATTGGCAGAAGCTTTATTGCGCTGGCGCCTACTTTAAGAATAGATTATGTTATGCCTGACGATAAATTTGATGTATTACAATTTGATTTGGTTGATGAAGACCTGAGCGATCACTTATTATTGGTTACCGATGTAAGATTAAAAAAATAATTTATCTTCGTTTCACAATGAAAATGGTTACTTCAGTATATTATTGTTTTTATTGCTGCCGCTAAGCGGTCAAATTATACCTTTGCGATGGTTCTATCGCAACATCTTTATCCATTTTATTTAACAAGTACAAGAAAAAATATGTCACTTAAAGTATATAATTCACTTACACGTAAAAAAGAAGAGTTCAGTCCATTGGTTAATGGTCATGTCGGCATGTATGTATGCGGACCAACTGTTAGTGGGGAAAGTCATTTAGGTCATGCACGACCATTTATTACCTTCGATGTTATCTATCGTTATTTAATGTATTTGGGTTATAAAGTTCGTTATGTAAGAAACATTACCGATGCAGGGCATTTTGAAGAAGAAGGTCGTGAAGCAGAAGATAAGATCAGCAAAAAAGCAGTGATCGAAAAATTAGAACCAATGGAGTTGGTTCAGAAATACACCAACTTATTTCATTGGGCAATGAATCAATTCAATAATCTTCCCCCAAGTATTGAACCAACAGCCACTGGGCATATTGTTGAACAGATTAACATGATAGAAGAAATTATTAAAGATGGATATGCTTATGTTGCCAATGGCTCTGTTTATTTTAATGTAGAAAAATACAATACCGATTTTTCAAAAAAAGGATTGCCTTATGGAATGCTGAGCGGAAGAAATATTGAAGAGCAATTAGATACCACACGAGAGTTGGATAATCAGGATGAGAAAAGAAATAAAAATGATTTTGCATTATGGAAGAATGCACCACCTGAACATATTATGCGCTGGAAAAGCCCGTGGGGTGAGGGTTTCCCGGGATGGCATATCGAATGTTCTGCAATGAGCACCAAATACTTAGGCGATGAATTTGACATTCATGGCGGAGGAATGGATCTTCAATTCCCGCATCATGAATGTGAGATTGCACAAAGCACTGTTTGTAATCATAAAACACCTGCACGATATTGGTTACATAATAATATGATTACCATCAATGGAAAAAAGATGGGTAAGAGTTACAATAATGTAATTAAGTTGAGTGAATTGTTTTCAGGTAGTCATCCTATTTTAACGCAGGCCTATTATCCCATGACCATTCGTTTTTTTATTCTACAATCTCATTACAGAAGTACATTGGATTTTAGCAATGACGCATTGCAGGCAAGTGAAAAAGCATTGAAGCGATTGTGGGAAGCGTATGAGAATTTAGGCAAATTAGCGTTGACAGTTGACAGTCGAATGCCCGCAGATATGGAGCTTGAAGCTACATGTAAAAAGTTGATAGCTGAGTTTGATGAATTTATGGATGATGATTTTAACACTGCAAAAGTGTTGGCTAATCTGTTCGAATTGGTGCCTACCATCAATGCAATAAAAAATAAACAATTGAATGATGATGTGTTGAGTAAGCAGGTGATTGAATTGATGCAACAGAAATTCAAAGTTTATCTGGAAGATATTTTTGGTTTAAAAAGCGAAGGCACAAAAAATGAGCAATTAGATGGGATCATTCAATTACTCATCAATATTCGAAAAGAGGCAAAAGCTAAAAAAGATTTTGTAACCAGCGATACAATCAGAAAAGAATTAATTAATCTCGGTGTTCAGTTAAAAGACGAAAAAGATGGAAGTGTAAGTTATAGTTTTAATTAGAGGGTAGTTCTTTTACGCAAACGTTGCCAAAATTAAAAAGCCTTTATTCTTCCGCTTATCTATAAATTGCTGCTTTAATACTGCTGCATTAAAACCACGTACTATCTTTACGAGTATAATACGTGGTATTATTTTTGTTTAATTATTCGTTTAAATAATTTTTTTCATGCAAAAGTTAACTGTACTTCTTGTCACTGTTTTTTCTGTTATTTTTTTCAACGATACTGTTCATGCGCAAAAAGTTGATTCGGTAATGGGTGTTTATGCCGATCGGTTTCAACAAGAGAAAATTCATTTTCATTTTGATAAGTCGGTATATAATAAAGGCGAAACCATTTGGTATAAAGCATATCTGATGGCAGGAACCGATCTGTCCGATTACAGTAAGAATTTTTATGTGGATTTTTATGATGCGACAGGTAAATTGCTGAAACATGCTGCAGCACCGGTTTTTGAAGCATCAGCAAAAGGGCAATTTATAATTCCTGCCAATTACCCGGGTCAGTTAATTCATGTTAGGGCTTATACGCAATGGATGCTGAATTTTGATTCTTCTTTTTTATATGAGAAGGATATCATCATCAATCAACCCAATGCAAAAACAGTTAAAATAACGCCGATAACTACTGTTCAATTTTTTCCGGAAGGAGGAGATATTTATAATGGATTATTAACACGTATTGCTTTTTTGGCAACCAATCAATTTGGCAAACCGGTATCTATCAGAGGTGCCATTAAAAATAGTAAAGGACAATTGATCGATTCATTATCATCGGAACATGATGGAATGGGCAGCTTTATTTTAGATCAACCCGATATTAATGAATCTTATTCTGTTTTCTGGACGGATGAATTTGGAAACTCAAATATGGTGGGATTGCCTGCCATAAAAAAAACAGGTGCGTCATTACAAATTCAGGCATTGAGTGGAAAAGCAGTTGTAGCTATTAAAAGAACAGAAGTTGCAACACCGGAATTAAAGACCTTGTATTTGCTGGCACACATGAATCAGCAATTGGTGTATCGTTCAAGAGTAAATTTAAATACAACCAGCGGTGCATTAGCAGATATCCCGACAAAAATGCTGCCAACCGGTGTTTTGCAAATTACACTGTTCAATGCTTTATGGCAGCCGGTTTCAGAAAGAGTGATTTTTGTAAACAATCAACAATATCAATTCAATCCATCTGTCGAAAGTGCATTGGTAGGAACAAAAAGAAGAGGAAGAAATGTAATCGAAATAAATGTACCCGATACGGTAGGTGCTAATCTTTCCATATCAGTAACGGATGGTGAAATAATTAATACCAACAATACCATTGCAACACAATTTTTATTATGCGATGAGATTAAAGGATATATTTATAATCCTAATTATTATTTTACTAATAAAAGCGATAGTGTTAGCAGAAATTTAGATTTGGTGATGCTTACGCATGGATGGAGAAGATATAATTGGGATGCGGTGGTACAAGCAAAACTTCCTGTGATTGCTTATCCGAGAGACTCGGACTATTTAGAAATCAAAGGAAAAGTATATGGCAGTGCATTTAATAGAACGCATACAGCACAATTCATCAATATCATTATAACCGGAAGAGACAGCACCAATAAACAAAAACAGTTTGTTACACTTCCAGTACAGCCGGATGGATCATTTGTTCAAAAAGGTTCTGTATTCTTTGATACACTTCGATTGTATTATATGTTTAATGGAAATAAATCATTGAGCGAAAGAACAGATATACGGTTTACCAATGGATTATTGCCTTTTTCCAGAACCTCATTTAATATTGGCACTTTACCTCCTCCCTCTTTTACCTTCAAAGACAGCGCTTCGTTATTACGCAGTAAATTTTTTGTGGATGAAAGCGAAAGGTTTAAAAAATTAATGGCTAATACGACTTTGGCTGAAGTAACGGTTCGGGCTAAAATAAAATCGCCATTAGAAAAATTAGATGAACAATATACCAGTGGATTATTTACCGGTGGCGATGGATATTCATTCGATTTCATGGATGATCCCATTGCTCAAAGTTCAATAGATATGTTTCATTATTTGCAAGGTAGAATAGCAGGATTAAATATTAGCTTCAACAATGGTCAGCCAATCCTTAGTTGGCGAAATGGAAACCCTGAATTATTCTTAGATGAAATATCTACTCAGGCAGATGTATTGGAAGGTATTCCGGTAAGTAATATTGCCTATGTAAAAGTTTTTCGTCCACCATTCTTTGGTGCATTTGGCGGCGGTGGCGGAGGAGCCATTGCAGTGTATACACGAAAAGGGAATGATACCAAAAGCTTACCTGTGGCAGGGGGCTTGGAATATGCAATTTTGGGGGGCTATACGCCATACAAAGAATTTTATTCACCCAATTATTCAGCGCCCGCAAATACAAACGATCCCGATTTAAGAACAACGATTTATTGGAATCCGTATATATTAACTGATCCAAAAAATCATAAAGTCAAGGTAGATTTTTACAATAATGATATTAGTAATAAATTAAGAGTGATTGTTGAAGGAGTGAACGCAGATGGTAAATTAGCACATATAGAAAAGGTGATTGAATAGAAAAAATAAGTTGATTAATTGACGATCGAATACACAGTATGAAAATGAAATTATTTGTTACTGCATTATTTTTATTCAATTTTTTGATAAGTATTTCGCAACAAGTAGATTCTGTTTTAAGTGTTTATGCCGATCAGTTTCAACAGGAAAAAATTCATATTCATTTTGATAAAGTTGCATACGATAAAGGCGAGACCATTTGGTTCAAAGCCTATCTGATGTCGGGTTCTGAGCCGTCAAATATCAGTAAGAACTTTTATGCTGATTGGTATGATGCATCGGGTAAACTAATTGCGCATCATGTTTTCCCGGTATTTGACGCATCTGCAAAAGGGCAATTTGATATCCCCAATAATTATACAGCTTCATCAATACATTTGCGTGCCTACACAAAATGGATGTTAAATTTTGATTCTTCTTTTTTGTATGATAAAGATATTGTTGTTAGTCAGCCGGCAGTACAAAAAAATTCAACCATCTATCCTATTACATCTGTTCAATTTTTTCCCGAGGGCGGCGATTTAATAGATGGAACCAATGCAAACATTGGATTTCTTGCAGTTAATCAAAACGGTCAACCCGTTAATCTTCGCGGCGCAATAAAAAATAGTAAGAATGAATTGATCGATTCTTTTGCAACAGAACATGATGGCATGGGAAGCTTTATAATCAATGATATCAGTGCAGATGAAGTATATTCGATTTTTTATAATGATGAATATGGAAATACAGAAGTAAAAGGATTGCCAACCATTTATAAAACCGGCGCTGCTATTCAATCTCAGGCCATCGATAATAAAATAAGGATAGGAATTACAAGGTCGGCCGATAAGACGGGCAATTTAAAAACCTTGTATTTGTTGGCACACATGAATCAGCAGGTATTGCACAAAGCAAAAATCAATTTAGATAATAGAACATCCGCTTTGGTTGAAATCAATACCATCAAATTCCCGACAGGTATTGTGCAATTAACTTTATTCAATGCATTATGGCAACCGGTTGCAGAACGAGTTGTTTTTGTAAATAACCATCAATATCAATTCAATCCTTCTATCAATATTATTAATAAAGGTGTAGAGAAGAGAAGTAAAAATATAATTGAGATAGATGTAGCCGATTCTGCCATTGCAACGAATCTTTCAGTTGCTGTAACAGATGAAGGATTGGCTCAGGAAAAAGATAATATCATTTCTCAATTTTTATTGAGTGATGATATTAAAGGGAAGATTAAAGATCCTTCATTTTATTTTTTAAATGATGCAGACAGCACCAAACATTTTTTGGATTTGGTTATGTTAACACATGGATGGAGAAGATTTAAGTGGGATGATATTATTGCCGGTAAATTGCCAACGATTAATTATCCGAAAGACAGTGAATATATTCAAATCGCGGGAACGGCTTCTGGCAGGGCATTTAACAGAGTTGAAGATAAAGATTTCATTACGTTAATATTAATGGGAAAAGATTCCAGTAAACAAATTGTTCCCGTTCCAATGGAACAGGATGGAACCTTTTCTAAAGGTGGATTTATTTTTTTCGATACAGTAAGAGCATATTATAGTTTTAAACAAAAGAAATTAGCAGAAAAAACCTATGTAGATTTTCGATCCAACATGTTACCGGTACAAAATACTTTTTTGAAAAGCATAAATAATTATTTGTTTAAACAATTTGATTCAGCAGAATTTGCGAGAGAGCAATTTTTTATCAATGAACAAAAACGATTAGCGAAATTAATGAGTGAAACAACGTTGAAAGAAGTTGTAGTAAATGCAAGGCTTAAACCCAAAACACCCTTAGATATTTTAGATGAAAAATATACTTCAGGTGCATTTTCTTTTGAATCGAGATATCAGTTTGATATCAACAATGATCCCTTTTCAATGAGTTCACTTGATTTATTTAAATATTTGGAGAGCCGGGTTACTGGTTTAACAGTTTCAACAACGCCTCAACAAAATATGAGTGGTGCATCTATGTCTGCCGGTGCAAATGGGTCTGTTAAATTAACTACGGGAAGTGATGCATCCAGTGCTTATCAGGTTGTTTGGCGTGGCGAAATACCGGATTTATATTTAAATGAAATGCCAACTGATATTGATATGCTTTCGCATTTGGCAATGAGTGATATTGCATACATTAAAGTTTTTCCTCCGCCATTTATTGGATCATGGCAAAATGGAAGAGGCGGCGCTATTGCTGTTTATACAAGAAAAGCGGGAGAACCTTTTAATTTCAGTGATCATGATGATAAGCGTTTACTAGCAGGCTATTCTTCTTTTAAAGAATTTTATTCACCAAAATATAATGATTCTACAAAGAATTTTACACCAGATACAAGAACTACATTGTATTGGAACCCTTATATATTAACCGATGTAAAGAATCATAAAGTGCAATTCGAGTTTTATAATAACGACATCAGTCGCAAATTGCGCATTGTTTTGGAAGGCATCAATGCAGAAGGAAAATTAGCCAGAGTAGAAAAAGTTTTGGAATAACTAAAGTATTATTTTCGTCAATCGGTTATTATAAATCAATATTGAAACCGTTATCTGTTATAAAAATGGTTGCCTACAGTATGAATACCTTGAGTATATATAAATTAATTTTTATGAAAACTGTTGCGCAATTATCAGACTTGTATTTCTACCAATTTCCATTCATCATATCGTTAAGACAACTCAATATCAAATCTGATTATCTTAGCAAACTTTAATTAACCGGAAATAACAGTATACATGCATAAGAAGATACTCCCTTTATTATTTATCGTTGTTATAGTTTCTTGTAAAGAAAAAAAAGATCCTCCAAAGCAGTCAGGAAATCAAGCATCTATTGTTGATGTAATGATTGCTCAGCCCAAAAGCATTTCTCATATTATAGAGGTCAACGGTTCAGTTGTTGCAAATGAATATGTAGAGTTGCATCCTGAAATCAGTGGCCGGATTACATTTTTAAATGTACCGGAAGGGAAAGATGTAACCAAAGGAACCATTATTGCTAAAATATATGATGCGGATTTGCAGGCGCAACTCCAAAAATCTAAAGTTCAATTAGAATTAGCAGAGATTACAGAACAGCGCGATAAAAAATTATTGGCCGTTAATGGATTAAATCAAAGTGATTATGATGCTGCATTAAATCAGGTAAAAAGTATACAGGCAGATATCGCTTATACACAATCTTTAATTGATAAAACAATAATCAAGGCACCTTTTGATGGATTGGTTGGATTAAGACAGGTTAGCCCGGGTGCGTATGTAACCTCTTCAACCATTGTAGCAACGGTCCAAGAAGTAAATAAGTTAAAAATTGATTTTACTATACCTGAACAATATGCGAGCTTAATTAAAAAGGGAAATACTGTTGAGGTAGAATCTGATGCGGTAAAATCTGGTCGCAAAAAAGCTGTTATCGTTGCTACCGAACCTGTAATTAATCAAACAACCAGGAATTTAAAAGTCAGAGCCATTATAGAGAATGAAAAAATTAACCCTGGTGCATTTGTGAAAGTATATGTATCGGCGGGCGCTGATACCAAAGCGTTGATGATTCCCACCAATTCATTGATACCTGACGATAAAAATAATCAAATTGTTTTGGTGAAAGATGGCAAAGCCAATTTTGTAAATGTAAAAACCGGATTGCGCGAAGTGAATAATGTTGAGATTACAAAAGGGCTAAATGTTGGTGACACTGTTGTTGTAACGGGCGTATTATTTGCAAGACCAAAAGTTCCCGTGAAAGTAAGAAGCATCAAAACATTGGATGATTTTGCTAAAGCCAACAACAATAACTAATTAATCAAATCATTCTTTCAAACGAATAGCTACAAACAGCATGAATATTTCTGAATTATCATTGAAGCGCCCGGTTCTTGCAACGGTAATGAATTTAATGATCATTTTATTTGGGGTAGTTGGATATACTTTTTTAGCCGTTAGAGATTATCCTGCGATTGATCCCCCTGTCATTAGTATTAATACTTCATATACGGGCGCCAACCCTGATATTATTGAAAGTCAAATTACAGAGCCATTAGAAAAACAAGTGAATGGTATTCCGGGTATCAGAACCATTTCATCTTCCAGTACGTTGGGCAGTAGTGCGATTACAGTAGAATTTAATCTGGGTGTTGATCTCGAAGCTGCAGCCAGTGATGTTCGTGATAAAGTTGCCCTGGCTACAAGAAATCTTCCCTTGGATATTGATGCACCGCCTGTGGTTTCAAAAGCAGATGCAAATAGCGATCCTATTTTATTTATTGCTGTACAAAGTAATTCAAAAGGATTGATGGAGTTAAGTGATTATGCAGAGAATGTGTTACAGCAACAATTACAAACGATTAATGATGTAAGTTCAATCAGCATATTCGGGCAAAAAAGATATTCGATGCATATCTGGTTAGATCCTGATAAAATGCTTTCTCACAATGTTGCCTATAATGATGTAAGTAATTCTGTTAATTCAGAAAATATAGAATTACCTCCGGGAAAAATTTATGGTAATAATACAGAGCTTACAATTAGAACATTGGGCCGATTGACTTCAGAAAAACAATTCAGAGATTTAATAATTAAGGAAGATAGTACAGGTATTGTTAGATTAAGTGATATTGCCAGAGTAGAGTTAAGTCCTGAATCTCCTGAACAAAGTTGGAAATACAATGGAGTAAATGCTGTTGGATTGGCAATTATTCCGCAACCCGGTGCCAATAATATTGAGATTGCCGATCAGGTGTATAAGAGGTTGGATCAGATAAAAAAAGCAAATAAATCGGATATAGTAATTAACGTATTGTTTGATAATACAGTAAATATTCGCCATTCATTAGCCGAAGTGAAAGAAACTTTAATTATTGCATTTAGCTTAGTGGTATTGGTAATCTTCTTTTTCTTCCGTAATTGGTTAATTGCAATAAGACCATTGATTGATATCCCTATTTCTTTAGTAGCTACATTCTTTATCATGTACATTGCCGGATTTTCTGTCAATATTTTAACCTTGCTGGGCATAGTACTGGCAACGGGTTTGGTGGTAGATGATGGTATTGTGGTTACAGAAAATATATTTAGAAAATTGGAAGAAGGCCTTCCCATCCGGAAGGCAGCATTAGAAGGAAGCAAAGAAATTTTTTTCGCGGTAGTATCTACTTCACTAACACTGGCCGTTGTATTCATGCCGGTTATTTTTCTTCAAGGTTTTACAGGAAGATTGTTTAGGGAGTTTGGGGTAGTGTTAGCAGCAGCAGTATTAATTTCTGCATTTGTTTCCTTAACTATTACACCGGTATTGAATGTTTATTTGAATAAAAAGAATGCGAGTCATGGATCGTTTTACGAAAAAACAGAACCTTTCTTTAAAGGCATGGAAAATGGCTATAAAAGTTTACTTCAAGCATTCATGAAAATAAGATGGTTCTCCTGGGTAATTATTGTTGCTTGTATTGGTATTATCATTTTTGTAATGAAAAATTTACAAAGTGAGATTGCTCCGTTAGAAGATAAGAGCAGTGTACGTGTTCAATTAACGGCAGCAGAAGGAACGAGTTTTAGTTACATGTTAAATATAACAGATAATGTGGCTAACTTTTTATATGATTCTTTTCCTGAAAGAGACTTTGTTTTTGCAAGAGCAGGAAATGGTTTTGGTGGTTCTGTAAACTCTGCCCAGCCAAGAATTGGTTTAATTGATCCATCATTAAGAAAAAGAAGTCAGAATGATATTGCAAATGATCTGCAAAAAAAATTATCCCGCTTCAATGATGTAAGGGCTTTTGCTATTCAAGAACAAACTATTTCTGTAGGATCGGGTTCCAGGGCGGCTTTGCCGGTGCAGTTTGTTTTGCAAAATCAGGATTTAAGTAAATTAAAAGAGATACTTCCTAAATTTTTAGATGAAGCAAGAAAGGATAAAACCTTTTCGAATGTGGATGTGAATTTAAAATTCAATAAACCGGAATTACAAATTACGGTTGATAGAATGAAAGTAAAAGATTTGGGTTTATCAACTTCCGATGTGATCTCTGCTATGCAATCTGCATTCAGCGGTGGACGATTGGCTTATTTTATTATGAATGGATATCAATACCAAGTAATTGCTCAGGTAGATAGAAATGATAGAAATGACCCTAATGATATTAAGAAAATTTATGTGCGTAATAATCAAGGGCAAAATATTCCATTAGATGCGGTACTGCATGTTGAAGCAAGCAGTAATCCATCTACATTATTCCATTTTAATCGATATAAATCAGCTATTGTATCTGCATCTCTGGCAGAAGGTAAAACTATTGGTGATGGTATTACCGCCATGCAAAACATCAGCAATAAATTATTAGATCAAAGTTTTCAAACGGCATTAAATGGCCCTTCTCGCGATTATGCTGAAAGCTCTTCCAATATTGCATTTGCATTTGGATTGGCATTGATATTAATTTATTTGGTATTGGCGGCACAGTTTGAAAGTTTCTTAGATCCATTTACTATTATGCTTACCGTTCCATTAGCATTAGCCGGTGCTTTGTTAAGTTTATATGTATTTAATCAAACACTGAATATCTTCTCTGAAATTGGAATGATTATGTTAATTGGATTGGTTACTAAGAACGGTATTTTAATTGTTGAATTCACCAATCAAAAACGGGAACATGGTATGCCTAAAATGCAAGCTGTAGTTGAAGCTTCTGCACAACGGTTACGTCCGATATTAATGACAAGTTTGGCAACATCATTTGGTGCATTACCTATTGCACTAAGCTTGGGTGCGGCATCCGCAAGTAGAGTGCCGTTAGGTATTGTAGTAGTGGGTGGTATTGTATTTTCATTAATATTGACCTTGTTTGTTATCCCTGCTGTGTACACTTTTATTTCAGGCGAACACAAATCAGAAGAATTAGAAATCACAGAATAAAAGTCTTTGAACGATTGAAAGAGCAGCACATTTAATGTAGCTGCTTTTTTGTTTGATGATAAATATCATCGCATAAATGCTTGCGAATAAATAACTTTGTACTCTAATTTTAGAGAGATGCATCATAATTTGGCGGATATCAGAAGAGATTACAGACTTCAATCTTTAAATGAAGAAGATGTTGCACCGGAACCTTTTTTACAATTTGATAAATGGTGGTACGAAGTATCAACCAGCCATATTGATGAAGCGAATGCCATGACTTTAGCCACTGCTTCAAAAGATGGAATACCGCATGCACGAATTGTTTTATTGAAAGGATATGATAGAAACGGCTTTGTTTTTTTCACGAATTATAATAGCCATAAAGGAAAAGAGATCAATGAAAATCCATATGCATCATTGGTGCTATTTTGGAAAGAATTAGAAAGACAGGTTCGAATAGAAGGTACCATTGAAAAAATTGAAGCCGCACAAAGTGATATATATTTTCATTCAAGGCCGGCAGGCAGCAGAATTGGTGCATGGGCATCGCCGCAGAGTACTGTAATTGAACATAGAAGGATCATTGAACAAAATTTTTTAGCCTTCGAAGAAAAGTTTGGATGTGAACATATTCCAAGGCCCGATCATTGGGGAGGATATATCGTAAAGCCTACAATCATAGAATTTTGGCAAGGTCGAAGTAGTCGTTTACACGATCGTATTCGATATACAAAAGAAAAAGATCAATGGAAGATTGAACGTTTGGCGCCTTAGTAATTCTAAGTTTTAAATGTTTTGTTGTATATTGGTTTACTCATGAGCCCCTATATGAAAAGAGCATATATTCTTTTTATAGCCGTGTCAATTATATTGATCGATCCGTCTAATCTAACTGTATTAGCAAAAGCCTCAGTACAAAGAGAACAATTTGTTTATATCTGTTATAGTGCTTCAGTAGATCTGTATCACAAAGATTCAATTTGCAAAGATCTTTTTCACTGCAAGCAATTAATTAAAGTTAGTTTGAGTGATGCATCAAAAAAATATCATCGTAAACCTTGTAAGCTATGCAGTGGTGGAAAATAAAAACTCTTTTCTAAAATGAATTTTTTAGCCGGAAGTATTTACTGCTCTTTAATATTTAGTTTACCGAATATTTAACTGTCATGGAATCTGATAGCTGATATTCTGTTTTAATTTTTGCAACTGATTATCTTTTAGTAGAATTTCGTTGAATGTACTTGACCGGAAAACTGAAGTATAATAAAAACCATTATCGATTTTATGTAAATAACTGGTGTTGCTGACTTACTATTTGATTATTTTTAGAAATATAATGCATTCTTTTTTGCTTTACAGGTAACTTCTTCTTCAATTGCCGTTCATGGTCCCCTCCTTATTATCAGAATATGCTGAAGTTCTATCTGGAAATTAAAAAACCCCATTTCACTGAAACGGGGTTTTTTAATTTTATTTTCTCTTCATTACTTTCTCCGCAGCATCTACAATGAACGGCGTATCTAATCCGTATTTCTTTAAAAGATCTAATGGTTTTCCGCTTTCTCCAAAAGTATCTTTAGTGCCGATATATTCAATTGGAATGGGCAAATGCTTAGAAGTAACTTGCGCAATGCTATCACCTAATCCACCTATAATATTATGTTCTTCAACAGTTACAGCACATTTTGTTTTTGAGATAGATTGAATAATGGCTGCTTCATCCAATGGTTTAATGGTATGAATATTTATTAATTCAACACTGTAACCTTTTTCTTCTAAAATTTTTCCCGCTTCAATGGCCTTCCAAACCATGTGGCCACATGCAAAAATGCTAACATCTTTTCCTTCACTTAATATTTGCGCTTTACCAATAACAAAATCACTTCCATCTTCTTTGGTAAAGTTGGGCCATTTTGGTCTGCCGAATCGTAAGTAAACAGGACCTTGATAAGAAGCAATTGCCTTGGTAGCGTTTTTTGTTTGATTAAAATCGCATGGTACAATAACAGTCATGCCCGGCAACATTTTCATTAATCCAATATCCTCTAATATTTGATGTGTTGCACCATCTTCTCCTAAAGTTAATCCTGCATGTGATGCACAAATTTTTACATTCTTTCCACTATATGCAACACTTTGCCTTATTTGATCGTACACTCTTCCGGTACTGAAATTTGCAAATGTAGTGGTGTACGGAATTTTGCCACCAACCGTTAAGCCAGCTGCAATACCAATCATATTTGCCTCAGCAATGCCACATTGAACAAAGCGTTCAGGAAATTTTTTTATGAAAGGGGCAATTTTCATTGAGCCGGCAAGATCTGCAGTTAATACAACTACATTTTCATTGGCAGAACCAATTTCAAAAATGCCTTCTCCAAAACCTGCACGTGTTTCTTGCTCATTCAAAACTTGTATGTCCGCACATTTCATAAAAAATATTTTAAATAAATAATTAAGTGTTGCAAAGTAAAGAAAACGATACTATAATTTGTGATTTTAATTTATGCTGTTGTAACAGTAATATCTTTTACATTCCCCGTTCTTTTTAAAACTCCCCAATTCTGTAATTCGCCTTTGATGGCTCTTCTGAATGCACGGAATAAAATAATCAACATCATCCATCGATAAATTAATCTTTGAGGTAATAACCAGATTAATTTCCAGGCTTTTTGTTTTTCCATAGTAAAAGCTAAAATAGAAACCATTGCATCTACAATTAGAAAAAAAAGATAGTAGGTTAAAATTTTAGAACGACTTTCTGATAACAAACCAATGACCATCAATACATCTCCCAGTGGCGAAAAGAATGGGATGATATATTTAAACAATAAAATATCGGGGAATGCAACCCATCCCAATGATTTGAATTTTGAATTAAACAGTACTTCTCTATGTTTCCAAAAGGTTTGCATTACGCCAAATGTCCAACGGAAACGCTGTTTCATAAATTGTTTGGTGCTTTCAGGAGATTCTGTTAATGCAATGGCTTTTGGTTCATTGGCAATAATAAATCCTGCTTTTAAAATACGAATGGTTATATCACAATCTTCAGCTAGCGTATCAGTCGTAAATCCACCGGATAACAATAAAGCTTTTTTGCTAAAAGCACCAATGGCGCCGGGTACAACCGTAATGGCATTAATGTAAGCAAAACCTTTTCTGTCAAAATTCTGACTTGTTGTATATTCAATACTTTGCCAGCGCGTTAAAATATTTACTTCATTTCCAACTTTTACAATGCCTGCCGCAGCACCCACTCTTTCATTTTTAAAATTTCTCATTAAATAACTTACAGCATTGGGTAATAGTTTTGTATCTGCATCAATACAAACTACATATTCTGCATCTGTTTGTTCAATGCCAAAATTTAATGCAGAAGCCTTGCCTCCATTGGTTTTGGTAAATACTTTTATTTTAGGATGATGTTGAAATGCAGCTTTTACTTTTTCATAAGTATTATCTGTGCTTCCATCATCAACAAAAATAATATTGAAGTTAGTATAATCACAACGCAATAAATTTTCTAAAGAACTTACTGCATTTATTTCTTCATTAAATGCAGGAACAATGATAGAAGCTAAAGGCATAGTGTCAGTTGGTAAAAAGCAATCTTTGTTTTTATTTTCTTTGATCTTTTGTAATACGGCAAAAACACCCAACACAAGTAAACGGATACAACTAAGAATTAAGAACAATAAAAACAAAGTATAAAAAGTTTGTCCTAACCAATAACCTGTTTCTACTAAAAACGCATTGAATTGAAAAAGATAATAACCGCTCCCGGGAGGTAATGCCGGCATCAGATCATCACGTTTTTTATGTAACAGATCAGCAATGGTTGTAAACTTGTATCCTTTGCTTTGATAATAACGAATAATCTTTCCTGTTGCTTTTACGGTTTCACTTCTATCACCACCTGCATCATGTAATAAAATAATGGAAAGACTATCGCCATTATCAACATGGTCGTTATAAATGCGAATCACTCTATTTAAAATAGTATCTGAATTCAATTCCGGATGATCTGCCTTTTCCCAGTCGGTTGGATCAATGCCTTCCCCCACTGTTATATAATTTCTACTTTTACTTAATGCAATAGGAATTAGTTCTTCTTTTGCTTCGGGATCGCTGTCTGCATTAAAGGGTGCTCTAAACAAAACAGTACTATGGCCGGTAATACATTCTATCAATACTTGCGTGGCATCCATTTCCAATAGGGCTCTGCTTTTACTTACTTCGGCAATATTGGGATGCGTGAATGTATGATTGCCGATTTCATGACCCTCCCTATAAATTCTTTTGACTAAGGGAATATTATTTTCTGCCTGAATACCTACTAAAAAAAATGAAGCGGGCACATGGTAATATGCCAATGTATCTAATATCTCTTTTGTATAAACAGGATCGGGGCCATCATCATAAGTAAGTACTAATTTTTTTTCTGAGGTATGCCCCCATTTTTTTATTACATAGGAGGAGGGAAGTTTATCAAACAACTCTTCACTGATTAACATGGCAGAAGTATCTATCTCAGAAGTAATATGACCTTCGGCAGGCGTAGCAACCATTTCAATGATTTCTCCTGAGGCATTATTGCTACCATCTTCATTTATATAATCAACATCAAAAATGGGATCAATGCTATCGAAGTCTTTAAAATCAAAACTTTTTAAAGCTGCTTTGGTCATGGGCTTATTATAAAAATCCCATAATCTGGAATCTTCGCTTCCCAAACGCCAAATAGCAGTTCCTGCTAAATTATATTCAGTTACAAAACGAAGCGAATTAAAATTGGTAGCCGCATCTGTAAAGTGCACTTCATGCTCGGCGTCTTTATCATCATAATAACGATAGTTTAAATTATAGGTATCATTATTAAAATCAAGTTTGGCATCTGTGTCACGGGCTTTGGTAAGTGCCTGCTGATAGGTAAGATCTTTTGCAGCTTTTGTTTTTAAATTCCAATCATACCCAAATGCTGCAAGGTTTAAAACAATTTTTGACGCCGGAATTTTTTTTGCCAATTTGTCTACGCAAGATTCTACCCATTTTTGACTGCAGATGGGCCCTGGCTTAGTATCATTTGAATGCTCATCATATGCCATTAAAAAAAGATAGTCATTATATTTTGCCAGTTCTTCATAATTATAATCTTCATTAAACGGAGAAACATTTTGTGTTACTAAAAATCCTTCTGTATGCAATCGATCGTATAATTTTTTTTGAAAATTACTCAGTACCTCGTTGTTTTTCTCTATCAGATCTTCAAAGTCAACATTGATGCCTGTAAAATCATATTCTGTTAACAGATTGAGTAATTGTGTAATTAATTTTTCAGATTTTTTTTTGTCATTGAAAATTCTGTGTAATGCGGCACCATTGAATTTTCCGGTATTCCAGATAGCATTAGATAAAATAGGCATTACTTCTATGCCTGATTTTTTTATAAGATCAAAGGCCTTCTTGCCATTATTATCGTTATCAATTTTTGTAATAATAGTATCTGCAGTTGGATCAATAAAAAACCATTCGGGTAAAACAAGATTTAATTTGGAAATATTTTTTCTTAATGAAAAGAATGATTGGGGATCCCATGCCACATAAAACGCAGCACGAATACCTAAACTATCACTAAAATAATCTGAATTTGAAAGATTTAATACGCTGTCTTTTTGTCCGCACCCTTTTCCGGTAGCCCATCTTGTTTCAATATATTTCCTCATTCCGCGATACTGCTTACCAATGTTACTTTCGCGATAAGAAGGAATACTATCTGTTAAAACTTTTTTAATGGCTCTGTCTTCTAATGGTAACTCTCTTTGCTCTTGTAATTTGCGGGTAAAAATAAAAAACATGGTACCGAAAATTGCTGACAATACTAAAAAAAACAGCAATAATCTGCCCAACCATTTAAAGCGCTGCCAACGAGAAGCTGTATTGGTCTGAAATATTTGTGATCCTTTTGTGTTCATGCAGTTCGTTAGTTGCAAATACCATGCAGATATTTAATGCAAATTAAATGATGCTGATATAATAATTCGTTATAAAAAATAATAAAAAATTATTTTTACCAAATTAACTCCATTGCATGGCATTACAAAATAGGCTTTTTTTACAGCAGTACTTTAAAATAGCATGTTCTTTTCTGGTAAGTTTTTGCTTGATAAGAGTGGATGAATACTTTTTCATTGCCTCTAAATCCTTTGTCAATCATGCTTTTGCTTTTGAGTTAGCGGGATTGTTCTATGATATTTGGGCATGGTTAATTTATTGTTTTTTTTCCTTTTTTGTGTTTTTAATATTTTTTTTCATTCATCAAAAAACGGCAAGAATTGTTTTTCATGCGATGAATGTTTTAATGATTATTCTTTATCTGGCATTGATTGTTGTTTTTTCTGAAAGAAATGTGCCATTCGATCATGAATTTTTTACCAGAAATGCACATGAATCCTGGTTAACTACCAAACAAATGATGACAAGTGGCATTAAACTATATATACCATTTGCTATTTATCTGTTTATTTATTTTGTCATTTATTTTAAATTCTTTTTGCATAAAAATTTAAAAAGATTTTTTTTATCAGTATTGATTATTCTTTCTTTATCATCGGTTATTTTAATTAAATATTCTTCTCCTGATCAACAATGGTTTAAGCAGTCATTCGCTTATTATTTAACTACTAATAAATTTACTTTTTGGTTAAAAGACAGTTACGAATATTTTAAAGAGAAGAATAAAAAAGCAAAACATATTTTAACACCTCAAGAATTAAAGGCAGCCATTGATTTTTATCAATCTCAACATCCGTTTGAATTTACCAGTAAAGAATATCCTTTATTGCATAAGGATAGCAGCAATGATGTATTGGGAAATTTTTTCAATTTCAAATCAACCCCACCCAATATTGTTATTTTGGTTGTGGAAGGATTGTCAAGAGATTTTAGTGGTGCCAATGCCTATGCAACCAGCTTCACACCATTTTTAGATTCCTTATCTACAAAGAGTTTGGTGTGGGATAATTTTTTAAGTACTGCACCGGGTACATTTGCAGCGCATCCATCTATCTCGGGCTCATTGCCTTACGCATCAAGAGGTTTTTCGATGATGAATGTGATGCCGGATCATTTGTCATTAATTAAAATACTTCGTCAAAATGGTTACTGGACAAATTTTATGATTGGCTTTAATCCAGACTTTGATAACATGGGTGGCTATATTCGTTTGCAGGGAACCGATTTTGTTTTATCGCATTATCCTTCCAAATACAAAGAAATGGGTATCGGAAAAGAAGGATGGAGTATGGGCTATCCGGATGATGCATTGTTCAGCAGGAGTTTTGAAGTGATGGATTCATTAAGAAAACCGCGTTACTTAAATATTTACCATACGGCGACAACACATATGCCTTATTTGTTTGAACAAAAACCAGCCTATGAAAAATTATTTGAAAAGAAATTGAAGACCTTGAAAGTTTCTTCTGATATCAAAAAAACATTAAAGGAAACAGAAGAAGTATTAGTGACCTATATGTTTGCAGATGATTGCTTCAGAAAATTCTTTGCCGATTATGCCAAGCGTCCTGATTATCAGAACACTATATTTTTTATAACAGGTGATCATCATATTGGTTCTTTCCCTACCACTTGTACCATTGATGATTATCATGTGCCATTTATTATTTACTCGCCCATGCTGAAGCAGGCAAAGAAATTTTATTCCGTTAATTCTCATTTGAATATTGCACCCACCATTGAAACATTATTACTGCACAATTTTAAATTACCGTATCATCCAAAAGAAGTACATTGGTTAGGCGATGTAATAGATACTACCGCTGCGTTTAGCAATAAACAATCCATGGCTTTTATGGAATGGAGCAGAGACATCAGCGATTATATTTATAAAGATTATTTTGTTTCGGGAGATCAATTGTATAAGCTTACACCGGATCTTTTACAAGTGCCGTATAAAAATGATTCACTCAAAAATTTTATTATTCAGCTTCGCGAAAATTATAAAACCATCAACAGTTATGTGTGCGATAGCAATAAAATTTTTCCTCCACAGGAAGTTGTGGTTCCGGGCAATGAACAATTGTTGTTTGATTTTTCCGATACAACATCTAAACTAATTTTTGCTAAAAGCTCAGATACAAGTTTGATGCAGGATTTTAAGATTCCACCATCTTATAAATTTTTATATGTGGAAGTTTCAGCGAATGTAAAAATGCCTTCACCGGAAATTGATCTGCATCCTTCTATGCGATTGGCATTGATAGATCGATTACCAAGGGCAAGTGATTATTTGTATTGGGCCATGAGAGAAGTAGCGAATATTTCTAAGAATGAATTTGTGCCGCAGCAATGGAATCCCATTCAAACAAAAGACATGTTTACATTGGATGATTACAAGAATAAAAAAGGACTGGTATTTAATTTAGGTATATGGACAGACTCCATTCCCATTAATTTTCAAATGAAAGATCTGCGGGTAAAGATTTATGGAGTGAAAGGGAAATAATTTTATTGAGTTTATATTTTGGAAATATGAAAAATGGAGTTTTAAGAATATTACTTTTCTTTTTTATTTTATTCAATGATCTAATAATTAATTTTCAAAAGTGGAATAGAAATAAGGCGTCTTTGCTTCAAATTCTGCACTGCAGGTATCTACCATTTTATACACTCTGGTGATGCCTAATGATTTTCTTTTTTCGTACACTTGTTCATCTGTACAATCGCCATGCATCACTTTTGCAATTTGAGCATCACTGAAACCATTCTTCTTTGCATCTTTCAACAATTCATCCGGCAATGTTTGCAAAGTATAATTCATCAATTCTTTTTCAATGCTGCAAATTTGTTGAATTTGATGTACAAACCATTTATCAATTCCGGTAACCTGGGAAATTGTTTTTACAGTAACACCCTGCATCAATGCATCTTTAATTCTGAATATTCTATCCCATTTGGGTGTTTTAATGTATTCAACGATTTCTTCACTCTTCATCAAACTCTTTCCATAATATCCTAAACCAACCGCATCGTTCTCTAAACTCTGACATGCTTTTTGAATCGCTTCTGTAAAACTTCTACCGATTGCCATTACTTCACCCACACTTTTCATTTGTAAACCCAATGTATCATTTGCGCCTTTGAATTTATCAAAATTCCAGCGAGGTACTTTTACAATTACATAATCCAATGCAGGTTCAAAATAGGCAGAAGTGGTTTGTGTGATTTGATTTTTTAATTCGTCCAATGAGTACCCAATCGCCAACTTAGCTGCAATTTTTGCAATGGGATAGCCCGTCGCTTTTGATGCCAATGCAGATGAACGGCTTACTCTTGGATTAATTTCTACTGCAATCAATTCTTCTGTTTCCGGGTTTTGTGCAAACTGAACATTACAACCACCTGCAAAATTTCCGAGAGATCGCATCATCAATATTGCTTTATTGCGCATATCCTGAAATGCATTGTCACTAAGCGTCATAGCAGGTGCAACAGTAATGGAATCTCCTGTATGCACACCCATCGGATCAAGATTTTCAACAGTACAAATAATCACCACATTATCTTTTTGATCACGTAGTAACTCTAATTCGTATTCTTTCCAACCCAACACGGCTTTTTCTACCAACACTTCATGAATGGGTGATGCTTTCAACCCTCTTTCCAATGCTGCATCTAAATCTTCTTTGCCATGAACAAATCCGCCACCCGTTCCACCTAAGGTAAATGATGGACGAATTACCAATGGAAATCCAATTTGTTGAGCGAATTCTTTTCCTTCTAAAAAACTATTGGCAACATGGCTTGGGGCTACTTTAATACCGATCTTCACCATTAACTGCCGAAATTTTTCTCTATCCTCCGCAGTATCAATGGCAGCAACATCTACACCAATCAACCTGCAGTTGTATTTTTCCCAAACACCCAATTCATAAGCTTCTTTACATAAATTCAATGCAGTTTGTCCGCCCATGGTGGGCAACACTGCATCAATTTTATTTTCTTCCAAAATCTGTTCAATGCTTTCAACAGTTAAAGGCAATAAATAAACTTTATCTGCCATCATCGGATCGGTCATAATAGTAGCCGGGTTGCTGTTAATCAAAATGACTTCAATCCCTTCTTCACGCAAACTGCGTGCAGCCTGAGAGCCGGAGTAATCGAATTCGCAAGCCTGACCGATAATAATGGGACCGGAACCAATAATAAGTACAGATTTGATAGAGTTGTCTTTGGGCATGATTTTACAAATTGTGCAAATGTAAGGTGCTAAAAGAAAAATTGTTGGTTAATTTTTAAAATTATCTTGTGATACTGAAAAAATAACTAAACCTATCTTATAGATTATTGTTGTTAGCTACAAATTAATTATTAAGCATTTCTATGTTACAAGAAAACACCAAAGCACCGACTTTCACCGGCAAAGATCAAAACGGGAAATCTATTTCATTAAAAGATTTTAAAGGAAAGAAACTAATTCTCTATTTCTATCCGCATGATGATACGCCTACATGCACTGTACAAGCTTGTAACTTAAGGGATAATTATGCATTATTAATAAAAAAAGGTTTTGCGGTAATTGGTGTTAGCACCGATGATGAAAAGAAACATAAAAAATTCGAAACAAAGTATAACTTACCGTTCCCTTTAATTGCAGATACAGAAAATAAGATAGCTGAATTATATGGTGTTTGGGGATGGAAAAAATTTATGGGAAAAGAATTTATTGGCATGCATCGCACCACTTTTTTAATTGATGAAAAAGGAATCATCAAATACATCATCAACAAACCCAAAACAAAAATTCATACAGAAGAAATTTTAGCATTGTGGGAAAGCAAATAAAATTATTCACCGGAGGGACGGGGAGGTGAAGAGTTGTTTTAAAGATTTTCTTTCAGTATTTCAGTGGCAACATTTCTTTCGTCTGATGTTTTTTTATTTAAATATCCAATAAACCAATAAACTCATTACATAAGCTAATCCGGTCATATAAATGAACTGTAATACCGGCCATTTCCATGTTTTGGTTTCACGTTTAACAACAGCCAACGTACTCATGCATTGCATTGCTAAAACATAGAATACCATTAAAGATAAAGCTGCGGCCAAAGTATATACTTTACTGCCATCTTCATTTTTAGCTGCTTGCAATTTTTCTCTTAATGAGGTATCGTTATTTTCTTCAACACTATATAAAGTGGCCATGGTTCCCACAAATACTTCTCTTGCAGCAAATGAGGTGATTAATGCAATACCTATTTTCCAATCGTAGCCTAATGGTTTAATAACCGGTTCAATGGTTTGCCCTAAAATACCAGCATAAGAATTTTGTAATTTTTCGGCTGATAAATGTTTTTGTAAAGAATCTTTTATTTGGGGTTGTTGACTGATAAGTATTGCATATTTCTCTTCTACTTTTTTCATTCTGTCACCCGGACCATAAGAACTCATGAACCACAATAATAAACTGATGAGCATGATAATTTTTCCGGCATCCGTCACAAATATTTTTGCTTTCTCAATCATGGTGATGCCTGCATTCTTCCAACGTGGTGCACGATATACCGGTAGTTCTAAAATGAAAAAACTTTTTTCTTTCAGTTTAATAAATCCTTTCAACACATAACTTACAATCAATGCCATTACCAAACCCAATAAATATAACCCCATCATAACCAATCCTTGTAAACTTAAAAATCCGAGATAATATTTATTAGGAATTACCAACGCAATTAATATCGTGTAAACGGGTAATCTTGCACTGCAACTCATTAGTGGTGTAACCAAAATAGTCAGCAAACGTTCTTTTTTATTTTCAATATTGCGGGTACTCATGATGGCAGGAACAGCACAAGCAAATCCACTGATCATGGGCATTACACTCTTTCCGTTCAATCCAACTTTACGCATTAGTTTATCACTCAGGAAGCTGATGCGAGCCATGTAGCCCGTATCTTCCAATAAAGTAATCAATCCAAATAATATCATGATCTGTGGAACAAAAACCATAATGCCGCCTAAGCCGGCCACAACGCCATTGATTAACAAATCGCTCCACCAAACATGACGTAATGATGCATTCAAATAACTGGTAATTTGTTGAAACAAAGATTCTATTCCATTCATCGGAATTCTGGCTAACCAAAAAATACTTTGAAATAATAAAAACAACACACTCAATAATATCAGATAACCCCATGTTCTGTGCAATAAAATATTATCCAGTTTTTCGGTAAACATTTTTCTTTCCATCGGGTCAGGCTCCACTACATGTTTCTGCATCAACTGATTAATGCGTTGATAGCGTTGCATTACTTCTTCTGCCTGCGTTTTTGTTGGGTTGAATTTATGATCGATCTCTATTTGTTCAATATTGTGTTGCATTTCATTACTCAATGGAAAATTTTCGTGGTTGATGAGATAATGAATAGAAGCGTAATCACTTAATTGCGGAAAATATTGTTGCACTTCTTCAATAGATGAAGCAGCTAATTTTTTATTATCAATAAAATCTTTCTCAACTGCACTGAATTTATTTTTAGCAACATCGGCCAATGCTTTTTTTAATTGCACCAAACCTTTGTTTTTTCTGGGATTCACCGAAATTACCGGAACACCCAAATCTTTTGCCAAGCCATCTACATCGATCTTAATTCCTTTTTTTGCAGCAAGATCATTCATGGTTAATGCAATCACTACAGGAATTTTCAGATCAATAATTTGAGAACAAAAAAGCAAATTGCGTTTTAAATTACTTGCATCGGCAACCAATAAAACAAAATCTGGCTTTAAAGCATCAGCATTCATTAACACTTTATAAGCCACCCACTCATCTGCTCTTCTCGGATATAATGAATATGTGCCGGGCAAATCAATCAGTTTTACTTTTAATCCTTCCTCCAATGAGATCTCTCCGGTTTTTTTATCTACCGTTACGCCCGGAAAATTGCCTACTTTTTGATTTAATCCTGTTAAAGAATTGAATAAAGAAGTTTTGCCACTATTGGGGTTACCTACTAATGCGATATGTAATAAATGTTTCGACACTATTATAGGTAACAAATGTAACTGTGATGTATAGTATCAGGTTACGAGGTTGGGAAAAGAATATTTATAGCAACTATAACAAAGCACATCATAAGTTCGTTTATTTTGTTGTACTTAAATGATCGGGTTATGAAAAAATGGTTGCTGATATTTTTGATGTTCCCTGCAATCGCTATCGCACAAAAAAAAAGCAAGAAAGAAAAATTTGCAGAAGCCAAAGCAAGACAAGAATTGGTAGCCAATTTAAAAAAGCATGTTCAATATTTGGCCGATGATAAATTAGAAGGCAGAAGAACCGGTACAACTGGTGAATTATTGGCCATGCAATACATCACTCAACAATACCAATTCATGGGCCTTGAGCCCAAGGGTATCAATGGATATCTACAGGAATTTGAAATTAATGAAGGCAAACAAATTGATGCCAATACTTTTTTGCAAGTGAATGATAATAAGGTTGAATTGAACACGTACTTTTTCCCATTAGCTTATAGTTGTAACAAATCGGCAAAAGGAAATGTGGCCGCTGCATTGAATGAATCTGGTCAACCCTGGTTCATAGATTTAAAAGATGTGTTAGATGAAAATCAGAACAATCCGCATTTTGATGTAGATGAATTCATTAAAAAAGAAACCAATAAAATTGCTGGAAAAGGAGCCACCGCTTTATTGTTATACAATAGTTCATCAATGGTTGATAATGTACAGTTCAATAAAAATGATACAACATCCCTGACAAAAATTCCGGTACTCTATATTAATAAAGAAGGATTTACTAAATATTTTTCTGATGCTACCGCAACGGTTAATTTATCGATCAATGTTAGTTTAAGCCTTAAAAAAAGATTTGCCAGAAACGTCGTCGGCTTCATCAATAACAATGCAAGTACAACAGTGGTTTTAGGTGCACATTACGACCATTTAGGTTATGGTGAAGATAAAAATGCATTGGATACAGGTCATGTTATTCATAATGGTGCTGATGATAATGCCAGCGGTACTGCGGCTTTGATTGAATTGACCAGATTATTAAAACAATCATCACCCAAGCATAATAATTATCTGATCATCAATTTTTCCGGAGAAGAATTGGGGATTTTAGGAAGTAAATATTGGTTAGAACACCCTACTGCCAATATCACTGCTAATTATATGATCAATATGGATATGGTTGGCAGGTATGATACTTCGCATAAATTAACCATTGGCGGTTATGGAACTTCTCCTGCATGGGGTGAATTGTTTCAAACAGCTGCGGATAAAAATTTAGTTGTAAAATTTGATAGTGCAGGGAGCGGGCCTAGTGATCATGAAGCTTTTTACAGAAAAGATATTCCTGTGTTGTTTTTCTTTACCGGCAGTCATGCAGATTATCACAAAGCAACAGATGATTGGCAAAAAATTAATTATGATGGAGAAGCAGAGATTGTGCAATACATATACCAACTCATTAATACAACAGATACAAAAAGCAAATTGGTGTTTACTAAAACACGTGAACAACAAATGGGTCGCAGTACAAAATTCACCGTTAGCTTGGGTGTGATACCCGATTACGGTTTTACGGGAACGGGTGTAAGGATCGATGGCGTGAGCCAGGGAAAATTAGCAGAGAGAATTGGATTGCAAGCCGGAGATATTTTATTGCAATTAGGAGATTATAAATTTGTTGATGTAATGAGTTATATGCAAACGCTCGGTAAATTAAAAAAGGGTGATAAAGTTAAACTGCACATCAAAAGAGGCAATGAAGAAAAAGAGTTTGATGTCCAGTTTTAATTAAAATCAATTTATTATTGACTATTCACTAACACATGGGAAAATTAGTTTTAGATATTGATTCGCTGAATGATGACTTCTTTGAAGAAGCAAGACTGCTGGGTATTACAGCGCCTTTAAAAAATTATCAGTTCTGCTGGCAGCTGAATAATTTAATGGGGTTTCAATTTTGTTTAAATCCTGAAATTGAGATTCATGTAAAGAAAAAATCACGCAGTTATTATTTTAACATTTATCAATCCGAAGAACCGAATAGTTTTCTAACACATTATTTATATCACAATCAGTTTGATGGAGAATATTTATTGCCTGAGTTCCGGCATATGGATTTTATTTGGTTAATGAAAGGTGATTTGGTAGATGATGAAAAATGTAATTGGATTAAACAATCTATTAAAGCAATTAACGGAGTTCAAATGGTGGCAGAATTAACGAACGAAAAAATAATCAATAAAGGAAATATGGTTTTTTAGAAAATTGATAGTACGCATTTTATGGAATCGCACGAATTAAAAAATTATTTCAATACTAATATTTTTAAAAATAAAAATTATGTGGGTAGAAGAACATGATAAACTCTATAAAAAATTTGTGTTTAAAAATTTCTCGGAAGCATTTGCTTTTATGACAAGGGTTGCCATTGAAGCGGAGAAAATGGATCATCATCCGTTATGGACGAATGTATATAACCGGGTAGAAATTTGGTTAAATACCCATAGTGCCGGTGCTATTGTAACTGAGAAAGATCATCAGTTGGCAAAAAAGATAGATGCACTTTTATAATACCCACTGCACTTCTCCCCATACAAAACTTTCTTGCATGGCATTGGCGACAATCAGTTCACCATTTTCATTTACACTTTTAATAATGCAATTAAATGCAGCGCTCTTTTTTTTCAATCTAACGGTTTCGTTTCTTTTATATAGATGTTTATTGTATGCTGTAATTATTTTTTTTGCTTTTCCTTTTTTTAATAATTGATAATTCTTATCAATCAAATTGCATAGTTCTTTGGCTAAACAAACTGAATCAAACTCTTTTCCGGTAATTTGTTTTAATGAAACAGGGTTAGGCAGATCTGCAGAAAACTTGGTTTGATTGATATTAATACCAATACCAACAATTGCATATTTCCAAGTGGCTGTTTTTTGTTCACTGTTCATTGAAGATTCGTTGTTATCTGATGAGGATCGACTATTGATTATCGACTCAATCAATATTCCACCTGCCTTCCTGTCACGCCAATACAAATCATTTGGCCACTTTATTTTTGTTTCATCTCCTGCATAAGTGCTGAAAAATTCATGTACTGAAATGGCGATCATGGCATTAAATGGAAACTGCTTAAGTGTTGATAAGAAAGATGTATCCAGTATTATAGATAGCATAATGTTCCTACCCGGTTCATCATTCCATTGTTTACCTCTTTGGCCTTTTCCTGCAGTTTGATGTTGTGCAAAGAAGGCAGCACCATGAGCAGCCAAATTTGCTTTTAACTTGTCTGCGGCATAGATATTGGTACTCGTTACCGATAATAATTCGGTAAAAGGCATACCAACCGGATTTATGGTTATACTTGATGGCAAAGAATTATTACTTTTGGCGAAGATATATAAGGTAGATGTTTGATTTGAATATGATTTTGATTGTTCAAAAAAACATTTGATTAAAACATTATTTCACAAAAAACATTATTAATTGTTGGCACCTCTTTCCGTTTTAAACAGCCGTAAGAAAAATACAATATCCAGGCTAACCCGAAATTCCAAGATATTCAAAGCGATTATCAAATCCATTCAAGATAAAAAGGGCGAGCATATTGTAAGTTTGGATTTGCGTAAAGTACCTGAAGCGGTTGCAGATTTTTTTATCATTTGTTCTGCAAAAAGCACTACACAAGTAAGGGCAATCAGCGATTATATTGAAGAACAAGTATTTCTGAATTGTGATGAAAAGCCTTATAAACACGAAGGTAAACAGGCGATGCAATGGGTATTGATAGATTATGTAAATATAGTGGTGCATGTGATGCATCCTGATAGCAGAAAATTTTATGGATTGGAAGAAATGTGGAATGATGCAGTTGTAATGGGTCATGATGAATAATGTTAAATTATTTCATTACCGAACATTTTAAGTAATAGAACATTATTAATTTGAAGCAATCGATTTAAAATAAATATGGCACAAGAAGATAAAAATCAAAGATTCCCTTTTTCAGATAAAGGAACAGAAGATAAGCCTCTACGTAAAGGTCCTAAATTCAGTATTTATTGGATATATCTGATCATTTTTGCAATTCTTATCGGATCTACCTGGCTAAAATTTCCTGCAGATACAAAAAGGATAACGGAACAGGAATTTAAGCAAAACATGTTGGCGACCGGAGATGTTCAAAAGATAGATCTTATCACCAATAAAAAAGTTGTTAGAATTTATATTAAGCCGGAAAGCATTGGTAAAGATTACTATGTGAAACAACTTTTAAAAAAAGTAGACCCTGCAACTGTAAAAGATATCCCTTTATTTGAATTTGAAGTTACCGATTGGGAAAGCTTTAACAGAGGAATGGAGAGTTTTTATAAAGATCATCCCCAAATAACTGAAGTTCCGCAAAACAGACACGAAGATCCTGATTATTGGAATCCGATTTTTAATTCAGTTCTTACCTTGGTATTGATTATCGGTGCATGGATTTTATTAATGCGCAAAATGGGTGGTGGCGCCGGTGGTGGCGGCGGTCCGGGTGGAATCTTTAACATTGGAAAATCGAAAGCTACTTTATTTGATAAGGGTGCTAAAGTAAATATTACTTTTACTGATGTTGCCGGATTGGATGAAGCAAAAGTAGAAGTAATGGAAATCGTTGATTTCTTAAAAAGCCCCAAAAAATATACCGCACTTGGCGGTAAAATTCCTAAAGGTGCATTATTGATTGGTCCTCCGGGAACAGGTAAAACATTATTGGCAAAAGCAGTTGCAGGTGAAGCACAGGTCCCTTTCTTTAGTTTAAGCGGAAGTGATTTTGTAGAGATGTTTGTGGGCGTTGGTGCAAGCCGTGTTCGTGATTTATTTAAACAAGCCAGAGAAAAAGCACCTTGTATTATTTTTATTGATGAAATAGATGCAATAGGAAGAGCTCGTGGAAGGAATGCCATTATGAGTAATGATGAAAGAGAAAATACATTGAATCAATTATTGGTTGAGATGGATGGATTCGGTGGAGATACAGGTATTATTATTTTGGCTGCAACCAACAGACCCGATGTATTAGATAGTGCATTATTAAGACCGGGAAGATTTGATCGACAGATATCAATTGATAAACCTGACGTTAAAGGGCGTGAAGCAATTTTTAAAGTGCATTTGATGCCAATCAAAGTTTCTGAAACATTAGATATTTATAGATTGGCTGAACAAACACCTGGCTTTGCAGGTGCAGACATTGCGAATGTTTGTAATGAAGCTGCATTGATCGCTGCAAGAAAAGATAAAGCTGCAGTTGACATGAGCGATTTTCAAGATGCTATTGATAGAGTGATCGGCGGTTTGGAAAAGAAAAATAAGATCATCGCTCCTTATGAAAAAGAAGTAATTGCTTATCACGAAGCTGGTCATGCTATTTGTGGTTGGTTCTTAGAACATGCGTACCCTTTATTAAAAGTTACCATTGTACCAAGGGGTACAGCCGCATTAGGGTATGCACAATACACGCCAAAAGAACAATACTTATATAACACAGATCAATTGATGGATCAAATTTGCATGACATTAGGTGGAAGAGCGGCCGAACAAATTTTCTTCGGTAAAATTTCAACCGGCGCATCAAACGATTTGCAACAAATTACACGTATTGCATACAGTATGGTCACCGCTTATGGTATGAATGATAAAGTAGGTAATGTAAGTTTTTATGATCCTTCACAGGAGAATACCTTCACCAAACCATATAGTGAAGAAACCGGTAAGATGATTGATGAAGAAGTGAGGGCCATTATTAATGATGCGTATCAACGAACATTGAAATTATTGACTGATAAAAGAGCCGAAGTAGAATTATTAGCGAAAGAATTATTAGATAAAGAGGTATTACATAAGAATGATGTTGAACAATTAATTGGTAAACGTCCGTTTGAAGAAAAGAAAATTTTAGAAGATATTCAACCCGATCCAATCGGTGGGGTGCCTCCGGCAGATATTATTGCACCCATTGTGGATGATCAAATTCAAACAAATAAAACTGAAGAATAAATTTTAGTTTTGATGTAATGGCAAATACAGCAAAAGAAAATATTTTAAAGAAAATAAGACAGGCATTGGCTCAGCCAGTGCCTGTTCCTTTTCAGCAAAGCGAAGGAAATGATTCTGTTTTTCAACCATCAACACAAGAGTTAGAAATAGAGTTTGCAGAAAATTTTTCTAAACTGTTGGGAAGATTTTCTTTTTGTGCCAATCATGATGAATTGGTTCAGCAACTCAATACTTTGATTGCTTCAAGAAAATGGGAGCATATTTATTGTGTAGAAGATGTATTAAAAAATAATCTATCTCAACATCAATTCAATATAATTTATTCCAATAATTTACATGATTGTGATGCATCCATCACTTCATGCGAAGTGTTGGTTGCACGAACTGGTTCAATCATGATGAGTGCCACTCAACAAAGCGGTAGAACCACCAGTGTGTATGCGCCGGTTCATATATGTATTGCATATACTTCTCAATTAGTATACGATATAAAAGATGCATTGCAATTGATGAAAGAAAAATATGCAGAGGCTTTTCCTTCTTTAATCACTTTAGCAACAGGCCCCAGCAGAACTGCAGATATTGAAAAGACTTTAGTAGTGGGTGTTCACGGACCAAAAGAAGTTTTTTGTTTTTTGGTTGAATCTTCTCAACCGTAATGTATTGTTTAATTTTATTTCATGGCATTGAACGAGCATAAAAAAATTTACTTCCTTTCCGACTTTCATTTGGGTGCACCCGATTATGCATCGAGTTTAACAAGAGAGAAAAAAATTGTTTCTTTTTTAGATTCTATTCAGCATGATGCAGGACAAATTTTTATTGTGGGTGATATTTTTGATTTTTGGTACGAATACAAAAAAGTTGTTCCAAGAGGATACGTAAGATTATTAGGAAAATTAGCAGCATTAACAGATGCCGGTATTTCTGTTCATTTTTTTGTAGGCAATCATGATATGTGGATGAAAGATTATTTTCAAACAGAATTAAACATTCCAGTTTACTTCAAACCAAAGGTCTTTACTTTCAATGAAAAGAAATTTTTTATCGGGCATGGTGATGGATTAGGCCCCGGTGATCATGGCTATAAATTCATCAAAAAAATATTTCGCAATAAATTATGCCAATGGTTGTTTGGTCAATTGCATCCTACATTAGGAATTGGACTGGCAAATTATTTCAGCAGAAAGAGCAGAGAAAAAACAGGAAGCAGCGATGAACATTTTTTAGGTGCTGATAAAGAATGGTTAATTGTTTATAGCAAAGAAATTTTACAACAAGAACATTTTGATTATTTTATTTTTGGACATCGCCATTATCCAATCGAATTTAAATTAAATGAAACAAGTCGATATATCAATTTGGGAGATTGGATTCGTAATTTTACGTATGCCACATTTGATGGCAATGAAGTAGAATTAAAAAAATGGAGTGAATAGAGATTGTTATGAAAGAAATTCTTAATTATACTTTTTTAGACAATACTGTTGAAGCATATTTATATGTGTTGGGCACCATTGTTTTAATTTTTCTTATTAAAAGATTGGTGTCTAAATTTTTAGCAAGCAAGTTATTAGGTATCATCACCAAACAAAGATCTGCAAAGCGAACCGCTTTTCTTAATTTGGTAATCAAACCAATTGAAAAATTCTTATTGGTATTTATTGCATATACGGCATTAGACCGGTTGTATTTCCCGAACGAACTTAAAATAAAATTCTTTCATGAGCATATCTCTACTGAGTATATCGTTAATATTATTGCTGTAACAGTAATTGTGGTAGTATTTATTCGATTGTGTATTCGAATATTGGAATTCATTGCACAAATATTGAAAGAAAAGGCGATTCAGGCGGACGATAAATCAGATAACCAACTTATTGTTTTCTTCAATGATTTTTTTAAAGTATTACTTATCATCATCGGAATATTATTGGTTATCAAATTTGGCTTTGATAAAAATATTACAACTGTTTTAACCGGACTAAGCATTGTAGGAGCAGCAGTGGCATTGAGTATGCGGGAAAGCTTGGAAAACCTGATCGCATCATTTATTATTTTCTTCGATAAACCTTTTATTACAGGCGATACAGTAAAAGTTCAAAATTTTACCGGAGTGATTGAAAAGATTGGATTGAGAAGTACAAGAATCAGAACGGAACAAAAAACCTATATCACAGTTCCCAATAAACAGATGGTAGATACCATCATCGATAATATTTCATTGCGCACACAAAGAAAAGTAGAGTTAAGATTAGAGATCGGATTATCTACTTTAGCAGATCAATTAAAAGCAGTGTCGGCAGCTATAAAAAATTTGTTACAACAGAAAAATGATATTGAATCGTTTTATGTTTATGTAATGGATACAGGTAAAACAGCTCATGTTGTTGCGGTTGATTACTTTACTATTATGCCGCAAACGATTAATGACTTTAATTCATTACGTGAAGAAGTAAATATTGAAGTGATTGGTTTATTAGAAAAAATGAATATTGAACTGGCGGGCACCAATACGAATATTGTGGTAAGTAATAAATAGTATTATTTAATTTTATTTACAATCTCTCCCAACTCTTTATCAATCGCACCATATTTTCCATATTCAATAATTCTTCCAACTTCTTTTCCATCATGCAATACAATAAAAGTGGGCGTACTTTTTAACTGATATTGTTGAGGCAAACTATCTAAAGATTGTTTTTTTCTATCTACCATTACCATCGTCACTTTATTTTCCGGATAACCGCTTTTATCAATCAATCTGTATAAAACGGGTAATAAATTTTGAGTGTCTTCGCACCAAGTTCCACCAAAAACAATCAATGAAAAAGTAGAAGCCTTATTTTTAAAAACCTCAATGGCATTTGCATCTGCTTGCCCCCACTTCATATTTTCTTTAAACCATTTAAAGGCAGTATCTTTTTCTAAAGCATCACGAGTAATAGTTCCTTTTAAATTTTTCGATTCACCCGAATAATAAACCGAATAATTTGTTTTATTGATATGATGAGAACTAGAACATGCTATTGTAATAGATAAGATAAATACCGATATTATTTTTTTCATGTGTCTAAATTAACTTTCAATTCTAGTAAGAAGGATTTGAATTTTGTTAAAGATTCTATTAATTGATGATTGGCAGATGCTTTATGCTGATTTGTTTTTAAATATTCTTTGGCGCCTTCAATACTTAATTTTTTATTACGTAATAAATAATAAATAAGTTTTAAATTTTTTACATCTTCTGCTCTGAATAATCGATCACCTTTTCTGGTTTTACGTGGTTGTAAAATATCAAACTCATTCTCCCAAAATCTTATTTGTGAGGTGGTAACCCTAAACCATGTGGCCACTTCGCCAATAGGATAATATAATTTTTTTTGTAAAGTTTCATCGTCCGGAACATCGATCAAATCTATCTCTGTAAAAACTTCTTTATAAGATTTTCTGCCACGTTTTAATCCGGTAGGTGAAGGGATAGATTTTTTTTCAGTTGCTCTTTTTTGAACTGATGTTGATGAACTAACCTTAATTTTTTTTTCTTTCTTCTTAGGAGAAGAAAATTCACTCATTCCAAACAGTCCTAATTGTTCTAATGCCATACTGTAAAATTAGCATTCTTGCTGATGTTTAAAAATCAATTACGCTTTGCAGGTGGAAAAGATGTAAGTATCTTGCAAACATGAACATTCATTCCATTGTTGTTTGCGGTTCAGGTACCATGGGCAGTGGTATTGCGCAAGTATGCGCACAGCATGGCTTTGCAACCATTCAGTTTGATGTAAATGAAGAAATGTTGCATAAGAGTAAAGCTGCCATTGAAAAGAATTTGCAAGTGTTGATTGAAAAAGGGAAATTGAAAGAAGCAGAAAAAACTACAATTCTTCAACGGTTATTTTTTACAAGTGATATTTATCAATGCAAAGCTGATTTGATTATTGAAGCAATTATTGAAAAAAAAGAAGCTAAGATTTCTTTATTCAATCAATTGACAGAAATAAATGCTACTGAAACTATTTTTGCAAGTAATACTTCTTCTATTTCTATAAAATCTATTGCAAAAGAAATAATTCATCCCCAAAGATTTTTGGGTATGCATTTTTTTAATCCTGCACCGGTGATGAAGTTGGTTGAAGTAATTAAAGCAAATGATACAACTGATGAAGTGATTGAAACAATCATTTCGGTTTGTAAGCAACTGAATAAAACAGCTGTTGTTTGTAAAGATGCCCCCGGCTTTATTGTAAACAGGGTTGCACGTCCTTATTATTTAGAAGCAATGAAATTAGTTGAACAAGGAGCAGCAACCATTGAAACGGTTGATGCCATTTTGCAAACCACCGGATTTAAAATGGGACCATTTAAACTGATGGATTTAATAGGATTGGATATTAATTACAGTGTTAGTGAAATTGTTTGGACTGATTTAGGTAAACCCGAAAGATTGAAACCTTCAATCATTCAACAACAAAAAATAGAAGCGAATGAATTAGGAAAGAAAACCGGAAAAGGGTTTTATGAATATTGAATCAGGTAATATTATTTTTTCCAAATGCTTTCAGGAGAAGAGTAGCCAAATACATTAAACTTGTATTTTCCTTTTGCTTCAATTTCATAATCGCCTCGTTTTGTGTACACCACAATAGCACCGGCACTTCCGCCGGGAGATAAGAAAGCCGGTGGCGGAAAGGTTTTAATCATAGCAATATCTGCAGTGTTGATAGAATTAAAATCGAAAGAACTTAAATCAACCCTAAACTCATTAATAAAAATATCAACGTTAGAGCCACCTCTGAAATCGCTTACCCCTCTCCACAATAATCTGTAACCATTGGTTTTGGTTGGAATAATTTGTAAGCCTGCTACTCTTCCTTTTAAAAATTCTATAAATGTTTGTTGCCTTGCAATCTGATCACTTTCAATACCATCAAAAATTTTAGCGTTATCATTTTTAAATAACCCGGTTGAATATTTTTCATCAAACTGTTCTACCTTTTTTTTAAACTTTGTTTTTACAGTTACTTCAGGCAATGTTGTTTTATCATAAAAATTTGAATAATTGAATTGATAATTTATTATCAGACTGTTTGATGAAGTAACATTTTTGTCTTCTCCGATTTGAATCATCTTTATGCAACTTGTATCTGCAGAAAAGAATGAATCAAGTGGTGTTTTAATATTTACCATTAAAGTGTTCTCTTGATTTTTTACTGAAGGAGAAAAAACAAAAGCGGCTGTATCTTCAAATAAAATTCCTTTTAACCTGAAGGAACCATCTTCTGTTGGTGCGAATGAATTGGTATAGTTGTTATCTTTTGATAACATCATATAATTAATCTCCTTTTGTGCAGCGGTATAATTAGTAATCTGCCCTTCTAATGAAAAAAAACTTTTTTGCACAATAAAATTAAAAGCATAATGACCATTGGCAATGCTTGAATCAATTAGTAAGCCGGCTTTGCCTTCCCCGTCAATGATAGGATAACGGAATTTCCAGGATTTTTTTGTTTCAATATTTTCAATCCAAACATGTAACGTAGCGTAACGAATATGCTGGTTTTTATAATTTAATAAATGACAAGTAAAATTTAGTGTGTCTTGCTGATTGAATGCTGTTTTATTCAATTGAATAAATGAAGAGTCTTGCGCCTTCAATATGTTGCATGAAAATAAAAAACACAGCAGGATAATTAAGGTCTTATGCATGTATTAAAAATAATTCATTTGTTATTATTCCAGAAAATATTTCTTTAAATGGTGGTTACCTTTGTGATATGAAGATTGCAGTGAATTGTATTTTTTTACAGAAAAATAACCTGGAAGGGTATGGTTATTTTGTTCAGGAAACATTTAAACGATTGGCGCAACAACATCCTGAACATGAATTTGTTTTTGTATTCGATAGGAAATTCGATGCGCAATTTATTTATTCTGATAATATCACTTCCGTCATCGTTTCTCCAAAAGCAAGACATCCTTTGGCATTTAAATTTTGGTATGATGTAAAACTTCCGCTGGCATTGCGTTCCATTAAACCGGACATTATTATTCAGCCTTATGGTTTTTGCAGTTTAATAACTTCTGTTCCGCAATTATTGATGGTGCATGATTTAGCATTTAAGCATTATCCTACATTCATTTCTAAACTACATTTATTTTATTATAAAAATTATACATCAAAATTTTTACAAAAGGCAACACATATTGCAACAGTTTCCGAATTTTCCAAGCAAGAAATTATCGATCATTATAAAATAGATGCAAAAAAAATTAATGTAGTGTTCAGTGCGGCAAAAAATATTTTTCAACCGTTGGATATCACACGTCAGCAAAACATCAAAGAAGAATATGCAGATGGTAAAGAGTTTTTTTTGTTTACGGGTGGTATTCATCCCAGAAAAAATTTATTGAATACACTCAAAGCATTTTCCTTATTTAAAAAATGGCAGCAAAGCAATATGAAATTGTTGATTGCCGGAAGATTGGCTTGGAAATTTGATGATGTGTTGGAAAAAATTAAAACATTTAAATACAGAAATGATGTGGTTTTGTTGGATTACGTGAAAGAAGAAACGTTAGCGGCCATCACTGCTTCTGCTTATGGTATTTTATATCCATCCTATTGGGAGGGTTTTGGAGTTCCGATTGTGGAAGCCATGCAATCGGGCGTTCCTGTTATCACTGGCAATACAAGCAGTATGCCTGAAATAGGCGGCACCGCTGCATTGTATGCAGATGCTAATGATCCTGATTCAATTGCTAAACAAATGTTGTCTTTATATAAAGATGAATCGCTAAGAAAAAAATTAATCGAAGAAGGAAAACTGCAAGCCACAAAATTCAGTTGGGATAAAACAGCAGGTTTACTTTGGCAAATCATTTTAAATACCGCACAATCAAAATAAGATAATCTTTCTATTCTCTTACATTTGCATTTTATACAACATCATATGCAAATATCAACTATTACAATAGACGTCCATTTAGATGAGAATAAAGTTCCTCAAAAAATAAATTGGAATGCAGCAGGCAGTACGGCAGAAGAATCGCAACCGGCAAAAGCAATGATGGTTTCTTTTTGGGATGGTGTTGATAAAAGTGCATTACGTATAGATCTTTGGACAAAAGATATGATGGTGGATGAAATGGCCGATTTTTTTTATCAGACTATGATGGGGATGGCCGATAGTTATGACAGGGCAACACATCAACATGAAATGGTAACTGATATGAAAAATTTTGCAAAAGAATTTTATCAAAAGTTCAGGGCTACTCAATTAAAAGAAAATAAGCTCTCTTAATAAATTCATCATTAAAACGATTGTATATGAGTTTGGAAACACAGATCATGAATGAAATGAAGGAAGCAATGAAAGCAAAGGATGAAGCCACTTTGCGGGGATTGCGTGCTATTAAAGCAGAGATCATTAAAGCAAAAACCGAGCCCGGTGCCGGTGGAAATGTAACAGAAGAAGGCGAATTAAAATTGTTGCAAAAGTTAGTGAAACAAAGAAAAGATTCTTTAGAAATATTTGTACAGCAAAACAGAACAGACCTTGCACAAAAAGAAAGTGAAGAAATTGCTGTAATAGAAAAATTTCTTCCTAAACAATTTACCGAAGCAGAATTAAAAGAAGCAGTAGCAAAAATTATTGCTGAAGTGGGTGCAACTTCTCCGGCTGATATGGGAAAAGTTATGGGTGTTGCTACAAAACAATTAGCAGGTAAAACAGATGGCAAAGCTATTTCCGCTGCTGTTAAAGAATTATTGAATAAATAATTTCTATTTCAATACTATCCTGTTATTGAATTGCGTTTTGCATTCAGTAACAGGATTGTTTATTTATGTTTATTGATATTATTTTTATTATACTTATTATCGGAGCTGTATTTAAAGGCTATAGCCGTGGATTGATTATCGCTGTTTTTTCCTTCGTTGCCATTATAGTTGGCTTGGCTGCAGCTATGAAATTCTCTACTGTTGTGGCAGATTGGTTGCAAAACAGTACGCACATTGCAAAACATTGGTTGCCTTTTATTGCTTTTGCACTGGTGATGGTGGGAGTGATATTATTGATTCGATTGGCAGCAAATCTTATGCAAAAAAGTGTAGAGTTTATGTTGATGGGTTGGTTGAATAAAATGGGTGGAATTATTTTATACATGGGTCTATATATTACTGTGTATAGTGTGATTTTATTTTATGCAGATAAAATGCAATTATTAAAACCCGAAACTATTCAAGCATCCAAAACCTATTCGTTTATTGAACCGTGGGGCCCCAAAGCAGTGAATGGTTTTTCATTCATTATTCCTTTTTTTAAAGATATGTTTACGCATCTCGAAACATTTTTTCAATCTCTTGTAACACATATAAAATAGCGCTGTTAAGTAGTGTGTTTTCTGTTTAAATACAGTAATTTAGCCAATAACATGTTACATCTTAATTAATAATTGATTGTAATTAGTTTTTTTTTGTAGGATTTTGCTTTTATTTGTAACCAACGCGAATCGATTGCATAAGAATAAAACTATGGAGTATCAAATTCATCAACAGGAAAAATTTAAGTTTATTGAAGAAGGAGAAGGTGAGACCTTATTGCTGTTGCATGGTTTATTTGGTGCGATGAGTAATTTTCATGATCTGGTAGATCATTTTAAAAAATCGTACAAGGTTGTTGTGCCGATTCTTCCTTTATTCGATCTTGATATTTTTCATACAACTGTTAGCGGATTAGAAAAACATGTTCAAAAATTTATTGAAGTAAGAGGATATAATAATATTCATTTATTAGGAAATTCATTGGGCGGTCATGTTGCTTTGGTTCATGTATTAAAACATCCTGAAAAAATCAAATCATTGATATTAACCGGTAGCTCAGGCTTGTTTGAAAATGGAATGGGCGATACTTACCCCAAACGTGGCGATTACGAATACATCAAAACAAAAACACAGGTTACATTCTATGATCCAGCCATTGCAACAAAAGAATTAGTCGATGAAGTGTTTGAGATCACCAATAATCGCATTAAAGTAATAAAAATTATTGCATTGGCTAAAAGCGCTATTCGCAGTAATTTGGGAGAAGAGTTGAATCAAATCAAACAACCCACTTTATTGATCTGGGGTAACAATGATATCATTACACCGCCATTTGTTGGCAGAGAGTTCAATAAATTAATTCCAAATAGTGAATTATATTTTATTGATAAATGCGGACATGCGCCGATGATGGAAGTGCCCGGAGAATTTAACGTGATTTTAGACAGGTTCTTAACCAAGTTAAAAGAACCCGCAGCAACAATAGCATAGTTTTTGGTGTTTGATATATAACAGAACAACATTTCATGTTAGCATCACAATTTATACAAACCACTTATCCTTCTGTCAATCTTTTTGATAAGATATCATTTTGTTTACAATTGATGGACGAATACGATGTTTTGCATTTACCTGTTTTAAGCGAAGAAAAATTTATCGGATTGATTAGTAAAGATGATGCGTTAGATGCCGATGAAAACAATTTGATCGCATCTTTAGAATATCAACTCATTAAAGCATCTGTTAAGGCTGATGAACATTTTTTGCAGGCAGTGAAGCTGGCATCGGAAATGCATTTATCAATTGTGCCTGTGGTGAATGATCAACATGAGTTATCCGGTATAGTTTCATCTAATGATCTATTAAAAGCAATTTCAAAATTTGTGGGTGGTGAAGAACCCGGTGCATTAATTGTTGTAGAGATTGACAAAAGAAATTATTCTTTTGGTGAAATCAGCAGATTGGTTGAAACCAACGATGCCTATATTACTCAATTGAATACATACACCGAACCAGAAACAGGGTTGATAATGGTTACTATAAAAATAAATAAACAGGAAGTGAGCGATATTGTGGCAACTTTTCAACGTTACGATTATCATATTCGATATTATTTTGGAGAAGAACAATATGCGAATGAGATGAAAGAGAACTATCAAAATCTTTTAACGTATCTCAATACTTAATTGTCCTTTTACATACCTATGGGCTTACGTTTTACTTCCACAATCAATTGTATTAGCTGATGAAGCGTTTTGTTGCAAGCTTTTTTTTATTGTTTCTTTTTCAACACATTATTGCACAGCAATCGCTGAGAGACACTAGTATACAAAAAAATAGTTTAGATACATTTTCCAATAAAGAACCGGTTGTAATTGGAGATATCATCATCATTGGTAATAAAAAAACAAAAAACAATATCATTCTCCGTGAAATGACTTTTAAAAAAGGAGATATAATTAATACCGCTGATCTAAATAAACAATTAGAAGAATCTCGTCAGTTAATTTATAACACAGCTTTGTTTGTAGATGACAGCGTTTATGTTTCTAATAAGATCAATAATATTGTTTTCATTACAATTCATGTAAAAGAACGTTGGTATTTTTTTCCGATTCCCTATTTTGTTTTAGCCGATAGAAATTTTAATGAATGGTTGGTTCAGGAAAAAGCAAGTTTAGACAGAGTGGATTATGGAATTATTTTATCGCATAATAACTTAACGGGTAAAAATGATCGGTTGAGTGTTTCATTAATTAATGGATATGATCAACAAGTATCTTTAAGGTATCAACTGCCTTTTGCTAATAAATCGCTTACCAAAGGCTTTAGTGTTGGATTTTTATATGCTCGTCAGCATGAAGTTAATTATGGAACCGATTTAAATAATGATCAGCTTTTTTTGAAATTGGATAATACGTATGCAAGAGAGTTCAGAAGATTTGATATTACGTATTCATACAGGCCCAATCAGCATTTCAGGCATTATATTCGTTTTTCTTATAACGATGAATCTATTGCAGATACTGTAGTTAAACTTAATCAAAACTATTTTCCTAATCAACGAAATAATGTTCAATATCCCGACTTTACTTACACGTTTCAATATTATCATGCAGATTATTATGCTTATCCTACCAAAGGATTTATCGGTCAGGCAAGTTTATACAAACGTGGTTTAAATGAAGTTTCCAATTTGTGGCAAATAAGTTTAAGAGGTATTTATTCAATACCAATTTCATCATCTTCTTTTATTCGATTAGAAGGTGCAACAACAATAAAGTTTCCAAATAATCCTTATTTCTTTAGTCAGGCTTTATTTGGATACGGATATATGCAAATGCGAGGATTAGAGTATTATGTAATAGATGGAATGGCTGGCGCATTGGGTAAATTTACTTATGCGCATCAGTTGTTTCATCTCATTGTAAAAAATCCCGTCAAGAGTGTAACGCATGACAGAATTCCATTTCGGTTTTATGCAAAAGTGTATTCCGATCTTGGTTATGCCTATAATCCATACGTGAATAATAATTTATTGAATAACACTTTGATGCGAACATGGGGTTTGGGAATAGACATTGTTTCTATTTATGATTTTGTATTTAGGTTAGAATATAGTTTTAATCAACTCGGCAATAATGGAATATATTTACATGCCAATTAATGATGCAATTTGTATCAGCAAAGACCAAATTATAAACATCATTGATATTTTTGAGCAGGTAATTTTAATGAAATGAAAGTAGCAGTTTATAGCAGAGGTTTGGATGTTGAACAAGGTAATCCTCTGTTATTATTATTGGAAGAATTAGAGAAGCATCAGGTAAAAACTTTGGTGTACAGGCCTTTATTGAATATTTATCCATTGCCTGTTGCGATGGTCAATAATCTTACACTTTTTCAAACTTCAGAAGATTTAGATGGTGAAGTAGATTGCTTAATTAGTTTAGGCGGCGATGGAACTATTTTGGATTCTATTACTTTAGTGAAAGATAAAAACATACCTATACTCGGTATTAATTTCGGCAGACTTGGATTTTTGGCAAGTATTAGCCCTGATAATTTAAGCAGTGCCGTAGAAGCATTGGTAAACAGAACTTTTGTAGTAGATAAAAGAAGTTTGATACATGTAGATTCTAATCTTCCTTTATTTGAAAGTGCGCCCTTTGCTTTAAATGAATTTGCCATTCATAAGAGGGACACAGCACCGATGATTAAAATTCATACCTATTTAAATGGCGAATTTTTAAATACTTATTGGGCTGATGGTTTAATTGTTGCAACTCCAACAGGTTCTACCGGTTATAATATGAGTTGTAATGGACCGATTATTTTTCCTGAATCATCGAGCTTTGTTATTACACCGGTTGCCCCGCATAATTTAAATGTTCGATCTATCGTTGTTTCTGATAATAATGTTATCTCGTTTGAGATAGAAGGAAGAAGCGATCAATTTATTTGTGCGTTAGATGCGAGAAGGGAAATTGTAGATAAGAATATCCAGTTGGCTGTGCGCAAAGAATCATTTTATGCAAGTTTAATCAGATTAAATGAAAACAGTTTTCTTTCAACCTTACGCACCAAATTAACTTGGGGATTAGATAAGCGTAATTAGTTTTAACAAAACAAAATATTTTTCATTTGTATTTTCATAATAAAGTTCACTTGATGTTTAAAAAACTGTTCATACCTTTTTTTTGTATTGGAATCATGCAATGCACGTCTGCACAGGTTTTTCAAACATATGTTCATCAAGGTGAATTAGGTGTTTCAATAGGTTTATCTCATTATTTCGGGGACTTAGACCCCAACTTTGCTTTAGATCATCCGAAATTTGCAGCAGGTGTTTTTTACAGAAAACAAATTAATAATTATGTAGGACTTAAAGTTGCAGGTAATTATGCATTTTTAGGATATTCAGATTCTTACAGTTCTAACCCAGATCAGCAAAGAAGGAATTTAAGTTTTAATACAGATGTCTGGGAATTAAGTGTAAGCGGTGATTTTAATTTTTATGAATTTCATCCCGGCTTTTCCGAATATAGATTTACGCCTTATGTAAGTTTAGGAATTGGCGTATTTTCTTTTAACCCTTATGCTTATTTAAATGGCGTAAAATATTTCTTACAACCATTAGGAACTGAAGGACAGGGCAGTCCGCTTTACCCTGGTCGAAAACCATACAGTTTAATTGCAATGAGTATTCCTATCGGCTTGGGTTATAAATATGCCTTAAATGAACGAATGAATATTTTTGGTGAAATAGTTTATCGTTTTACTACAACCGATTATTTGGATGATGTTAGTACCACTTATGCTCCTGATGCATTTCCTCCCGCTGCTAATGGCGCACCAACACCAGGCTATTTATTACAGGATAGAAGTTATGCTACCGGTTCGCCCATTGGAATTAAAGGGCGTCAAAGAGGAAATGGGACTGGAAATGATTCTTTCCTGACCTTACAAGTGGGTTTATCATTTAATCTGCAATCCTATCACTGCCCTACACATTAGCATTAATCATATTTTTTAAAAGAACAACAATCAAAAAGCATTTTACTACTTTTGCAGTAAATGTTGGAAACAGTTATGCCGACACTGATTGAACAAATTGATAAAACTCGTTTACCCAAGCACATTGCCATTATTATGGATGGTAATGGTCGTTGGGCAGAAGAACAAGGTCAGGATAGATTATATGGCCATTTTCATGGCGTTGAAAGTGTTAGAAATATAGTAGAAGGTTGTGCAGAATTAGGTGTTGGCTATCTTACATTATATGCTTTTAGTACAGAGAATTGGGATAGACCTCAACAAGAAGTAGATGGCTTAATGGCTTTATTGGTTGATACCATTCGTAAAGAAGTTCCTGTATTAAACAAAAATAATATAAAACTGCATGTAATTGGTGATATGAAGATGTTACCCGATTATGCTGCTATTGAATTACAGGAAGCTTTAGAAATGACGAGCCATAATACTGGCTTGCATTTAGTAATGGCATTAAGTTATAGCAGCAGATGGGAATTGGTGAATGCAGTAAAAAATATTGGCATAGATGTAAAAGAGGGAAAGATAGATCCGGGAAAGATTGATCAACATACGTTACAACAATATTTAAGCACAAGCGATCTTCCCGATCCGGAATTAATGATAAGAACCAGTGGCGAATACCGTATCAGTAACTTTTTATTGTATCAATTGGCTTATGCTGAATTATATTTCACCAATACACGCTGGCCCGACTTTAGAAAGGAGAATTTATACGAAGCGATCATCGATTTTCAAAACAGAGAAAGGCGATTTGGAAAAACAAGTACCCAAATTAAGACCGAAACATTGACTGTTTAGCTGAAAATCTATCTTTTAATCGCCTTATTTAACAAACACTTTTAAATATTCCTGTTAATTTGCCGCTTTTAAAATCTAAATTAACTGCTGAAAGCACTTAAAATCATACTTTCGGCCTCAATTTTTACAAATACCAACCGGATGCAGAAGAAGTTGTACAAATTTTTAGTGCTCACAATAGTTTCAGGCTTTATTGGTTCGTTTGCGTATTCGCAGGAAAAATCCGACACGACTATTACTTCCATCGAAGCAGATTTGATTAATATCTTCAACCAAAAAGTGCCCAAAACGTATAAAGTGGCCGGAATTACTGTTGTTGGGAATAAATATTTTGATGAAAACTTATTAATCTCCATTTCTGGAATTAGTGTTGGTGATGATATAAAAATTCCGGGTGGTGATAATTTTTCAAAAGCCATCATCAAACTGATGGGTCAGAATTATTTTAGTGATGCAAAAATTTTCATCACCAAATTAGAAGGTAAAAATATTTATCTGGAACTGGATGTACAAGAAAGACCGCGATTACAAAATTATTTTTTTAAAGGAGTGAAGAAAGGTGAAGCAGATGATCTCTTAGGTAAAACCGGATTGATTAAAGGAAGAGTGGTTACAGAAAATATGCGCAGAACAGCTATTGATGCGATAAAAAAATATTATTTTGAAAAAGGATTTCAAAGTGTGAATGTTTCTATTGATGCAAAAAAAGATACCGGCACTTCAAACTATGTTACCTTAACTTTTACTGTTAACAGAGGGGTAAAAGTGCATATCAACAATATAAATTTTGATGGCAATACAGTAGAAGATGCAAAGTTGAAAAGCCAAATGAAGGGAACAAAAGAACAATCCAGATTAACTTTATTTCCAACAGTTGATAAAGGCGGATTCATTGAACCCAAAAGATATTCTTTCGAACAATATGTAAAGGATCGTGGCTTTTTAACCTATAGTAAAACCAAGAAAGTATTAGATCCTTATGCACGTATTAAATTCTTTACAGCATCAAAATATAATGATAAGAAGTTTGAAGAAGATAAAGATAAATTAATCAGTTATTACAATTCAATCGGATATAGAGATGCGATCATTGACACGAATGCAGTTTATCCTGTAATGCTAAACGGAAGAGAAGCATTGAATATTGACATTCGTTTTAAAGAAGGTCATCAATATTACTTCGGTAACATTACATGGCGTGGAAATACAAAATATTCTGATTCTGTTCTAACTGCTATTTTAGGAATCAATAAAGGAGATATTTACAATCTTGAATTGTTAAATAAAAAATTAGGAAAGGGTGCTCCAGAAGGTGGCGATATTAGTGGGTTGTATATGGATGATGGTTATTTGTTCTTTAGAACTGACCCTATTGAAACCGCTGTGTATAATGACACAATTGATTATGAAATAAGAATTGTTGAAGGTCCGCAAGCAACCATCAAGAACGTCAGAATCTTTGGAAACGAAAAAACCAAAGAATATGTTATTCGTCGTGAACTTAGAACAGTTCCGGGCGATAAATTTAGTCGTCAGGCATTGATTCGTTCTGTAAGAGAATTATCTCAATTAAATTATTTCAATCCTGAAAAAATTGAACCGCAACCTATTCCTAATCCGGATGATGGAACGGTGGATATTAATTATAAAGTGGAAGAAAAATCAAGCGATCAACTCGAATTAAGTGCGGGTTATGGCGGAGCTATTGGTTTAACAGGAACATTGGGTATTACATTCAATAACTTCTCCTCAAAAAATCTTTTTCATAAATCTGCCTGGGATCCTTTACCAACCGGTGATGGGCAGAAATTGAGTTTGCGTGTACAAAGTAGTGGTCGAGCCTATCGCTCTTACAACTTTTCTTTCACTGAACCTTGGTTAGGTGGTAAGCATAGAAATACGTTCAGTATATCATTATATAACACAAAATATGCAAACGCTTATAATCCTGCAACGGGAACCTATACCAGCAGTGCAGCCAGTAATTCTTATTTAATGACAACAGGTGGTGGTGTTAGTTTATCTAAACAAATTAAATGGCCGGATGATTATTTCTCTGTTAGTGGCGGTGTTAATTATGTGAACTATCATTTAGTAAATTATTATATCAGTCCGGTTAATTTACCGGGCTATAATAATGGATATTCAAATAACTTTAGTTTTAAAGCAGGAATACAACGTTCATCAGTTGATAATCCAACTTTCCCTCGAAGTGGTTCAACATTTGCAGCAAGTTTACAATTTACGCCACCGTATTCTTTGGTATTCAGAAATATTGTTGATCAAAGCAATCCTTATAAATGGATTGAATATCATAAATGGCGTTTTAACGCAGAGTGGTACACTGCATTAACCAAACCTACCGGAGAAGACAGAAAACAATTAGTGTTAAAAGTGGCTGCTAAGTTTGGTTTTTTGGGAAGATATAATCCATTGCTGCAAATTTCTCCGTTTGAACGTTTTCAATTAGGTGATGCAGGCTTAAGTAATCAATATGCTTTGATTGGATATGATATCATTTCTCAAAGAGGATATCCTGTTTATCAAACATCCGATCCAAAAGTAAATCCTGATCAAACAGGTGCAACTCAATATTTCACCATGTTCAATAAATATGTGTTGGAATTACGATATCCTTTAAGTCTTAATCCAAGCAGCACTATTTATGGATTGGCTTTTTGTGAAGCTGCAAATGGATGGTATGATTTTAAAACTTATGATCCTTTCCGTTTACGTCGTTCTGTTGGTTTGGGCATGCGTTTCTTCTTACCAATGTTTGGCTTATTAGGATTTGATTATGGTATTGGTTTAGACAGATATACGCCGGGTGCTTCATTGAAAGACATTTCTCGCTTTACCTTTATGTTAGGCTTTGAGCCGGAATAGTATTCATCTTTCAAAATACCTGTATGAAAAAAGTATTTTTTATTGTTTTCTGCGTATTCCTTTCAACAATTAATTTACAAGCGCAACGCTATGCCATTATTGATACAAAATATATTTTGGATAAAATGCCTGAATATAAAGATGCCGATAAAAAAATGCAGTTATTAAGCGAACAATGGCAAAAAGAAATTGATGATAAACAGGCGGCATTGGATCAGTTGTATAAGAGTTATGAAGCAGAACAATTTATGCTGAGTGATGAATTAAAAAAGAAAAGAGAACTGGAATTATTTAATAAAGAAAAAGAAGTAAGAGATCTTCAAAAAAAGAGATTTGGGTATGAAGGCGATGTATTTAAAGAAAGGCAAAAATTGGTGAAACCTATACAGGATAAAGTGTACAACGCCATACAAAAAATAGCTGTTGCCCATGCATATGATTTTGTATTGGATAAAAGTGAAGGAATTACCATTATATTTGCCGACCCAAAACTGGATAAAAGCGATGAGGTATTAAAAGAACTCGGAATAAAAATTTAAAAAAAACAATAAACCATAAAATCACAACAATGAAAAAAATTTTAGTAGTGTGTGTGGCTTTTGCAGCAAGCCTTGTATTTTCAAATAACACACAAGCGCAAGTGAAAATCGGCGTTTTTGATGATCAGCAAATACTTGGTTTTATGCCGGGTATCAACAAGGTAGATTCTTTAATGAAGAAATTTGTTAGCGATTCTATTCAACCGCAATATGATATGACTTTAGCCGATTATCAATATAAAGACAGTATTTTAAAAATCGATACAGTAAAAGGAACTTTATCTCCTTCCATTAAAAAATACAGAATTGATGAAGTAAATAAATTGAGACAAACTTTGGTTAACTGGCAGCAAACTTCACAACAGATTTATCAAGCTAAACAGAATGAATATTTAGCACCATATATTGATAAAATTAAAGTTGCTTTTGAAGAAGTAGTCAAAGAACAGAAATATACTTTGGTTTTAAGAAACGATGCAGTAATCATTGCAGATAAATCGGATGAATTACCATTACGTGTATTGGCAAAATTAAAAATACCATTACCAAAAGAGGTTGAAGATCAAATTAAAGCATTAAATGGTGGCGGTGCTTCTGCTGCTCCTGCAACAAAAGCCCCTGTTAAACATTAATTGATTTAAATTTAATTATTTTATAAAGAAGCATCACATTCATTGTGATGCTTCTTATTTTTGGTATATGCAAACACAAGGTTCCATTGGTGTATTTGATAGTGGTTACGGAGGATTAACTATTTTAAAAGAAATAGTTAACCATTTACCGCAATACAATTATTTGTATTTGGGAGACAATGCAAGAGCACCTTATGGTAACAGAAGTTTTGAAACGGTATATCAATACACTTTACAATGTGTTAAGTGGTTTTTTGAGCAGGGTTGCCCATTGGTTATTTTGGCTTGTAATACTGCATCAGCAAAGGCGTTGAGGACCATTCAGCAAAATGATTTAAATAAAATTGACGCATCCAAAAGGGTATTGGGTGTTATTCGTCCAACAACCGAAGTAATTGGAAACTATTCCTTAACAAAACATATCGGCATTTTCGGAACCAGCGGAACCATACAATCCAATTCTTATGAAATAGAGATTGAAAAATTTTTTCCGGAGGTAAAAGTATTTCAACAAGCTTGCCCAATGTGGGTTCCATTGGTAGAGAACAATGAACATCATTCAGAGGGAGCTGATTTTTTTGTGAATGAATATATGCAGGCTTTATTGCAGCAATCAGATAAAATTGATACAATCTTGTTGGCTTGTACACATTATCCCTTGTTATTAGATAAGATAAGGACATACGCACCTGCTGATATCAAGATAATTTCGCAAGGAGAGATCGTAGCTAAAAGCTTGAGCAATTATTTGTATTGGCATCCCGAAATTGAAAATAGCTGCTTAAAAGAGGCCAAACTTGAGTTTTTTACAACAGATTCCATACAAGATTTTGATGCCCATGCTGCTTATTTTTTTGACAATAAAGTTAAGTCAAGGCATATTGATTTGCCTGTTGAATGATGAAATAGCTGTTGAAGGGTGCGACGCAAGCGAAGCCTGATAAGGATTTTGCAGCCGGGTTCAAAAAACTTTCCTAAATGTTTCTCATTTTAACTGTCAGCCCTTACCTTTGCCGTCCTTTCACAAAACTGAGTGGTATGGTGACCACCGTTGAAGTTGAAATAAAAATATTGTTGGGTAGTAAAAATTAATCATTATGAAACGTACATTTCAACCGCATAAACGCCGCCGTAAAACAGTACACGGTTTTCGTAAGCGCATGCAAACTGCTAACGGTCGTAAAGTATTGGCCAGCCGCAGAAAGAAAGGTCGTAAGAAATTAACCATTTCTGACGAAAAAGGATTGAAGTAAAATCATCCAAACGAATAACTTCGTTACTTATATAATTTAGCCTCATCTTTTTTGGTGGGGCTTTTTTAGTTTTAAAGATTCATGGCAAAAAATTTTTCATACAACGCAAAAGAAAAATTAAAAAGCCGTAAGCAATTAGATGAATTGTTTACGAAAGGAAGATCATTGTCTGTTTTTCCGATCAAAGTTTTTTTTGCAGAAGTGAAGAATGAAACAAATGCGCCTATTAAAGCCGGCGTTGGTGTAAGCAGTAAGCATTTTAAAAAAGCAGTGGATAGAAATAGGATTAAAAGATTATTGCGTGAAGTGTACAGATTGAATAAGCAACCATTGCTTGATTGTTTACAACCTAACAAAAAAAATATAGCAATATTTTTTTTGTATGTTGATAAAGTAATACCGGAATATGCGGTATTAAAAGATAAGATGCCGAACGTTATTGTAAAGTTGATTAAAGCATTTAATGAAAACAATATTTCAAATTCTTAGTTACCCATTGATCGTACTAATAAAATTTTATCAGTATGTTATCTCACCGAATATCGGTCCTAAATGCCGTTACACACCCACTTGTTCTCAATATGCCATTGCAGCGTTAAAAAAATATGGATTATTTAAAGGAGGATGGCTGGCAGCAAAAAGAATTGCATCCTGCCATCCCCGAGGTGGAAGCGGATTTGATCCGGTTCCATAAATTATTTTTTAGGAGTAGCCGGTTCCGGCGGTGCAATTGTCATCGCTTTTTGCTTTTCAATTTTCTCTCTTATTTCTTTAATGCTGTAAAATCGATATACTTCGGGGTCTTTATTTCCATCTTTTTCTAAAGAGGTCATTTGATGAAAAGGGGCAACGACTATGGCATTGGTATTATCTGTTATTTTAGCTGTATGATACGGAAGGATAAAATAGTTTTTATTAGCAAGGCTTACATTTTTATTCTCAACTAATTGTTGCAAGGAATCAATGCTTTTTAAAATCGTTTCTTGAGAGATGAACTCATTCGTTTTTTGAGCACCATAATGCACGTAGCTTCCGATAATGGTATCATTTCTTCCATTTAAAAAGAATAAACCATTGTCCGAGATGTCAACTGTGGCATCACCATCTTCTTTTTTAATTTTTAACGTTAAAGAGCCCGAACCGCTGAATACTTCGGTTGCTTGTTCCGAACCGCCACCATCTTTTATAATAACAGTTTTAGTTTCTTTATCAATAGTGACATGACCTTTTGCATCCACATATATTTTTTTTGAATGACAAGAACTTGCAGTCAATATAATTACTGAAAGCAATGCAATAAAAGAAAATTTCATAAGTAGTGTTTGTTTGATGAAATAAAAAATCCTCTCATTTGCAGAGAGGATTTAAAAGTAATATTTTATGATGACTATTTCGCTGCTGCAAAACGTTCTGCAACTTTATTCCAATTAATTACATTCCAGATAGCAGCTAAATAATCTGGTCTTTTATTTTGATATTTTAAATAATAAGCATGCTCCCAAACATCAATGCCTAAAATAGGCGTGCCTTTTACTTCAGCTACATCCATCAAAGGATTATCTTGATTTGGCGTGGAAGAAATTTCCAACTTGCCATCTTTTACGATTAACCAAGCCCAGCCGCTTCCAAATCTACCTGCTCCGGCAGCTGCAAATTTTGTTTTGAAGTCATCAAAACTTCCAAATGTTGCTGCGATCGCATCTCCTAAAGCCCCGCCTGGTGTACCACCTGCATTTGGTGCTAAACTTTCCCAGAAAAAACTATGATTCCAATGACCGCCGCCATTGTTACGAACTGCAGGAGAAATAGTACCTGCATGTTTTACTAATTCTTCCAAAGTTTTTCCTTCGTTAGGTGTGCCTGCAATGGCTTTATTTAAATTATCGACATAAGCTTGATGATGTTTGCCATGATGTATTTGCATGGTCAATGTATCAATGTGTGGCTCTAATGCATCGTGTGCATATGGAAGAGCTGGTAGCGTGAATGACATAATGTATTAATTATTTAAAATTGATGATTTTAAAATACAAATTTAATCAAATGAAAGTTGATTGACGATAAGGAATGTAAATCTTTCTGAACTCGAAAAGCTATCTTTTATTTTTAAAGAACATTTTCATTAATGAAGCACATTCCTGTTCTAAAACACCTTTTGTTAACTCGGTTTTAGGATGAAAAGGCCAATGTTCTTTTACAATATTTTTAAAACCATGCTTTTCATCACTGGCGCCGTAAACAATTCTGCCTATCTTCCCCCAATACATTGCACCGCAACACATTAAACAAGGTTCAAGTGTAACATATAAAGTGGCGTCTGGTAAATATTTTGATCCCAAGGAACTAAATGCTGAGGTAAGCGCCAATATTTCTGCATGTGCTGTTGAATCATTCAATAATTCAACCTGGTTATGTGCCCGTGCAATTATTTTTTGATTAATGACCACGATTGCACCAACAGGCACTTCATCAATCGCAAATGCTTCTTCTGCTTCTTTCAAAGCTTGCCGCATAAAATATTCATCATTCATTTCTATCATGCTGCTAAGATAGAAAATAAAAAAGCCATCTTATTAAGATGGCTTTACTGAATACTTACAACGTTTTATTTACAACTTTTTTATCATAATATTTCTAAACCAAACATCATTGCCATGATTTTGCAATGCAATTTTTCCCTTAGTAAATGTGCCAAAATCGGGCATGTTTTTAAATTTACTGCTGGCGATCATTTGCTTCCAGTTATCATCCCACATAGTCGTTGATACGACAGTAATACCATTTAATTTTAATTCCAATTTTCCTTTGTTCACAATAATTTCTACTTGATTCCATTCGCCTACAGGTTTTACTGTTTCGGTGCTGCATGCAATTAAATCATACAAATCACCTGCCCTGTGCTTATGAATTTTTCCATCACTATGTCCATCATTGTCTAATATCTGCATTTCCATCCCGGTATTATAAGTTTCTTTATATTTCATGGTATCCTCATGCACTAAAAAAATAATACCACTATTTCCTTTCGGTGATATTTTCCATTCTAACTTAAAATCGAAATTTTTAAATTCTTTATTGGTAACAAGATCGCCACTATTTTCTTTTCTATAAATTTTTCTGGCATCCGGATCTAAATTACTGCCAACGTCAAAATGTATTGTACCGTCTTCTACTTTCCATGCTGGCGTTGGTGCCGGTTTCCCGTAACTATGCCAACCGTTTAATGTAGTTCCATCAAATAATTTAATCCATCCTTTTTCATTTTGAGCAGATGAAACAAGAACGAACATTGATAAGGCTAAGGCAATTGTTAGAGTACGCATGTTTATTTATTTTTTAGTAAGAGAACATATTTTACCATTTGTTCCGCATCGGCTTGTGATAAGGATAAATGCGGCGTCATCGGAATCGATCCCCAAACACCCGATCCCCCTTTAATCACTTTTTGTGCTAATGCAGGAATATCTTTTTCGGAATATTTATTGGCTACATCACGATAAGCAGGACCTGTAACTTTTGTATCTACTTTATGACAGGTTAAACAATCATTCTTTGCAATTAATGCCAAGCCTTTTTGATAATCAGGATTTGAACTAAGATCATTAGCTGTTGTTGCAGTTACATCTTTTTTTTCTTCTGTTTTATTATCACCACATGCAACAATGGTTGATAAAAGTAATGATGCGATCAAAATTTTTTTCATTGTATCAAACATATTTATAGAAAACTAAAATTAAGGCAGAATTCCTAAAACAGACTGATTAAATTTTTCATCAGAACCTGTACCTGCAAAATCATCGAAAGCTTTTTCTGTTACTTTAATAATACAATCACGAATAAACGCAGCACCTTCTGTTGCGCCGTCTTCAGAATTTTTTATACAGCATTCCCATTCCAATACGGCCCATCCTTTATAATCATATGCAGCCAATTTAGAAAATATGGATCTGAAATCTACTTGTCCATCACCTAAAGACCTGAATCTTCCTGCTCTGTTTATCCAATTTTGATAACCGCCATACACGCCTTGTTTGCCGGTTGCATTAAACTCCGCGTCTTTTACATGAAATGCTTTAATGCGTTGATGATAATGATCGATATATGTTTTATAATCTAAACATTGCAAAACAAAATGAGATGGATCGTACAACAAACAGGCTCTTGCATGTTGATTAACTTTTTCTAAAAACATTTCATAAGTAATACCGTCATACAAGTCTTCTCCCGGATGAATTTCATAACAAATATCTACACCGCATTCATCAAAAAAATTTAGGATAGGCAACCATCTTTTTGCTAATTCAGTGAAACCTGTTTCAACCAATCCTGCCGGTCTTTGCGGCCACGGATAAACAGTGTGCCATAACAATGCTCCGCTGAAAGTGGCGTGGGCATTGAGCCCTAAGTGTTGCGATGCTTTAGCAGCATATTTTAATTGATTAACTGCCCATGCTGTTCTCGCTTTATTATTTCCGCGAACAGCTTCCGGTGCAAAGCCATCGAATAATGCATCATAAGCGGGATTAACTGCAACCAATTGTCCTTGTAAATGTGTTGATAGCTCTGTTATTTCCAATCCGGCTTCATTTACAATTCCTTTTATTTCATCAGCATAAGTTTTGCTTTCAGCTGCTTTTTGTAAATCAATACATCGTGCATCCCAAGTGGGTATTTGTACGCCTTTATAGCCGAGCGATGCAGCCCATTTGGTAATATCTTTTAAATTATTGTAAGGAGCAGTATCTCCCATGAATTGCGCTAAAAAAATAGCAGGCCCTTTTATCGTTGTCATGATTAATTAAATTTCAAATGCAATAAATTTTTCTGTTGATTTTGATGAAGCTACTACCGCTTCAATAAATGCCATTCCTCTAACACCCTCTTCAACCGATGGAAAATCCAACCATTCTTTTTTTGGTTCTTGATGATTCATCAATGCTTTAACCGTTAAAGAAAAATTTTTATAATGATTGGCGAATGCTTCTAAATATCCTTCGGGATGACCTGCAGGCGTTCTGCTGTTATGTTTTGCATGTGATAATAAATATCCTGTGCCTGTACGATAAATTTGTGCGGGTGCATCTAACCATTTTACCAATAAAGTATTGCAATCAGCCTGTTGCCATTCTATTCCGCCTTTTTCGCCATACACTCTTACTTTAATATTGTTTTCTTCTCCCGCTGCAATTTGTGTGGCAAATAAAACACCGGTTGCGCCATTATTGTACTTTAAAAGAACTGCACCATCATCATCTAATAATCTTCCATCAACAACAGTATTCAAATCTGCACAAAGCGCTGTTGTTTGTAATCCCGAAACGTATTCTGCTAAATTAAAAGCATGCGTGCCAATATCTCCCATGCAGCCGGCAATACCACTTTGTTTTGGATCTGTTCTCCAAGAAGCTTGTTTGTTATCATCTTTTTCTAAAAAATTACTCAACCAACCTTGCGGATATTCTACATAAATTTTTCTGATCTTTCCAAACATTCCGGAAGCAATCATTTGTCTGGCTTGCTTTACCATTGGATAACCGGTGTAAGTATGTGTTAGGCAAAATATTTTTTTTGTTGCAAGTGCAATATTTTTTAGTTCGATCGCTTCTTGAAGTGAGAAGGTCATGGGTTTATCTAATACCACATGAAAGCCATTTTCTAAAGCTAATTTGGCCGGATGGAAATGTACATGATTGGGAGTAACGATACTTACAAAAATCATTTTTATATCTTCCGGCAAATGTTTTTCTGTTTCAATCATTTCTTGGTAAGAGGCATATATTCTTTTTTTATCAAGAAACAAATCTTCTCCTGTTTGAGTTGATTTTGCAGTATTACTGCTAAATGCACCGCATACCAATTCTATCTCTCCATCAATGTTTGCAGCAATACGATGCACCGCACCAATAAAGGAACCTGGTCCACCGCCAATCATTCCCATTCTTAATTTTCTTTTCATCAGACAAATTTCGTTTAGGTTTTAAAGGTCGTAATATTTACAAGATGAAGGAATGAATTTTTTTGATTCGTCTTAAAATAATGGATCAATAATTTTCAGCGAAAAGGATTTCGTAAACAAATTAATATAAAAGAAATGATCGCCTTATTAATGCTATAATTTTAGTGTAAGTATCTGGAATTAAAGAGATGAATTTCGGGGGAAATTGATTTTTATCAAAAACAGAATCATCAAAATTGTTTTTTGAAAATAAAAAATTACATTTATTCCTCCTTTCGGAAAAAGGTTAAACCCCAATCTAACGAATATGCCAAACAACATTCAACGTAACAAACTATTTGTAGCCAGTTGCCTGGCTTTATTAGTCACTTCTCTTTCATTCGGTATTCGAGCCGGTGTATTAAATCAGCAAGGAATCGATTTTCAATTAAATGCTTCGCAGCTGGGAACCATTGCGGCTACTGCTTTTTGGGGCTTCCCATTGGCAGTGGTAATTGGAGGATTGATTGTAGATATAATTGGCATGAAGAAATTATTGGTGATGGCTTTTATCTTTCATTTAGCAGGAATTCTGTTAACCATTTTTGCCAACGGTTATTGGACCTTGTTTATTTCAACTTTATTAATAGGTATTGCCAATGGTACTGTGGAAGCAGCTTGTAATCCATTGGTTACAGCATTGTTTCCGGATAATAAAACTACCAAACTCAATCATTTTCATTTATGGTTTCCGGGAGGTATTGTAATTGGTACATTGATCGTATATCTTTTCAATAAAATTGGATTGAGTACACAAATACAAGTTGGTATGATGTTGATACCTGCTGTATTGTATGGATACTTTTTTTCTAAATTGGACTTTCCTGCAACCGAACGGGTTTCGAGTGGGGTATCAACAAAAGATATGTATGCATCTTTATTAAATCCATTATTCTTTTTCATGATTATTTGTATGTTCGGTACTGCAATCACAGAATTGTTTACAGGGCAATGGATTGATGTTTTATTAAAAAATGTGAGTGATAATGCCATTCTTTTATTAACCATTGAAACGGGCATCATGGTTGTGGGTCGCGGTTTTGCAGGCCCGGTAGTTCATAAATTTTCTCCGCAAGGTGTGTTATTAATCTCAACAATATTAGCTTCATTAGGATTGTATTTATTGGGTCATACCAGCGGCAATATGTTATTTGTTGGTGCAATTATTTTTGGAATGGGTGTTTGTTATTTCTGGCCAACGATGTTGGGTTTTGTTTCAGAAAATTTACCAAAAACTGGTGCTGTAGGAATTAATTTAATGGGTGGTGCAGGTATGTTTGCCGTTTCTGTTTATATGATGTTTATGGGTGGATATTATGATCAACTGGTTGCAGCCAAGATTCCTGCCGGAACATCTGATGCGGCTATGGCAAATATTATGAATGAAGCAAAAAAAGCTGCTGGTCCAGAAGTTATTAATACAACATTAATCATTCCTATTGTTTTAATTGTTGCATTCATAGGACTGAATATTTATATGCGCAATAAAAAATCTGCTGTGGCATCTGCTTAATTAAACTATTATGGTACAAAAGAAATCGAGAAGAGAAGTGATTAAAAATATTGCGTTAAGTGCCATTGGTATTGGTGCTGTATCTGATTTTTCTTTTGCAGAAAAGAAATTATTACAAAATAATGTTTCATTGAAAGGGAATATCAATCATTCTGTTTCTCGCTGGACTTTTGGTTATTTAACATTAGATGAATTATGCGAAGCTGTTAAAGAAATTGGTTTTACTGCTATTGATTTAACTAAACCTGCCGATTGGCCTACCATGCAAAAGCATGGCATATATGCTTCTATGTGTTATACAGCAGGTGATAATAATTTAAATAAAGGATTGAATAACCCCATTTATCACGAGCAATTAATAAAGGAATATTTGGAAACAATTCCTATCATGTCGAAAGCAGGGTATAAAAATCTGATTTGTTTTACCGGACAAAGACAAGGAATGGATGACGAAACCGGTATGAAAAATTGTATGAATGCACTATCAAAAATTTTACCTGTTGCAGAAAAAAATGGTGTAACCATGGTGATGGAATTATTGAATAGTAAGATTGATCATAAAGATTATATGTGTAATCATGTTGAATGGGGTGCCGAATTGTGTAAACGTGTTGGGTCTGATAATTTTAAATTATTGTTCGATATTTATCACATGCAAATTCAGGAAGGAGATATCATCAGAAATATCAGAGATTATCATCAATACATTGCACATTATCATACGGGCGGTATTCCGGGCAGACATGAGATTAATGATACACAAGAGTTATATTATCCTGCAGTAATGAAAGCTATTGTTGCAACCGGGTATAAAGGATATGTAGCGCAAGAATTTTCTCCTACTTATCCGAATAAATTAGATTCATTAAGAGAAGCAATCAGAATTTGTGATGTATAAAAAACATAACAATAAATTTCGAACAATAAATTCCTCACAACGATAATAAATAAAAAGTATGTCAGACAACGTTTATGATGCCATCGTAATTGGCTCCGGAATCAGTGGTGGCTGGGCTGCCAAAGAATTAACAGAGAAAGGTTTGAAAGTAATTATGCTGGAGCGTGGTAAAGATATTGAGCATATTAAAGATTATGTGAACGCTAATAAAGAAGCATGGGACCATCCGCATCGTGGCGGAAGAACACAGCAAATGATCAATGATTATCCGGTATTAAAAAGAGATTATCCATTGAATGAAGTGAATCTCGATTGGTGGGCAAGCGATAAAGATTCCCCCTACACCGAAGTAAAACGATTTGATTGGTTTAGGGGGTATCATGTGGGTGGTAGATCATTGTTATGGGGAAGACAAAGTTATCGGTGGAGTGATTTTGATTTTGAAGCAAATGCTAAAGAAGGTATTGGTGTTGATTGGCCAGTTCGTTATGCAGAGATTGCTCCATGGTATGATTATGTAGAAAAATTTGCAGGCATTAGTGGATCAAAAGAAGGGTTGCCTCAATTACCGGATGGCCAATTTTTGAAACCAATGGATATGACTTGCGTTGAGAAAGATGTGTCTGCAAGGATAAAAGAACATTACAAAGGTGCAAGACATATGATCATTGGAAGAACAGCACACATTACTGAACCGCATGCAGACAGAACGGAATGTCAGTTTAGAAATAAATGTTGGTTGGGTTGCCCGTTTGGTGGCTATTTCAGTACACAATCATCCACTTTACCTGCTGCAAAAAAAACAGGAAATCTTACACTTCGCCCTTGGAGTATTGTTACTAAGATTTTATATGATAAAGACGCTAAAAAAGCAACGGGTGTTGAAGTATTGGATGCAGAAACCAATAAGACTTATGTTTATAACGCAAAGATTATTTTTTTAAATGCTTCTACCTTAAATTCTGCTTGGATATTAATGAATAGTGCCACAGATATTTGGCCTGATGGTTTAGGAAGCAGTAGTAATGCGTTGGGGAAAAATTTAATGGATCATCATTTAGGAGTCGGCGCCAGTGGCGAAGTAGAAGGATATGAAGATAAATATGTGTTTGGTAGAAGAGCCAATGGTGTTTATGTTCCCCGTTATAGAAATTTATTTGGCGATAAACGTGATTATTTGCGTGGCTTTGGTTATCAAGGTGGGGGAAGCAGGCAAGGATGGGGAAGAGAAATTGCAGAATTAAATATAGGTGGTGCATTTAAAGATGCATTAACAGAGCCGGGTGGTTGGACAATGGGTATTGGTGGCTTTGGTGAAATGTTACCGAATGCCGATAATAAAGTAACATTAGATAAGAATAAAAAGGATAAATGGGGATTGAATGTGCTATCTATAGATTGTGAGTTAAAAGAAAATGAATTGAAGATGAGAGTTGATATGATGAATGATGCTGCAGAAATGTTGGAAATCGCAGGGGTTAAAAATATAAAAACCAATAATAGTGATGGTACACCCGGAAGAGGTATACATGAAATGGGTACCGCAAGGATGGGAAAAGATCCCAAGACATCTGTATTAAATAAATGGAATCAAGTTTGGGATGCACCCAATGTTTTTGTAACAGACGGTTCATTTATGGCATCTGCATCTTGTGTAAATCCATCATTGACTTATATGGCTTTTACTGCACGTGCAGCAGCGCATGCGGTAGAAGAATTAAAGAAAGGAAATTTATAATCTTATTCAACCATTATCATGCCCGGAGATACAACTCACATCAATACTAAAGCAGTTACACAAAATAGTTATGATGCTATTGTGATCGGTTCCGGCATTAGTGGTGGTTGGGCTGCAAAAGAATTAACAGAGAATGGATTAAAAACTATCATGTTAGAACGTGGTAGGAATTTAGAGCATATCAAAGATTATGCAACTGCTACGAAAGACCCATGGGAGTTTGAACATCGTGGAAGAACAACAGAAGAACAAAGAAAAAAATATCCGGTCATTCATCGGGGTTGGGCTGCCAGCGAAGCGGTTATGCAGTATTGGACAAATGAAGAGGATTGTCCATATACAGAAATAAAACCTTTTACTTGGTGGCGTGCCTATCAGCTAGGAGGGAGATCTATTTTATGGGGAAGACAAAGCTATCGTTGGAGTGATTTTGATTTTGAAGCGAATGCAAAAGATGGTATTGCTATTGATTGGCCCATTCGATATAAAGATATTGCGCCATGGTATGATCATGTAGAAAAATTTGCAGGCATCAGTGGTTCAACAGAAGGATTACCTCAATTACCTGACGGACAATTTTTGCCTCCAATGGATTTGAATTGTGTAGAGAAAGATGTTGCAGCAAGAATAAAAAAAGTATATAAAAATAATCGTCATCTAATCATTGGAAGAACAGCTAATTTAACAGAAGCTATTCCGGGCAGAACTAAATGTCAATTCAGAAACCGTTGTTGGGAAGGTTGCCCGTTCGGAGGTTATTTCAGCACACAATCATCTACCTTACCTGCAGCAACTGCCACAGGCAACTTAACGGTTAGACCATTTAGTATTGTTACAAAAATTTTATACGATAAGGAAACAAAAAAAGCAAGAGGTGTTGAGGTATTAGATGCAGAAACAAATAAGACCTATGAATTTTATGCAAAGATTGTTTTTGTTTGTGCATCTGCATTAAATTCTGCGTGGGTATTAATGAATAGTGCAACAGATATTTGGCCCGATGGTTTAGGAAGTAGTTGCGGAGAACTGGGACATAATATTATGGATCATCATTACAATGTTGGAGCCAGTGGTAAAGTAGAAGGATATGAAGATAAATACGTTTATGGCAGAAGAGCAAACGGATTTTATATTCCTCGATTTGTAAATTTATTCGGTGATAAAAGAGATTATTTACGAGGTTTTGGATATCAAGGAGGAGCATCCAGATATTCATGGTCGAGAGATGTTGCAGAACTTAATGTAGGTGCATCTTTCAAAGATGCAATCATGCAGCCTGGTGCATGGAACATTGGTGCAACAGGTTTTGGCGAAATTTTACCATATCATGAAAATAAAATTACACTCGATAAAAATAAAAAAGATAAATGGGGCTTACCCATTTTAGCAATGGATGCTGAAATAAAAGAGAACGAATTAAAAATGCGGAAAGATATTGTTGCAGAATTGAAAGCCATGTTTGAAGCTGCCGGTGTAAAAGAAATAATTACACATGATGATGGTCATGCTATTGGTCATGGCATTCATGAAATGGGTACTGCAAGAATGGGAAAAGATCCAAAAACATCTGTATTAAATGAACATAATCAAGTGTGGGATGCGAAAAATGTTTTTGTAACAGATGGTGCATGCATGACATCATCTGCATGTCAAAACCCTTCACTTACTTATATGGCATTAACTGCAAGAGCTGCAGATTTTGCAGTTAGCCAATTAAAAAAAGGAAATATTTAAAACAATAAAAACATCTATATGGAAAGAAGAGAACTTTTAAAAATGATTGCATTGGCAACAGGTAGTGTTGTGATTGGAGGAGAATTTTTACTGAGTGGATGTAAAAACCAAAATGCAGGAAAAGGTTTAACATTTAGTGAAGATGATATTATTTTTTTAGATGAAGTTGCTGAAACAATTTTACCAAAGACCAATACACCTGGTGCAAAAGATGCACAGGTTGGCAAGTTCATGACAGTAATGGTAACAGATTGTTATGAATCGCCCGATCAACAAATATTCAAATCAGGCATTGAAAAGTTGAATGAAGAAAGTAAAAAATTGTTTGATGCCAGTTTCTTAAAATTATCAGCGCAACAAAAAACGCAATTGTTGATACAAATAGATGCAAACTGCAAAACGTTTAATAAGAAAGTAGATGAAGAATATGATGCATTATCGCTTGAAGAGCGCCATAAACTTACTTTAGAAGAGCATACCACTAATAAAAATTATAAAACAGAAAAACTAAGACAAAATCCTTATCGCTTTTATACAATGATGAAACAATTAACCTTATCGGGCTTTTTTACTTCTGAAGTGGGTGCTACAAAAGCTTTAAGATATGTGGCTGTTCCCGGAAAATATGAGGGATGTGTTCCTTATACAAAAGGTGAGAAAGCATGGGCAACATCATAACGTTTAATTACTCATTAATAAAAATCAATCATGTCAAACTCAAGAAGAGATTTTATTAGACTAAGTAGCTTATCAGCTTTGGCGCTTGCATCACCTGTTAAAAAACTAACTTCCATGTTGGGTAATAATCTTTTCACAGAAAAAAAATCAAATGAATTTGGTTTACAGTTATATGGTATTAGAGATATGATGGGCAAAGATCCTAAAGCTACCTTAAAAGCAGTGGCAGCAATGGGATACAAATATGTAGAACCTCATGAACATGAAAAATTAGGAATGTTTTATGGCATGGGAAATAAAGGATTTAAATCATTTATAAATGATTTGGGAATGAAAATCCATTCAATACATACTAATGTTTACAAAGACTTTGAAAAAAATGTTGCTTTAACATCAGAAATAGGAATTGATTATTTTATTTATAACTGGGAAGGACCTGGCAAGACAATGGATGATTATAAAAAAATGGCGGACGATTTTAATAAGAAGGGAGAATACTGCAAGCAACATGGAATTAAGTTTGCGTTTCATAACCATGATTTTACTTTCTTTAAAATGGGAGATACCATTCCTCAAGAATGGTTGATGCAGCATACCGATCCTAACTTAGTTGATTTTCAAATTGATTTTTATTGGGTGAAATATGCAGGACAAGATCCCGTTGAATGGGTAAATAAATATCCAAGCCGTTTTAAATTGTGTCATTTCAAAGACAGATCAAAGACATCTAACGATAGGGAAAATACCGGGATTGTTGAATTGGGAACAGGTACAATTGATTTTCAAAATATTTTAAATCAAATTAAAAATTCTTCTATAAAATATTATATCGTTGATCAGGATAGTTGCAACGATCGCGAAGATCCTTTGCAATGTTCAAGAGTAGATGCTGATTATATGAAGCAATTGAAATATTGATTTCAAAATTTCGAATAATTTTTTTACAAATTTAATAGAGAAATTATTTATTTTTAAATAACCTTGTTTTAAGGTTAATAATAAACTAAAACGCCAAAAGATTTTCATCTTTTGGCGTTTTTTATTTACTCAACAATAAAACTAAATTCCTAAACTATACCCGTTTGCATATTCTCTTTTTACAAAAGCATTGGCATCATCAAAGTTAGTAATCTTCATATTATCGCCATCCCATAACAGTTTTAAATACCTTCCGGGATAATCAAACTCATTTGGTTTCGTAACTTTTGGTTTTCTGATATCATAACTTCTGATTGCTAAATTTCCCATTAATACAATCTCAGTTAAGGGTCCTGCCAAATCAAAATGAGAACTTAAATTTTTGTGTTCATTGCTGTCAAATCCTGCAATACAAGCTTCAACCCATGCTTGATAATGGCCACCGGAACTGCCGGGAACTCTTAACAATGTTTGCTTAACCTGTACTTCATCGTTTTTTGATAAGGGCAATAATTTGGGATTCTCTCCATAAACAGAACATACCATTTTACCTTTTGTTCCAATAAACAAAACTGCATTACCGCCATCGCCGAATTTTTCTGTTGGTGGTAATTCTTCCGGGCGTTCAGGTTGTATCCCTCCATCCATCCAATGTAATTTTATAGTTGGTTTATTGTGTTTATCATTAAAGGTTAGCGTGATGTGAGAAGAGATTGGTCCGCTTTCAGGTGTGTAGGCTCTTGTCCAGTTTTTTACATATCGATTGGCAACACTACATTCTGCTGATACCGGATATTTTAATCCTAATACACGATAAGGTGCTTCAATAATATGACAGCCCATATCACCTAATGCACCTGTACCATAATTCCACCAACCACGCCAGTTAAATGGAACCAAATTTTCAATAAAATCTTTATGTGGTGCATTACCTTGCCATAAATTCCAATCTAATTCTGCAGGCACGGGTATATTTCCATTCCATTCAATGCCTTGTGGCCAAACAGGACGATCGGTAAAACAATACACAGTATGTACCTCTCCAATGATGCCTGCATTATACCATTCACGCAATTGACGAACACCATCACCGGATGATCCTTGATTACCCATTTGTGTGACTACTTTATATTTATGTGCTGCTTCTGTCATTACTCTTGCCTCATAAATATCATGTGCCATTGGTTTTTGTACATACACATGTTTATTCAATTGCATGGCAGCCATTGCGCAAGTGGCATGCATGTGATCAGGAATTGAAACAGAAACTGCATCAATATTTTTATGCTCTTTATCCAACATCTCACGATAATCTTTATATAATGGTGCTTTCGGATAACGCTCTAAAGATTTTTTGCATTGTCTTACATCAACATCACACAATGCAACAATTTCTGCTTTACCACTTTTATAAAAATTCCAAAGATCGCTTTCGCCTTTGCCCCCTGCACCAATTCCTGCAATCATTAATTTATCACTGGGTGCAGTAAAACCACGACCCAATACATGTCGCGGAATAATATAAAAACCTGTTGCAGCTAATGCAGCATTACGAATAAATTTTCTACGTGAATGGTTGTTTGATTTTTTTTCCATGGCAAAGAGGAGATTATTTTTTGAAAAATAAATATACTTAAATAATAGAAGAACAAAACGAATTATTAGTTTATAATTTTAGTAAAATATTTTACTAAAATAAAACCATGCCAAATAAAATTCGAAAAATGATTTTTGCAATTCGAATCTTGATTTTTTTCTTCTTGACAAAGCTTAACTTGTTATGCAATTAACGATTATGGAAACGAATATTATCAATCAATTACAAGCCATGCGAACTTATTTTGACTCAGGCATTACTAAAACGTTTGATTTTAGAAAGCAACAACTCAAAGCCCTGAAAGCCTCAATAGAAGCGTATGAGCAAGAAATGTACGATGCATTGTATACTGATCTTAAAAAAAGTAAAGAAGAATGCTGGGTTACAGAAAATGGTTTTTTGATTGCAGAAATTAATAATACCATCCGTCACTTAAAGGCATGGGTGGAACCCGAAAATACTCCAACTAATTTATTAAATCTTCCATCCAGCAGTTTCGTTATGCAAGAACCTTTAGGTGTTGTTTTAATAATTGGCCCGTGGAATTATCCATTACAATTATTGTTAACGCCTTTAGTTGGTGCTATTGCTGCAGGCAATTGTGCGGTATTAAAACCAAGTGAATTTACACCGGCAACAAATGTAGTAATGAAGAAAATTATAGAATCAACTTTTAATAAAAAATATGTTTTCTTCATTGAAGGTGATGGAGCAAGTGTTGTTCCGCAATTAATGAATGGATTTACTTTCGATCACGTTTTTTATACAGGAAGTACTGCTGTCGGTAAGCTCATTTATAAAATGGCTGCAGAAAAATTAATTCCGGTAACATTAGAGCTTGGCGGTAAAAGCCCTTGTGTAGTGGAAAGTGATGCCAATATTAAAGTAGCTGCCAAAAGAATTGTTGTAACAAAATTTTCTAATTGCGGACAAATGTGTGTAGCCCCCGATTATATTTTGGTACATGAATTAAAGAAGGATGAGTTAGTCAAGGCATTAAAAAAATGTATCCGTGATTTTTTTGGAGATGATGCGTCACAAAGCGATAATTATGGAAAGATGATTAATGAAAAACAATTTGCTAGGGTTGTAAATTATTTGAAAGAGGGTGATATCTTATATGGCGGAAAATTTAATAGCGAAAAATTATTTATTGAGCCAACATTGGTTGAGAATGTTTCTTTAGATAGTTCCATTATGAAAGATGAAATCTTTGGTCCCATCTTACCTATTATTTCTTTTACTTCATTTGACGAAGCGAAAAAAATTATTCAGTTAAACAAAAACCCTCTGGCGTTTTATGTTTTTACTTCTTCATCTTCAAAAGAAAAAAAATGGTTAGGAAGTGTTGCATTTGGTGGCGGCTGTGTAAACAATACAAGCTGGCATTTAACCAATCATCATTTACCTTTTGGTGGCAGGGGTTTTAGCGGATCAGGTCAATATCACGGCAAATATTCTTTCGATACATTCAGTCATAAAAAAGCCATTATGAAAACACCTACCTGGTTTGATCCGGCGGTAAAATATCCACCCTTCAAAGGAAAGCTAAGGTTATTTAAAATGATCATTCGTTAAAGTGTTGTATGAAACAATTTTATATTAAACTAATGATTGCAATAGTTGTTGTGCTATTTGTATTATTCATGTTAAAAAGAAAAGAAATGACATTCAGACAATCATTACTCAAAGCTGTTTATCCGATTGTGATGTTTTTAGGAAAAGTATTTCCATCCAAACATGCAGTGTTGAATAATGATAAACAAACTATACCATTATCTTCTTTTTATGATTTTGTGCAAACAAATATTCAGGGAGATACTGTTCATTTCTCTCAATTCAAGGGAAAAAAAATTATGATCGTAAATACCGCGAGTGATTGTGGTTTTACAGCTCAATATGAGCAGTTAGAACGTTTATCCAAACAATTCAGAGATAAATTAGTAGTCATTGGTTTTCCTGCAAATGATTTTAAGAATCAGGAAAAAGGAGACAATCAATCTATCTCAAAATTCTGTAAATTAAATTATGGGGTTACTTTTTTGTTGATGAAGAAAACCCATGTAGTGAAAGGGCCGGAACAAAATGAAATATTTAATTGGTTGAGTGATTCAACAAAAAATGGTTGGTGTAATAAACAACCCGTTTGGAATTTCAGTAAGTACTTGATTAATGAAAATGGGGTGCTTACGAATTTTTTTTCTAATATGGTTTCGCCATTAGATAAAAAAGTAATTAACGCTATCCAAAAAAAATAGGCCTATGTCAATTTTAATTGAACCGGTTGCCATTGTAAAAAGCACACGGAAAAATTTAAGTGATGATTATTGGGGAGCCATCATCAGTGAGATAGAATTATTGCCGCATATTCCGGTGGAAGCATTAAATGGCATTGAAACATTTTCTCATGCAGAAATTATTTTTCAATTCAATCAAGTTGATAAAAATAAAATTGTTTTTGAAGGGCATCCCCGTGGAAATAAAGATTGGCCCTCGGTTGGAATATTTTCTCAGCGAAAAAAAGACAGACCAAATGCATTGGGGTTAACCATTGTTGAAATAATTAAGCACGAAGGGAATAGTGTATTTGTAAAATATTTAGATGCCAATGATGGCACACCTGTCATTGATATTAAACCGGTAATGAAAGAATTTTTACCAAACTCTGCAATCAAACAGCCGGAATGGAGTAATGAACTGATGAAAGCATATTGGAAAGATTGATACAATAAAAAAGCCATCAATTTATGTTGATGACTTTTCTATTACTTATTATAAAAATATAAAACTATTTTTTTAGATTCTGTTTCTTAGTACTGATAAAATTTATTTTACCGTTGGCAATTCGATTGTCATCCTGATAAAATGCAGAATCAACTTTACCTGTTTTGTAAGTATCTTTTTGTTTGTACCATACACCTACCCAATCTTCATTTTTATCTGTGCTGTGTAAATTGGTCCATGCAACCACTTCAATTTTACTGCTGCTTAAACTGTCTCTGGATTTCTGCCAAAGATGAATGGCACTATCTCTGGTTATAGTTATTTTATCTCCTGCCCAGGTATTCCAATAAAGTGTATCTGCT
>Ga0316218_1000244_pt1 | contig 82148 bp, 83 predicted proteins | sample TBH18003metaG_FD_203634 | JGI IMG/M metagenome (GOLD analysis project Ga0316218, IMG submission 203634) | Freshwater microbial communities from Trout Bog Lake, Wisconsin, USA - TBH18003 | ecosystem: Environmental > Aquatic > Freshwater > Lake > Hypolimnion/Profundal zone | place: USA: Wisconsin... | reverse complement strand
TTGATTGGCTTGGTGTAAATTTCATACCAACAACCATTTCATCAATCGAACTAACTGTAATGTTACCACTACCGTCAGTTGCTGTGATGCTCATGGTCTTAGTATCTGCAGAATCTAAATAACCATCACCACCGTTGTTAGTTAATGAATAACTTGTAATTGTGAATGATGTTAGTGTGAATGTAGCGGCCGATGTAAATGTACTACCAACTGCCGTTAAAGCTGTTGCACCCGATGTTGCGCCAGTCCATGTACCGCCAGAAGTTACTGAGTTAACTGTTGTAATAACGCCAGAACCGTTTGTTGTAACGTTCAATACTGCTGTACCACCGCCTTGAACATTTGTACCAGTTACTGAAACTGTAAATGTACTTGATGCTGGATAACCTGTACCACCACTTGTAACACTGGCCGCGGCCGCTGTTAAAACTGCAACTGCTGTAGCTTGTACACCGTTAGCAAGTTGTGGACCAAAGATTGATAAACTTGGAGCACCAGATGTATAACCTGTTAGTGTACCGCCTGTTGCAAGACTTGCAATATTTGAACCACCAATGCCGGCATCAACTGCGGCAGAGCGGCTATATGTACCTGATGCTGACGCATTACGTGAGCTAAAGTACTTTTTATTAAGAGGACGTCCCATTTTGTTTTCTCCTTATGAAAAACACGGCGTTCTAGGCCGTACGCAGTTGGATTTCTGCATAAAACTCACCCTATGTGAGTTGTTACTATGTATTTATGCGTATGTGATTCTTACACCAACTTGGTCGATATAAGCAAGATCTCTATGAGGATAAATGGCATTACTTTTAAAACTAACAACTACACCAAATGTTGGATCTGCTATATTTGTGCTTGTAAGCCCAGTTGTTCCCCAAAGATCTGACGATCCACCATAGATATGATAATCGCCGACTGGTACTAAAGGTGCTGTAAAATCTCCAGTATACATATCACTTTGTACTGGATTAACTAGGCTAGCATAATTATCACCAATTAATTGTCCGCCTAGTGTTAGTTGTATTAACAAATCTTCAATACGTGCGGCACGTAAGATATTCAATTGAAATTCTATTCCTTGAACTTGTTGTCCGTTATCAGGAATTTTTAAATTTGTCATCCACAATTGACTTGTATTACTTAAAAACTTTTCCATCCATAATCCGCTAATAGTGTAAAGAGGTTTACTAGATGTTGCATAATTATTTTCTGCAATTACTCCGTTAAATTTCCAATCAATACTAGGTGTATTAATAATTTCATTCATTACATTAACGTTTGTAAGAGTTTGTGGATTATAGAATTTTGTTGTGGTAGGCATCTTATATTTACCCAAACAAAAAGGACTCCGAAGAGTCCTTTTATTTTATTACTATAAAGCAATAGTTCGATTTAGCTGAACTTAACGTTAGCTGAAGTAATACCAACTAGACCTAAATAGTCAGCCGCATTACCTAGAGAACTTGCTGTGTTTGACAACTCAACATAACCATAACGTGTCATGAATGATACGACTGGTTCAAATGTTGATGGGTCAAGAACAACACCACTGCTCATCAATGGAATGTATGGGCAATAGAATGCTGGAGCATCGCTTTCGCTAGCACCTTTGTAACCAATAAGGATACTTGTTGAATCTTGAGCATATGAGTTAACATAAACTTTCATTGCGTTGTTCAATGTACCAACGAACTTAGTGTTTGTTGGAGCTTCGAATGTGCCTTCTGTAGTACGAGCAAACGCACTAGTTGTAGCAGATTGAAGAATTGTCAATGCAAATGGAGAAACAACAGCATAGTTACCAGCACCACGACGTGTACGTTGAGCAATCAAGTTGCTTACGCGGTTGATTTGAACTGCCAATGCGGCGTGTTCGTCACCAACGAATGTTGCAGTACCTGAAACTTGTGATTGGTCATAAGTTTGAGTAGCTGTACCAGCTAATGTGATTAGAGATGCAATGATCTCTTGGTCGATTTCAGCTGTAATTTCTTGAGCAAGAGCCGCCATAACTTCAGCTTCAACGTCAATACCTTGCTGGGCTTGTGCGTCTTGAGCTGATTCAAATGTCCAACGAGCAGACAATTTACGAGTTTTAGCTTCAACTGTTTGTTTCAAGATTTGGATACTTAAACGGTTACCAGCAACACCTTCTAAAGTAGCTGTTGAAGCGGCTTTAGCAGAAGAGTCGTTAGCATTACCTGAATAAGAAGCCGCAATCTTGAATGGGCTTAGTGCTTCTTCACCAGCTAGTACGTTAGCACCAGAGCTTGTATCGCTGTAGCGAACACGCAATGTGTGAATTTGTCCTACTGGACCAGTCATTGGTTGTACACCTACTAATTCGTTAGCAATAACGGTAGGCATAACACGACGGATTACTGGAAGAATCACGCGGTTTAATGTTGCAACGTTACCAGCAGAAGTGGCACCAGCAGTTGGAGATTCCATCAAATACTTGCGAGTATTTTCTAGGGTTACGCCCATTACTGATTTTTTTGTGCCTTGTAAGCCTTCTAATAGGGCTTCCTTAGTTTCTGCCCAACGTCCTGTTAATAGTTCTGACATTTAAATTTCTCCTTAAAATTTTAGTCCAGCAAGACGACGAATGTCAACAATGTTGCTATCGTTCTCACTGCTATTTTGGTTGTTGGAAATCTTATTTCCGGTTATTTCTTTAGCCTCTACTAGTGCCTGTTTCTTCTGCGGAGCTTTGCCAGCTGAACCGTTAAGTACTGCTGGGAGATACTTGTCAAAACTTTCGTTTAGACGTTCTGTTTTCACAGTCTCCATTAATTCGCCCATGATTGCTTTTTGCTCTGCGTTAAGCGGAGCTAAAAGTTCGCTCATGATCTCTTTTCTTTCTTTAGCTTCTTTCAAAGCACGGATTTCCTGTTCTTTACTTTCTAAGATTTGTTCAGCTTTTACAACGGCCTGAGCGGCTTCTTGCATAGCTAAATCCTTCAAGTCTATGACTTTGAGTAATTTTGCAGTTTCCGATTTTTCATTTAGGTAACTCGCTTGGTATTCAGAAGCAAAAGCTTCAAATAACTTACGGCCAAAATCTGCACGACGAGCTGATTCGATATCTTCTTTTAATGAATGTAGTTCAGAACGTAGTCCTTCACTTACAACACTATTGACCATATCTGCGGCACGTTTAACAAATTGTTGTTTTACCTTCTTGATTTCTTCGCGACCCTCGCGAACTAAGCGTACTTTAGTTTCCGCTAGGTCACGTTTGTCTTGTCCAAACTCTGTAATTTCTTGAGCTAGAGCCTCAACTACGAATTGTTCTAGTTTACTGAACTTGCTTGCCATTACAACTTGATCTTCATGTAACTCACGAACTTCGGCGGCTAACTGACGTGTAACGAATCTCTTCATTGTTTCAGCAACTGCTTTCTTTTCTTGTGCTAGCTTAACTTTCATTTCAGCTAATTGGTTACGATCGTCAGCAAATTCAACGATTTCTGCACTTAATTGGTCAGTGATCATACGATCAACTGCTTCAATCATAGTTGCTTTATCGTGTTCATATTTTTGTGCAAACTCTTCACGTAATTGTTGAGCTACTTGTGTACGAGCTTCGTTAATACGACTCTCGAAAGCGGCTTCAATTGACTCTTTGATCTCTTCAGAAATCACATTGTTCTCGAATAAACTTTTTAGTGCATCCAACATTATGATTCTCCTTGTTATTGGAGTTTGTTTATTATTGCTAATAAACTCTCTTTGAGATATTTTTGTGCTTTAGGATCTCCTTTAACCTCTTGCGCTATGCGTAAGGCATTTAGACCACCGCGATTATTCATCAAGTGTTCATAAATTGGTGTGGGATATGCTCCTGGAGCACTAGGTTGAGCTACCATATCTACTGTGATAATCTCAAAATCTGATACTTCACCGGATCCGTCATCTTTGACGTTTCCGGATCCGCGTGAACTGACACCTAACTTAACACCACTTTCAAGCATGGTGCGAATTAGTTGTCCCATTGGGGTAGGAAGTATTTTCAACTTCCCGTAACCATTTGGACCGTCCATCCACATATTAACTATCATGTGACTTACGCGGTCCAAATTAATTTTTAGATCATCTGGATGATCCACTTCTCCGAGAACTGAATAACCGTTTTGAATCTGATCATTAAGGGTTTTGACAGCCTTGCCAATCTCACTCACAGGATAAACACGCTGGTTGGCGTTTTTAATACCGCCCTGGATGCAAATCCCGGACATGTATAAGTTTTTCCCATCTTTGTCATCAGATTCAACGATCATTTTTGCTTCGTTGAAACTGAGATTCTCTCGGAGGTATAAAGACATATTTTACTAGTCTCTTTTTATGATCTTGAGCTCTTACCAGCTTGCTTTACTTGACGTAAAACGCTTTGTGTGTTGCTTTCGCCGCGACCGTTTGAGTCTTTAGCGCCAACTTCACGACCTGGTTTTTCGCCTTTCTTTTCAGCGCCATGTCCTGGTTCTTGCTTTTTGAATCCTGTTTTACCTGCGTCACCGCCTGGTGTGTTTTGTACTTTACCAATTAGTGGCTTAGTATCTGGGCTAGCTAGTCCGCCTTTTGTTCCGCCAGCTTTAACACCTGCGTCACCATGTACTTCTACATCGTTACGTGCAATATTAGCAGTTGTACCACCCATATTGTTTACGATGCTACCATCTAAAGTACTTCTTTTGTTCATGTTACTTGTAACTGAACCAGCTTGAGCACCAACGTGTGCGCCTTCTGTTGAACCAGCGATGTTTTTACCGCCTTCATATGGAGCACCAATACGATTTACGTATTCCATTAGGTCAGCTAATTCGTCCATTTCATGGTCGTCACCGCCCATGTCACTCATATCGCCGCCCATTTCTGCACCGATGTCGTGCATTGGAGCGCCGTCACCGTGGATGCCTGGTTCGTTTTCTTCTTCGTGTTCTTCACCTTGCAATAGTTGTTCAAACTCTGCTTTTAGGTCTTCTAAAGCGTCTTCTAGGTCCATTACGCGATCTTCGATATCGCCGTCACCTTCACCGCCTTCTTCTTCACCGCCAAAGTCTGGTGCTTCTTCGCCGTCGTCTTCACCATCTTCTTCGCCGTCGTCTTCACCATCTTTTTCGCTGTCATCGCCGCCGAATGGGTTTTCTTCTTTATCTTCTTCTTCGCCGTCGTCTTCACCTTCTTCAGCACCTTCTTCTTCCATATCATCTTCTTCTAAAGGCTCATCGTCGTCTTCAGATGCTTCTTTGTATGGATTACCAGTGTCTTGACTAAAGTCTTCTGCTAATAATTCTTCGTAGATTTCACGTGATTTTCCTACTACGATATTGTGGAAAATTTCTTTTGCGGCTTGTTGATCGTCATTGATTAACGCTTCAAGCATCGCTTCAAATTGAGCGCGGTCAGTCATGTTAAGTTCTCCTGTGTTTATGTAGATACAAGGCTGTGTAATATTTACACTTATGTTAAAAAAGTGGGGGAATATAGGTCAAAAACGAGTCGTTTTGACCGATTTTTTAATTTTATGCTGGTGCTCCAGCTTCAGGTGCTGGAGTTGCATACATATCGTTTATGAATTCTAGTTCTTTTTCTTGTTCTAGAATATGTGCTTCTGTGCTTTTACGTAGTTCGTTAATTTGTCTTAATGTTAAACGTGTCTTACGTGTATCGTCACGATGCATTACTGTATCATCGCGATTAGGCTCGTAGCGTAAATCATTTGCTACATGTCTAGTATTAGGATCAATATAAAACAATTCTCTTAAGATCATATTATATTTATGCTACCGGTCCAGGATTAGATCCTGATGCACCCATTTGAGTTGATGGAGGGGTTAGATTAGGACCGCCTTGTTCAGCTTCTGGTGTTTGCATATCTTCTGGAGCTTCCATATCTTCAGCACTAGCCATATCTCCAGCCATATCTCCAGCTGAAATACCTGCGCCACGCAATTCGCTTGCGGCATCTGTACTTGTAGGCTCACCTTTACCGTTTTCTTCAGCCCATAGACGTTCGTTTTCTGCTACTTCTTCGTCTGACAATGCTAGGAAACGTTTTAGTGCAAAGCGTTTTGACATAAAAGGCACTGCAACAATAGTATTAAATGTATTAATACGTTCAGCATCAATAGTAGCTTGACGTGAACTTGCAAAGTTCATCGGTGGATTGAAGTTTAATTCAAACAAATTAGGATCAATGTTCATGCCTTTACCGTACATGAAACGTTTGAACTCCTCGTCGAATACACTAATCAATAGACTTTGTAAACGTTCACAGTATTTGTTAAAGCGTAGTTCTTGAATATAAGCAGTTCCTACACGACCATCGTTAAAATTGCTTTGACTATCGTCTTGTCCTGTAGGCAAGTAGCTACTTGGAATACGTAAACCGCGGAATAACTTGTTAGTAAAGTATTTCAAGTCATCAATTTCACCAATATTCTTACCGCCTTCGAGCATTGTTACATCAGAACCTTTACCGTCTGGTGTTTTAGGGAAGAAATAATCTTCATTAATACTTAAAGGGTTGTATGCGCTGTCAATAACATTAGATCCGCCACCTGTCTGACTTGGGATACGGCGTTGATGTATTTCATTCTTAACACGTTCTACGAATGCCATAGCCAAGTGCGGAGGCATATTACCTACGTCAATATGGAAAACACGGCGTTCTGGAGCACGTTGTATACGATAGATAAGAATTGCGTCTTCTAAAAGTTCTTTTTGTTTGTAAACTTTAAAAACATTTTCTAATAAACTGTTACCAAATGGATAATTGTTATCTAAACCTTCACTTAGACTTAGGTGTACAACATGTTCTGCATCGACAGCAGACTCTTTTTGATTTAATCCAAAGCGTCCTGCGCTTCCCGGTGTAGGAGTAGAACCGCCTGCATTCTTTCCAGTACCTCCAAACGCACCTCCGCCGCCTTGTGAACCCTGTCCGCCTTGGCGTGGATTAACTGTTGGAGTAATCATTGTTGCAACTAACTTTTCAAAGTTAGGTGCTAGATCTTTAATAACAAACTGCTCAGGTTTCTTGCCTTCGCTTTCATTTACAATGACTTTAATAATTTGTGCAGAGTCGACCCATGTCCATTTTTGATTTTCTGGATCGCGAATAAAGAAAGCATCTCCATATTTGAATACATTGCGTACAATACGGAACATACGTGTATCAAACTGTTGCAATTTATTCCATTGTTGTAGGTATTCACCTAGAATTTTAATTTCAGCATTAGTAGCTTTGCTACGCCACTTAACTGCAAATGGACTTTTTGAATCTTTTAATTTTTGTGTGCAAAATTCTGCAAGAATATCTAAAGCCGCATTAACTTCTGGATCTGAATCCATAACTTCATACTGAGCATATCGTTCAACACGGTTTGGACTACCAGTATAAACATCTGGCAAATAGCTTGAGTAATTAGTACGTGCTGGACCGGGACGGCTTCCGTTTTGCCCGCTGATAGGACTTAGTACATCACCGTTAACTGCTACAGGTGTGAAATATTTTTTCCAGCTCATCTATTATCCTTAAGATTGAAGTGCATCGTTATTTAGGCTCTTCAGAGCACTATATTGTTTATCCATAGTGTCAGCGATGCCTGGCAAATGTGACATTAGTGTATTTAACTGTCCTAGCAGTTGTTTTATGTCTACAAAATGCTGTTCATCAATTTGAGCAGTAGGTGTATTTTGTATTGGTGTTGCTAAAGATTGTTGTAGTGTGCCGATTGCATCGCTTGTAACTTTGTTCATCAAGCCTGATAATTGAGGAGGAGTTAATACTGCTTCTTTTCCATCTAAAAAGTGTAACTCGCCTGCAGGGTTAAAATCGTGAAATAATTCGCCCCACACACCCATGGTTCCGCTTGCATGTGCTCTCGGTGGTTCTGTGTTTGGAATCGATCTAGAATCAGTTCTTTGATTTCCAGAGTTCCAAACTTTTTTAGCTTCTTCAAAAGCTGTTCCTATAGTATCGTTCCATAATTTTTTAAGAGAATCTGCCATCTGCCCAGCAGTTTTTTCGCCGAGTATCCACTGGAAAAATGTAGAAATAGATGCTTCTACATCTTGTGCCGCTCTAAGTTGAACTTGCTGTCCAAATGCACCTTCAGGACGTAACCCTAATACAAGTTTGTCTCCTAACTTTGCAGATCCTAACACATCATTTGCTAGCATTTCAATTCCTCTTGACATTAATGCATGTGCATCTGCCGCTCTACTTAATGCCTCCTGGGTTAGTACTGTAGCTCTTTGCCCTGGAGTTAGTCCAGCAGTAGGTGTTTCCGATCCAGGAGCAACTAGTCCATTTTTACCTTTGTCTGCTTGTTCTTTTATAACTTCTTGGAGACTTTTAACTATTTCGCCTTTGTCATTTTTACGTAGATCGTTTAGTATTTGAAGATTCATAGCCATTTGTCTTCCAGCTACTAATCCTGCTCCGTATTCTGGACTACTTTCCTGAATTCTGGAAATATTTTTCATTTCATTTGCAGATCTTGGATTATTGATAGAATCTTGCAAATGACCAATTGCTGTTTGTAATTTAACAGCCGTTGTTTCTTGTGCTTGTTTATCAGGCGAAACTCTAGCAATCTCACTAGCAACTCTCATCATTTCAGGAGTATTTTCTTTAAATTGTACTCTTAATTTTGCCATCTCTTCAGAATTTAAAGTGTACCCTAATGAAAGGCGCTTGAATTCGTTACTGTTTAACGCATCCATTAAAGGACCCTGGCTAGATATAAATTTTTTCAATCCATCTGAGCTAGCATGTTCATAAGCATACTGTGTTTCTGCGTCTCTGTTACGTTGTGCTATTGCTCTTAATTGATCTTCTCTTGATATTCCTAAAATATCCGTGTTAAGGGCAATGTTTTTTCCTAGCTCAACCATTCTGTCGGTTAACGATTGAGTAATTCTTGGTAAGCCGTCTGGTCCTCTTTCTATAGCAAACTTATCTTTTTGTCTATCAAATGATATTGCTAATAGTTCGTTTTGCTCTTGATAGTTTAAACCTAACTGTTGAAGGGAAGTTGTTAGTCCAGAAGATTGCATAACTCTGGAAATTTGTAAGAAATTATCAGTAGCCTGATTCATTCCTCCGCCAAATTTACTAAAGTTAACAGTTCCTGCAAAATCTAAAACATGTTTAAATTCACTAACACTAAGATGAGCGGATTTTAAGTCGGCATCTAATTGATACATACTTCGGTTGCTAAGTAAACCAACCGAAGTTGCGACACGATATTGATCGTTTAAATCTTCTAAATCAGCTTTGTATTCTCTAAATTTGCGAAAAAACTCATCCATAGTACCTTCGCCTTTAATTATACCGCCAAAGAATGACCTTAAAGGAGCATCGTCTCCCTTGTCTGCTCGTCTTCTAAGTAGTTTATTTGTTTCTTCTTGTGCGTCGGCCCAACGTCTGTAATCTGGATCAGAAGTGTTCATTATTATTTTTCCGGTAAAAACTGCGTATATAAATACAATATATTATATTTATCAGGAGCCAAATATGGCGAAATCCAACCCTTTACAGCAGTATTTCAGACAACCTAAGATTTATATCGATTTACCTATCAGTAAATTGTATAGTAAACCAGGAACAATTCAGTCAAGTGAAAAAATGGCTGTATTTGGTTTAACAGGCATGGATGAAATTATACTTAAAACTCCAGATGCATTACTTTCAGGAGAAAGTGTTGCAAAGGTCATCGGTAGTTGCTGTCCCGATGTTTCTAATCCTTGGGAACTATGTAACAACGATATAGACTATGTGTTAACTGCAATAAGAATTGCCACATATAATAACTTAATCGAAGTTCCACATGTTTGCGAAAATTGCGGTGCAGAAAATCAATACGATCTAGATTTATCAACATTTATAGAGCATTTTCAAAAATGTCAATTTGATCCTAAAATCGTATTACGAGATCTAGTTATTAAAATTAGACCATTGACATTTAAAGAATCTAACAAATTTAGTTTAGAAAATTTTGCTATTCAAAAGAAATCTGCACAGATTGATAGAGTCGAATCAGACGAAGAACGTATTGCATTATTCCAATCATTATTTGAAGAAATGAAACAGTTGCAAAGAAAAATCATGTTAGAGTCTATTGATCAAATAGAGTTACCGAATGTAGTAGTAACAGAAAAAAGTTTTATTAACGAATATTTAGATAACTGTGACATAGATGTGTATGATTCAATCAAGAAACAGTTTGATGCTAATAACAATGCATGGCAAACGCCTAAAGTTAAGGTCAAGTGTTCTACATGTGAGCATGATGACGACATATCTATTGAGATTAATCAAACAACTTTTTTCGTTGGCGCCTAACAAGACTAACTGACAGAGAAATTGAAGAGTATCTTGTTAGGCTAGAAAAAGAAATCGTCTTATTTAAAGAAAATTTATTTAGATTAAGTTGGTATATGCGTGGTGGAGTTAATATTAACGACTTATTCCACACGTACTCACTTGAAGATATTAATTTAATAAATGAAATTATTAAAGAAAATATGGAAGCTACTAAATCTTCCGGAATGCCATTAATTTAATTACCAGGTTTTATTAAACTCTGATCAATGTCGCCTGGTCTTCTCACTCTTATATTAGTTTTATCAAGTCCGTCATTGTCATCATCAGATGTTTGATTTATTTTTGATTTAGATCCTGACGGAGTTGATGGACTAGAAGACGAACTACTACTTGAACTATCTTTTCCTAGATCCGTAATAGCTTTTCCAGCATCTTTACTAACATTCTTTGAAACCCAATCACCTGCACCAGCCGCCACTCCGCCGAGTGCGCCAGAAACAGCGTTACCTGCCTTAGTAATTAAATCCGATGCAGGAGTTCCATTTACTTTATTGCCTTTTTCAAGATTCTCATCACCTTGTGTCGACATGTGTTTTAACTCTCCAAAGAAACGTTCACATCCCATTTGCCAAAACAACTCAACACCTGGATCGATAAGATAGCAAACACACCATGTGATTACACGTTTACCATCTTCTGAGTTTAACCATTTTTGTAATAATACTGTTACTGCTTCAACTAACAATATTTCACCAACAACACCAGCAGTAGCTAACCCACCTGTGAAGATTTCAAGTAAAGCGCCTGCTCCTCTGCTGAACCAACGTGCAAGAGGAATGACTTTGATCATTTTAATAACGATGCTATTAATAATGCCGCCACTGATTAAGTCAACATATAGTTTTTCACGTTGTAATCTAATAGCTACTTCACCGTCGTCTTCTGAAAGTCCACCTTTATCTGGACCATCCTTGACCATTTGTTCGATAACTTCTTTAGTTTTCCAGTATTCAACTAAGAAGTCATAATAGTTAAACCATTGTGCAACACGAATATAGTTACCAACTACTTTTAAACCTTTGCTAGATAAAGGTGCTTTATTAATAGGACTTGATGCTAGTGTAGTTTTTACTTTAGACCAAATTTGATCTTTAGAAAGCATTTTACCAATGTTAGTTTTAGGCATTGGTCCAAGAGGACTTTTCCAATTACCTGTACCACTTGCTTTAGGAGTTGATGATGGAGGTAAATGTGTAGTAGAACCAGTAGGAATAGCAATTCCACCAGGACTTATTGTTCCGGCATTAGCACCGACAGTAGCTTCGAATGTTAGCCATTCTTGAAGCGGATTCTCTATGATTTCAGTAACTTTCATTATTCGTGATTTCCTATAAGGTATTTATCTACACACTAAAGAAGAACTTACGTTCTTCTGTTCTTCGCTTTCGCTCGAACTAATCTGTTTATTTTAAACTGAATAATTAACGCAAAGCGTTTTAAATATTATCCAGATCGTTCAGTCACACTTTGCCCTAGCGGGCAAAGTTAAACAACATTATCCGAGTCGAACAATATCACTTAGCGTTAGCACTAAAACACAGGCGGTCATCCGGTACCTGCTCATGCTGTCTTTATATGACGGCGGCTTGCATACATACGCTAACATGCATACAAACGTGGGGCTACAACCCCTCTTTTAGCCTTTTTAAAATTTTCTCTTATAAATCAAACGGATTTAAGGCACGTTCCATCGTCGTCCTGTTAAGGATAGTGATTTATAACCCTGCCACCAAGCAGGAATTCCATTGACTGCGATCCGAGATCCAGCTTTAAGGGCACTTTAACAACGCCTGTGCAGGCTTATTTGGCGGTATTTTGCCTACTTTTGTTGAGCCTTGAGTATATGTGATCCATGTACACGCACTTGAATATGACCATTATAGTAGTCTTTTGATTCTAAAACTCTGCGTGAAAACTGTTCTCTAGCTTCAATATAACTGCACATCGCTTTAGATTCGCAGTAATAAAGTATTTCTCTAGTGAAATTTTCTTTGCCTAACAGCGCAATATCTTTAGTCAACTCGGGCGATGAACCATAATATTCACGCCAATCGCTGTCAATTTTACTGCGGATTTTTTGTTTTTTCTTCTTGCCGTTTTTAAGTTTTACTGTCTTGTAGGTAGTTTTGCTAAATTTTGCTAATTTTTTGCCTATGTACATGCGCCCGTTAGTAGTGTTTGTAATAAGATATACGAATCCTATGCATTCTTCAGGGAGGGTTTCTATAATTTGATTTTGATAAGTCCAAGACATTAACTATGTAGTTTATTCGTCCTCACCATCCCCTTGATTTTGGTTTGCCTTTTTTTCTGCCTTAGTTTGATCTAACCATACGCGATACTGTTGCACATGAGTTCTACGTTCTTTTGCAATTATACGTATTTGTGCCAGCCAATAGCGCATATTTTCCCCAGCCCTGCGAGTACCTCGAGCTTGCCATTTTTGGTTTTCCTTGAAGTACTCTTTAAAAGCATGCATGAGGCGTTCGTGTGATTCCTCATTTTGCTCAGGACTGGGTTCAACATGTTTACTCATTAATTTCTAAATCGTTTGCATAGCTGGTAAATCCGTTTTCCTTAACAACTTTTAACACATTGTTAACACGACCTATCAACTCTTCCTTGTGACTGATTAAGAAAATGTTTTTCTTGCGTTCACGACCCATCTTCTTAAGCACAGCCAATGCGCCTTCAACACCAGACGGATCTAAACCATTATCAATTAACTCGTCAACAAACAACAAGTTAATACCTTGATATAGTGATTCCCATACGTCACGGAAAGCCCATGACAAACCAAGGATAAGTCTATTACGCTCACCTCGACTTAGATTATCAAAATCTAAATCTTGCCCTAGCTGGGTGATAAGCACAGTTAAATCATTTTGAAATACTACGCTATGCGGTAAACCTATCTTATCAAGATAGTAAGTTAACCGATTATTCAAGTAAGCTAGGTTTTGATCAATGATCTTTTTACGAATAAACGAATCCTTGCTAGTCAACAACTTTAATAAAAACTCCTGATGATCCTTTAAGCTAGTGTATGCGTTAACATGATCCCATGACACTTCCTGCATAGCTGTCATACGCAATTCTTCAATTTGCTCTTGATAAGGATCAACATCTACAGCCTTAGTGCTTAACTGTGCTTCTAGAGTTTTTAAATTATTCTGGTGTTTTAGTGCTTGCTCTAACGTGTCATAGTAAGTTTTTGGACGCCCATTGATTTCACCTATCTTTTCTAGTTCGCCATTGATTTTAATCAAGTCTGCGTTAACAGTATCGTAATAAGTGGCGGCTTCTTCAACGTGCTTGGTAGCTTGAGCAGACATTTCTTCATGTTTGTGATCATGCAACTCTTGGTCACAAGCGTGACATTTTTTGTCCTGCAACTTAGCAAGCTCGCTAGCGTATTTTTTTACGTTTCGCTCCGCTTGTGCTAGCGCCGCTTCGAGCGTTGCCCGCTCTTTATTTAGGCTTTTCAGCTTCGCTGATTTCTCATCATACTCTTTGAGCTCGGCATGCTTGGCAAGCTCTGCTTCAATATCTACACTTTCAAGTTCTACGATTGCTTTGCCAATCTTTTCTAATTCTTGTCTATGTTGATTTTCCCAAGCCATTTGCCTTGTTAGTAAACTATCAATGCTTAGTTGGATTTTATCGTTAGATTTTTTAATTGCTTCTATATTTGCTGTCTCTTGTAAGATAGCATCTTTTGTTTCTTTAATTTGTTCTTTAAGTATTTCTGCTTTTTCACTTAATAGTGTAATTCCCAACAACTGTTCAATAATAACACGTTGATCGTTAGCTCGCATACTTAAAAACGGTTCAGTATAAGTGTTTAGAGCAACAATGTGCTTGAACATGTCGTGACTCATGCCCAGCAAGTCATCTAAGTCCTTCTGGGTCTCACGCATATCGCCTTGTGCGTCATCGGTTTCAGCAGTTTCCTGTTCCATATCATCGATGAAGAACTTGAGTACATTGGGTTTGCGTCCACGTTCAATGCGATACATAGTACCGTCTTTTTCAAACGTAAGTGTAACTAACATTCCTTTAGTATTAATCTTATTAATAAGATTATCTTTTTTAATGTTAGTTAATGCAACTCCAAACAATGCATAACTTAGTGCATTAACAATAGTAGTTTTACCAGTACCGTTACGACTTCCGTTATCATCTCCGCCTTGGTCTAAGTTTTCACCTAGTACAAGTGTTAAGTTCTCTTTACCAAAGTCTACAGCTTGAGTCTGGTTACCCACACTCATGAAGTTTTTAACTGTTAAATCTTTAATTATAATCATAAGCCGCTATAAATTGCCAGTAGTGTATTTTTGTCGTAAGTGTCTGAATCAATATTAACAATTTGATTGCTAACAATTTGATCGACACTTTCAAATGCCTGCACATCGATATTTGTATTAATTTCGATGTCTTTTTTCTCGGCAATTAATGTTAGTTCACGTATATCATAATCTGACATGAACTTTTCTTTAATAAAACTTGCTTCTTCGTAACTGATATCAATGTCTAGTGTAACACGTAAATGCTGTCTAGGCAGAATAATTTCGTCTGCACGATCAATCAGTTCACTTAGTTTAATAGTTCTGTAAGTAGGTTGTTTAGGCCAACTAAAATACTCAGGCTTACCGCCCCATTCTAAAATCATCATGCCGCGGTCATCGTCCCATGCATCTGAATAATTGTGCGGAAACGCATTACCGATATAAATCATATTTTCATTTTCTTGACGTTTATGAAAATGTCCGCTAAATCCTAATTCAAACCCTTTGAACGCATCGACTTGTAGCTCGCCATGATCCGGCATCTGAACCATTGCGTTCATAAAAAACTTAGGAAGTTCAAAATGCCCAAAGCAATATTTGCCTGTTCGCTTGCTTATAGTTTTCCATTCGTCGCCGACAAGCCAGGGATAGAGTGTAACATCTCCAATAGTAGTAGGCTCATGTACCACAGTGACACCAGGTATATACTTTCCAAACTCCACAGAGTGTATATCCCGTTTGTCTTTGTAATACAGATCATGATTACCAGGAAAGAAATAGAAGTTATCGAACGCCGCACCCAACTTCTCCAAGGCCCTAAGACTATAATCCATTGTAGTAATGTTAAGGCTATTACGGTTATGATGCCAATCACCCATAAAGATACCTGTATCACATCCTTTCTCCTTTGCTTTTGCAATATACCAATCTACAAACTCTTCACAATCTTGGTTGTGTACTGATGAGTTGCTCTTGAGACCGAAATGAATATCGGTCATACACGCAACCTTCTTGAACAAGTTGCTCATTCTTTAACTCCGAAATGTTGTTTAAACAGGTCGAGCCGGATACTGTTATCTTTATACACACGAGATACTTCGACACCGTTCTCTACTACGGTGGTCATATTATCCCAGATGATGGTAGCACGATAGTTTAACTCTGGCTCGTTCATTTCTCTTGTGTTTTTAACTGAAGCCATTATTCAACTCCAAAATGTTTCTTAATCAAATCACAAACATGAAGATTGTTTCCGTTACTCATTCACTAGTGTCCTCATTTGCACGTTTCATTGCGGCCGCATGTTCTCCAGCACCAGTACGACTGTAGCTTGGATTCATACCATTCATTTCTAAGATATCATCTCTGATATTTTGGTTACGCTTTTCAATATTAATAACACGAACAAAACTATTAGTAACTGCCGCAGTAAAATAGGCAAAAGGATTATCGCTTTTAGATTCATCAAATTGTAGTCCTATTTGTGTAAGCTGTAAAATAGCTTGTCCCTTCATTTCATCGTTGTAAGTGTAACCACGAACGTTACCACGAGTAGCATAACGTTCACATAACTTTAACATCATTCGTGCTAAATTGTTAGTAATTTGGCCAGCATCTTTGTCAAAGTGGCCAGTCTTTAATCCGCCTTTCCAATGACTTTTTCCAACACACACTAGTTCATCTTTGTCATTAAATTTAAAATGTTGGAAAGGAGGGAAGTTAACTTTATCTCTATGGTCGGCAAGACTCTTTGGATTTTTCTTACGGGTATTATTGAGCGGAATATGATCAAAAGTCATGATACGGAATACTAAATCCGTCTTTGCTATTTTTTTATAATCGACTTCGCAGTCTGCTTGTTTGACTTTTTCGCCAGCTTTCTTACGAGTTTGGTAATCTAAATCTCCTATACGTTTGGCACGATTACGTTTGGCTTCTGCAATAGTTCTAATATTAACTTTATCAACACTTGGTAAAATAATGTCGTATTGATGATATTCTGGTTTGGTAAAGACACAATATGAGCTCTTTGATTTGTGTATTTCTGCGAGCATGTCTTTGTTGTTTAAGTAATTTACTTTTGGTGGGTTTACGGGTAATGTCATCCTTAAGAGTCCTCTAATGTCTAATTATAAACTACGCACTTTATAAAGTCAACTAAATATTATACCAAAAGGATAATATTATGGCAGTGACCGGAGCAACAGCAAGAATACAGCAAGGAGCAAGTCCTAACTCGATTGGTTCTACTATCAAAACAGCAGGACAAGTAGGCTCTCTAATCAGTGCAGTTGGCAATGTTGGCAATTTAGCATCAGCGTGGCGTTCACTTGATTTACCGGCCGCCGGAGAAACGGTAGGAGATATTGCCGCCGCGGCCGCCGCATTTACTGATTTAGAAGGAGCAAATGAGTGGCGTGTTCGATTAAGTATTCCTACATGGCCTAGTTTTAGAAATAGTCCAGTTTTGAATCCGTTAATTAATGCAGGTGGCATGATATTTCCTTATACTCCAGAAATTACATCAACAGCAACAGCAAAGTATACGCCTTTAAATCTAGTTCATACAAACTATAACTACCATGCGTATCAAAATAGTGATCCAGGTACAATTCAAATTACTGCTCCTATGTATGTTGAAGATCAAACACAAGGACTATACTGGATTGCGGTCATGCACTATTTAAGAAGTCTTACCAAAATGTTCACAGGTCTTGATCCAAAAGCTGGAAACCCTCCACCAATTGTTCAATTGAACGCTTACGGTCAATATGTATTTTCAAATGTGCCAGTAGTAGTAACACAATTCCAAGCACAATTAGGAAAAGATTGTGATTATATTAGTATACCGGTTGTAGGAAGTGCCGCAGGACAAGCCGAAGGTTTAGCAGATGCAGTTGGTGGGTTAGCAGACACACTTGGATCAGCCTTGCCAGGTGTAGCAGGAATCACAGCCGGAGTTGATACAATTGCCGGCGGAGTTGGACAAATAGCCGCAACAGCAGGATTGTTTGGCTTAGGAGGATCAACACCAGGTGGAGTTACCCGTGTTCCTACAAAGAGCACATTTACAGTTACGTTACAAACAATGTATGCAAGAAATACAGCACAGAAATTTAGCCTAGATAGATTTGTTGAAGGCGGATATCTAGGAACTTCACCAGGATTTATTTAATGACAGCTATCTATTCAAACGTAAGCCCTTGGTATACTACGCCTGTTACTGGAAACTATCTCGATGTATTAAACATCAGACCAGTAAGTGCCAGTTCGAGTGATTTTTTATATACCATACAACCTCAGTATACTTACAGACCAGATTTGTTAGCATACGACTTGTACGGAGATCCAAAGTTATGGTGGGTATTCATACAACGAAACCTAGATGTATTACAAGATCCAATATTAGATTTCATTCCAGGAACACAAATTTACATTTGTAAATTGAGCGAACTAGTCCGAGTGTTAGGAATTTAATATGGCAGATCAAAATCAAGCAGGCGCAACGCAAGATATTAATTCTGGAGCATCGGCTAAAACTATCACAAGCGATGCATCTTCGGGCGTTCCTGGATCTCAAACACTTCCGCAACCAAATGTGTTAAGTGGGTTTGCCAGTTATAATTATTCTTTTAGTTTACATTGTTTAGACACAGCAAGCTATAATTCTCCTTCTGCAACTTATATGACAGGCGACTTACCTCCTATTATTTGTAAAAGTGCTGGTAGTAATCCTGATTATAGATTTAAATCTACAGACACTGGAACTTCGTACGAGTTTTATATAAACGATCTTGTATTAAACGGTGCTTACGCATTCAATCCAAAAATAGGTAACACATCTAATTTAACATTAGAATTTACAGTAGTTGAACCATACAGTATGATGGCTTTTGTAAGTGTGTTAACTGCCGCGGCCGGACAAGCAAATTATGCAAACTACAATGATGCAGTATATTTGTTAGTAATACAGTTTAGGGGAAACACTGAAACTGGGGCAATACAAAATATTCCAAATACTGCAAGATTTATTCCTTTTAGATTTACAAGTATAAATGCAAAAGTAAATGCAGGAGGAGCCACATATAAATGCAAAGGCTATGTTGCTAACTATGAAGCCGCAACAGATGTTTATATGCAAACTAAAGAAGATACTACTATAGAAGGATCGACTATCCAGGAAATTTTACAAACTGGAGAAAATGGTTTGCAGGCAGTTTTAAATAGATATTATGCAGAACAAAAGAAAACAGGAAAAGTTTCAGTATCAGAACAAGTTTTTATAACATTTCCTAAAATAAAAGATTTATCAAATTCTACTCCTGGATTATTTGCCAAGGCATCTAAAGTCACACCATCGGCAGATGATGCGGCATTTCTTAAAACATTAGGGTTACAAAAAGCAACAGGTGCAACAGCAGATGTGGTCATTGCACAGCAAGATCCTAGTACATTGAATGATATCGGCACAGCAAAACTAGGCTTTGGTCCAGGTCGTCAGGGCCATAAAGTTCCACAAAATATTGCAAAAGTCTGGAGTGAAAAAAATGACGATTGGAATCCAATTCAACAAGAGAATCTTAACCCTGCTTTTGTTAAAATGCAATTTAGCCAAACTACCAAAGTTATGGACATCATTAACAAAGTTATTGTAATGAGTAATTATGGTGTTAAAGCATTAGATGATCAAGCAGTTAACGATGAAGGTTTTAGACCTTGGTGGCGTGTTGATATGCAAGTATATCATATACCAACTACTGCTAACGATACAAAAACTGGTACTAAACCTAGAATTGTAGTTTATCGAATTTTGCCTTATAAAGCGCACGATGATAAAATGACAGCAGTTAATGCCGCCGCGCCTGGATATAAAGCCTTGAGTAAACAAGTAGCTAAGGTGTACAATTATATCTATACCGGTCTTAATAGCGAAGTTATTGATTTTAATATTGAAATAAAAAATACATTCCTTAGTCTTATGGCGCCTGATATGGCGGCATTTACCCAAGACGAGTTATTAAGAAATCAACAGTCTAAAATTGCAAGCACTAAAGATGCCGGCAAGCCTACAATTAGCGCACCAACTGATGGTGATAAAGCATCAAATTTATCTCCAGCTACATCTCAAACAATGAAATATATGCACTGGCAAAATTCATTTGACGGAATTACTCCAACACCTGGAATAGTTGCACAGACTCGAGCAGTAGAAATGATGCATAGAGCGTTTCACGAAAACTACGATATGATTAACGGACATATAAAAATTGCTGGAGACCCTTATTATATTGCCAATAGCGGTATGGGAAATTATCAAGCAGTCTTAACTGACCAACACAACATAACAGCAGACGGTGACATGGATTATCAACAAAGCGAAGTTGATTTTTTAATTCACTTTCAAACACCAGTAGATATTAATCAAGCAACTGGCTTGTATACTTTACATGCTAAAACTTCTTATGAATTTTCTGGATTATATAAGTTAACAACAGTTAAGAGTATTTTTAAAGACGGACAATTCACACAAGAATTACAAGCATACAGAAGACCGAACCAAGATAATCCAAACTCAAATTCGTCAGGAGTCCAGCCGAAGAAAGGACTTTCTTCTAACTTAGCACCTAAGAGTTAACAGGTTTAATAGATAATGGCAAATATAAAAGCAACATCAATGTCGACTCCGCTAACACCGGAAGTGCCACGTTTGGCAAAAGTAGTTCGACATATAGATAAAAACGGTACATTAGCAGTACAGCTCTTGAAAAAAGCTGGAAGCCCTCAGACTGAGGGTAATATTTTTAATGCGTATATGCTATCGCCATTTGCTGGACAAACAGCGGCTAGATATAGAAGTTCAAATAATGACTACGATGGTACACAAAAAAGTTATGGTATGTGGTTTGTTCCACCCGATATTGACACACAAGTATTAGTAATATTTGTTGGAGGTGAAACAGGTCGTGCGTACTGGCTAGGATGTGTGTCTGACGATGATATTGGATTTGCAGTTCCAGGTATGGCCGCTACACAATTTAATGTTGACGGTGGAACGAATACAGCAGGACAACTTTTGCGTGTTCCTGTTGCAGAAGTGAACAAAGTAGTTGCTGGTACTGACAACGATGGCAATAAGAGTTTTGTTAAAGTAAACAAACCTACAAGTCTATTAGCAAAAACATTAACCGATCAAGGTTTAAACATTGACGATATTCGAGGAATTACTTCAAGTAGTTCTGCACGAGAACTTCCTAGTAATGTATATGGTATTAGTACTCCTGGGCCAGTAGACAGACGTCCTGATGCACCTAAAGGCCCATACGGTCCTACGTCTGGCACATCCGGAGCATCTATCAATGTACCGTCGAGTAGATTAGGTGGAAGCACTTTTGTAATGGATGACGGAAGCTCTCAATTCAGAAGAGTTAAAAAAGCCAATGCAGGTCCTCCTAAGTATGCATCTGTGTCTGGAGGAGAAACCGACGGTGATCCAACAATTCCGCATAATGAACTTGTTCGTATTAGAACTCGTACCGGGCATCAAATTTTATTGCACAATAGCGAAGATTTAATTTATATTGGAAATGCTAGCGGAACTTCTTGGATTGAATTATCAAGCAACGGTAAAATTGATATATTTGCACAAGACAGTATTAGTATTCATACTAAACAAGATATGAATTTTTATGCTGACCGTGATATTAATATGGAAGCTGGTCGTAATATTAATGTAAAAGCATCTGGAACAAATACAACTGGAAGTGTTACGGGAAGAATCCAAGTTGAAAGTGCTGGGGATCGTAATGTTATTGTAGGAAAAAATTACAAAGTATCTGTCGTTGGGGATTATATTAACGTATTGAACGATTTCAATGTAACGACAACAGGATCTATTAATTTAACTAGTGCAGTTGATACAAACATAAACAGCACTAATAACATTTTATTAACCGCAAATACTATTGGAGAAAACGGCCCTGTTGCACCAAAAGCACTTACTACAAAACCAGTAGCATTGACAACTTTTAGTAATATTTACGATGCAAATGGTAGTACACTAACCAGTATAATGAAACGGATTCCAGCACACGAGCCTTGGCCACAACATGAAAATTTAGACCCATTAACAATGACACCAGACAAAACTGATAGAGAAAATTCAACTCCAATTAAGTTTAGTAATGGAAGTGCTTTAGCTCCTGAGTTTTATAACAAATATACAACTGCAACAGATGTATTTGATTACATACCTGTACAATCGGATACTAACCAATAAAGGGGACAATAATGTCTACAAGTTTACATACAAAAATAACAATTCCTGCTAGTCAAAACCCAGACATTACTGGCCCTCAGATGTACAGGGGGTTTAGTACTCTTAATAAAAATAGTAAAAATTTTGCTCTATACGACTTTGAATTAATTAAACAGGATTTGCTAAACAGTTTCTACGTGCGTCAAGGCGAGCGATTAATGAATCCTACGTATGGTTGTGTTATTTGGGACTTGTTATTTGAACCATTAACAGAAGATGTTAAAGGGTTGTTATTGCAAAATATCAATGCTATTCTTAACGCAGACCCAAGAGTACAAGCTAGTAATGTAATAGTTTCACAGTATGATACTGGTCTTCAAGTACAGTTTACTTTGAGTTATACTATCTACAATCTAAGCGAAAAAATACAGTTGCAATTTGATCAAAACAACGGTTTAACATCGTCGCAAGTAACTGTTTAATTAACTACGTACTTAATTTTATTCGATAAATACCATTATTAGGATAAATCATGGGTTCAACTACTAGACAAAATAATCTTTTACTTTCTGAAGATTGGAAGAAAATTTATCAAACATTCACCAACGCAGACTTTCAAAGTTATGATTTTAACAATCTGCGTCGTACAATGATTGATTATATTCGTACAAATTTTCCAGAAGATTTTAACGATTATATTGAATCAAGCGAGTATCTAGCATTAATCGACCTTATTGCATTTGTCGGACAAAGCATTGCGTTCCGTGTTGATTTAAACGCCCGTGAAAATTTTATTGAAACAGCAGAGCGTAGACAAAGTTTATTAAACCTTGCTCAGTTGGTAAGTTATGTTCCAAGTAGAAGTATAAGTGCAAGTGGTTTATTAAAAATTGCAAATATCACAACAACAGAAGATGTTATTGATAGTAATAACAGAAACTTATCGGGTCAAATTGTTACTTGGAACGATGCAAGCAACAGCAATTGGTATGATCAATTTATCAAAATTCTAAATGCGTCTTTTCCACAGACACAAAAATTTGGAAATCCTGCCGACAAAGCAACAATTTATAATATTCCAACAGCACAATACAGATTTAATACTATTAATGAAGGACTATCTGTCTATGATTTTAGTTCTGTTGTAGCTGGTCGTTCGATGAATTTTGAAGTTGGTAGCACAACATTTGCAAACAATACATTCATTTACGAAGAAACTCCAAAAACTGGAAATCAAATCGCATGTGTGTACACTGATGATGGGTATGGTGCAGGTAGCCCAGGCACAGGGTTTTTCTTTTACTTTACACAAGGTACATTGAATACTGCTACATTTACAATTACAAATCCTAGTAGTAACGAACAAATAAACATTAACACACAAAATATTAACAATACAGATGTATGGTTATGGCAACTAGATTCTGCAGGAAACGAAAGTGTGTTGTGGACTCAAGTACCGGCTACTACTGGAAATAATGTTATCTATAATAGTTTAAATCAAAAAATTACAACAATTTATAGCGTTACTACACAGACTAATGATGCTATTACTTTGAATTTTGCAGACGGTGTATTCGGTCAGTTACCACTTGGAAATTTTAAAGTATACTATCGTGTTAGTAATAACTTATCATATACTGTTAACCCAACAGACATTAATAATATTTCAATTTCTATTCCATACATTTCTTCTGCTAATGCACCAGAAACACTAACAATAACATTAGGACTGGCATCATCTGTTGTTAATGCAACACAAACCGAAACTAATGCAAGTATTAAACAAAATGCTCCTCAAACATACTACACGCAAAATCGTATGATTACTGGAGAAGATTACAATATTAGTCCACTATCGGCAAGTTTACAAGTTGCAAAAGTAAAATCAATTAATAGAACAAGTAGCGGTATTAGTCGCTACTTTGATTTAACAGACCCAACAGGCAAGTATAGTTCAACTAATTTATTTGCCGATGACGGTATTGTATATCAACAAACATATACCGCAGGTACTACATTTACCTATGTTACTCAAACAGATATTCAAGGAGTAATAGATAATGTAGTTTTACCAATACTTGAAGATCCAAACCTTAGAAACTTTTTCTATTCTAATTTTATTGATTATGTTAATACAAATATCAATGCAATTTGGTATGCACAAACAAATGATAGTAATAGTTCATCTGGCTACATAGGAGCATCGGATACTTCTGCACTTATAGTAGGATCTGGAAATACTTCTACAGATTTACAATATGTTGGTCCTGGTGCATTAGTTAAATTCATTGCTCCAACCGGTTATTATTTTAACACTTATAAAAATAATGCTCTTACAGCAGGAACAACTTTGCCTGAAGGCGGAGTAAGTTATGTATGGGCTAGTGTTATTTCTTTAACAGGAGATGGTACTAGTAAATTATTATCTACAGGGTTTGGCCCAATTACATTAAGTAAGTCAATTCCAAATAAAGCAGTTTTAGCACAGATTATTCCTGCATTTTCTACAACATTAAGTTCAAGTGTGCAAACACAAATGATTGATTTAATCTTCGGTAATGCTTCTTTTGGTTTGCGTTATGACGGAGTGACACAAACTTGGCAAATTGTTTACGAAAACAATTTAAATTCATCTAGTGATTTCAGTTTAGCAAACCAAGGCGATACTTCTAATACACAATTAGATGCAAGCTGGTTCTTATTGTTTACAACTAACAGAGAAAACTATACTATTACACAACGCTCTCTTCGATATGTATTTGAAAGCGATTCAGAAGTATCATTCTATTTTGACGATACTGTTAAAATTTACGATGTTGTATCAAGTACAACAGTAACAGACGTAATTAAAGTATTAAACATTAATACGCAACCTGGTAGTTCAACACCGTTTACAACAGATTATCAATGGCAAATAGTTAGTGAGTACATTGGACAAGATGGATATATTGATCCTAAGAAAATTGTTATTACTTTTGCAGATCCTTTAAACAATGGTGTCGTAGATAATCCTCAAGAATTTTTAGATATTGTTAATCCGCAACCTGGATCTTTAACACAATATATTGTTGAACAAAAATATACAATTACGACTGGTCAAGAAGATTACAAGTATGTTTACAACGATCCACAAAGCGGCCCAGTAATTATCTTAGCAACAAAGTCTTTAGCATATCCATTATCTCAATGGACCGACGGACAATATTTTTATTTTGCAGATACACAAACTGTTGTTCAGTATTCTTCAAATAACGCTGTTGAAAAATTACAGCCAACTTTAGATTATAAAGTGTATGTAGGGCGAAGTGGTCTTCGATTCCAATACACACATAGCGCCGATTACAATTCCAGAATCGATCCAGGCGCAAGCAATATTATTGATTTGTATGTATTGACTAATAGTTACGATACTGCATTTAGACAATGGGTAGCTGGCGGCACAGTAGGAACAGAACCATTACCGCCAAGCCAGGATAGTCTTAATAGTTTGTTAGCACCAAATCTAAATCTAATTAAATCTATTTCAGATGAGATTGTTTATCACCCAGTGAAATATACATTATTGTTTGGCCCAGCGGCTGATGCAAGTCTACAAGCAACATTTGATGTTATGATTAATCCATCATCAGCAGTATCTAGTGCCAACGTAACGGCAAGAGTACTAACTGCAATTAATCAATTCTTTGCTCTAGCAAACTGGGATTTTGGCGATACATTTTATTTTACAGAATTATCAACTTATGTAATGACTCAGTTAAGTCCAGATATTATTAGTTTTGTTATTGTGCCATCACAAACAGGACAATATTTTGGAAGTTTATTTGAAATACAATGCCCGAGCGACAGTATATTTTTAAGTTGTGCAACAACTGATAATATTCAAGTTGTTTCTGGGCTAACATCTAGCAATCTTAAAACAGTAACAGGTACAGCTTTGACATCAACAGCAAACTTACAACAAGTAACAAGTGCAAATTATGGGGCAAATAGTTAATGACTAATGACAACATTCCAACCGGCAACACTGGATTAGGTGTTAATTTTCTTCCTGATTTTTATCAGTCAAGTGCAAACAAAAAGTTTTTGCAAGCAACAATTGATCAATTATATCAGCCAGGAACAATTACTAAAACTAGTGGATTTATTGGTCGTAAAAATGCAAAAGCCGCTACCGGAACAGATGTATATGTTCAAGCCGCTAATAATATTCGCCAAAATTATCAGTTAGAGCCGGGGTTGACAGTTACAGATACTTTAGGAAACACAACATTTTTTAAAGACTATCAAGATTATATTAATCAATTAAATGTATTCGGTGCAAATACAAGTAATCATGCAAGACTAAACAAACAAGAATTTTATAGTTGGGATCCACATATTGACTGGGATAAGTTTATTAATTTCCAAGATTACTATTGGTTACCAAACGGTCCAACAGTTATTACAATCTACGGACAACCTACAGGTGCAAATAGTACATATAATGTTCAGCTACAGTCAGAAGGGGACACTAATGAATATTTGTTTACCCCAGACGGATTAACTTTGAATCCTACCTTAAAATTATATAGAGGACAAACTTATAATTTTAATATTACTAGTTTAGGAAATCCGTTCAGCTTTATGACTGAACGTAGTTTAGGAACTGCGTATCTATATACAAAAAATGTAAGTGCTCATAGTGTAGAAAGCGGGACAATAACATTTGAAGTTCCAATCGATGCACCTAGTTTATTATTTTACCAAAGCGAAACAGATATTAATGTAGGCGGCGCAATTGAAATTTATGACATTGTAGACGAAACAACACTTGATGTCGAAAATGATATTATTGGAAAACAAGTTTATATTTTGCCCGACGGTACAGCACTAAGCAACGGCATGAAAATTAATTTTGGAGGTAATGTAATACCTTCTAGTTATGCTACAGGACACTATTATGTTGAAGGTGTCGGCACAGCAATTAAATTAATTTCAGAATCTATTTTAGAAATCGTAAGCCCTTATTCTTCTAACGAGGCAGTCGAATTTGGAGCTGATCCATTCGATTCCACACCATTCGACGACTCAACTGGATTTGCAAGTAATAAAGATTATATTGTAATTAATAGAGCAAGCACTGACCATAACCCTTGGAGTCGTTATAATCGTTGGTTCCATAAGGATGTTATCGAAACTAGTATAACATATAATGGTGACACTCCAAGTTTGGATCAAACAACAAGAGCTATAAGACCTATTATTGAATTTGAAGCAGGACTTAAATTATTTAATTTAGGTACAACTGCAATACAAGACATTGATTTGGTAGATACATTTACTACTGATGTATTTTCTTCAATTGAAGGAACGCTTGGGTATAATATCGATGGAATTCCTGTATCAGCAGGACAGCGTATTCTTTTCACTAATGACTATGATCCTTTAGTTAAAAACAATATCTACGAAGTCAGTTTTATAAACATTCAAGGACGCAATCAAATACACTTGACCCAAGTACATACACCGATTGAAAATCAGATAGTGTTAGTTCTTCAAGGTATAAAAAATCAAAGTCAGTTATACTGGTATGACGGTACAACTTGGATTGCCGGGCAACAAAAAACAGCTACAAACCAGCCTCCTTTATTTGATATATTTGATAGTGAAGGAATCAGCTTTGGAGATACAAGTAAGTATAACGGTTCAAGTTTTATAGGAACAAAAATATTTTCCTATAAAGTTGGCACAGGTAACGATGACTCCAGTTTAGGATTTCCTCTAAGTTATCTAAATGTTGCAAATATTGGCGACATTGTGTTTAGTTTTGATTTAGCATCGGACACTTTTAATTATAAAGAAACAACGGCGGTTATTAATCAAGGTATTAACACCGGTTATTTGTTAAAAAATAATTTTGTTGGAGTGTCTAGTTATGTAAATGGATGGCAAATTTGTAATACATCAATAGTACAAGCCGCTATTAGAATCTATGATGGATCAACACAAACAAATAATTTTAATATTGATATTTTTGATGACATTAATAATTTAGCAGATTTAGTTGTAAAAGTTTATGTTAATAGTTCTAGATTAGATTCAACTTTGTGGACTATCATATCAACACCGCAATACAAACAAATAGTATTGAATACTAGCATAGGCACTGGCGATGTATTAACTATTCGTGCTTTTGCTTCACAGGCTATTAATAGTAACGGTTATTATGAAATTCCATTGAATCTTCAAAACAATCCAATGAATGATGTCATTGGAACATTTACGTTAGGCGAAGTAGCAGATCACGTTAATAGTATTATTGATAATTTGCCATCAGGATTTGTTGGAATTTTTCCAGGAGATAGCAATTTACGAGATCTTGGAAATATAACTCAATACGGCACAAAATTTGTACAACACAGTGGTCCAATAAGTTTAAGTTTATATCATATTACAAATCAATCGAATAATATTATTAATGCTATTGAAACTGCAAAAGATGACTATAATAGTTTCAAAAGAAATTTTATAAAAACAGCTGAAACATTAGGAATCGATGGAGACCCAGTCACTATAGTTGATTTAATCTTACAAAAACTTAATGCAAATAAACCTAATACCGCACCATATTATTTTAGTGATATGGTTCCGTATGGTGCATCTACAATTACTAATCTTACTGTAGTCGATTATAGAGTAAAAACATATCCTCTATCAAATGTGTTTACATTAGATACATTATCTAATAAAGCGGTAGGAGTTTATCGTACTTCTAATAATATTAAAACTCAATTAGTTTACGGAAGAGATTATACATTTAACAGTCAAAGTTTTATTGTTATCGCTAATAATGTAACATTAATTAACGGTGATACAATTACAACTGTTGAATATGATTCAACAGACGGGTGCTTTATTCCAGCAACACCTTCTAAATTAGGTATGTGGCCAGCATTTATTCCACAACTGTATCTAGATACAACTTTAATCACACCACAGAATGTGATTCAAGGACACGACGGAAGTATTTTGTTAGCATACGGCGATTACAGAGATGCGTTAATATTAGAATTAGAAACAAGAATTTTTAATAATATTAAAGTAAAATATGATACTACAATTTTTGATATAGCAGACATTATTCCTGGTTACAATCGAACCAATGACTACAGTTTATCAGAATTTAATGAAGTACTTGCACCGTCATTTTACCAATGGAGTGGTTTAGTTGGTATCGACTTTACTCAACCGTTAAGTTACGATAAGAGTAATTCATTTACTTTTAACTATAAAGAAAGTGTCTCGCCCGACAACAATTCAGTTCCTGCATTCTGGAGAGGAATATATCGCTGGATGCTTGATACAGACAGACCACACCTTTGTCCTTGGGAAATGTTAGGATTTAGTCAACAACCGAGCTGGTGGACTAGTGTGTACGGACCTGCACCTTATACAAGCAATAATTTAGTTATGTGGCAAGACCTTGCCGCTGGACTAGTTAAACAACCAGGATTACCCGCAGTTAAATTGTCTAACTATGTTCGTCCTTTCTTAACACAGCACATTCCAGTAGATGAATTTGGTAATTTAGTAAGCCCAATCGTTTCTGGATTAGCAACAGGTCCAATTAATTACAGTACGAATAATGCATTTGTATTTGGCGATATTAGCCCAGTTGAATCTGCTTGGAGACGTAGCAGTTATTATCCGTTTAGTGTAATAGTAACATCGATGTTATTAACACCTGCAAAAACATTTGGATTATTACTAGACAGATCGAGAGTTGAAAGAAACGTTGCTGGCCAATTTGTTTATAAAGACACCGGATTACGTATCAGACCAGCTGATATACAGATTCCTAGTATCTATTCTAGTACATCTAGAACACAAACAGCAGGTATTGTTAACTATGTAGTTGATTTAATTTTAAATATTATTTTTAGTAATAACCAAGATTCTTATAATTCTTATAAATCTAACTTGTCTAATCTAGTTCCTAAATTAAGTTATAGAGTTGGTGCATTTACTAATCAAGATCAATTTAAATTATTACTTGAAAGCAAAACACCTCTTTCAACAGGTAGTGTTTTCATCCCAAATGAAAGTTATAAAGTATTTTTAAACACATCTAGTCCTGTTAAAAAATTAACTTATAGTGGAATAATTATTACAAAATTATCTACAGGTTATGAAATTAAAGGGTATAGTAAAACTCAACCATATTTTAATTATTATAATTATTTGCAATCTGGTATTAGTATAAATGTTGGAGGAATTTCAGAAAGTTTTTCACAATGGACACAAGGACAGTCTTATGTGGCAGGGCAAATTGTAAAATATGGAATAACATATTATCGAGCCAAAGTAAATTCAACTGCTGGAATTAGTTTTAATTCTGACTATTTTTCTCCTTTAGATACATTACCGATAGTTGGAGGTGTCAATGCAACCTTCAGAGAAGCATGGGACAAATCGGCTCTGTTGACATTACCATACGGCACACAGTTATCTACAATCCAAGAAGTTGTGGATTTTATGTTAGGATACGAACAGTATCTAATTGACAACGGATTCCAGTTTAATAATTTTAATAATAACTTAAATGCAGTAACAAATTGGTCAACTAGTGTTAAAGAATTTATGTTTTGGACCACACAAAATTGGTCTAATGGAGAAGAAAAATGGGCAGATTGGTTACCAAACCAAGTTTATAGCTATGGCACGGTTGTTAAGTACGAAGGCGATTATTATAGTGCTCAATACAATATTCCGGCATCGCCTATTTTTGATACTAATGTATGGTTATTACTTCCAGGATTATCAAACATTGGAAGTAGTGCGATAAGCCTAAGTCCAGGTGCTAGCGGGGTTACATTTACAACAGAGTTAACTGTTGTCGACAGTATATCAAACCCATTTAATAGTTACGAAATTTTTAAAGTTGACGGCACACCATTTAAAACAACAGAGCTAGACAGCTACAGAGACGGCAATGTTGTTACATATACACCAAGAACTGCTGACGGCATTTATTGTGCAAGTTTCTACTTGATTCAAAACGAACATGTAGTTATTATTGACAATGTTGATATCTTTAATGATGTAATTTATAATCCTCCAAGTGGATATCGTAGAGATCGAATTAAATTGTCTGGATATGTTACAACTGGATGGTACGGCGGCTTGGATATTCCAGGGTTTGTTTTTGACGGAGCAACTGTTGAGAACTGGCAACCTTGGCAAGATTATAATATGGCAGATATTGTTGCCTATCAAGGATCTTATTATAGCGCAAACGCATTTACCGCAGGTACATCGACATTTGTTCCATCTAGTTGGGCACGTTTATCATCTCAGCCATCTGCAAAATTATTGCCAAACTGGACTAACCTTGCAACACAGTTTGTAGATTTTTATAGTTTAAATGTTGATAATTTTAGTAGTCAACAACAAAAATTTGCACAGCATTTAATTGGATATCAAACACGTCAATACTTAGATAATATTATTCAAGATCCAGTAAGCGAATTTAAATTCTATCAAGGGATGATTCGTGAAAAAGGAACTCAAAATGTATTGAATCATTTGTTTGGTGTGTTGAGCGAAGACAAAGCTGAAAGTTTAATATTCTATGAAGAGTGGGCATTACGTACTGGTCGATACGGTGCGAGCAACGCATTTGAAGATATTGAAGTTGTGTTAGATCAAAGTAAATTTAGAAACAATCCTCAAGGATTCTTGTTAACAAATAATATTAACAACAATATAAATTCATTTATCAATCAATACACACCTAATGATATCTACGTTAAGCCTTTGGGATATAATTCAAATCCATTCCCTGCTATCGACAATTATCAACCACTATTGCGTAGTGCAGGATATGTAAATTCTGCAGATGTAGCAATTAGTATTGGACAACTTTCTGATATTGTTACACAAGACATTGGTAGTTTAAATAACGGTCAATATGTATGGACAGCGTTTGAAGGAGCAAGTTGGAATATCTATCGTTTTTCTGATTTGCAAATACGTGCATCTAGTGTAACGTACACTAACGGGGTATTAACAATCACAACACAAAATATTGACCCACTTGTTGTAGGACAATACATTGGATTGGCTGAAGTTGCTATGCTTCAAGGATTCTATGAAGTTACTAGTGTTTCTTTGAATACTTTTACAGTTAATGCAAGTATTCAAAATTTCCCAGTATCTTTTACAGAAGCTAACCAACTAGTGATATATGCGCTAGTCACACGTCGAACAAGCTCTATAGATAATTTAGATCAAATTCCGGTTAGCCATATTGCTCCAGGAGAATTAGTATGGACAGATGATGACGGTACTGGTAACTGGGCAACATGGGAATATTCTCCTGTATACAACTTATCAAGTATACCAAATCAAACTCCAACAACATCTTTCCAATTTGGTTCGACTATTGGAATGAATAGCCAAGGATCTATCTTAGCAATTACTAGCGGGTCTACAGGAGTTGTAACTACATTTGATAAGGCTGGAATTTTAGTTCCTTGGGTACAACGTTCTACCTTAGATCAACCATTTATTACACAGCATATCCCAGGACAACCATCGTTATATGTAAAACCTACACAAATTGCTACTGTAATTGGAATAAGTACAAACGGAGAATGGTTAGCTACTGGGCACCCAGCTGTGAGTAGAGTAGCAACAAATTATGTAGGTGCTTATAACAGCGGAAATACTTATGTTTCTGGAAATATTGTTTCATACAACAATGTATACTACGAAGCATTGCAAACTACATCGGGAACAACACCATCATCTACTACACTAGCATGGCAAATAATTCCTTATATTCCAGCAAACGAAATTTCTGGAATAAATTCAACAATAGTAGGGCAAGGTGCAATTAGTATCTATCAGAAAGATTTAGATAATAATTATAATCTTGTAGATACAATTATTAGTCCAAATCCCACTACAGGTGAAAATTTTGGATCAAGTATTACCTTTGGTAACAATACATTATATGTAGGTGCAACAGGTTATAATAACGGTACAGGCCGTGTTTATAAACTAAGTTACAAAACTATAGTAATGGCTACTACTCAATACAATCCTGTTGGAAGTTCTTTGAACACACTAGTAGTAAATTCAACTAGCGGAATACGTGCTGGAATGATTGTAACTGGTAGCGGATACACTAGCAATCAAACGGTCGATTATGTGCTAACTAAATTAATTTTAGTCAATGCAAATAGTTTAGTGAATGTGGTATTCAGCACAGTTAATGTGTTAGATAGTATGACAGTTACTGGAACAAATATTCTTCCAAATACAAAAATAGTAAGTCAAGGAACTGAAATTGTTCTAGTAAATGGAATGCAAACAGTATTGAGCTATTTTATTATCGGATCTCCGCAAGACATTGATGCATCTATAACGCAAGTTGTAATCGATAATAATGTTAATTTAACTTTTGGTGTATCGTCAGTTATTAAATTAAATACAATCTTGTTAGATTCTCCCGTTGATAAAAATAGTTTACCAAGCGGACAATTACAATTTATTATCAACACTTGGGCATATGATTCAACAATTGATTCATCTAACACTACAAACTTTGGTCAATATACTAAACTAAGTTTAGATTCTAGTACTTTATTAATTTCATCTTCTGGAAAAGTTAATGTCTACAAAGATGCTGGAGCTGGATTTGTAACCTCTCAAGTGTTAACAGGTTCTGATTCAAGATTTGGCAATAGTATTGCAGTATCTTCATATGGTGATTATATTGCAATATCTGATGATACACAAGGAACACCAACTAAACCAAAACAAGGAATTGTTAATGTTTACGGTTATAGTTCTAACGGTTATACATTGACACAGACTTTAGTTAATGCTAATCCAGAAGTTGATGCTCTATTTGGAAACAAGATAGAGTTTATGAATGATTATCAAACTATTGTTGTTTATAGTCCTAATGGAGACACAACTGTAACTACAACATTTGATGAAAATTTAACAACATTTGATAAAAAATCTACAGATTTTATTACTAAAATAGTCAGTAGCGGACGAGTAGATGTTTATGATAGATACAATATTAATTGGGTCTTTAGCGAAAGTTTAAAAACTTCAAATTCAGTCGGTGACGGTTATGGCATCGGTTTTGCAGTTGGTAGTAATCAGGTTGTAGTTGGAGCACCAACTGCATTTAATCAAGGAACACAATCTGGACAAGTTTATGCTTATACTAAATTAAACAATAACCTTACATGGACTATTACTCGTCAGCAAGTCGATATTCCTGATGTTTCGAAGATTCGTAAAGCATTTTTATATAATAAATCTTTAGGAACATTGGTAACTTATCTAGACGTTATCGATCCATTGCAAGGAAAAATAGCAGGACCCGCTCAGGAAGAAATTAAGTATCAAACATTCTACGATCCGGCAACTTATTCTTATAGCGATGGAACTGTAACTGTCAACGTTGCGCCGTCAAATGGAATAGAAGGATGGTGGTCTGATCAACCTTTAGGAAGATTGTGGTGGGATCTAAGAACTGCTAAATTCCTTAATAATTATTTTGACGATCCTCTTTACGGAACAAACACTTGGAATACGTTAGCGTCTGGTGCAAGTATCGATGTGTATGAATGGGTATCTTACAGCCAATTACCAGCAGTATGGGATAGTCTTGCAGATACATCAACAGGACTAGCATTGGGTATTAGCGGAACTAGTTTATACGGAAATTCTGCATACAGTTTAACACAAGTATATGACAACGTAAGTAAAACATTTAAAAATACATATTATTTCTGGGTTAAGAATAAAAAAATTATTCCTAATGTCGATGGAAGAAATATGGCCGCAAATGATGTTGCAAGTTTAATTGCAAATCCTCGAGGTCAAGATTATACTTGCCTTGCATTAACTGGCACCAACAGTTTTAGTTTAATAAATGCATCACAATATCTAAATGCAACAGATATTGTGTTAGCAATTGAATACTGGTTAATAGATAAAAACGACCAAAATATTCACAGTCAGTGGAAGCTAATTAGTAATGATCCGGCAGTTGATTTACCTTCTGGTATAGAACAAAAATGGTTCGATAGTCTATGCGGAATTGATACAGGAGGTCGCCCAGTACCAGATCCAACATTGCCTGTAAAATTAAGATATGGAATTGAAAATCGTCCTCGCCAGTCGATGTTTGTAAATCGTATCGAAGCATTAAAAGAGTTTATCGAAAGAGTTAACATTGTTTTAAGTACGTATCAAACTACTAATTCGAGAGACATTTCTCCATTAGAAACATTTGATCCTGCTCCAACAGAAATTTCTGGATTATGGGATAAATCTTTTGATACAGATACTGAATTAAGATTTGCTAACGTAGGATCTTTCAGCACACCTTCATTAACACCGATTATAACAAACGGTAGAATTACTGGAATAAATGTTATTAGCGCAGGAAGAGGGTATGCTGTTGCACCTTATATTGAAATATCGGGTTCGGGCGAAGCCGCCATAGTTCGAGCAACTATTAATGCTCTAGGAGAAATCACTGGAGCAAATATTATTAACAGTGGTGTCGGATATAATAGCAGTACAACTGCAACTGTGAGAGGTTACTCTGCATTGATTAAGTCCGATAGCACATCGCTTGGTGCTTGGAGTATCTATGCTTACGATAATACTACTGCTACATGGTCTAAGACACTAACTCAATCATATAATGTTAATAACTATTGGAGTTATGCTGATTGGTTTGCAACAGGATATAATCAATATACCGCCGCAGATTATCTAGTATCGACTTTTGCAGATTTGAATACAATATACCCTACTATTGGACAAGTTGTTAAGATTGCAACAGTTAATGCAGGAGGCTGGTTACTATTAGAAAAATATGCTAATAGTACAAGTATCGATTGGACACAAAGTTATAATGTAATTGGAATTCAAAACGGAACAATACAGTTTAATTCTTCACTTTATGAATTTAGTGGAACAAATGTAGGGTATGATTCTAACACATTTGACGGCGGAGACTTTGATGTACAAGCTAGTGCAGAATTACGAATTATTCTTAATACAATTAAAAATAATTTATTGATAGATGATTTAAAACAAAATTATTTAGATTTGTTCTTTACTAGTGTACGTTTTGCACACAGCGAGCAACCATTTATTGATTGGATATTCAAAACAAGTTTTGTAAGAGCTACTCATACTGTAGGAACTTTAAATCAACCAGTTAATTACCCAGTTGATAATTTAAACAATTTCCAAGATTATGTTGCAGAAGTTAAACCTTATAGAACAAAAGTTAGAGAATATATCAGTAACTATACCGGACTAGATACTAATGAAAGTGCGGTTACCGACTTTGATTTACAACCAACGTTTGTTAATGGAACCTCAACTGCAATCGATGTAATAGTTGCTAACAATCAACTAGAATCGACTAGCGGATTATTACAAACTTATCCATGGAAATTCTGGACAGATAATCTAGGATTTAGTGTAACAGATATTATTATCACTAATGGCGGAAGCGGATATGCAAATATTCCAGAAGTTATTATTTCGACTCCGACCGGTATTAACGGAATTACAGCCGAAGCTGTGGCATATATTGCTAATGGAAAAGTAAATCGTGTTGTGATTTTAACAAATAAAAATGGAAGCGGATATTTAAGTGCTCCGACGATTGCATTTAATGGCGGGCTTGGTGATAACGGAGTTCCGGCAACAGCCGTTGCGATTATTGGTGACGGAATAATTCGTTCAAACTTAACAGCATTAAAATTCGACCGTATTAATTCTGGATACTACATTAGTAATATTAAACAAACAGATACATTTACTGGTTCTTCTTCTAAAGTGCAGTTTGCCCTAACTTGGGCGCCTGATGTAAGAGTAGGTGAATCAACGGTTACTATTGACGGAATTCCAGTACTTCGAGAATTATATAAGATGGCGATTGTAAAATCAACATCAAATGGATACACCCAGTATTCTGGAACAATAACATTCACAGATGCGCCATCAACTGGTTCTACTATAGTTGTTACATACAGTAAAGATGTATCGATTATGGGTGCAACAGATCGTATTCAATATTATTATAATCCAACAACAGGTCAACTTGGTAAGGATTTGTCACAGTTAATGACAGGTGTTGACTACGGTGGAACTATTGTTAGCGGACTAGATTTTAATATTGCTGGCGGCTGGGGATCAACTCCATATATGACAGATACTTGGGATAGTAGAGATCCAACGTTTAACGATTATGCTGTCCAAGTTGCGGCAAACACCCATGTGTTTACATTGCCTTATACTCCTGCGGCCGGTACAAATATTAACATTTATTATGTAAAACAAAAAACGTTCTCTTTCACTAGTGACGGCTCAACAGTTACATACAGTTTTGATCAAAACTTAATTTCGCCAACAGTTACAGTTACAACAACTGCACTTACAGCAGGAGTAACAACTACATATACATCTTTAAATAGTTCCGGATTTACAGTTAATGTAGGTAGCACATTAGGTATTGTTCCTGGAATGAAATTATACGGACAAGGCTTCTTAAACCGTCAGCAAGTTGTTCGAATCGTTAATTCAACATCGATAATTATTGATTCAATTCCAGATAATTTATCGTATTATCGTTCTTATAATTCTTCAGGTAGTGCAACAACAACACTTGTAATTTCTAGTACTGCTAAGATTATACCTGGAATGTTAATTAGCGGAACAGGATTTACTTCTGGGCAAACCGTTGTTAAGGTAGTCGACAAAACTACTTTAATTATTAGTGCAATACCCGATGCTACTCCTGCAAACGGCGAAACAATTACATTCACTTCAATACCTGCAAACGGCAAAACAATTACATTTTCAAATATTGCAGGCGGATATATTTTAACATTGAATAGTGTTTCAAATTTAAAAGTCGGAACAGTTGTTTCTAATTCTTTAGTACCAGCTGGCGCATTTACAACAGGAGTTACTTATACTATTAGTAGTATTGGCACAACTGATTTCACGCTGATTGGTGCATTATCAAACGAAGCCGGGATAACATTTATTGCTACTGGTCCAGGAACAGGTACAGGTACTGCGGCGACAGCATCGGCTTTTAGTTACGATACTAAGATTACAGCAATCGATACAACACATAACACAGTTACATTGGATCAAGTACTGCTATTAAACATTGTAAATTCAACACAAATTACATTTACAGAAAATCTAACCGAATTGAAAGATGTAGTTATAGTGCCAGGATCTATTTCTCTAAGCACACCTTATGCATCTGGATCATTAATTAATGTTACAGGAACATATAATCCAATTCGTTTAGATGATCCTAACTTTGGAACAATGAGTCAAACTAATGCTAACGCAATTATTCCAACTCCTGTAATTGGAAATACCTTAACTACTACATCAGTAGGTGGCGGCGGAGCATTGATAACAGTTTCATTTGGTGCAGTTGATGACGGTGGATCGGCTTCTAGTACACCAGTAAGTACCTTAGATGGCATGATTATTGACCAATTAGTTAGCAACACTATTGAAATTCCAGCATCTTTTGTAGTTGGTGCAGGCGATCAATTTATTTTAAGAGAAAGCACAAGTGATGGTTCAGTACCAACACCGGATGCAAATTATGATACTAAACTCGATGGTGGTAACCTAGCATATACAACTGCAACAGGTATTGCGGCTGATGATATTGTATTAGATGGAGATGGATTAATTACTCCTACAAACAGTCCTGCTCCTGAAGAAGTAGTACCAGGACAAGTCGTCGATACACTAGCTATTAAGGTATACGACCAAACTAACAGTGGATCTGCAAATATTAAAGATATTAGTTATCTAACTGATGATACTACTTACACTTATGCAATTGGCCAAACTCCAAATAATCCACGTGCAATAATAGTCAAACTTGGTTCAAACATTTTAACATATAATTCAGATTATGTTGTTAATTACCAAACTGCAACAATTGAATTAGTATCAACAGTTAATAATCAGCTAGTTGCAACAGCGCCAACTGCCAACCAATTATTAAGCATCTATAGTATTGGTTTTAGTGGATCTAATGTTTTAGACATTGACTATTTTATAGGCGACGGTACAACTGTTGATTTTGTAACAAGAGCAAGTTGGACAAACAGCGCAACAAGTTTAGTTTATGTAAATGGTGTTGCAACACAAGTAGTTTTATTTAAAACAGACTCAACATATAGTATTGAAGGTCAAACTGGTATTCAGTTTGCAACAGCACCTGCAGTTGGAGCATTGATTAATTATATTATTGTTTCTGGATTGCAACAAACATTTGCAGTTACTACGACACAAACGATTGCACCAATTGCAAACACTTCGACTTACACACTATCATATCCAATTGGAAATAATTTACCAAATGAAAGTAATATGATTGTACGTGTTGGACAAAGTATTTTACAAGCTCCTAATAATAGTTATTTTACTATTAAAGGTAATAGATTAAATTATTCAATAGATCCGTCTAAAGCTACTCCTAATTCAGTTCCTGTTGGAAATGTTGTAGTTTATGCTGGCAATAATCTTTTAAATCCAGCATCGGATTATACTGTTGATCCAAGCGGCATCAATGTTAAAATTAACAGAAACATTTATTCACAATATTCAGGACAGCAATTAATTGTAAGTATTGTTACCAATAATGGATATTCATACAATGCAAGTTCTGGACAAATTACATTTACAACAGTTCCAACAGGTACAGTTGAAGTAATTAGTTCATATGTGCAAGATGTATTAGACATTCAACGTACTACAGTTCAATACAGTTCTAATTATTCAATTACACCAGGAACAACACAGTTCTACACTTATAAAAATATTGCTGGTGGTATTATTAATTTAGATCGTGCAGTTATTGACAGCAACTATGTATGGGTAATTAAAAATACAACATTATTAACGTCTAGCATCGATTATGTTCTAAATAGTGATTTACAAAGTATCACATTAGGAATTAAGTTAGTGGCTGGTGATACAATCACATTAATCACATTTGGAAGTAATTTACTTTCAACATCTAGTATATCTTATATGCAATTTAAAGATATGCTAAATCGTGTAAGTTACAAACGATTGAATCTTAATAAACAAGTAAAACTTGCACAAGATTTGAATTGGAATGACACTACAATCGTTGTCACCGACGCTTCACAGTTAGATGCGCCAAACCCTGCAGGAAATAAACCGGGTATTGTTGAAATTCGCGGAGAAAGAATTGAATATTTTACTATTTCAGGGAATATTCTTGGACAATTACGTAGAGGAACGCTAGGTACCGGCGTATACAATTTAAACAAAGCTGGTACGATTGTACAAGGAATTGGACCAAGTGAAACTATTCCATACAATGATACAATCTTAACTAAGAAAATTACTTCACTAGGTACAACTTCTGTAAATGTCGGATACACAATTAGCTCTGCGGACCAAGTTGAAGTGTTTGTTGGCGGTCAAAACGATATGGTTCGTTTGAAAAAATCAGCTTATAGCGTATTTGATATTAACAAAGCTCCATACAGCCCAGCAGGTGATGTAAGTTACCCAGCAGATTTCACTGTAAACAATACAAGTACAATTACTTTAGCCAATGCTCCATTATTTGGAACCGAAGTAACAGTAGTTAAAAAGACTGGAATCCCATGGGACGGTAAGCAGTATACCGGAGATGTTAGTGTAATTTACGATTCAAGCACAGTTGCTAACTTCATTAAAGCCGCTCCGGGTGTATGGTACACAGGATTTAAAAGTTAAACTAGCAGTTTAAAGCTGTTGATAAATATAAGATAAAGAGAGATTAGTATGCAAACTAAAGACGTAACTGGAATTCATATCGAAGGTCATATTCATATATATGACCCTGTTTCTAAGGAAACTTTTATTAACAAACGTAATGCAATTCATTACGAAAATATCAGTGTAGCCTTAGCTAAATCATTGTCAAACAGCACAGATGGCGGATTTATTTACAATATGGCTTTTGGTAACGGTGGAACAAGTGTAGATCCTACAGGGATTATTACATATCTTACGCCAAATACTAGCGGTACAAATGCAAGTTTGTATAATCAAACATACGCTAAAGTTATTGACCCGAATGCATCAACTAATATTGACCCAACACGTAATTTTACTGAAATTAGGCACGTAACTGGTACAAATTATACCGATATTTTCTGCACCTGCTTGTTAGACTACGGCGAGCCTAGCGGACAAACTGCTTACGATACATCAGTTAACAGCGAACAAACTTATGTATTTGATGAATTAGGATTACAAAGTTACAGTAAAAGTGGTGAAAGTTTACTACTAACACATGTAATTTTTCACCCAGTATTAAAAAGTTTAAACAGACTTATACAAATTGATTATACAGTTCGTATTCAAAGTTTAACTGGCTTGGTAGGAGTTTAATAAATGACTTATTCTGTTGCATACACAGATTCGACTAATCCTGCAAAACCGGCCATTACGGTTGCTGATGGTACAGTTAATCAACAAACTAGTTTATCATTTCCTGGGCAAACTTATGCAGGATATGCTTCACTGATTGCAGGAAACATGTTGCATTTGTTAGAAAATTTTGCAAATTCTTCAGCTCCAAATAATCCAGTGCAAGGTCAACTATGGTATGATACATCATCTGGAAATAATATCCTAAGAGTTTATGATGGATCGGGTAATTGGCCTGAAGCAGGATCAATTAAGCGTGAAGGAAAATCGACCTTAACTACAACAGGTGGTGTTCCTGATGTATCTAATAGTAATCCGGGCGATTTATGGGTAGATACTGATAATAGTCAGTTGTATTTGTTCTCAGGAACAACATGGTTATTGATTGGACCTCAGTTTAGTTCGGGTCTTTCAACTGGTCCTTTAGTGGAATCTATTGTTGATACTGCTAACGTAACACATAGCGTAATTTCAATGTATGCATCTAGCAGTTCAAACAGCGCCGCATACAGAGTAGCAATTATAAGCATTGATTCATTTACACCAAAATCTGCAATTAACGGATTTTCAACAATCAATGCTGGTATAAATTTATATTCAAATTCAATCGATCAAGGTACTACATATATTTGGGGTACTGCACAGCAATCTAATTCTTTAGTCGTTGGATCTGGATCGACTCAAACAGTAGTTTCAGGTAGTAACTTTCTACGTTCAGACGTAGTCAGTACAACCAATAACGGATTTAATGTTAGAAATACAAGTGGTATTAGTATCGGTAGTGATTTAAGTTTGACAATCGGTCAAGGTACAAATACATTTTTATTCAATAGCAAAAGTAGCACAAATAATATAGATTTCTTATTAAACGGTTCTAATTTACTTCATTTAGATGTATCTGGAAAAGTTTCAGTAGGTGCACCTACAACAGTATCGGGTTCAATTACGTCAGGAGTAGTTGGAACAGCTGGCGGATTAGCAGTAACAGATGGTGGTTCTCCACAAACTACTGTATTTTCTGTTAATAACTCTAGCGGAGTAACTACTTCACTAGCAACAACAATTAATAATAATTTAAACTTAGGCGGAGTCCTTCAAATTAGTTCATCTGCTCCAACTGGTTCTATTATTTTACCTCCAGCATTAACTAACGCAACTCCACAATACGATATCGGATCTCAAACACATCCTTTCAGAAATATTTTTGCACAGTCTTTTGTAGGAAGTTTTACTGGTAACTTTACAGGAACAGTTACTGGTAGTGTATCTGGAACAGCAAACAGTCTTAATCAATTAATTACATTTAAGCTAGCAGGCGATGTTGTGTCTTCAGACGGCGGAACTGGATTCAACGGACAAAGTGCAACAGGCTATGCTGTGTTGAATACACAATTAAGCCCAACAGTTATTAACTCACAAACAACTTCTTTAGTATCTAATACATCCGATCAATTCCTTGTATATCAATCGAGCGGAAGTGGTTCTAGCGGTTCTTTAGTTAGTATGTCTAAAGCAGTATTGCTACAAATAGATTCAACATTAAAAACTAGTGGATACGGAGTTCCAATTGGCGTAATTTTACCTTTTGCAGGAATTCCAAATATTCGAGCTATACCTAATGGTTGGTTATTATGTGACGGATCAGAAGTTAGTCAGTCGACTTATCAAAGTTTATTTAAAGTTATTGGTAATACATATGGTATACCACAAGGTGTAGGAACTTTTGTATTACCAGACATGCGCGGAAGATTCCCGTTAGGTCGAGATAATATGAATAACCTTACAGATGTGACTGGGTTTACTCAAGCAACAGACGGGTCTGGACATTCTATCAACACTGGCGGACAAATTGGTGCGGCTCAGCGTGTTAGCGATACTACTGCCGATACAGTCGGCGGAGGTGCAGGATACCAAACAGCAACATTGCAAACATCTAATCTGCCAGATCATACACACAAACTTACCGACCCAGGCCACCATCACATTGATCCGTATGCAGAAGGTGGAGTACCGTTTGATGTTGTTCCAAATACATATGGCTCCGCTGGTTCTAGTGCAACAGATAGCGACCAATCACGCTATTATACCAGTACAGAAGTTACAGGTATATCAGTTGGCGGAGTCAATACTTCAACATTAGGATCAGCAATTAACATTATGAATCCTTACTTGACTCTAAACTACATTATCTTTACTGGTGCTAATTTATCATGAGCTATTCAATCTTATTAACAAACGGAACTAAACTAGTTGCAGTTCCTAATGGTACAATAGACCAAACTGCAACAGATTTGACCTTAATTGGACAAAATGCATCTGGTTACGGATTGTATGTCAACGATAATTTTGTGCATTTGTTAGAAAATTTTGCAAATACAACACAGCCAAATAATCCAATTAAAGGCCAATTATGGTATGATACTAGTCAAAATCTTTTGCAAGTGTACAATGGCACAACATTTACACCTACTGGAAACACACTGGTAGCTTCTACTGCACCGAGCGGATTAACAACTGGCGGGTTCTGGATTAATAATGCTACTAGTCAGTTATTTTTTAACGATGGCACACAAACAACATTAGCTGGTCCCATCTATACTAAATCTCAAGCACCGTCTGGGTTTGTTGTACAAGACATACTAGATGTTAGCGGAGTTTCTCATACTATTGTCTTGCTATACATTGCAAATACATTAATGGGAATTTTTGCAAAAGAATCATTTGTTCCTGCTAGTAGTATTAGTGGATTTACATCAACAGCAGTTTTTACAGGATACACTAATGGAACAACATTGACTGTTACTTCAGTAACATCTGGAACTATTAGTATAGGGCAATCAGTATCTGGAGCAGGTATATCTTCAAAAGCAATTATTACTGGATTTGGTACAGGCCCAGGTGGAATAGGAGTTGCACAAGGAAAACTTGGAACCTATACACTAAGTACAAGCCAAACTGTTGGTAGTTCGGCTAGCCCGATTACTATTACATCGATTCAAGGAACAATTAATATTGGATTTAATGTCAGTACTTTTGCAGGTATTAATTTTAATGTTCCAACATCACAGTCTAGTAAATTACTAGCGGCAGATGGATCATTAAAATCTGCAGAACAATTTTTATCTACAGACACTTACCAAAACTCAACTAGCGGGACATTGTCGATTAATAATGCAACACCTTTAATATTAGGAACTTCTGCTCAATCACAAGTTACAGTAAGTTCCACATTGCTAGAAATAGCATCAAATATTTCTAGTCAAGATTTTGAAATATCATTGCCTGTTAGTACTAACAGTTCTTCAATTTTTGTAAGTTCAAACACTGGAAACGTTGGAATTAACGGATTTAATTCGGGAAATAGACCTCAAGCAACCCTAGATGTAAATGGTACATTTAGAATTAGTACAGCAACACCAGCATCTAGCACAGCGGCAGGCGTAACAGGACAAATAGCGTGGGATTCTAGTTACATGTATGTGTGTACTGCGGGTGGCGTTGGCGGTAGTGCTACTTGGAAACGAGTAGCGTTAGGAACCTTCTAACAGCAAAACTATGATAAATACACTGAAATAAGGAACAAGCGACACCATGTCATATACAATTAACCATTATAACGGAACATTACTTGCAACAGTTGCGGACGGCACGGTTGATACTTCCACAGATCTTACCCTAATTGGTAAGAATTATGCAGGATACGGCCAATCACAAAACGACAATTTCGTTTGGTTGCTTGAAAATTTTGCAAATACTACCCAACCACCTAATCCACTTGCTGGGCAAATTTGGTATGATAGTGGTAATAAAAAATTAAAATTTTGGGACGGTAGTTATTTCCGTCAAGCCAACGGAGCAGAAGTTGGTACTGCCCAGCCAGCTGGTCTAACACAAGGCGATTTCTTTTTTAATACAGCAAGTAACCAGCTTTATGTTTATAACGGTAGCGGACTTACACTTGTTGGACCACAAGAAGTCACAGGAGCAGGTACAACACAAATGCAATCAGTTAGTTTAACTGATTCATCAGGTTTACATTCATACCCAGTTATTCAAGCTATTGCTAACGGAACTGTAGTTGCAATTATTAGCAATTCTTCCTTCACAATGGCAAATAACGTAGTTCCAGGATTTGATCAAATTGTTCAAGGTATTACTTTAGTAGATACTCAGGCATCTACTAATGGTGTTACATCTGGTGGATACAGATTTGAAGGAACTGCAAGTAACGCATTAATGCTAAATGGATTGCCTGCAAGCTCGTATGTTACATTAAGTAGTTCTGCATTTACACAAGCAAGTTTTTCTTCAGGATTTACTGTCGGTGCAAACAATAATTTGAGTTTATCAATTGCCTCGGGCAATGTAATTAACGTAAGTCAGCCAACTGTATCTCTTACAAGTACTGGTGGATTCTTATTTCAAACTACTGCACTAAACGGAAGCACAGTTACTCCATTGGAATTGATTGGAACTGATTTAATTCCAGGACAAAGTGGAGTTTCGAGCCTAGGTAGTTCGTCTTATCAATGGTTAAATGTATATGCTAGTTCTTTTGTAGGAACAGCAACACAGGCAAATTTAGTTAATTTACCGGGATACGGTTATGCACAAGCTAATATGACAGCTTCTGCAAACACAATCGCTGGACGTGACGGAAATGGCAATTTATCTGCTAATTTATTCCAAGGAACAGCAACATCTGCTAACTATGCTGACTTAGCGGAAAAATATCTTCCAGATGTAGAATATGCACCTGGTACAGTTGTTATGGTTGGCGGTGAAAAAGAAATTACTGCATGTACAACTGATGGATATGCACTAGGAGTTATTAGTACTAACCCAGCATATATGATGAACAGTGAGTTAAAAGGCGGCGTTTATGTTGCTCTAAGAGGTCGTGTTCCAGTAAAAATTGAAGGTCCTGTTAATAAGGGTGATTTAATTTATCCAGGATCAAATGGATCAGGTTTTTCAATTAATGCTACACCAAATATGACTACTACTTCACCTGGAAATAACCCATTTGCTATTGCCTTAGAAGACAAATTAGATGCACAATACAATGATATCAATATTATTGAATGTGTAATTCTATAAAAATAAATATCGCAGACGAGGAAAACAAATGACAGCTATTTTTACCGGTTATATTAGTGGAACAACATTAACAGTTAGTTCTGTTGCAAGTGGAACTATTCTTGTTCCAATGAGTATTACCGGTAGCGGTATTTCTGCAAACACATATATTACTTCTGGAATTTCAGGTGCAGGTTCAACAGGAACATATACAGTAAGTGTTAGCCAAACATCAGGTAGCAGTGGATCTCAAATTACAATTACAGGTACAACACCTTTAATTTTAGCTAACGATTATAATACAATTTATAACACAATATCTCCAATCCTTGGAAGAGCTTCAACAGGTTACGGTCAAATACTGAATAGTAGTACAGTTAGTTCTGGAAATACTATTTCAACAGCCCAATGGAACGCATTACAACAAGATATTACAAACGTTTATCAACATCAGTTAAACAATACTCCAAGTCCTGCACTAACTACTGCGTCTTCAAGTGTAAAAATTAAAGAAACAGACAGAATTGCATACTTAACAATGTCATCGGCATTGGCAAATAGTGGATCTGGTAGTATAGTTAACGGTATTACATACCCAGGGTGCTATGCAATTCCTCCAAACGGACAACTTGCAACTCCAACAATTGGTACTCCAACATCGGGCGGCTTTCCATTTATTACTGCAAGACAAGGATCGAGCAGACCATGGGGCGGCACAAGTATTACTAACCCTTCATCAGGATCTGTAGCCGCTAGTGGTTATATTAGCGGAACTACAATGACTACTATTACTACTCCAAGCGGAAGTTTTGCCGCTGGAATGACAGTCACTGGTTCTGGTGTAAGTGCAGGAACGGTTATTACAGCAGTAAACGTTGCTACTTTCTCTGGTTATATTGTTGGAAATATTTTAACAGTTTCTGGTGTAACTGGGCCACTTAGCGGGGGTATGTTGTTGTTCGGCGGCGGCGGCAATTTAGCGGCTGGTACAATAGTTACAGGCGGCGGCGGATCAACTTGGACTATTGCTGGACCGGCCCAAACAGTTGGTAGTGCCGGAAGTTTACAACCATTCTCGGCTTATTCTTATACTGTTAATAATACTCAAACAGTTGCTAGTTTAGCTTTACCAGAAACACTAACATGTACTTTTAATGTTTCTGAAAGTAATACTCCTATTATTTCTAATACAGTTACAGTTACATTCCCAAGTGGAACAGGATATTCTGGATCGCAAGCCGCAAAATATTTCTTCAATTCAGGCGGATCGATACAATTTAGTGCTAGTATGAGTTCTCCAGGCACTATATCTCCAACTATTCCAACATCAGCAGGAGCAGTGCCAACAACTGGTACTAAGAACTATTCTTGGTATACTATTTTAAATGGTATGGGAACAGTCACTTTTAGCTATTATGGAACTAGCCCATCAGGTTCAGGAACAGGCACTGGCAATGGCTGGCAATATTTCTTAAACAATGCAGGCGGTCCGTTAGTTCCTATTTTTACAAATAGTGTAGGTGCTCCTGGTTCTAGTGTATATGCACCGAATCAATATACAATTTGGGCACAACTAAATAGTGCCGGAAATCAACTTACATTCCAAATTATGTTTGAAGATTTATCAAGTGGATTCCCTGTAGTAACTGGTACTGCAAACTCCACAGGTGCTTCAAACACTGTCTTCTTAAGTAGTGTTTCAAACATAATTCAAGGTACTGTGATTTTGTTTAAAGGTACAGGCGGAAATGGATTATCAGCTGGATCTCCTGGATCGACATATTATGTTGCAAGTGTAAATTCTGGAAATAATAGTGTAACACTAGCTACTAGCTATAATAATGCGACAGCGGCTACACCAATTACATCAGATGTGGCCCTGAGTACCGGGTCATTAAGCGGAACAACATTCCAAGCGGCAGGTACAGAAGATTTCTACAAGACAACAGTCAATCCTTACGACATTGACGAAGATGTTACAGGTACAGTAGCAAGCGAAGTTAATATTTCGTATGCATCCGGTAACTATGTAACAATGGCACCAGTGTCCAATTTATACAATTATTTGCCAGCAATTGGCCAAATAACTTCTCTCTAATTACTTGACAAGCTAACTACTGTAGTGTATCATAGTACACTACGGAGTTTCTTATGGATGAAAGAATTGAAAAAGCGTTTGCAGTTGCAAATTATACTGCTACACTTTCAAATCAAAGAAGAATTATTTTAGAAGAATACAACCAGAAATTGGTGTATTATACCAACGGTGCAACATTCAAAATCACACCAGATTTAATCAGCTTTACTAAAACAGTCATAGATTTAGGTTATACTAACGATGTGGCATTTATAGATGTTAATAACTTTCCAGTTCTTATTGGAGATGTTCAAAAGTTTTTAGATGATATTTCTTTTATATATTTTGAATCTACGAACGACTATGCTGTAAAGTATAATGATTTAAAACGCAAAAGAAAGATTGCGGATATAGTCGAGCTATGACAATAGGTGCGGTGCTTATTGCACAAAATAATTCTAGTATTGATTATATTAAGATGGCAATTTTTGCCGCAAGTAGAATTAAACAATATCTAGATATTCCAGTTAGTCTAATAACGGATGACCATAAATGGTTGCAGGCTAATTTCCCCGATCACGGATTTGATAAAGTTATACAATTAGAAGAATCGGGTCCTGCACAACACAGAAGATTCCATGACGGATCTCTCACAGGAATAACTGCAGAATGGAAAAACTTTTCTCGTAGTAGTGTTTATGATTTAACACCATACGATAGAACACTTGTTATGGATACTGATTACATTTTAAATTCTAGTGTACTTAAACCTGCATTATATAATCAATACGAATTTCAAATTTACAGAAACAGTTTTGATTTAGTTTCAGAACGAGAACTCAATGCATTTAAACGTATAAATCCTTTTAGTATCCCATTTTACTGGGCAACAGTTTTTATATTTGATAAAACGCCTTTGATGCAATCTTTCTTTGACCTCATAGAATATATTAAGGTAAATTGGATTTATTTTAGAACCCTTTATACTATTGATGCTCCTGCATTTAGAAATGATACAGCATTTAGTATTGCAATACATATCTTTAATGGAAAAACAGAAGGTGAATTTACTGTAGAATTGCCTGGTAAAATGATTTATACATCGGACAAAGATATATTGATTAGTACTGATGGCAACAAAATGAAATTTTTAGTAGAAAAGAAAAATCATTTAGGAGAATATACTGCAATAAAAACCACAGGGTTAGATGTGCATGTTATGAACAAATTTAGTTTAAATCGTTATATCGATGGAGGCTATGGTGTCTAAAGGATTTTTAATTTTTGCACAAAATACAGATACAGTTGATTATATTCAACAAGCCTATGCATTGGCATTAAGTATTAAAAATAGTCAAACTGAAGTAAAGGATGTTTCTCTGGTTACCAATAGTGCTGTTTCTAAAAAATATCGAAAAGCATTTGATCAAATCATTCCTATTCCTTGGTTTGAAAATACAGCAAGCAATCAATTTGCGGCCGAGCACCGCTGGAAATTATATCACGTATCTCCATACCATGAAACAATAGTACTAGATGCAGACATGCTAATGTTAGAAGATATAAGTGACTGGTGGAAATATTGCGGCAATTTTGACATCAAATTCTGTTCATATATTACTAATTACAAACAAGAACATATTCCTGTTGATAAATTTCATAGAAAAACATTTATTGCTAACAAGTTATCAAACCTATACTTTGCATTACACTACTTTAAAAAATCGGATACAGCATATAATTTTTATAAAGTACTAGAATTTATTTGTAATAACTGGGAAGGATGCTATGACATTTTTGCCCCTAATTATTATCAAAAATGGTTAAGTATGGATCTTGCTTCGGCAATTGCTATCGAAATTATGGGCATACATCAAGAAGCATTAGATGTATTAAATCCTATGAGATTTGTGCATATGAAAGTTCCTTTGCAAGATTGGCCAGTTGGTGTCGATAGCTGGCAAGATATTGTACCGTTTGTTTTAAATGAACGTGGAGATTTAATTGTCGGTAATATAAAACAACAGGGTGTATTTCACTATGTTGAAAAAGATTTCATGACAACAGAACTAATTGAACAGTTGGAGGAAATAAATGGCAAGATTTAAATTTACTCCTCCACAAAAATACTATTTGATTTACGATAAAAAGTCGGGAGTTATAACACATATTTCTAATCAAAAATCCCCTACAGAAAAATGTGCATTTGAAATATCTGCGGAAGAATATGACGCATTTATGAAAAAAGAAAAGTACACTAGGGATTATATAATAGGATATTCTAAAGGCATTAATGGAAAAACAGAGTTAACATTAATGCAAATAACAAACCAATTGTACGGATTTAGAAATAGTGTTTTTCAGTGGATTAAAAATCCTCCTAATAAAAATACAGAATTAATTGTCGAGTGGAATGCAAATGAAAAAAATTGGTGTTTTAGATTAACTGAAAAAGCCAAAACAAGGCTTGCTGATAGTATAACTAATAATACTATATTTTTTGTAATGCTTAAAAATGATTTTGATTTTCTAATCAGAAGCATACTAATTGATGTTAAAGATTTGATGGAACAGGAAAAGATAATAGTTCCTTTTGCAAGCAAAATAGAAAATCAAATAGACAAGATATCCATATCATCAAGGATATACTTTCAAAGTTACGGATTAATTAAAAATGGATAAAATTAAAATTATCGAACAAGACATCATCTTTCTTAGTTATGATGAGCCCAACGCTGAAAAGAATTATGCTGATTTGTGTACTAAGGTGCCTTGGGCTAAACGTGTACATGGAGTTAAAGGCAGTGATGCCGCGCATAAAGCCTGTGCCGCATTAAGTGAAACTGAATACTTTGTTACAGTCGATGCTGACAATATTGTTGATCCAGATTTTTTAAATGTAGAGATAGATTTAGAAGAAATACGATGTACTCCAGAAAATGTTTTTAGCTGGTGTGGCAAAGTACACGTTAACGGACTTATGTACGGTAATGGTGGACTTAAATTATGGACACGTAAGTTTGTTAACGAAATGAAGACACATGAAAATGCAGATCCTAATGATGCAAAAGGTCGTGTAGAATTTTGTTTTGATAATCGCTACTATCAATTTAATACTAGTTATAGCGAGAGCTTTACTAACGCTACTCCGTTCCAAGCATGGAGAGCAGGATTCCGTGAAGGCGTAAAAATGTCATTGGATCAAGGCAATAAGGTAAATGACCTTAAAAAGATTTGGTGGCAAAACTATCATAGATTACTTGTATGGTGTTCAGTAGGTGCCGACGTAGAAAACGGAATTTGGAGTATAATGGGTGCAAGAGAAGGCTGTTATAAAACTATGTTTACAGATTGGGACTACAGCCAAGTTCGTGATTTTGAATGGTTAACAGAATACTGGAACACTACACACGAGCAAGCAGAGCCAGAAGAAATGTCAAAGTATATTAACTTCTTAGGAAAAGAACTTGCTAAACAAGGTAGTTTAGAAATTGCTAATTTAGATGGTGCAGGTAGTAAATTCTTTAAAACTGTATATCTTAATACTCCACGTATTATTGGAAGACGCAAATAATGTACGATATTATCTTTATTTCATATGATGAAGAAAATGCAGATGAAAACTTTGCTAGTTTAAAAGAACGATTTCCTTTAGCAAAGCGTGTACACGGTGTTAAAGGAATTCATCAAGCTCATATTGCGGCCGCAAAGAAAGCCATGACTAAAATGTTTTGGGTCGTAGATGCCGATGCAGTTATACTAAATGATTTTAATTTTGATTATGAAGTAAGCGAATGGGACTTAGACGTAGTCCATGTTTGGCGTAGTATTAATCCTATTAATAGCTTAACATATGGTTATGGCGGAGTTAAACTATTACCAAAATTTCTTACAATGAATATGAATACAGATACTGTAGATATGACTACAAATATCAGTAGTAAATTTAAAGCAATAGATAAGATAAGCAACATTACAGCCTTTAATACAGATCCATTTAGTACTTGGCGTAGTGCATTTAGAGAATGCTGTAAACTGGCAGTGATTAATAATGAGGAATCGTTAGCTAGATTACACGTCTGGTGCCAATTAAATACCAATGCAGAACACGGTAGTTATGCATATATGGGTGCTATTCAAGGCAAACAATACGGTGAAAAAAATGCCTCCGATAAGGAGGCACTTGCTAAGATTAATGATTTTAATTGGCTACTAAATCGTTGGCAAGAGGAAAAATCTCAGCTATAACTTTTGCACAAGCAATAGCAACTTCTTGATGCTCTTTTTGTGTACCATTAGCACTACGTAGTTCGATAAAATGTACCCAACTGCGTAGTGTACCATTCATATAAATTCTACTTTCGATTAATCCTTCAGGCAATACAGCACGGGCTTGCTCTTTAGCAATGCCATTTACAATAGCCCATTCATATGCTTCGCGGCATTTTTCAATAACGCCTTTTTGAATGTTTTCCCAACCAGCGGCAAGGAAACGATCAGCATCGTTTGTTAGATCCAAATCTATGCTGTTCTGTCTATTTTTAAGATCCTGTCTTCGTGCATCGCGATATACGAATGATAAATCTTTCGTTGGATCCGCGTAGCGTTGGCTAAATTCTTGGAAACTGAAACTTCTGTGTCTGAGTATTTGTCTTGCAATATCTCTTGTTGTTGTGATTTCAATGCAGGCGCTGACCATTTCAAGTGGGCTCCAGTGCTTGTGTTTGATGAGATATTTGATGAGCTTTTCTGATGTTTCAGTGTTAAGTTGGTTGGAAGGATTGGACACACGGGCGCAATATGCGATAAGTTCCTGCGCATCATCAATGCCCATAGAAGCAAATTCTTGTGTTGGCTGGCTGAAACTGAGTAATCGGACATTCATCTATAACTTCTTTCTCTTTAAAAATTTTTGAGTCTCTTTTTCAATATCTTTTTTGACTCGTTCTGTGTCGAGTTTGAAGTCTATGTTGTCGATTCTTTCTTCGTATGTTCTACAAAGTTTTCCAAGATTCTTTTCAAAAGACTTCCAACCCTCACGCTTGGTTTTTGCTGTTATTTTTATTTCCCAAGTTTTACCATCTTTAAAATTGACCAAAACGGTATGGAGATACCCTAGAGGTAACACGTTTAAGTGTACTTCACCGAATACTTCAGGCCAATGTTCTATGACGTCCTTGGGAAGTGGTCTTCCCGATTTGGTCATTTAACTATTGTTTTTTTCTTAGTAGGTGACAATTCTTCTGCTTTACGGCGCATTTCTGCGGCTTGTTTAGCTAGCTTATCTGCTTGACTACGGAAAAATTTTGCTTGATCTTCTGGTGTTGCATCGACTGCTGGTTCGGCATTAACAACTTCGGCTGTTGGTTTAGCTTCAGGCTTCTTAGCAGTTTCTGTAGTTTTAACAAGCTGATTTTCGGCAACCTTGGCATTAGCATTATCTTTAGGATCAAGACTTGATTTCAATGCTAAATCGTCAACTGATAAACCACGCTGTTCAGCAATGATTTGATTTAGTTCTGAAAGCACAATCGAAAATCCAGTAGTTGGAGTCATTTCAACAGCACTAGTACCAATTTTAATTAGTCTGTTATTACCATGTAGCCAACGTAACATATTTGAACCATCTGGGAATCGACTACGATCCAACGCTTCTGCAAATTCATAAGCATCTTGTCCAGCACTACTCTCGACTAGATTAATCAAAGAGTCATGGTAAATGTCAGGCAAGTTTTCTGTTGGGACAATCAAACAATAGTAAGCATCCCCTGGCAACGTGCGATATGCCACTACACATTTTTTGTTAGTGGCAATAACGCGGCCGATGTGTTTAAGTTCAGCCATAGTATTATACTCCTGCTACAGTATTTGCAACTGCTTGATCGGCTGGTGTTTGAGCTGGCGCTTGAGCCGGTGCTTGAGCTTGTTGCTGTTTAGCAACTGTATTCAAGAATGTTTCTAGTTTGGTATAAGTTTGTCCAACTGCTACCATTTCGTTTGGTTTGAATGCACCACGTGAACTAGCAATATCGATAATTACTTTTAACGAGTTCAAATCGTTAATAGTCAAATCTGTGCTATCTTGTTGTGGTTGTTGTACTGTATCTGTCATATACGTATCTCCTTTGAAAGTACGTATATAATTATCTCGTTTGAAGATGTGGACAGGCAATTGTGAAAAAACTTAGTTCTTTTTCTGATTCAAAGCCTATGGTAGTATTATACACGATTGTGTTAGTATTATCCAGTTCTATGTCCTGCCCGATGTAATATCTATTGTTTAGATTTTGGCGAATCCAGCTATCTACAGCTCTAACCAGCTGTGGAGTGTATCTATCTAAAGTAGTGTATTTAAAATGCGGGCAGGCAAACTCGACCCTACGTAAGTCAAAGTAGTTTAAAGGATTGGGTTTGCCTGATTTTAATGCCATTATGCGTGTTCAGTTTTAAATTCGTAATAAGCATGTTCACCAAATGGTGGAACAATCTTATCATTACCATGGATAATGAATACTGTATCACAGTAGTTTTCATCACCCCAGCTACCCCAAGGATAACCGTCAGTAAACATGATAAACTTCTTAGGCTGAATATCATTTTCCTTCATGTATTCCCAGTTAGCATCGAACTCAGTTCCGCCACCGCCCATTGGCTCGTAGTTATCAAAGTCATCCATTGAATAACCATCATAATCTTGTTCGTTGTAAACACGAGTATCGAAGCACCATACTTTAATTTTAAAGTCCTTGTACTCTTGCATAATACCCTTAATCTCTGTTAAGAAGTCTTTTGCTTGCTCGTCTCCAATAGAACCAGACATGTCAATTGCTACACAGATGTCAATAGTTTCTTGAAACTGTTGACCTGGAAGAATAGCACTCATGTGCCAACCTTTGCGGTTAGGACGCATAAAACTAAAGTCATTTTTAATAGTGCTTTGAATTTGTTGACGTAGTATTTCACGCCAATTCATCTTAGGCTCTGTGAATTCCTTAATCATGCGCTGTACGCTAGCAGGAGTATTACCCGCACCCGCGGCTTGAGCGGCCGCGATAGTTGCTTCGCGCATTTCGTCACGAATTTCTTTTAACTGTTCTTTAGTATATTTTGGCTGGCCATCTTTACCATCTTTACCCCAGTCAATGTGTTCATCTAACAATTGACCAAGAGCTTGTAATTGTTGTTCATCATATTCATCGTAAATCTTGTCATAAATTTCTTCAGCACTCATGCCGTAGTATTTAGGATCATGGAAGATTTTGATGTCTGGAACATTGTGATCGCCGATGTGATCACGGACAGTTTGTCCGTTTACGCAATAGTCTGCGGCAATGTTAAAAATTTGTGGATCTCGTCCTTCACGACGGCCCATGTGATCAAATACATTATGCAAGATTTCGTGTGCAATAACGAATTCGACTTGCTTAATAGTAAGTTTTTCAAAAAACTCTCTGTTGAAATAGATGTGACGTCCGTCTGTAGCGGCTGTCGGTAACCATTCAGATCCTTCTTCAATTTTAAGACGTGTTGCTAAGTTTCCAAAAAACGGATGACGCAACAGTAGACCCACACGGGCTACGATAATTTTGTCAATTACTGGATCGGTATGTGACATGTTTTTCCTTAATTGTTACTATAGTATATATTATAACACCTCCCGCAGGAGGTGTCAAATAGTGCTAAAACCGATTATTTTTCAGTAGCTTGACTAATGTATTTGCCAAACTTAGCATGGAAATCATCAAAGCATTTGATTTCATCTGGATCCAATGGCAACTTGTAAGTGCTCAAAGCCAATTTAGTACCCATAATAACCAATTCTGTTTCGAAGTTATTCATCATAAATTCGAAGAAGTAGTTAACTTGATCATTCCAATCTTTAGCTTTCTTCTCGCAAGAATCTTTCAATTCGTAGCACAATGACACAGTCAACGAGTACATAGCTGAAATTTCTTTTGAGTCCATTTTCTTAACTTTACCACTCAAAATGTCGCTTGGGTTAGGCATCTTTGATGCAACTTTACGGTGAGCCATAAAGCTGATTGCCAAACCTTCACCAACAGAACCGCATGTAAGATCAGTCAATGTATCAACATCTGTGTCGTCGTCTGTAAGCAATTCGCTTACAAAACTCCAAGAGCGGGGTGTAGCAAATGCACGTGAGCTAGACTTTGGATCGAAGTCATACAAGCTCTTTTTAGAGAAAGTCAAATAGCCAACAACGTCCTTGTGGATTTTGTTTTCAACAGCCCATTCAAACCAGTCATCCCAGTTAACTTGCATTTCCAAGTGAACAAAACGGTTTGCCAATGGAGCAGGCATACGGAATGTAACACCCTTGTCAGTTTCACGGTTACCAGCCGCAACAATTACAACATTGTCTGGTAATTGATATGCACCGACTTTACGGTTAAGGATAAGTTGATAAGCGGCGGCTTGTACAGCAGGTGCCGCAGAGTTCATTTCGTCCAAGAACAAAATGATTTGTTTGTGATTTGAAGCAAAGTCCTTGCTTGGAAGTTCTGCAGGAGGTGCCCAACGCATAGTACCATCATTGCTATCAAAATATGGAATACCTTTAATATCAGTAGGTTCCCAAAGTGAAAGACGAACGTCAATAACATGAGCTTCTAGCTCATCGCCAAGTTGTTTAATAATGTCAGATTTTCCAATGCCTGGAGGGCCCCATAGGAAAAGCGGACGCTGATTTTTAAATGCTTTACGCAAAGATTTTTTGGCACCGCTTGGGCCCACTGTGCGACTATTGATTTCTGCCATTTTTAAGTTCCTAACTTAGTTAAAAAATTGTGCGAATAATGCTGTGTAAGTATGTATTATAAGGCAGAGTAGGAGTTAAGTCAACTATTATTTTGACTTGCGAGTTCTTTTTCTCGCTCATTCATAGCTTTAATTAAGCCGAATTTTCTGATGTCGTCTGAAAACAACATTAGCTCAAAACCTTTGCGTTCTGAGAAGACAGTGATTGACATGGGGGTAAGATAGTAAGGGCAGTCCACGTATCTTTCTAAAAATATAATTGTTTGTGGACTTAGTTCGATTGGTTCAGTAAACGGAACTTCGTACGCTTTCAAATCCAATTCTTGAGTTAAAAATTCGTAACCTTCGTCACTTAACCGAAAGTTATTTTGCTTACCTGCTCTTGTACTTTGCCACCATTTACGACCAAATATTTTAACATTGGCATCATCTATGCTTTTGCCCCACTGTTGTAAAAATATTTTGGTTAATGCATCTCTGGTTATCATTTTACTACTGTGCCAGTGGTCAGCATAACAACTTGGAAATCATCACATCCAAATGTCATGTTGAGCTTTTTAGCTAGATTGCGAGCATGTCCTGGATTACTAAAGGAGACCTTTTTATATTTAGGTCCAGGATAATTAACAAGGCTATTAAACGATTTTAAATTAAACGGTTCGTTTTTATAGAACACAGCCCATATTGCGTCGGCTTCTAAAATCTGCTCGGCCTTATAGGTCTTTTTATTGACGTGCTCTAATAGTACTTTAGGTTTAGGTCGACTCATAATGCGTATCCAATTATATACGCATATATTTATCCTATTAGTCTTTAAAACTTCCGCCGTCTAACTGTATTTGTACTACTTCTGTTGCAGAACTGTTTTTAAGCTGATTAAACATGCTTTCATAGTCTTGTAGTAGTTTATCTTGTATTTCAGCAAGTGCTAAACTTAGTAATCTAGCGGCTTGAATAGGTATTCTTACTTCTTTTTGTTGAGCAAGTTCAGCACTTCTGATTACTTGAATAAGGTTTGTGATTGGTGTTAGATTAATCTGATTTTGCATTAGACAGTACCTGTTTCATTTCGATTTCAGTTTTAAACGGACCTTTGTATGGGTTACGTTCCAATGTAATTAATTTAGGGCAAAAACTCTTAACCCAACCTTTATTAAATTGAATGGTATAATAGCCTGCACAATACAAACTTTTACTAGCATTACTTTTGGTAAACAATGGTAGTTTGTGTCTTACATCATACATAGCATTATAAGGTTTTACACTAGTAGGAAACCCGTGGCATTCATGTATGTCTTGTTTAGTAACTTTAACCTTAGTACTCGACAAGAAAAAATCTAATCCAAATTGTTTAGTCAAATCGTCTTTTTTGTTAAAAAAGACTTCTCCTTGTGTACTGCTAAGAACAAATTTATTATTTTCTTTTTTATGTAAGGTAGCTATTTTGGCACCGTCTTGCTCGACAATCCAAAATTTTCCATCTACAATTGGTTTAGCGTGTATCTCTGTCATTATTCTTCCTTAAAGTCTACTACATTACCGTCTGCATCTGCACAAATAATTCGTACAGTTTCACCGGCTTCATTTTGAATTTCAATAGGGCCCCAGACCCACCATTCGCTATCATCTTGATACCAAGAGTCTTCGCGTTCTTCTAATTCATAGATGCTATTTTCATCAATAAACTCTTGAATCTCTTCTTCCTCTTCCTCGGTAAGATCTTCAAAATCAACATCATACCAGCAACCGCCATCATCCATGCTAACAAGCTCAACGCTTTCGATATTGTTAACTTCGCAATCTAGCATATTGATGCTGTCTTTCTTGCCATCGCCACCGGGAACAAAAGTAAACTCAAACTCTGGAGGATTGTCATCTGAAGTTTCTACTGTCCATTCGCCCCAACGGAACCCGTTAGTAACTGTGATTTTACCCTCGCTTTCGCTTCGAATCCAATGTTCAATTTCTTGACAAGATTTTTTGTAATGTGTTTTAACGGTCCATAGTGCCATAATACTCTCCTAAAATGGGCATTTTGCTTTAACTGCTCTTGAATCTTTATAACGTAGTGCAATCATTTCTCGAGAATTCATATTATGCCATTCTTGTTGAGAAATTTGATGATGTGCAATTTTAACTTTCTTCTCACTCATAGGAACTAGATGTATTAACGGATCACCTGCTGTAAACTGCACAATCGAACCTTTACGCTGGAATGCGTTAACATTAGTACCGATTTGATTTTTATAATTTACAATAGCAGACAACACATAAAAATTTTCTAATGCATCTGTGTTATGCCAAGGACATCCATTCCATGTAAACTTAACACCAGTTTTTTCTTTAAACAACCATGGACTGTCTATTTTAATATGCCCACAATTTTTGTAAAGTGGTTCGCCGAATTGTGTACGACCATGGCCTGAGAATGTGCTGTTAACATCTTCACTATTAAAGTTTGCAGTAACACTTACTCCGCTTGGTAACACTTCGTTTTGCCAGTCTGCCCAATTAGGCAAAATAAATCCATTAGAAAATAAATCTGTAAAACCGACACACTTTTTCAATGTGCCAACTTTAGTCATTAATTTACTATGAGGATTTTGTATTGCCTTTTGATCTAAATATGGCGGCAGTTCCTTCCAAAATTTAGGAAGGAATTTATTTGCACGTTCTGGTTTGAAATTATGGAATATAATTTCATCTGCACAAAAAACGTCTACCGTAATTGTGGAAGGTCTGAAAAAGAAAAACATTATTCTGCTACTGGTAGTGATAGAGTTTCTTGAATTAGTTCAATTAATTCTTCTTCTGTACCTACAATAACTTTAGCTGTTTTCCAATCGTCGTCTTCGTTACGACCACCGACTTCGATCATAAAACCGTTGTCGTAGCGATTGATTGTGAAACTTTCGTTTACTTTTGTTAATTTTTCTGAAATTGCACTCATTTTAATTTTCCTCGGTTAGTTTACGCCAAGTAACATCTTTCTCAAGATATTTTGCTTGGAATGGTTCTGCATATTGCTGAATATTATCAGCAATCTTTTTCATATCCCAAGCATTGCAAAACTTGAGCATACGAATTCCTACCTGATCAACAGTCTTAGGCACAGCGTGAGTGTTGATAGTTTCTCTAATCTTAGCTTTAATGTCGTCGGGCTGTGCTGTTAAGTCACATAACTGCACATTGCGTTGGTAATCTTCTAAGACTCTGTGTTCTTGTCCATTGTGGTCGACCCAACGTTGCAACATGAGATTGTTCCAATTAAATCCTTTAGTCTTACGATCGGCAAATGCCTCTTGGAGACCAACTTTATTCTTTGACCCTTTTGTTCGAACACCTGGATAAGCCGAAAAGACATTATCCGATGTGTCGCCTCGCATACATTTTTCGAATAGCATCCACTCTGGATCTTGTGCAGGCTTAGGCTCGCCTGTTTTCTTGTCTTTAACAGGTTTACCTTTTGCATCAAATGTTCCTTCGTGTGTAATGTGATGATCTGCAACACCGTTATATTGACTAACTGTAGGACTTACTAATTGTGCAAAATCTCCATCTGTCGAAATAATAACATGTTTGGAATCTGGATGTGCTTGTACCCAGCCAGCAATTAAATCATCTGCTTCTAGATTGGGATGTTGCATTACAGTACAGTTAGTTTTTTCTGTAATGAAATTTTTAAACTCGTCAAATGCTTCCCAGAACAATTTATCTTCATCTTGTTCTCGTTGTGTCATAGCCGCACGATTTTCAGCACGGTTAGCCTTGTATGGCTTGTAGTAGTCTTTGCGCCAGCTACGACCTTCAAGGCAGAACACTACATGAGTGCCACCGAAGTCTTGCCAAGCCTTTTTGATACTGTTAAAAGTAATGTGAAATGCCATGCCGAGTTTGATATCAGCAGAGCCTTGAACTACGTGTCTAGCACGAAAGAATGTGTTAGCAGTATCAACTATAATATATGTCATTCTACAGATGCTTTCCCGTTACCGAGTTTACTTACGTTAATATAACCCATACCGCGATTCATGTCTTGCCCTTCATCTGCTAGCATATTTCTGGCAAGATCTCTAAACCAGCGATCTACGATTTCTTCGTCTGGATCACCGTCAAAACCGTATCCAGCTTGTTTCAATTGTAACACAAATATTTCATTCCAGTCAAGCTCAAAGAAACCATTACGAACATTTTCTTTGTTCACATGAGTATCTAATACTGCTACCCACGGTTCGCCACGTGCAGTAGCACGTTCTTTTGGACTCATTTTAGCAAGTTCCGCGGCCTTTTCAGCTTCAACAACTTCTTCTAATTTTTGTTTAGCTAATTTTTCAGCAACCGCGGCTTCAGCCAATGCTTGATCCTTTTGAGCTTCGATTTTATCGATGCCAAATAGTCGTTTAATTAAGTTTTTCATCATTATCCTTACAGTTACAATTTCTTCCTTGTCTACAATTACCTGTACACCCGTCATTTTTACTAAAACGAGCCACAACACCTACAAGTACTAAAACTAGTAATAGTGCTATAATCATTTCGAACATATTAGCTTTCCTCGTGGAAATCGTTAAAGTATGTAATCTTCTTTTCTACCTTAAACCCAGCTAGTCTTTGTAATTCTTCTTCCGCTAGCTTAGATTCCATATAGGCTTTGTAGCCATTTGGATCTAACATATAGTCGCATTCTTCTTCGGTCATCGGCGAATCGCCATTCATGCTTAATATTTGATTAACTTGGTTAATCTTAGCCTGTTGTTCAGGAGTATATTTGCTATCAGGTTTTCTTGACATCTCTTCTCTGAATAACACACTAACTTTTCCATCTTTGTCTTTCATTTTAATATTAAGGAAAGAAGAAAAGTTTTCTTTATCAAACTCGATACTATAAACTATTTTTCTCATTTTAGGTTCCCCACTCATTTTTAAATAACGGCACTTGCAATCGATCACTGTATCGCAAACCATGCTTCATTGCCATTAGTGCTACAGATTTAGCATTTAGGTTATACACACTTTCAACGCCTCCAACTGGCATAAAGTAAACATGACCTTTAAAACCTGCCGCACGATATTCACTAGCGGCTTTTAATGCATAGTCTCTATCTTCTTCGGTAGCAATAACAAACTTCAAATATGCTGTGCCAACTTGTTCGTACTCGCAAACTACTTCTGGGCGAATTGCTTCCTCCCACTTTTCGCCACTACATAGAAGTTTAGCACTTACACTAAATGTAATTTCTCTATCATCGTATGCACGTTTCCATGCATTTAGATAGTTAAAGAACTCTTCGCTTAGTCCCTGTGTACCATTTGTTTCAAATGTAATTTCTTTCAATCCTGACATTTTAGGATGATTAAGCAAGTCTGGGTAAGCACGTTGCCAACCCAATAATGGCTCGCCACCGGTAATAACCAAGTGTTCATCTAGCCATTCATTGTGCGGTAAAATTTCTGTAATTCTATCTGCGATTGCATCACTAGTAAGCATTGGACTAAGATCTTTAAAACTAGGATGCCAGCTAGCATAACTATCACATCCTGTGCTAACCAGTGGCAGTTCTTCATATTTGTTATATAAATGAACTACTTCTGAAATTTCGTCTGCTTCTGTACTTAGTTGACCCTTTGGCATACCAAATCCAGCACATTTAAAGTTGCAACCAAATGTACGCAAGAAAACAGACGGCACACCCATGTAACGTCCTTCTCCTTGGATACTATAAAATAATTCTGCGATTTTAATCTTACTCATCTTCGTCCTGTTCTAAAAATTGTGTTACTTGATCTTCAGCATCTTGTAAAAATTCTGCATATACTTTAAATGTAGCAACACCGTTACTAGCTCTAATGTCAAAAGGGATGGTGCCTTGCGGCAACCATCCTGGTCCTACTTCTCGTTTAATTTCAAACAACTGCAATGTTGAGTTGCGTAAACGATGTATTAAATTGTCAGTTATGTCTTTGGCGTTTTGCATCTCTAAATTCCTTAACATCTTTAACAGCACTTTTTAAAGTTTCTGCGTAATTAAGTGCTTGTTGCTCACCCATAATGAGATTAGATTCAACTTCGATGTAACCTTTAGTTAACAACGTCCAAATCTTTTGCCAACGATTAAGTGCCCACCACTTTGTTTTTTGTTGAGTATAGACAGTAACGCTAACACCTGTTTCATCTGCTTCTATCCACACGTTATGAGAATGATCGCAGTCGTCACACTCGCATACAATTTTATAGACTTTGGCATCGCCCCAGTCTTTTTTCATTAAAATGCCTTCGGCAGGTACTTGCGCTTCCATTATTTTGATGCCCAGTCTTGTTGTAGTTTAATATTGTCAAAGAACTCTTTCTTTGTACCCATATCTGTATTAAACGCACCACGCAATACTGTAGTCTGTGTTAAACTACTCTTGGCCATAATACCGCGATTCTCACAGCATCCGTGTGTAGCTTGAATATACACACCTAAGTCTGATGCTCCTGTGGCTTTTTGGATTTCCCTAGCAATGTCATTACAAAGTTCCTCCTGGAGAGTACCACGTCTTGCACACCACTGTGCGATTCTTGTGTACTTGCTAAGTCCGATAAGTTTTTGAGCGGCAATAATGCCAATATAAGCAACACCAGTAACGGGTTGGTGATGATGACTACACATACTGCGAAGCTCACTACGGACAACCAACATACCTTCGTAACGGTCCTCCGAATCATTTGGAAATGCTGTTGCATCTGGTGCTGGTTCATATCTACCTGCCATAATTTCGTTAAAGTACATTTTAGCTAGACGCTTCGCAGTACCATGCGAGTTTGGATCTGTTTCTCTATCAATTAACAGAGCATCCAATACTTTTTCAAAAGCCACAGTAGCTTCTTCGATTAAGACTTCTTTTTGTTCTTCGTCGATGTAATCGCTAATATTGTCACCAGCCCAAAAGCGTTGACCTTGCGATTTCATTTGTTCGCGAATGACCACGTGTAGCGGTCTGCCTTCTGTTTCGTCTATATTTTTATATGTCATGGATTCAGTCATTATTACTCCTATGTGTTATTATATAGGTTTATTTAGGCAATTGCAATATTTTTTCTGCTCGAAGTTTGCGACAGCCTTCTTTAACTTGCACAGGATAATCTGGACTAATTTCGGCAATTGAACAATCGTATCTTATTTCAAGTTTTGGATGACTCCAATTGTACCAAAACAAAAAAGTAAAAGCTATTGTAGCAAAAACAACTACAAATATGACGTCTAAATCTTCTCGCTTAATAATATTTTGCATAACTCTGAATCCTTTTGTGATTTAAATTTAAACAACATATAATCTTCGTGAGGATGATATGTCCATCTATTTCCAGGTAGCCCGTATACTTCTACAACACTAATGCAAGTTTCATTCCACCATTCGTTATGCTGATTATTCCAATCAACTCTAACGTCGAAGCTCATTTCGCTCTGCCTCTTTAAGTTCGTCTTTCAAATATTCGATATAACTTGCTAAAACAGTACGTGCATTTTCCGAATCAGCTCGCATTAAGTCACCTTCGACTTTTTCGAGTTTTTCTTTAATTTCTGTTACTGTAAGTTCTTTCATTTTTTTATCCTAGTAGCAAGTGTACCACTAAACAAGATATTAAACGCTAACCAAGTTTGCCATGTAAGTTCGATATGCAAAACTGGAAATAATGTGTTTAATGCCCAGATACCTAAAATAGGACCGAGTGCAATGGCAATTACAATAAATGCAATGCCGAACAGTAATTTAATTAATGCTGATGTCATTTCCAAAAATCCTCCCAAGGGTAAACTAACCAACAATCTTCTTCTGCTTTGTTGACTTCCCATACGTTATAGTCAACAGATTCTTTGCTAGCTAGATTGTTTGTAAGCGTAGCAAAGCGAACAGTCTTATGCCATATATCGTTATCCCAACGAATAGCACTAGGTAAAGCACTTGAACGCCAATCTTGTTTGATCCAAGCAATAGTACTGCCTTGATCATTAATATCATCTACAACAAGAATATTTTTACCATCGTAAGCATCCTCTGCCATACCGCAGTTACTAACAAGGTCTCCGCCATCACGCAGGCTTACATCTAAGGATTTCATAGGAATACCTGTGTATTGGCTTAGTAACACAGCAGGCACTGACCCACCACGTGTAATGCCTACAATATAATCAGGACGCCACTGATCATCAATACTCATTTGACGAGCAATTTCTAAAACTGCTCCTTGGATGTCCTTCCAACTGTAATAAACTTTCTTCATGCAGTTAGTCCGTATGCCAATGCTTGACATTCTTCCTTAGTCATAAAGAAGTTATAAGTTTGTGAGTCGACAACTTCACCGTCTTTCAGAGACTCTTGAACCATATCAATACTAAACAAACCTTTAGGGCTTAGTACTTCATGTTTGTTAAGAGTCAAGCGAAAGCCTTCGTGTTCTTTGATAACCATTGTTTTAAATGTATCTCTAACTGATTCATGTAGTTCCATCATTATCTCCTTTAATACGATGCCATGTTTTATATTTTTCCAATTCATGCATATACTCTTCGTATAATGCTTTGAGCTTTGGATGTTCAGCTTCCATTGTAACATCTCTTGTTGGAATTTGCAAGAGTGTTTCAATTGTTTTTAACCGTTCTTCCAAGTCAACTCCGTTTATTTTTACAGTACCTTTAACATCTAATGTTGCCGCCTCGGCTATTTCCACAGTTTTACTACCGTGGGGAATAGTCATTACAGCATTAGTACCATCATTGAAATTGGTATTTGTATTTGCCCATGCAGTTGTTGTTCCGTTAGAACCGGACGCCGTTAACACCTGTCCCGACAACCCTTGCGGGTACGGTAGGTTTACTACGGGATTCGATATAATCGCCATTGTGTATCCATTTATTTTTTACGAGAAAGCCCCATTCCCGTTTTTGTGGACCAGGCATAAACAAGGTCCAAGGCGTAACACCGTCTTCTAATTCAATGCGGTGATAGCTATTAGATTTACAAAATCTAAAGTGGCCAGGGCCACGCCATTGTGCTTTTTCTCCGACTTGGAGACCATCGGAATTGAATAAAGGTGTCCATTCCCAATATCCACCTTTTAAGATTAAGGTAGCATATGGCCATGGGTGATCGTGTACATCGCCAGGATCGCCTTTTAAAAATTTATGTAAGAAAATATTAAATGGAAATGATTTACGATCTTTCAGGAAAAGATAATAACGTTCCAAATATGGTTCTTTACTTTGTCTGTCTAAAACGACACGTTTGCGTCCGTGCTTGTCTAAGAAATTAAGGAATTGGTCTTTGATCTTCTGGAGTGTCATAGTGGTCTTTCACTAGTTTATAAGTTGTTACAAATTTTTCGTATGCTATTTTCAATCCGGGATATTCTTCACACATCTTTTGTACACGGTCATAGTCTGGAAAACTATCTACAAACTCTTCCGGCATTTTCCATGTAAAATCTGATACTTTAATATCTGCGATTGAAATTGATGCACCACTGGCTATAGTAACACTTCCAGTGGAGTACGTCAATCCCGATCCAATAGTTCCAGTTAATGCGCCTGGATTTGAAATATAATAACTACTACCGCCATTGGAAATGGTAATATTATCAAGCGAACATATATCTTGTGCTATTATGCCCACGTCGTCACTTGATGTTTGATAGTAATTCACTGGCACTGAAGAAGTACTCATGTAGATCCTTTGCTTGTTTTCTAACAGAAGGAATCATGCTTTGATAGTTATCCATTAATTGTATAATCTTTCCACACAAGTCTGGTCTAAATACATTATAAGCATTAAAATCTTCTGTCCATTTACTTGGATATTTGAATGTGTCGTAATACATTTCTGTATAACTTAATCTATCAGGCACTAGTGGAATAGCATCAACTACCGCACCTTCATAGCAACTAATGCCTAAAGTTTCTTGTAAGTTAGCACTAAACACCATCTTCGCTTCGCCTAACAAGTTATGATATTCATTTTTTGTTAGCTGTTGATCCTGACACACTACAAATTCATACTGCGGTAAGTGTGTAGCTAAGTCTCGAAAAATCTCAACTTGCTTCTCGGGCGCGATGCGATGGGGGAAAAGAATAAGGTCACGTTTGGGCATATTCTTATACATGGTTAATGTATCGTCCATATACTCCATTGGCCAACCTGTGCGAACAACTTTCTTAGTTACATTAGCTTCTGGAACATAACCTCCTTTGCCTAGTAAATTCTTACCAAACATTTCAATATGGAATGTTGTAGCAAAGTAGTTGTGATCAAATGCGTGATAGAAACTTTGTTCGGCATATCTTACCCAAGGCTTATCTCCGACTAAGCGTCCGAGAAAGTCTTGAGGATCATAACTGCCAGCATGCCATAAGCCATGTGTTGTTACTGGAATGCCCAGTAACTCACTCATGTACTTTAAGTTTATGATACCAGGGTGCCAAGCATCAGTAAAGATAAAGTGATCACCGGGATGAACGGATCCGTTACAAAATAAACGGCCCATTTGCTCAACTTGACTAGACTTGTAAATATTGGTACCACCAAAATTAAGAAAGGCACCAGGAGTAGTAGCTTGAGGAATATCCGTAGGACCAGATATAATTTGAACATTGTGTCCTTCCTTTCGTAAAAGAGCAGGTACATGGCGTTTCCATTCGCCAGTGTACCTTGTCTCAACTGCTTCTAGATCAATTAGAAATACGGTCATTGTTGTAACGTGGGTTTTTGCCTAAGTAAGGTTTGCGTTCGCCTGTGAACGGCTTCTTAGGACGACGTGATTTTTCAAAGTTTCTCCATGCCCAGCTTTCTCTGTTGTACAGGTGAGCTTCGTCAAATGGAGCCATCTCTAAACGACACCAATCGCGGAATGAATCTAAATCATCGAAGATTTTAACAACATCTGGACGGTTTTCGAAATAAGAATAGTCTTTGTAATTTTTAGCCATTGTAGCCTCTTGTTTTAATATTTGATAAATGAACCATTTTCTCCATCTTCGGAGACTTCAATCCACACCTCGCGGCCTGGATACTTATTGGAAATGCTGTCATATAAATCACCTGACATCATTTCGCAACTCTTGTAGTCTAGTTGGAGTGTACCTTCTTTGTACAGATTTTCCAACCAGCGTTTAAACTGAATAAATTCGATATCGCGATCATCGTGTGTAACACTAATCCATACTTTAAAATGGAATATGTGACGATGCGGATAGCCTAGAAAACTTACATCATATTCATCACCTGTTGCAAGTGTTGGATCTGTAAGTGCGGCCGGATATTTGTGCATACCTTCTTTCTGAAAGGTAACCCAAATCATCTTTAAAGGACGGATGTCTTGTTTAATAATCATGTGGTGTATCTTGTGTATATTGATCCCAGTGCGTATATTTGTCCATACGCATTAGATCATGGAGTTGATGAGTCCACACACCTGGATTAGTAGCACCCCAAGTGCGATCATCTAGTTTAAGTGTGGCGTTATAGTTAAGTTGATTAATGTAAGGTAGCTTGACACTAATCATAGGAACAAAGCGAGGATATTCATTATAAGCAGATTCTAAAACACCTTCGATGTGTTCAACGCCAAAGTCTAGCGTTACCCAAAAGTCTTTCTTTAAACAACCGATAATAACTTCATCCCACGCTTTATATTCTTCTTGTGAAATAGATTTTGGATTAAAACTCTGACTAGTGCCAAAGTAAATGTGTGTAACTTTATCTGAACCGCAAGTTGCATGCATTAGAATTTCTTCTAAAGGAGGGGTACCTACCACAAATAGTGTATACATACCATGACAAATAGTATGCTCTACTTCATAACCTGTAAAATAGACAATGTTTTGTCTTTCGTCAGTGTTTAATCCCATTTAATATAACCTCTGCTATAACCACTCGGACGATTAACGCCGTCCGCAAACGCTTGTTCCCATTCTGTAGTACGATTGTAACACTTTGTCCAGAAGGAATCAACCTCTAGATAGCCTTTTTCAATCCAATATTTTGCCATATACATGCAATCGATAAACTGAGGATTACGTGGGCTTGGTTTGATAGTGGTAACAGCTTTCCAAAGTTGGACTTGTGCCTCTTGTTTTGATACAGCCTTACCGACACCGTCGATTATTAAGGCATTGTTATTTAGGTTAATCTGTGGGCCTAGTTCAAAATTACCGCTAAGGTCGATAACTACATCATAGTTTTCGATAGTACTGGGCAATAACTTGTCTTGCCAAAGCTCTTTATTACTATGTCCTAGCACATCTACGTGATATATGTAGCCATTTAAGCGCATAGTATGATACGCAACCCACGCAAGGAAACCACTACCAATAATTAGCATACGTGTGTTTTCACCACGACCTTGTCTATGTTCAATTTGGTCTTTTGCTTGATTAATAAGGTTAATACCGCAAGCTACTGGTTCTAAAATATACTTAGGTTCGGCTTTTGGTACTCTGACATACTCATCTTCTTTAACATTGTAATAGTCTGCATACGCAGGTTCACCACGTGTAGCAACAAAGTCACCGATATTAACGTTATTCACTTGCGACCCGATCTTTGTTACTTGACCAATGCCTTCGTGACCTTGCATGTGTAATGGCAACGGACCAAAGTCGCCTAACATCATGTCGATGTCACTGCGACAAACACCAGTCATAACTGCTTTAACTTCGATCTCGTTAAACGCTATATCAGGTTTGGCATAATCTACTTCTTTAAATACGCCATCGCTAACAGTTTGTAAGCATTTGACCATCATAAAACTTCGATTCGTTTGTGTATCCATATATCTTGTTCTAGTTGTTCTTGCCAGAAGTCGTTATTATTTAGGTTTTCAACAGCATCTTTAATCATATTTAGGTAAGCATCCTCTGGACACCATCCTAATTCAAAACGTTCTACTGTGTTATTTTGCATTATAAATTCGATGGCACTATTTTCATAGCTCATGCTACGCCAATTAGCACTACAATGCCATTTATTACCAAAGTCAATGTGGCATTTATCATCTACATCATATGTACCGTTTGGATTAACAACACCATATTCAGTGCTGTCGATGTCTTTTAATTCCCACATCATCTGTGCGCCCTGCCCGTTTACTTGATCGTTACGCCAATTGGGGTTCATAGCAATATACAGGCTCAACAAGTGTGGCATTAAATCACGACTAACACCGCCGAACGCTAATTCGCGTGTAGTAAACCAACTACCGGGGCTAGGAATACAGTTCTTTCTAGTCCATTCAATGTTTACACTTTTAGCTTTATTTGCAGATTCTTTTAATTCTGCAATGTTACTACGCCACTGATTGTTCTTAACCATCATGAAGCGTGTCTTAGGAAATGATTTAACTAAAGTTTCCCATACATTAGAGCTAGCAACACCTGGCTTTTCGATAAAAACAATATCGCTTACTGGAGCAAGTTTACGTGCAATTTCAAAGTGTGTAAAATTAGGAGTACAAATATGTACAGTATCAAACATACGGCATTCTTCGATAGCCGCATCTACAGTTAAGAAGTCGGCACCTTTAGAAGGATTGCTATCTACAGTAATAATACCGTGTCCGAGTTTATCTAGTACAGTAGCATATAAGTTGCCAATGCCCATACCTACAATAAGACTAGTTTTCATTCTTTTCTGCCTTTGATTGTTCGTATTGCTTAAACATACGTGTTACATCTTCCATGCGTTTAGCAAATATTTCTGGTGCTAGTCCTGCCGCATGATGCATATCGTATTCGTTAGGATAGTGACGCAAACATGCCCTTGCTCGGTCTTTAATTGCTTTGGGAACCCGAGGAGTAATAAGGATCTCAGCTAAAAACTTTTGAGTCTCTACTACTGCTCGGTATCTTTCATCAGGTAATGTCATGTACACTGGCCTCGAGTTCGTCAAGTTTATCAATAACGTCTTCAGAAAATTCTGTTTCATCTTCTGATTGTACAGTATCTGCATCCTCTTCGTCAAACAATTCGAAGTATTTGGTACTTGAGTTAACTGTTTTCTTGCCGGTGTAACCTCGTGTGCCCGGGATAGCCATCCAAAATTTGCTAAATTCATCGATAATAGCATTGGCAGTATCGCGATCCGGTGCGCCAATAATAGCATCAATTACATCTTTAGCATATAATCTATCAAATGTTTCTTGAACTAACATAGTTGGGCATAATCCAGCATCATATTGACGGTTGGCTTCTTGGACGGCATTAATATGCATCCAAACATTATGACCCATCATAATAGCATAAGTGAAACTATCCCAACTTGTCTTACCAATTTTACCTAATTTATTAACATCATTAGGTCCGTAGATACAAATTTTATTAACTTCAACACCGTCCATCACTGGGCTAGTTTCAAAGTTCTTAAAATGACCGTCTTGTACTACTGCATCTTGGAAGAGTCGTGTGTCAGAGGCGTATTTCTTGTTGTCAATAGACGGCAACATTCTGTAGAGCCACTTTTGTCTGTCTGTGATTTCTGTTTGAACGTAGATTTGTCCGTTTGCCGTTGCAAGGAACGGTGAGGCGCAGTCAAAAGATATGGTAAAGTTTTCATTATGATATTTCCTTACAGCACGTTGAATGTCTGTGAGCAGTAACGCCCACTCTAATTTACTAGTTCCAAGAAAGTGCATCCAGTCTTGATGACCTTTTTCTAGTAATCCGTCGAACTTCAATGCCACGACCCTTTTTAAAACAAGGTGTGCATCACACATATTTTGTCCACCCATTGCCCAACCATTAAATGGTTTGTCGAATTTAGTTGGATCGCAAAAATGTTTCATCTTTTGATACCAATCTTCGGCTTGGCTATGGTTTTCCCCTTGCAGAACGTTTAAGAACTTGCAAGCACCTGTACGATGTTTAATAAAATATTCATTATTGTATATTGTAGCGTTAACAGCTTGGTCGTATGATGTAATACCAGTGGCTTTCATACCATCCGGACTACGAGCTACCCACGCTGGAATATCAAGCACCATACCATAGTCCATTAACGCATCCATCCACGCAAGCACTTGCTCACGTTTCTTTTGTGCCGCATCTAATTGTGCTTGATACAACTTAGGGTGATCTATCTTAGACATCTTTGGATTACCATTTTTATCTAATTTAGGATTACCAGTAGCATCTAGTTGCGGAACTAGTTCGATACCTTTAGCATTAACTTCTACCCACTTGGCCGCAACTTCTGGACCGGTGGGATCTCTCCATTCTCCGGCCCATACACCTTTACCAATTTGGAATCCACCTGAATCACCTAGTACCCAACTAGTTGTACGATCTCTATTGCGAAACATGTCTTCGCTGTCGTCCTGTTTAGTCAAGTCTAAATTAGCATGACCTGCTGAATATAAGCAATGATCATAATAAAATGCACCTTTATCCGGCTCTAAGTAGTTAAGACTTTCTACACCATTTTTAAAACTAGCCGGCACTCTTGCAGGATCTACATAATTTCCATAGCGTTGTTTACCTATATAGGTACTATAGAAACCACTAGTCGCTGGCAAAAAATATGCGTAATCGTTTTGTGTAGCTGTTAAGTTACGATTCAAAGTTGACCCCAATTAATTTTGTTCCATACTCTTTCATGCACATAAAAGCAAATAGTTGTTAATGCGTGTACGGCTAGTGCAGTACCTAGTCCAGTGATAGGAATAGTAACTGCAATGGTTAGTATTTTAAAACTAACCATCTTTACCATGCTTCGTTTTTTCGAGTCCATTACTTGCTCTGTGCTGGTAATGTATAGTTGTAAACAGCGATTCCGCTATCTACTGTAATTTGCATTGCACCAACATCTGCAATACGTATAGTTTTGTCACCTGCTAAGTTTAAAATGCTTTGTACTTGTGCAACAGGCCAAGCCCATTGTTGTTTTAGTTTACCAGTAATACCTGATTGGAAAATAAATGAACCTGCGTGTGTGTTTGCATCACCGAAACTGAATACTAAATTACCATTTTCAGTCTTAACTTGGAATGTAGTTTCTTCAGTGTGTGCGGCCGCTTGATACTTTAACTTTTGAATACTTGCAACACTTGGTTCAAACACTACTTCCCAGTTAGCACCTTTGAATTTAACACTCTTCATTTTTTCGTTAATGATTTCTTGATTCATAAAACGATAATCATTTTCAAAATCGCCTAATGCGTTTTGAAAGTGCAATCCAGTTGGCACATCTTCTCCGTTGCGATTCTGTACAACAACACTAATGCCAGCACCTTCTTTGTATTCTGGACACTTTAAATGCAAATCTAGTTTATTTAGATTTGGCATACCGAATGTACCTTCTAATTGGTCTACAGCATTATGAGTCTTGCCATCTACAATAACAGTACGATCTTCTGCCATTGTTTCAATCTTAGTTTCTTTGGTAGTTGAACTAATTCTAACCAAAGGTAAGAAACCTAAGCTATGTGTATGTGCAACTAAATCTTGTAAAAAGTCTTTCATATGATTCTCCATGTTTTTCTATTATACTTTCTTTTGTGACTATGTCAATGTTTTTCTAATTTTTTTGTTATATTTTATTGCCGATTCTACTAGAGTATGAATTATTCCAACTTTATCAGCATAATGTACAAATGCACTAGTGTCTTTGGGGAAACAAGCACCGCCAAAACCACGTGATCCATCAGGACCGGGGACTTGCATATGACTATTGCCAATCCTGTCATCCATTTGCAGTAGTTCGATAACTGTATTATAATCAGCGCCGTTTATTTGGCACATATCATATAACTGATTAAAGAACGCTACTTTGACACTTAGGAAACAATTAGTGGCATATTTTACCATGCTTGCTTCTGTTAGTGTACAATGTTCAATGTTATTTAGGTGTTTAAGTGAATCGGTGAATAAATTACTCCAAATATTTCCGGGATTACTTCCGCCTAAAATCATATATTCCTGATTGGCAAAGTCTTCGTTAGCAGTAGCCGCACGTAAAAACTCTGGACTATAGGCAATATTGTGTTTAGGAAAATCGGTAATAATCTTATTCAAATAGTCTGGACGTACTGTACACTTGATTAATACAGGCAACGTTTCAGGAACCTTTTTCATTACTGCATATACTTGACTAACATCACAATCTCCTAGCTCAGTACTAGGAGTTCCCACACAAATAATAATACCATCTGCATCTGGATAGTGTTCTATTTCAGCAGTGGTATATTTTGGATCTACAATGTAAACATTGTTTTTATCTATCAGCGAATTGTAAACAGCTTTGCCGACAAAGCCATATCCTGCAATTATAATTTTCATATTAAAACTCGAATAAACTGTTAAATGTTGTTTTTTCTTCTGTGCTATTTAGGTCCCACTTCAATACACCGATTAAATTTGATAATTTATTATCGATAATTGTTGCCTCCATTTCGGCATGATCAAATGGTAAGTCTTTAAACCATTGTGGTAATCTCAGTTCGTCTACAGGGTAAGCGACTGATGTGTAACCTAACGGATTAGGTTTGAGTTTACATACAATAACTTTAGCACCGTCTGTAATACCCATAGAATATTTGTCATCGAACATACGCTTTAATGTATTCCAGTTAATACTTGCACGAACATGACCTGGCATATTAATCTTACCAGCTTTCTTTTCTTTAGCTTCGTATTCTGTAATGTTGTTAGCACGTTTAGGTGAACCTTTTTCCCAGCCTGGACGAGCTTTAAATCTAATTCTAAACTCGCTGATATGATCTAGAACTTCTTGTTCAGGCTTACCCATTAGAACCATTTCGAGTACATCACTCAAGAAGTTTTGAATAAATTCCGGAGTATCACTACGTTTAAGATCCAAGCCCATAGCTTTAATCTTACCAGCTTTGCCATCTACGTCTGTACGCTTGCCTTCTTTATCGTAGTAAAGAACTGCATAACGTTTCTTAGTAATGAACAAACTCTTAGATCCAACAATTTCACGTCCAGCTTTAATAACTTCTCCACGACTCTTAGGCACATGGAATGCATCTAACATAAACTGTGGAAATGTAGCATTTACTTCATCGCCGATAGTGTCATACAGTTGAATAACAGTTTCCTTGGTCCAAGGAATTTGTCCTGCATCGATGTCTTTCTTTAGTGTGCTGTAAGCACTAAAATAACAAGAGTCAGTATCACCGTAGATAACTGCTTTACCTACATGATTATATTCGCCTGTAATAATTTCATTTACTTTACTCGCCATATGCTTGGCAATCTGACGTCCGACGAGTGTGGTACTTTGTCCGATTCGTTTATCAAAAAAGCGACAACCACTATTAAGAATAGCGCCATAAAGACTGTTAAGATTAATCTTCTTAACGAGTTGTCGTTTGTCCCAATATTCTTCTTCAACTTTGTTTCCAGCTTTGATAGCATCTTTTAATTTGGCCTGCATTTCCTTGCGTTCTGCATACCACCTTTTCAGTAGCCCTGGAATTATACCTTCATTTTCGTGGCTGAAGATTGTACCATTTGCCGAAAGCATCCAAGGCTGATTGCTTTCGTAAATTAATTTATATACCTCGGCCGCACTCAACACATCAGTGTCACCGTTTTCCCAATCGATAGTAATGTCAGTGCCAATTTCTTGATTTATTACTGATTCATATTCATCAGTACCAAATTTACCTTCCCAAGATGCCGCAAAACTCTTACCTTTTGCCATCTGGGTTTCGATAAATTCTTCTGTGCGTGTCTGACGTAATTGACCTACGATAGTTTCTGGACCCATGTTAAGCGCACGAATCGCTGACGGATAAAGTGAGTTAATGTCTAATGATCCTACCCAGTCTTGAATACCTTCTTTAGGATGTGCTACATACGCACCAGCCGCCGCTGTGTTTTCATCACGGTCACTCATCTTAGTACGATTAGGTACTTGAAAACCTCTACGATGTGCCTCGTTAATAATAGCTTGCTCAGTAACAGCTACCGCACCCATTGTAGTCTGTAGCAATACTGTATTTTCATGTGCCAGTGTATTGGCAAGATCCATGAATTTTAATTTTCTATCTAATTTTTCAAGAAGCATACAGTCATTGATGTTATATTCAACGAATGTTTTAAAGTCATTGTTATATAATTGATCTAATGTACCTTCGTATTGTGTTTTACGTTCACCTAGCTCATATTCTGCAATCGCATCAAGTCTATAACTGTGGCGTTCTTCATACGTATACTTACGGTATAATTCGAGATAGTCTAAATGAACGCGACCAATATAGTCATAGGTTACACTATTTCGACCAAACTTTTCGTATTCTCTACGTTTTGGAAATTGATTAAACAAACAAAAACGTCTAGTATCTTCTTTACTCAATACTTTTGTTACACGATTAGTGGTGTACGGAATATCAAATCCTTCACTGTTCCAACCGCTAATAACATCTGCATCTTTAATTAGATCCAAAAACATATTTAACAAATCTGCTTCGTTATCAAACAAATATGTGTTAGGAAAATCTTTGACCATTTCTTTGGCATCTTCCATGCTAAGTTTCTTAGGAGGAATAGCCAAACAGACCATAGTTTCCAACCATTGTAGGTAGACAGCAATCGCAGTAATTGGCATGAACGCATCGTCTGGACTAGCGTAGCCACGCTCTGGATCAAAGTCTACCTCAATATCGAAAAACGCTACATTTAATTTTGGAGCATCTTGATTAAGATAGTTTTCGCTTAGTGTTACAAATATTGGATTAATATCAGCTTCGTATAACTCTTTGCCACTGTTAATGGCTTGTTCTTTACGAAGTTCTTTTGTGTTTTTACAAACGATTCTTAATAATGGATCGCCGTATATTGACGTAAATTTCCCTCTTGGGTCTTTTACATAGAATGTGTGGCGTACAGGAATATCTCTAAATTCCCTTTCACCTTTTTTGTTACGTTCGACAATCTTGATAATATCATTATCGCGGTCAAACCATGCGTCTACATAAGACATAAATTTTCTTCTCCTTTGTCAATTCTGGCTGACAAATACCATTTCTGCGATTTATTGGCTCGCTGACCTTTATCTTGTGTTGAAAGCAATAACAGTTTTTGTATGTTCGCTTGTGTTCGGTTTAGAACAATGTAGCATTGAACCTGGAAACGTTAGTATATCGCCTTCTTCTACGTCTACTTCAAACTCTTTATCGATAAATTTAAAAGTTGTTTTACTAGTGCCTTCTGGTAAATCTAAATAGTATATATTCGAATACAAACAATTTGCATGAGTATGCCAGCTATGATAGTCACCGGTTCGATATTGTTGAAACCAATAATCGACACACTTAATATCAACTGGCAATTTTAACATATTTTTAACTTGTCTGCAATGTTCTGCAACCATTGGACTAAACATATTAAAATATGCCGGGGTTTCATTTAATGTTAAAAACCAGTCTGTATTTGAAATACGTTGCGGAATTTTTCCATGCTCTTCGATAATACTATGTTCACCTAATTTATCAATAAGCATCAGCATGCTCTCTTTAATAAGCTCATGCTGATCTAACTTAGTGATTAAAAATGCATTAGGTTGATCTATTACTCGCATATTAGATACGTTTAGTAATATCCAAAATAGCTTCAATCTCTTCCCAGTCTTCGTTATACTGACTCCAATCGCCTTTATGTGCAATCTTAATAGCCTTGTTAATAACTGACGGTTTGATTTGTAATTCTTCTGCAACTGCTTTAACAGTTTCTTTTAAGCCTTCTTGTAAGTCTTCTACTTCACGCAATACTGTAGAACCTTCGCTAATCAAACGTTCCAATTTTGCTTTTTCTTCTGCGCCGTAATTTCTGCCTGCCATATTTCTCTCCTTATAAGCCTATTATAAATTATTTATGTTGTAAGAGCAACACATTTTTTATTTAAATTTCGGTCCAGTTAGCCAAATAACTAAACTCTTTCTTATGCCTTCTGTTACTGGTGTAACTCTGTGTAATAAAAAACTAGGAAACAACACTAGTGTACCTTTTCGAAGTCTTGGGCGTTGTACGTTGTTTTCGTTAGAAACGTTAAATTCGAGATCTCCACCTTTGAAATCTACTCCCGGTTCGGTTAGTAATAATGTCATGGAAAGTTTTCGATTTTCAAACCACGAACGCTCCATTTCGCCTAAACCCATGTCTATATGAAAATCATATCTTCCATCTTTGGCGGCTTCATAAACAGAATATTGAATATAGTCGTAACCATTAATTTCAAAATTGAAATACTTTTCATTCATGTTTTCTAACACTTTATTTAAGCGTTCAAATATCCAAGTGTTGTCTGGATTTTTATGCATGAAATTGATATCGCTGTTTCTTACATTACTACGATCCATGCCCTTTTGTAAACCTAGTGTATCCGTGTAAGTAATAATACGATCTATTTCTTCGGCAGTAAATGCGGTATCGTCTGCCGCATATACCGGCAAATAACGTAACCGTAGGTAAGTGTTATTTGTGATTGTTTTGTACATACACTAATTATCTGTGTATGCAGTGGCAAAGATTATTTTGCGGCTTGCTTTACAGAACATTTTGGAACCATTTTACCGTTCTTGTTCTGCATACCTGTTTGTGTTTGCCCAGCTTTGCAACCGTGCGATTTTTTCTTTGCTTTGATAGGTTTAACTTTTGCTGGAGGAGGAATATCTTCACGTAAGTTATGTTGTGCATATAACTGGTGTAATTCTTCATCACTTGCGTGTTCCAAATCGCTTAAATCGTATCCGCCTTTTTTGCTCAAACGGCGCATCATACGATAACGTTTAGTTGGATGCATAATTGATTTTGCATCTTCCATTGGTTCATTGCTTTGTAACCCTGGACCTACTCCACCAGTAAAGCCCATGCTATGACCGGGAATTTCGTTTTCTGAAACATCTTTCTTTTTAGCAATAGCAATAGCGGCTTGTTGTGCGGCATTGGCGGCTTCTGCTACGCCTTCTGTCGGAACACAATTAGGAACTTTTTTACCGCCCTTCTTTTTCATTCCGATTTGTTTGTAGCCTTTCCAGCAAGGATCCTTGCCTTCCTTCATTAAAACACGTTCAGCAATTTGTGCCGCATATTGGCGCATTAGTTGTTTCTTTTCAGAAATAACTTCTTCTTGCTTTTGTTCTTCTGCTTGGAAATATGTTTTAAGTAGACTTGGTTTTGTTACTTTCTTTTCAACAGGCTGTTGATAGTGTTGCATTGCCATTTGTACTGGCAAAGATACTTTATGAGGATTAGCGCCTTCGTTTAAGACTGTATTATTGTTAACTTCTTCTTTTAGAATCTTAACATCATTCTTATCAATGATAGATAAAAATTTGTTTATACTTTCATCTGTACTTGTTGGAAAATATTTCTTTGCAATATCAGGATGACGATTTACAGCGGCCTTAGTATATTTTCCCATTACTCCATCAACTCCATCATGATTTGGTCCAAAAGGACCTAGTTTTCCGCTTTCTCCCGCGGATATTAATTCTTTTTGTAACTGCATAATCTTAGGATCTGCCGGAGCAGTAGTACCTGTAGGCGATGCACTTTGATTAGGTTGCCCGTTTTGATCCTTGGAAAACAATTTAGTTCCTGGTTTTACATAACGATTACCACGTAGAGGGTGAGCTTTTCCTAACGGTGCATCGTCTTCACACCCTACTCCAGGATCGTCCATACCAATTCTATCGAGTTCAGGGCTACCGCCCATTGCTAATACTTCGCGTTCAGCACCAGTATACAGATTTTTAGGAATAGGAATCCATTCACCGTTAACAAGGAGCTCGGTTGGTATTGTGTTTAAAGTTGCATATCGTATAAATCTAGAACCTTTTTTAACATGGTCTTTATTGTATGCATCTAGTTCCTGACCAATTTTGTTCCAGTCTATTTTCATGGCCTTGGCAAGTTCTTGAGCTCGCATAGTACTATCTTGAGTACAATAACCAAATCCATGATACATCTGTTGCATGCCCCATTCACCGGAACCGCCTTGAACTTGGCCGTCTCTTGCATCTACAGCATTTTTGTATTTAGGATCGTCGAGGTCGACATATTCGCCTGAACGTTGATAAGGATCTTCGTCGATAATACGAAGAAATTTAGACATTTCACTAGCGCCTACTACAGGCTTGGAGGCAACGCCGTCCATCGCCTGCAGAATACGCTTCATGTCCACGGGAATTACCCTTTAAGGATGTTTGTTAATTTACGGAAAGTATCAGCTTCGCGTGATTCGTTAATAATATTTTCATTGCGATTCAAACGACCCGCTAGTTCGCGCATGCGACTAACTTCTGATGATTCGTTAACAGTTTCTTTCTTTTTATCAGCAACTGCTTTCTTCATTGGCTCAGACTTGTTACCGTCTTTATCCATGTCTAAAAAGTCTGGTTTAGCTTTTTTAGACTTTTCAGCAATATAAGATTCAGTTTCTTTAATGTTATTCCACATTGACTTAGCTTTAGAAACAATGCTTTCTGTTTTCTTTTCAGCTTGTTTCTTTTCTTTAGCTAAACGTGATACACGTTGGGCATCAGTTTCGAAACGCTTAGAAGAAACGCTACCTTCTGGTGCTTTTTCTTTCTTAGCTTCGTCGACTTTCTTACCGAATGGATTTTTCTTTTTATCAGCAACTGCTTTCTTCATTGGCTCTTTTTTATCGCCATCTTTGTCCATGTCTAAAAAGTCTGGTTTAGCTTTCTTAGCTTCAGCTACTGATTCGTCTTTCTTACCAAACTTCTCGCCACCTTTCATACCCCATGTTGGTTTGTCATGCTTAGGTAATTTGATATCGTTAGATTTGTCAGCTTTCTTTTCGTCGCTTGATTTAGCTTTAGCGTGGCTCTTTTGACCGTCGCCACCGTCGTGTTCGTCGCTAAATGTGCTTGACTTACGTGTATAACGTGTGCTGTTTGGACCAGTTTTTTGTTTGTTAAACTTGCTTGGTGTTTCTTGATCGCCACCACGCTCACCGTCGAAGTTTTCATCAACTTCTCCGCCTTCCATATCATCTGGAATACCGTTGTGGTTAGCATCTAAACGCTTGTGAGCGGCTTTAGTTGCCTTCACAAGACGATTGTATTTTGCTACTTTTTCTTTTGTTTCTTCTGGAAGTGCATACGCAACTTTACCAGTACCACCGCATTCCGCGCAAGGACGCTCTAACCCATGAGACTCATGAAGCTTCTTAGTAACCTTCTCAGCTTGCGTTAATTTTAGTTCTTTAATTTTCATTTTGGCTTCCGATAACATGTTTTGGAGTTGAGCACGTTGCTCATTGGTAATTTCAGCATCATTTAAATGCTTACCAAATTCGTTTACTTTCATCTCATATTCTAAGTAGTGATACACAGTAGCAATATAATCTGCCGCCTTTGTAATCTTAGCTTCGACCCAATTCTCTAACTCGTCGTCATCGTGTAACTGCTTGAATAGCTTGTGTGAATAGCTAGCTAATTTGTACAAATCAGCCTTGGCCATTTTACCTTGTTGTTCTTTTTCTTCAGGCGAAACTTCTAAATGGTGGTGTTCTTCCCCACCCATGTGTGCGTCGCCGCCAGCAGAACTGTCAGGAATGCCTGCTCCTAGTTCTTCTGTTGCGCCCATTTCTGGGTTCAATTGATCTAAATCTGACATGTTATGTAACTCCGTTATCTTTATATATTTAGCGTCTTTTGATTATTGCTAACTTTTTACCTGTTTTGTTTTTCATGGTTTCCATAGGTGCGCCAAATA
>Ga0316218_1000230_pt1 | contig 83372 bp, 85 predicted proteins | sample TBH18003metaG_FD_203634 | JGI IMG/M metagenome (GOLD analysis project Ga0316218, IMG submission 203634) | Freshwater microbial communities from Trout Bog Lake, Wisconsin, USA - TBH18003 | ecosystem: Environmental > Aquatic > Freshwater > Lake > Hypolimnion/Profundal zone | place: USA: Wisconsin... | reverse complement strand
CGCCTGTGGAGATTTTGGCCTCTGTTGCACCACTTTGTGGTGCAGTAAGTCGAGGTCGCTTGAATCAGGAAGCCGCTAGTTCTTTAGACTAGCGGTAGTTCACACATGTTTTGTATTAAAGGGCAAAAATCAATCCGAAATTAAATAAACTATATGCCTGTCGTGACACGAGATCAAATTGGCGAATACTACCTGTTAAATTCGCGCCACTTTTTTCAAAGTCAATATATTATTACAAATAGTGTGTCGTTTAATGAATCGATAGCTTTTCAGTCGCCCCTTATTGATTATCGACTAATTGGCGAGGCCGGAGCCAATATGCTCACAGCAACTACTCAAAACGTAACTTATGGCAATGTTTTGAGTATGCCCATCCTTATAACTCCCAATAGAAATTTACCAAGGAACTGGGTGGATGGATTAGACTTTTTAAATTTAATTTTTGGAACCAATCTTTCAAGCATTGACAACATTGCCACCAACGTTTTCGGCACGAGCCCATATCTGGTTAATGGGCAATACAATATCTTTTTCAATCAATATGACATGTCTACAATTAAATCTATTGCTATTAATTTTACATCAGGAAACCCAATATCTGTAAACATCTCTCTGTATTCAAATGTCGAAAACGTTTTTCAATTTGTAACTGATAATAATGTGTTAATAAATCCTGATCTTAATGATAATCCTTTATATCTTCAGGAATCGAGATTTGCAAGTAAAATTGATTGTCTCATTGCATTTCAAAACTATAATAATATGTTTGCGAACCCATTGATGCCCTCATCTACGTTTGAGATTGACTTTGAAATAGAAACTATATATATACATGGTGCAGGGAGGGCGCTGCCATTTTTTTTATATAATAATTATAAAATATCTGGAACTTATAATGTAGTAGATAATATTACATATTATCTAAATAATCCTGGCGCTCTTTATCCAATAGAAACCCAATACTACAACCAGCTTACAATAGAGTCACCATCCACTAGTTACAATGATTTAGCATTTGGATTTTATTTTCCAGAGATTGATGGATCTAGCTTTACATTTAGTAATCACTCGGTAGTTTTAGGTGTGAATAGGGCTGTTACAAATGGTGTGCTGGTGTCTCAAGTTAATTTCCAGAGTTTTGGCACATTAATAGTCTAACTTTTCCTGTACTTACAAAAACTACATTTTGGATTTAACTCCATAGAGTCTCTGCTCAGCAGCTCCGCTACTTCTTTCAAAAATGATTTAAACTTTTGTCTATCTTGATTAATTTTAATCCATTGTAAATCTCCTGAAATTTTTGCCGAAGAAAACTCTTGATCAAAAGAGTTGGGCTCAAAAACGACCAATCCCAATTCAGAAACTTTATAATGTTTATTAACAGAGTCATCATTGTGTTCTAAACATGTTGCATATGCAGATAGCTGGTTAAAATATAGATTGGTTTTATCTTCAGAGATTTGTGTGGTTTTAAAATCTATGACCCCTATAGTTCCATCTTCAAATAAGATAAGACTATCAATTTTGCCTTTAATAATTAATTCAATTTGAAATTCATTAATTTTTATAGGTTTTGATTGCACATAGGTTCCACCCAGAGCAACAATCCCTTCCTGTAAATCAGTATTTATGATTTTAGAGGATTTATTATCATAAAACGATGTCATGTGTGTGTCAATTTTAGTAAAAATGGATGGAAGGTTGAATTTAGGTCTCCATAGATTATTTTTATATTTATGATAAAAACAAGTTTTACATTCTTGATATAAAAATCCAAAGTCGCTTGGGTATAATGTAAATGTTTGCATACATGTAATACTAATTAACAAATTAAAAAATTTCTGTACAATATAAATGTGCCTAAAAAACCTAAAATAACTCATGTGCTCACAGAAGAAGAACTTTTACCTGATGGTGAGCTGTTATGTTCGTTTATAATTCCAGGCAAGCCTTTTCCTAAAAAAACAGGCCAAAGAATAATGAGCAATAAAGGGCGTCCCTTTATCATGCAATCTGCAAATTATGTGAAATATGAGTCGCATTGTAGGAAATTTTGCGAAGATGCATGGAAAAACAAAGGTAAAATCCCAATGAATTTTGGGGTTTCTGTCCAACTTAGAGTTTGCCATGAAACATGGCAATTTAGTGACTGGATTAATGTGGCGCAAGGTATTGCAGATTGTCTGCAAAAATATGGCGTTATTGCAAATGACAAATTAATACATTGGACTGACGTTTCAGAAAATAATGTTGTAAATCATTCTTTTTTAGGAGTTGATTCATCACAAACACGAGTTGAAATAGAAATCAGAAGACGATATCACCCTTATGAAGAATACAGAAGACTTCAAGAAGAAGAAGAAAAGCGTTTAGAGTCCATTAGAGAGGCTCGGGCAAAAAAGAAATCTAACTTACTTTCTTGAATCTAGAAACTTTTTTCTTTGTCGCCTTGGGCTTTTTAGTAACTTCTCCAATACTCACATCTTCAGGGTTAGGTTCCGCCGAAGAAACTTTTTTGAAAACATGTGATAAGTTGGTATTTTGACCAGAAAAGACAACATTTGATTTAACGTAAGTGTTCTCAAAAAGATTCTTGTCCGAAGATGTGTTCAGAAAGTTGCCGTCCATGTCCTTTGGATTCGAAATACAAAGATCCTCAGATTCCCTGAACAGTCCCTTCAATGAAATATTAGAAAAATTAAACATTAATATTTTGATCTCCTTACCATATCTTCTTTTTTATTTTCTTCAGAATCATAATCATAAATCTCAAACACTTTCATTCCAATAGGCTTATGATCAATACCATGATAATTTTCAAAATCTACAATTAAATGGTCGTCTGCTAAAATTGCGCTAGTCTTTTTCAAATCCTTATCAATCATTTCTATAATATCAGAAGGAAAATATAGATCGCTGCTGTCTCCGCCGCCCACAAGATCCACCATTTTGTTACATGAGCCTAGTTGTTCCAAAGCAGACTCAAATGTGCAAATATCGTTGTCGCCAGATTTAAAAAATTTAGTAAGCTTGTTGTTAAATTTACTGGCTATATGAATATTTTGATTGTTTGGGGCATACTTTATTAAAGATAAAAATAAATCTTTATAAGATATACCATTGCTCCATTTTAGATCCATAAAACTTATTTCTGTGCTATAATACTTAATCCCTTTTCAATAATTTTATTTACTATTGCGTCTCTTTGAATATCATATTCTGTTTTGCTTGTGTAGTAGTCTGGTGCTATCTTTAACGCAAGTGATTCAGTATTTAATTCGCCCTCTAGTCTTTTAATTTCATTTTTTAAATCTAATAAATCTATTTCGTTTTTTTGAGGATGATAATTTATATTGTCAATTATATATCTGCTTAAATAAAATATACTAAAGGTAAAAGGCAACATTAATATTCCCAAAATTTTAATTGTCGGCACCGACTGATCGGCATAAACAGTTTTTAAAGAAATATATGAATATAGCGTTTCACTGGTCATAAAAATTCCAGAAACAATAAACGCCAATATTAGACCAATTTTAAAACCATTGTTGTAGAGATTTGTCAGGCTTTTAATTATTGCGTTCACAAGCAATAATGGAGCACATCCAATCAGTCCGCCTGCTATGAAGAGTGGTAAGTTTTTATACAAATTATTAAACATGCTGGGCTGCATTATGTCCAGGGATATCAAAATACCACAGCCAATGAACATAAACACTGGCATCATTAGTATAAATTTAAAAATGATATTAAATACTTTCATTTCGTCTGTGTTTTATATCAAGATAATGAAGCGCCTGGATGAGTTCAATTAATTCAGCGATATCTTTATTGAACATAGGGTATTCAACAGAAATATTTTGCTGGGTTAAGTCAATTATTTCATTTTTTAAATCATTATTTAGATTTAAATCAATGCTCAAACTATTAATTTGATTTATTTTTCTTGGGTCATTTGATGATGGGTACATGTGTTAATCTGCTCCTCTTAATACGTTGTCATAAATGTTATAGCTATATCCAAATTCTGAGGTTGGATTGGTTTGGTTGTAGGACACTAGCGATAAATTGGCGTTTTGAGAAATTCTTGCAAAAAATGAATAGGTTACCTTTACTGATTTATTTGGATAATAATCTTTTTCACCAATATCAAACTGCACATTCGTCAAAGGGAAATGGAAGTTTGGCGCGATTGAAATGATCAAACGATGAGTATCTGTGTTGTCTGCAAAAAAGTCATATTCAAAATCAACAATTTGGTCGTATAGAAATGTTATTTGACCCGTTACGGATCTGGCGGTGTGTGTAAAAAATCTTTGTCCTGCCGAGTCAAAAGCAATAAATTGATTTTCATAATTTTCAAATCCTGTAACTGAGGTATTCCCTGGCATCGTAAATTGAGTACTGTACGTATTGTTTATTGTGAGAGACCAAGACACCACACGCTTTTTCGGATCATCAAGAGTCCCTTGGTTTGCCTGATAAATATAGTTAGAGTAGTTATTTACAAAGGTAGTTTCTAAAAATAAATCGTTACTGTTAAAATACTGCTCGGCGTCTTGATCAATAACAATTCTTACATCAGTGAGGTTGGCTTCTCTGGCGGCTGGTATAGGATATGTCCCTGGATACTCCGAATATAGATCACCCGAGAAAGCGGTTGCGCCTACAAAATTAGTATTGAATGTAAGATTGCCCGCGTTATCTCCATTAATCGTACAACTTTGTAAAATTATTGGGCCAAAAGTTCTAAAAAAGTCGGTGGAGGCCAAGTCATGATTATAAATGTATGGCTGAAGGAGCACTCCTGGCTGAATAATAGCCTTATGTAATAGAGTATTAAATACGTAATATGGATGATTGCTCTCCACATAAGTTTGTGGAAGAATAACAGGTTTAAAATTTGCACTAAACTTATTTACGAATCCTGATTGAAGTGGGGTAATTAATGGCGAATAAGGAAACAAAAACGTTTGGCTTTGAAGATTTGAAAATGATTCCGAAGGGAATGTGTTATAATTGATTAATCCTAAATTCGTGGGTTGTGGATCAGAAGGCTTAAGTCTAAAGGGTAAATTCACAGCAATGCCCTTTGAAACATTCCAAGATAGTGCTGAAGCAATTCGAAACATATCGTAGTGTATAGCGGGAAGCGCAATATGATATGTTTCGTTGATTGCTGGTCTACGCATTCTGGCAAAAAATGAGGATGCTAAAACCTGCTGCACAACAGGGTTGGCATTCACATCTTGAAGGTATAAAGCGTAATATTTTCCGTATGGTGTTCGCATTTTATAATCTTCCTCCTGTTTTTGAAAGTCCTATTTCAAACATGGAATCAAATCCTGTCGAAGCAAAATTAAATATAGCCGACTTATTTACATCCTGATTGATGTTTGAGATGTTTGTGGGAGCCAAATCAAATACGAGCTGTGTAAATAAGAAATTAAAATATCCAGTATCAATTTCGATAGAGCCTTCTGAATCTGTGTTTAGAGCGGCAGAAAAAACTTTTTTGAACCATGTGTCTAGTGGCAATGCAAATTGTATTGTTCCACTAATTTTTCTCCCAACAGAATAAAATCCGTATGCAAATGTGTTGTCAAATCTGCTTAAATTATTTAAAAAGTTTTCATTTGAGGCGCTTGACCATCTTGGAGAATGCATGCTGTATATTGGTTGCAGATTATTTGCAATATTTAGATTTAAATTTTTAACCAATATAGGTTTAGGATTGGTTAAATCATAAGTATCGGGACCAAAGTGAATGCCCGATTTGGACGCATGAAAAGGGGCTGTATACTGGTTTCCAGTTTGTACTACAGGCATGAGTCCATAAAATTCATAAAATACGCCACCAACTCCAATTTTAATTCTAGCTTGCTCAATTTTAGGCACAGAGTAGATAGGATATTGTTGAAATAATTGACTGGGGCCGTTTAGATAGAGCTCATCGCTTTTGCTCCATCGTTTTGATACACAATTTACATTTAATATTGGTTCATTATTATTAATTTGGAAACTGATGCTATCAATTAGGCTTGGATAAAAAAGACCCTGTTGACTTACAGCCAGATAGAACTCAACAGATTTTTGGTAGCTCATATTGGCTGGAGGAATACCAGTAGTAACAGAAGAATAATTTTGATTTATTAAAATTGTAGCGTACTGATATGTATTGCTTGGATTAATGGGAGACGGCGAAACAGTGATATAATTATTTACTAAATTAATGCTGTTGACTGTATGATAATAAGAAAGATTTTTAAATGTAATGCCATCCACAATCCTGAGGGCGATATTGGTGTTGCTATTAAGCTGATTATAAATTATTTGAAGATTAAAATTATCATAACTATTAAAATAAATATTGTTCCCGGATATGCTGCTTATTCTCAAAACTATTTCTGTAGCATCCCCATACACAGACTTTCTTGTCATATCAAAAAGATTAAAGACATATGGTGCTGGAATATTATCATTAGTACATAAGATAGGCACTGTAAAACTGGGCTTTATTGAAATTTTGTCTTGAGAAAAATTTGTAGGATCATATCCTTGTCCCAAAAGTGGCTGAGAATAATCTCCAGTTTGGGCAATATTGTTTGAGAAGCCACTTACTGGCATTATAACCATATTGTTTGTGCTAAAATTATCGGCGTATTGACTGATCGGCCCGTCAGTGAGAAGGTTGTGTCTTGCTATGGCTACAAAATCATCATAGCCATATTTTATGGCAGGAATAAATTCATCGCCAAAATTTAACATTAAATTGCTATTAGCCATTTATGTATCACCTATAATCAATAAATAATCATAAGTACCCCAAATAATATTGTTATTTGAGTCAGTTTGTATATTCGCGCCTGGCAAAACCTGGACATAAACGATTGTATCTACGACAACATTTGTGGTAGTAAGAAGTGTTTTCGTTCCAGACGGGGTGCCTGCCGGAATGGTGACATATCCAGTATCATATGATTGACCTGAGGTTGAATTGTATGCCACCATCCTTACCAATATATCATTTAAGGTAAGTGTGGCTACGTTATTACCGTTTGCATCTAACACGAAATAGGGCACATAGGTGTATACATTTCTGGGTCTCGTTAGAGTATTTCTAATCTGCCTCACACCCCTAAATATATAGCTTGATTGTGGTAAATAGGGATTAATCAACGTGGTCGATGCAGACAGATCGTCCACATATCCAAGAGTAGTAAAGTTATATGCAGAACCTGTTACAGCACCCCACGATCCGGTGTACTGCTGTGCTAGGCTGGCCCCTGGCGCTGATGTAGAAAGCCCATAGATATTAAAACTGCTAGGATCAATGTTGTTGACCTGCAAAACCACATAATAATTGGAACCTGTGGTTAAATTCAGGCTTCCTGTGCTGCTTTGATAAAATTTAAAACTATAATTCGTAGGTATGGTGCCTATGGATGATGCTGGCATTAATTGACTTGTACCAAGTGTGATATAACTTGATAAAGTTGGGTTTGGCTGCACGAGAAGTGCCTGTATACTTGAACTGCCTGTATATGACCCTGTTGCATACATCGACACAGATACACCACCCACGTAACTGCTTGTTGATAACGATCCTGTTGAAAGCCTTGGCACAAATTGAAGGGCGAACTGCGAAATGCTTCCACCTAAATCCAATATCTTTGATCCTGTATATGATCCTGTGAAATTTTGAGAACCAGATGTTGGTGATTGAGGAAGGTAGTTTAATCCAAAAAGCGTTTCTCCCTGCACTTCAAACGGAGTGCTAATCATCAAGTCTACATTAAGGTTATTGACCACAGACTTTCGATAAACGTTCACATACGGGTAGTTTGATTGACTTATTGATGGAAACGTGATGTTGAATCCCACATTGGAATAGGATGTAGAATATACGTTGGAGGAATAGGTTGCGGGAGTCTCCGAACTTGGATATGAAGAATTTGCCACCGCAGTGATTCCATATACAATACTACTTGGGGTGCTGGTGGAATTAGGGCCATAATTGTTTAAAATTGCGGGCGTTATATATGGAATTTGATAATTATTAGAGTATATATTTGTGTAAGAATAATATTGTGGATCAAAAGCATATAAAAGTTCGTAGAGTTGCCCTCCAAAAAGATTATAATTTGCAGACAAATACTGGTTTGTAAAGTCAAATTTTTTATATCTACCCAGATCTACGCCAACAGAAGAAATTTCAGGCTGTATCATAATGGTGTTTAGCCAAAAATTTGATGTAGAATATGTAGAATTAATTTGATATGTTGCTGTCTGAAAAGCACTCAACAGATTTTGTATAGAAAATATTCTTTGTGCTTGTTGTGCCTGCGAGTTAAATGTAGAAATTGCCGCCGCAAGGTTGGTTGCAGCGCCTGTAAAGGCGGCGCTTGATAAACCAGGGAGATCCGATGCGTACTGAGCATAATTATAAAAATTTGTTTTAATTTGTTGTGTACCGTTTGCTGTTGCAATTGACGGCGAGTTTGGATTCACCATCAATACATCATAAAGACGATAAGAAAAAGAAGGCACTAATGCGCTGTTGATGTGATTTGCAAGATACACTTGAGAACTGCTGTCGGAAAAAGGCTGTGTATACACGCAACCTAAAGATGGCTGAGTCTGAACAAAAATTTTTGTTCCAGGAGGAAGCGTCTGGCTGATTGGCAATGAGCCTGGAGATAAAATCATTTGTCCATTCAGCAGATTAAAAGTTCCTATCTGAATAGATTGTGTGCCTATTTGTACTTGACATGGCGGTGCTATGGTTGCCATTAGACTAATTTCATTAACGTAAATATACGTCTGATTTAGTGTGGTGGCTTGTGCCAAAGTAAAACTTAATATTTGGCCTGAATTTGCCAAAGAATTTACATTTATATATATTGATGCAATATAATAATTACTTCCTGAATACGTGCTGTTCCATAGTGGCGCGGATTTAAAAGATGTTTGCGGAACTGTATAGTTAGTTAAATTATATTTAAAGTTTCCTTGGCTAACAGTGAACGTCTGAGATGCATTGTTGTAAGTGAAATTAAAGGCTGTAGCCGAAGGATCATAGACGCCAGTGTTAAGATTTGCCGTGTTTAAAAAAGCCTGTAATTGATTGAGCTGGAAAATAGATGTAGAGGGGTCCTGGGTGTTAAAAGCCGCCACATATTTAATATAGTTGGAACCAACATAATTTATAAAAGATTGAGCCGTAAAAATATCAGGAAGCATCTGTAATATATAATTCGATTTAAATCATTAAAATACTTTCTTAAACACTTAAATTAATTCCAGCAAAATTTAAAAAACTTTCAACAACCACAGTGTTGTTGTCACTAAAATTATTTAATAAATTATTGGCACTATAAGAAAAATTTGTAAAAGAAGATATCTGCTGTATCATATTTTGAAACGAAGAATTAAGAGAACTGGACAATGAACCAATTTCCAAAATAGAAACAGAAACAATATTGCTCAATGTTCTTCCGAATGTAGAGTTCGCTGTAGATTTATTGTAGGCAGAGTAGCCAAATGAGAGGAAATCATTTGGCCGGATACCAGTATGATAATTTATAAAATAAAATGTTTGATTATCATAATAATGGGTAGAATTTAACACAAAAGATGATTTAAAATCAGATTGATTTATCTCGCCTATAATCTCATAGGTCGATGTAGAATTCATTTGTATGTTGTTGTATGATATTTGAGGAGTAATTTTTGTGTATCTTGTATTTTCTGCTGAAACAACGGACGACCCTGTAACAAATGGGTAAGCACCAAAATAAATGCCTGTGTCAAATGATCTTGCAATTGCTTGTTGGTATATCAGTGGCACAGTTATGGATTGGCTGTTTTGAGGAAGACCACGTAATGAATTGTTGATTAAAGATGATGAGCCAACAAATTGAAATCCTGTGTAGAAAATACTGGCTGAAGTTGTAGAATTGGACATTGAATATATTAAATTCATAGTTTTAGAACTCTCTACACCAAGATTGTAAACATAAGAAAGAAAACTCATCTAATATACCTCCTATAAATGTCATCTTTGGCATCGTTGACCTCATTAATAAAAACATCTGTTAGGTTCATATTGTATGGATTAACAACATATACTGACGTTGTCGTTGATGGGAATTTTGATGTATTTGATGTTGAAAATGTATTGTATGATGAGTCATAATACTCTATTTTAATATTATTTTGTTCATTATATGGGCCAAACGCATATCCAACAATATTATATAAAGTTCCAGAGACTGCGCTGATAGCGAGTGTTCCTGTGGGCCCATTGCCTGAAGATGTGGTGGATGCATTTAAATTATCAATTCGATATAAACTGTTGGAGCCCACGGTCATCCTTATGGCTGACTCGTTTCCAGAGGCTATAAAATTAATATAGGCTACAGTCATAATCAATGGTGAGCCAGTGAAAGTGCTTGAATTAATTATTGCACTTGATAAAGGATATTGAGCAATAGGTATTGAGCCAGCGAGGCTGGAAGGTATACCGTTTGCTGTACCATTATAAATAGCAGCAGCCATACCTGGGGTAGGAGAAATTCTAGATCTAATGATTGTTTGTGAGTTATTATTTTGAAACACTTGATCAATAATTTGTTGTGATCTGAAGCCCGCAAAAATATTGGTCGATCCTGTTAATGTTGTTCGAGGAGCGAAGAAGGAGTATAGCGAGCCATTAGTACGAAAATCTTTTCTTTGTATGAGCGGATTAGAGCTGTAGATCGAAGATTTTGATGAGTTAATCAATGATGAATCATCTGGGCCTAGATTTTTTCCAACATTTAAGCCACCACGATCTGTAACAACCATACTTAACTCTGGAATCATTTGTGTATCATATACAAAATTTCTTTCAAGTTCTTGAAGTGCGCTTGGAAGCCCATCATTTGTTTGTTTGCTGACAGATATTAAAAAGTGATATCCAATTGGTCGAGTATTAAATGAAGTTGGCGTTGCTGATCCTAAAACAATATAATTTGGACCTGTAGTGGATGGTGTCACAAAAGTATATGGGGTAATTCCAAGTGGCGTGGACAGCGAAATGCCCTGTAATGAGGTCGAGCCCGTAAAGTTTGAATATGAAACAGGAACGTTGTCTATTGGATTATTGTAAACCACCAGAGATGAATTGTCAAAATATGGAAACGTAACAACATCGAAACTTTGAACATATGGATAATATGATCTTGAAGACATATAAATTGGGTTGCCTGTGTATTCATAGAGCGCAAAAATATTTGAACCGGTAGTCGCCTGTACAGTGCTTGAATATTGTAAATTCGTGTAAAAATTGGCACCTGAAAACGCCTGGTATAACGATCCTGTAACATTGTTGACTGATTTTAGCGCTATAATAGAATTGGTTATGTCTCCAACCTTTTGTATAGCAAAATATATCATTTGTCCATAGACGGCTCGACTGGAGAATAAAGCATCTGTTTTAAAACTAAAATAAACATTTTGATATGTATTATTTAAAAAGTTTAAAGACACTAAATCTGATGAACTTAATATTTTTACATTATATGTGTCTGATGTTGCAAAAAATGAACTCATATCTACCATAAATGCCCTTAAAAACCCATTAACTGTGCCTGAACCACAAGTTTTAAGAGCCACACGGATTGACTGTAGATTGCCAATATAGTCTTTGACTGGCATTGGTATAAACACAGTTTGACCATTAAACACTAAATCCACTGGGCTTCCAGTTGTGGAATATAAGTCATAATTTGTTGAAGATGAGTACACTTCTAAACTAGGGTCGGTAGGATAATCGAATCCAAGTACTGAACTTCCAAGATATAACCCGCTGCTTTGAGACCCAGTATATCCAGCCCAAAATGACCTGCTTGTACTGAGAATTGTGGGGCCAAGAACACTCTTGTTGAGACCGAAGCTGCTAAAAATGGCGTTTACACTGGTCGGGGCATAATTATTGGTCGTCTCAATAATGTTATACTTATTGCCATAATTGTATATTTTATTTATTCTTGAAGAAAATGAATCAGTTGATGCAATAACATTTGGACCAGTAAAATATGGGTTTATGGCTGAATAAAAACTTGAACTTTCTCCCGCAATGGATTGTTGATTTAAAAAATTAAAATCAAATTCTTGCCACGCAAGCTGTGAACTAGAAACAGAATTCGTTATAAACGTAGATTTTCCATTAATTGGAGCCAGTTGTTTTTGATATTCATATATTTTATCAGTATATTGGAGATCGTCTGGCAAAAATGTATTTATAGGTGATATAATCACACCCTCTGATGCAGGATTATTGAAAGATTTTTTAATAGAAAGCTGTAAAAAGTTTTGGAATATGCTTCCTGTGGTTTTTCGCCCATATTTCTTTGCAAGAAGAAGCACAGCGTTAGGATTTATAGAGCTTGATTTTACTTCTAAACCTGTTGATCCGTTGGTGATGTTGTTAATGTTGTTGATTGTGAGGGAATCATCGCCTCCTTTCTTCGCAAATTTTGAAAAATCAATTGATATGAGGAGTTGATTTTCAAACACTTCATGCATTTTAACATAATTATAAGATTCATTAAATGTGGAGCCGTTAAGCCCATAAATGATTACGGTGGAATAAATTTTTAAATCTTTATTTGGTGATCCAAATATTTTTTGAACTATAAATTGTATTAGTGATCCATTATTAGATATGGTTTTGCACACAGCAAAATCTCTTGGATTAGAAATAAGATAAAAAATACTATCGTCTTGAGGTGTATAGTTTCCATTAACATTATAAATACTTCCCTCTACAAGAATCGTGTCGGGCATTCTTCCTATAGATGGCACTGTAGATGTTATATATGGGTTAGATATTGTGATATTAAAATCATTATATCCAAATTTTAATGTAGCACTTGCTGCTGGAACGGGCTGGTTTAAATCAAATGAATAATTTTCAAATTTAAAACTATCATAAATTGGACCAGAATATATAAAACTTGCAATTGATTTTGATTGAAATTGATTATATATAGAAAACTGATTATAACTGTCATTGTTGTATGAAAATACCTGCATGTTTGGACTTATTGCATCAAAACAAATACCATTTTTAGCATACACAATTTGAGAACCCGTTAAATTAACAGAAGATGATTTCAAAAAATTAAATTGTTTGGTCAACAGGCTATCAATTTTAAGCCATGAGCCCGAGTTTGCCACATATATTCCATTAGAACCCGTATAATTTTGATTAATTAATAATGCTATGTCCCCATAATTAATAGAGCCGGTAAGGCCATATGTATTGTTGTTTGTGTTGATAATGCCTTTAATATTCTGTGCGTCATATGTTTTAGGCAAAACAATTGTTTGATAATAAATATTAGATAAATATTTTAAAATGGAGCATTTTGATGTGACCGATCCGGTTGGTGTATTTTTGGATAGTGTATTTGCAATTGGTGAGGTGGAACCAACTAGACAAAGAAAATGACTATAGGAACCTGTTGTGATACTGTTGGGTATATCAAGTAATATGTTAAAGTTATTTGTGTCATAGGCAGATAAAGTAAAATTAACTTTTGTTAAAGGAGCATAGTATGTTAAATTTAATGGAGACCAAGAACTGCCAGTAAGCATTGAACTCAGAGATGCAGATGTATAGATCGACACGTCAGTAGGAATTCTTTTGGCATCAGAAAATTTTGATTCAATAAAAAAAGATTTGTTAACAAAAACTGATATAGAACCTGTATTTAAATTAAATGATTGAGAAATTACAGAAAACCAAAATCCGCTGACAAAACTATTGATGGTAGAGTAAGTGCTACCTGAATTCTGAAGAGGTAAATTTCTTGATGTATAACTATAGTTTAATCTCTTATATCTATCATTTAAAAAATTAACATTATTAAATGGCTCATATGCCCAAGATGAATATTCGGGTGTGGCGATTGCCTCGTTGCTAAATATATTAACATCTGGAGACCAAGAACCCGTTATGACAGCGTTAGATTGTTTAACTGATTTATATTGAACAAATCCATTAAAATTTATATAATTTTGATTGCTCCCAGGATTGTTTGTTGGAAATAATTGATCTAAACCAGTTTGATATAGATATGAAGTCGATCCAATTGAATTTTTCTTTCCATAAACTTTTAATTGTTCAATGGTAAAAAAATCATTTTGATAGCTGTTTGCCAAACTAATATTGTCAAGCATCAAGTTTAAATATTGACTGACGTTTAGCCTAGACATTAATTTGTGCCACCATGCAGATCATATGCTTTATAGGGATTATACGAGGATGTGCTGCCTGAAAAATTAGGTCCGAAAGCATATACGGGCACGATCTCTGACATGCTGATGTTAAATGTGCTCTTGCTCAAAAGTTGCGGAGCCTGGGCTTCAGTAGTGGGAGTAAAAGACTTTAATTGTACATCATATACAATTCTTATAGGATTCACGTTAGAGGCCAGGATAGCATTAAACCTGGTCTGCATATTAATGTCCGCGCCCGCAGGAAAAGTGCCAGTAGACTGAATGTTTGAAAGAACATACTGAAAGGCTGCGGCGGCCATGCCTGCCTGTGAAGGGGCACTTATAACAGCAGTCGCAATAGCGCCCGTGGTGCATGAACCACTGAAAACTATCTGAGGATTTGCAGTATATTGTGTGCCTACATTGGTAATATTAATTGAGGCGACTGTGCTACCTGTAAGCACTGTGTATGCTGAAGCACCGGAACTACCAGATCCTCCGCTTAAAAATGAAATAGATGGAGGCGTAGCGTAACCCAAGCCACCACTGATAAGATTGATTGTGGCAATACTACCAGGGTTTGTAAGAGAGTAGTGAGTTTCTTGCCAATTTGTAAGAAAATTAGAATATGCTACACCTGCAGGACCATAGGGCCCAGTAAGATCTCCATAACTTCCAAAAATGGCTGTGTGTGTGGAATCTGAGAAGAAATGTACTGGATTAGTAGGAAGTTTATTACATATCGGACAAACATCCATTACCCATATTCTTTTGTGCTGTGTAAGAATATTTCTTATTATTCTTGATCCTTCTGTTGAGTATCGTGTCACAGATTCTACATCATCAGCCATGCAATAAAAAACTATGTCAAAACTATAGGTAACTTTTCTGTACCCAAAACTATAGTCTTCTTCATTCACAGTATTTCCATGTATAACAATGCTTAAATCATTTGGTACAACATTTCTTGTTCCTAAATACCAATTTTTAATAGGTCTGTCATACACAAGCGCTTGCCCCAAAGAATTCTGAGGAAATTGTACAAATAATATGCCTCTCAAAGCGTCATAAATTCTTTCTGTCATGTATTATATTTTAAGCGCTTGACTTTCCTCCGTCGGATGGATTTCTTGGCGAAGGTCTTAAGCTACTTCTTACATATCTATCGCCACGATTATTTCTTTGACCTATTAAATGAATCTCTCCGTTTTGAATTCTCCGAAGCATGTCCTCTGCAATAGTACGTCTTTTTGCCTGTGCGTCTGAGTAGCTTGAGTCTGCAGCCTGAAGTTTTTGAGAATATATTTCTTGGGCTGTAAAAATTGCAGCAACATATTTAATGGGCTTTGGATAGTCTACTTCGCCGCCCTGATTGATTTTTTTCAGAGGAACATCAAATTGAGCACCCAATATAGAATCAATGTATTGGCTTGTTCGTTCAATAAAATATATAATATCTTGCTGAGAAAGAGTCTCTGGTGATGGTGTTCTAAATGTAGACATTGGATTATCTCCCTCTGTCGTGATGTTAGGTGGCAAATATTGTCTTACATCGGTTTCCGAGCAATAAAGTGTTGGCATTTTTATAAATTCTCCTGCAAATATCTTGGCGTGTAGTCGGAACCTTGACCTGGGGATATAATCTTCATTTCCTCTAAATCTTTTCGCTGTATTAAAGAAAATATATTGGTTTTTTCAAAATCTCTAATATTGTCAAGGCCACTTGAAACAACCTCAAATGTGTTTGTAGTAATATATAAATATCCTTTATCTTGAGCATTAAATATTTCAACCAAAGTAGGTTTAATATTAATTTTTTCAGTTAAATTTTTTAATTGTTTTGCTTTTTGTTTTCCTAGATGAAAAATCATTGAGATAAGATTATTTTGCTGACAAAATTTCAATATTTCGGCAAGAGAAGCAGTTTGTATATTTTGATTGTATCCATATACAATAATATTATAATCATCTGATGTTTTTAAAACCTGACCCGTAAGCAAATAGATATCTAGGTTGCTGTTGGCAACGCTTGTTTTAATTTTTAAAGGCACATTGACATCAAATGCTGTTAATCCCAAAACGTCTAATCCCTTAATAATTCCCGCGACTACAAAAGACGTGCCATACGCATCCAGGTTGGGATCGTTAATCTCTAGGTTTAAAAAAACCCTAGGATCAATCCTTAAATAATGTTTGCGCAAAGCGTACTTGTACCAAGTCACACTTTTTATTTCTAGGCGCGAGGCTGAATTTACTGCCTAGATTAAAGCATTAGAAATTATTTTTAATAATTCTGAGTTTGTGATGCCCAAATCTTTATCTACGTAAATTTTTATACCGTCAGAAATATTATATTGAATTTGCTCTTGAATAAAACCTATGTTATTTTTGGGCTTTGGAAAAGAATTAAAGTAGGAATTATATGCAGAAATTTCATCATCAACGCTAGAATCATCAATGTGAGCAATTTTAGGAGCAAATGGCTCCAGCACATCTAATATTTTGTCTTTACCTAGTGTAAAATCAACTAAATCTTCAGGAGATGGAGTTGGAATATATTCTTGTATTTTATTTTTTTTAAAAGAGGGACGATCCATAATTATCAGAATTTTTTATTAATTTTTCGAATTGAAATATTTGATGATTTAACACCGAGCATCCCCAGAAGTTTTGTTAGTTTGCCGAGAAGTGCAATACCATCAAGATTGCCCTGGTCTGGAAATGCTGTAAATGTAACCTCAAGAATCGGCTTTTCGTTTCTTTTGCCTGGCGTTGCTGGACTCACAAAGGTTTGAACGTTTGGGTTTAATTGAGGCGATAGATTTGTACCGTTGGCCTGAGTTTGGACTAGAGAAGGTGAATCATCTACTTCCGGCGCTTCAACAGACATGGCACTATCGGACTCACCTGTGACAGCATCAGAATCAGTTGTTAAAACATTTGTTTGAATATTTTGCTGGTTCAAACTGTCATCGGCGCTTCGCTTCATAATATTAATATACAACATAAACTTAACCGTAACCTCCAGCATCTTTAAAGAACATGCTGCGAAACATAGCCGACCTCGATCCAGGAAGCTGATAGGTATCTGTTGTAACAGACTGCGTATTTGGATAGTAGGCCCAGGCGGCATTTTGAGCCAATTTATCCATATCTTTGTTATATTCATCCATCATAGTCTTTACGAGGTCCATTCCAGCTGAATAATTATTACCTGACGTGTCGCCCAGATCGCCAATTAATAATCTCACCTCTCTTGTTGTAAGGCGCATTAGAAGTCTTCTGAGCAGATAGTATGTGGCTATTGTAATGATCGCTGGTTCATAGTAATATGGCGTAGACGACAAGTCATTGTATTTAGGAGAACCCGGTCTGGCGTTAATATATTGAAGCGCTTGGAATAAAGCGTCATTCATTTCTGTGTTTGAAAATAATCTTACACGGTAAGTCACTAATACAGTATCATAAATTGGTATACTTACTGGATACAAACTTCCGTTATAGAGTCCTTGAAAAAATATTCTTCCATTTTGTTGAATTTGATAAAACAATGTGGTAATTGGAAATGTGCCTGTTGGCGTTGTGACAACGTAATTGCTTGTTGGATCTTCAATAACTAAATTTGAGTAGGGTATTCCTAGCGCATCATCAATAATAGGATATGATTCAGCAGTGCCAGAACTAGAATTTCCAGAAATTCGCACTTCTGGTTTTGGGCTATATACAATATTATTATGAGAGACATAGCCTTGCGTTCTGTCAGAATTGAAAAGAATCTCTTCATCTCGCACAGGAATATCTAAAAATCGAGATACCTCATAAGCAAGTGATGAAAAAATTAAAAGTTCATCTCCTTTAATTGGAGATGAATTGGCAATAATAGTTTGAATATTGGTATTTAAATCTAACTGAACCAGTTGAATTATATAATAATAACCTGGTATACCAGATTCGTCAATAAATTCGCTGGTGGGAACCTGCACACGTCCAATTTCAATATAATTTCCATTGATCATCGTGCTTCGAAGTACCACATACATTCTTTGTGTTGTGTTTTCACCAATTACTGGACTTATGTTGAGACCAAAATCATTGCTGGTAAGCCTGTCCCAGGATAAATATACGCCTGGGTAGGTGTTGGACGCCAAATTAAAATATATTTGACTTATTGATTTATCTCTTGAAAAACTCTCGGCCATTAATATAGTGTTTGATACTTAATCACAACAAACCTTGTAAAAAAATAAGTCCAGAGTGCAGATTCTCCGGACTTATTTTGCGATTTAATATAAATGCATTAAAGTTCTTTGGTCAAATCAATTTCAGTGAGTGGCTCTTCAAATACAGGCTCTTGAACAGCTTTATTTCTTCGAGAAATCTTTTTTAACTTCGGCTCTACGTAATCGTCATCGACATCTTCTGCTTCCGCATGAGTTCCTGAAATAATCAATTGCTTGATCAGTGATGGATTATCATTCACTTTGTCTCGAAATTCTTCTGGGCTGCCGTCTTTTCCTCTCAGCATCTCCTGAGATGACCATACGTCAAATGCAATTGCATAACTCACAGGGTCGTTGGCCTGACCAGCAGTGCTGATTTCTGTGGTGAGCTCTTCGGCGGTAACTGATTCGGGAGCCTCATCATCATATCTAACTTTCTCTTTTTTCAACTCATCGATAATGGATTGCCTTGCAGATTCAGCCTTTCTAACCTCCTGGCGTTCGGCATAGTCCTCTGTCACCCAGCGCAAAAGGCCTTGGCGGATAGCATTTTTAAGACCGATACTTTTCTTAACCTCATCATCATCATTTGATCTAAGATCATGTGTGGTTAGTGCAGGAATTGTAAGCCCTTTCTTTCCTAGGTCTGAAATGCACACAGGTCCCTGTGTGACATTCTGTACGATAAAAACTTCTTTCTTCTCTTGATTCATATTTATTCTACCTCTTTTTATTTTTTATTGGTATAAGCATTTTTATGCTATATCCTTAAATTCTAATTCTTTTTTCTCACCACCTTTTTGTCAATTGGAAGCTGTGTGACTCCGTCAAGACCTTCTTTCCCAGTCCATATTTCATTACTGTTAAACTCTCTTGATCCAGGATTATATGTTGATTTACGTATATCTTTTTGATTTCTCATAAATTTAGAATATTCCGATCTTTGTTTGGTTGTGCCTTGCTTTTTTTCTGATGCTGTCATTCCTGACTGCATTGAAAATTGGTCAGATATAATTTTTTGTGCCTTAAAATTCCCGCATGGACTTTGAATATTATCAAAATTAGTGTCAGAACTGTAAAAATCTTTAAATTCATGTCTATCGCCATTATCGTCATAATATTCAAATAAATAAAGTGGCATATGTTTAATTATACATTAGTGGCGCATTCCAATTTGACTGCATGCATATTCCCATAAAATTTCTTTTAAGGTGATCTTCTGTCACACCAAGACTTTTATCAAGATTATATTGAAACTCATAATGATACACTTTAAAAAATGATTCTGACGGCATCAATGGGAATGGTGTAGTGTGAAGAAACCATTCACCATACCATGAAATCTCACTGGGACATATGTTTAGCACATGCTCATATTGATTCTTAACAAATTCTAAATTAAATGCCTCTAAAACATTTGCATTCCAAATCATGGGCGCTGGACCAAAATCATATTTTTTACCCTTGCGACCAAACTCATTCATGATACTATTTTTATCTTTTTCAAAAACAGATTTAGGATCGCCATAGGGAAGATTTTGCTTAACTAATTCACTTAATTGGAATAACTCTTTTTGCTCGTGACACACAAAATATGGATTTTCGTTATAAATAAAATCCTCAACAAAAAAATCTCTAATAAAATACTCATCAGAGTCCAGCATAAAATAATTTTCAGCCTCATTGAGTCTATATACATTTAACTTTATGGCCTGTTGCTGCATCCATCCCGGTAAATTTTTTGCGCCATAGATGCTTTCATCTGATACGAGCCTCAAATCTTTGCCTGGAGATAACCTATTCTCAAACAAAGATAAATCTTGCTCTGGAACAGATAGAATAAATTTAATATTATCTTTATTATAAATTTTATAAGTCTCATATAAAACGCAAAATCTTTCAATATCACGGACAAATGACTTGCAAAATAAAGCGATTTTATCCATGATTTTTGAAATATGAGTTTACAGCATCTAGCCGAGGGGTTTTATCTAAAGAGTCAGTGCCAACAGCTTCATAGATAGAATAAATTCTGTCAAAATAAGCCTCATATCGTGGGGCAATTGCCTCTAGAGAAAAATTTGTGGTAGCCCAGTCATAGCATGCGCGACGATCTAGTTTTGGTGCCAAACGGCCAGCCTCTACATACTCGGCGAGGGTGTTGCATCTATATCCGTTAAACCCATTTTGCACAGTCTCCGGAAAAACACCAGCATCACTGGTGATTACAGGTGTTCCGCTTAACAATGACTCGATGTGTACGCCGCCAAAGGGCTCCATATATTGACTTGGAACAAATGTAGCGATGGCGTTTTTCATTGCAACCTTGCGCTGTTCGGAGTTCAAAACACCAATATATTCAGTGTTTCCATAGTTCATTGCCTCATTGAACACGTTTTGGTCACCTACAACGCCTGCGAGTTTTAATTTTTTTCCAAGGATTTTCGCTGCTCTCGCTGCTGTGAGAAATCCTTTATCTGGGTTTAATCTGCCAATGAACAGAAAATAATCTTCTGGACTATCATTAAATTCAAATTCTGATAAATCATAATAGTTTGGAATTACGGTGTCTTCATGACGTGGATTTGACATACCGGCTATTGGCATACCACCTGTCTGTTGACCCATGGACATCATTGCTTGGTTGTGACCATTAAACATGCCCTCGAAATGACCAAGCATAAAATTTCGAATGGCATATGATTCATAGATTCTAAATGGTGCAAAAACGCCTGTGTAGCCTATTCCGGTCTCGACAGGAATACAATTTGTGCCCTTAAATGCAGGCTCTTGAAGGTTGCCAAAAGTGCTTGCGGCGATATCTCCCTTGTTGCTTCTTTTTCTAATCTCTTCTGCGCATCTTGGGTTAAAATAATTCCATCTTTCTGAATTATTCCAATCAAGGAATTCTCTGTTCGGAAACCATTCATTAAATTGTTTATCGTTAATAATCGGGATATATTCTGTGCAAAAATCATGATTGTCTTCTCCAGAACCGTAAAGATAAACCGTGTGACCACGATCATACATCATTTTGCTTAATTTTTTGGCTTTTTGAGTAAAAGCACAATGAGAGTATTCAGAATTGATTCTGGTATGAGGAAGACTCATAATATGAATAGTGAATTTTTGCATAGTCTAATGTTAGTTATACAAAAAAATGCAGGTTTTATATTGCTTTTTAACAGAATATATGAATGTGGCTTTAGGCATAACCATCAACCTGCAACAGATCCTGATTTACTTAGGAAAGTCTTATAATGATGAGACCGGACTACCAAGTGTGTATTCTGCAAGTCAATTATCTTCTGGACCTGTTTATGAAATCACATTAAGCAGAAACCTAGTTGCGTCTTATACTTATGGCAGCAATCCGCTGTCTGCATCTGACTACAGCACATTGTCTGCATTTGCAAATAATCTTCAGTCTTTAGGATCATCAACATCCCAATTTTATAATAATTTAGCATCAAGTTTTTTATCGTCTGAGTTTAATAAAATAAGCATATTTTCTTCTGCAGCCTATGGCACAGATATTCGCTCATATCTTAATACATATCAATATGTGGCAAATACTGGTCCTGTGTATGATGTCCATGGTGGCTTTGCCCTCGCATACGCCAATTTTTACAACAATTCTTTGGTTCAAAAAGTGGCTGAAATTGTTTATGATGGTACCTATGCCACGATGACTGTTGCTCCTTTTATATATTCTGGAACAGGTGGTCTTACGAGACCTATCGTGACAACACTTACGGGGTCTAATTTTACAGGATCATATGGGGCCTTTCAATATATTACTGATGAGAATATTAATACAGTGTTGTATAGTGGCCCAAATAACTCTATTATAGAATACGCGGCCACAGGAACAATGAATATTTCCTTCATACCAGGATCTTCTGTAAACTATAGAACTTTAGCATACCCAAGAATGAATAATGCTGGTTATGGCGCAACAGGTTCCTATACAGGATCTACAGTTTCAATAACTTTCTCTGGCACAAAATTTTCAGTTCAGTCTGAACCATGTCGAAGGTACCCTGGAACACAGCAGTCTTTTATTCTAAAAGCAACAAATGTATATGATTCTGGAAACAGAAACTTTGTGTTTTCAATGCTAAAAACAAATACCACGAAAGGCACATTCGCCAATACGGATCAAACAAGCCAAATTACCTTAAACGGATCAGGACCAGTATTAATATCTGGAACCAACGGCAACACATCTTATTATAGGCCATTTTCCTTAGTCAGTACGCAATATCTACAGGCAGGAGAAACCTTTGAAATTTGGACACAACAATAATAAGGTTTTTTTTATGAACATGAGGAAATAATTAATAATGAACTTTATTAGCGGCATAACTAATCCATATCAAAAATATGTCAGACAATCTTCTAATTTTGATGGTCAATATCTAAACATTTATCCTTGGCCTGTTGCTAGTACAGTCAGCAGAATAAAAGTTATTGGATCAGTAATACCAACAACTGTTACACTTGGTACCACAACAACCCAGCAACCGGGTGTTTACGCTTACCCGGAGACTGTGGCGTTTACTGGAGGCGAATATAATAACCAGTTAGGCGTAAGCATGCTTGACTCAAGCAATATAGGCTATCTTCAATTAAACTTTGGTATAAGTCTTGCAAGTGGTTCCACGGTTGTAGTTGAGGGATATGCCACTGACACCAAATATAATGTATTGGATGACTATACGGTTTCACAATATGGACAAGTGGAGCCAAGATATCCTGTTTCTACATTTTCAAGATATTTTACAGGCAACTCCACAACCGTAAGTGGCAATGGAGGATTGACTGCGCCCGTTATTTTTAGGGCGAATTCAGTATCGGTTACGCCATCAATTGTTTTGAGTTCCAACACATATTTATATATAGGATCAAATACACCGTTCAGAGGCGTTCAGATTAATTTAGCAAATGAGGACTACACAAACAGTGATTTATGGGTCCTTAAATTCTGGAATGGATCTGCTTGGGCAAATGTGGGCGGATCAATAGTTTCGTCAGTCAGCTGCACCAGCACAAGCAATATTAATTTTAACCAGTCGGGCGTTATATTCTTTACATATGCGGGTGCCAATGGCTGGGCTGCCTCACAAATTCCAGGAGACCCTTACGTTGCAAACTTGGCTGTCTACAACACTAAATCAATTGTAAATGCAAACGGCAACACAAATGGCAATACTTATGCCTCAGTCGATGCATCATATACTGGTTATCAGTATTGGATTCAATTGGCTCCTCCCGCACAAAATAATTTCACTGTAAATATTAGCAGCATCTGTATATATTCATATTAACATCATGGCAACACTAGTAACAACCACATATTCATACCTTAGTCCAGCTACTTATTTTTGGAATTTAAATGAGATAGGCGTACCACCGCTGTCTGCGAGTAATTCTATAAGTAATCCTACAACTCAAAATCCAGGTTTTTTTACATCTGCTCCGTATACAGGATCATTTAGAAAACAAGTTGACTGGGGTGGCCAAGATATGCGCAACCGGTCTGGAGTTTACTTGATCTCGGACCCTCGAAACACATGCAAGTTACAATTTTTTACGTCCCAACGCACCACAGGACCTGCCACAACAGGATCAATCGTATATACTGAGCCAATCGTGGAGTATGTGGATACCAATAACCACAGCCGAAGGCAGTTCTTCATCTCGCCAAATCAGCCATTGTATTGTGAGCCCACGATCTATAATGGTTTTAGCGGGGCGGCAGGACCAACTCAAACTCTTTATATCTATCAGTTAGTGCCAAGAGCTATTCAGTATTTTGGGCTTTGATTTAGAAATCATCATCCACAACTCGAAAAGTGTCCACCGTTGCTACGGCAACGGCAGGACCATATGAGCCAGTATTCTGTGTTGAATCATACTGTATTTTATACTTATAGTCTCCTGTATTTTGAGCCAAAACTGAAAAATAATATTGAGACGGCCCAGTAATATTTCCGTATGCGACTTGAGGACCAGTAATGCCGACTGATAAGGGACCTGTGGACAAATTACCATAAGGTGTTTTGATTGTTACAGTAAATAAATAAGTATTGTTTAGAGGTATAATATTACCATTCGGATCTTTAACTAAAGCGCTTACAAATACGGTGGTATTTTTATTTACTGTTTTTCTATTAAAATTCATATTATTATAATTATTTACAATTCCCAACACCTCTATCGTGGGATAAGATATTAAAGATGTAAGTACAGAGTTTAATGCCATATTTAGTTCTTATTAAAGATCATAGACAAATTCAGCACCTGAATTCCTTGAGAGCCCGTGAACAACAGCGTGTTGATTGCCGGGGTTGGAATTGCCAGCACTAATTTGTCATATTGCCCAAGTGTTGTTGACATTATAGTTCCTCCTGGACTAGGCACAGCAGATTGTGGTAATAAATTATTGAGTTGGAAATTGGCTAAAATAAATGCCTGCGCGCCCCATGTATTAACCCCTGCATCAGCAATATTAGCCAATGTTTGTTTGGACGGATTTCCAGAGCCCGTTCCAGGAATTATTAAAACTCTACCAGGTGTACTGTTGTTGTAACCAGGTCCTGTGTATAAAGACCATGACCACTCTATTTCTTGCGCTGTATAGCTGGAAGCCTGGCCGTTAACAAGCGGTGTTAAAAATTGCGCATCATCGATCCACCATGGCTGATTTCCACTGGTTGCACCGGTATAGGTACTTCCAACATATGCATATGAGAGATCAAGGCCTGCTGCCATCTGCATAACCAATGACGTTTTACCCATAGGGCCCGTAGCACCTGTGGCACCTTGAGCGCCTGTTGGTCCCGTAATACCTTGAATTCCCTGTGGACCTGTAGAGCCTGTCGCACCTGTCGGGCCAAAGGGGCCTGTTGGACCCGTGACACCTTGCGGCCCGGTTGCGCCTGTGGGGCCCAATGGGCCCGTGGCTCCTGTAAATCCTTGAATTCCCTGTGGGCCCGTGGCACCTGTCGCACCTGTAAAGCCCAATGGGCCTGTCGCACCTGTAAAGCCTTGAATTCCCTGTGGGCCTGTCGCGCCTGTGGGACCTGTTGAACCTGGGGCAGAGGGTCCTGTCGCGCCCGTAGGACCTGCTGGACCCTGATTGCCTGTGAGACCCAATCCACCAGCAGCACCTGCAAGGTCAATCAATCCTGAACCTGTAGAACCAGTGAAAATAGTTCCGGGGCCAGTGGACTTAGCTCTAAAATTTTGTGCCGTAAGCACACCAGTCAAGGGGTTGTACGAGGTGATGGTTCCCAATACAACTTCAATCAATGCAGAATTTGTATTGGGCTCAATTACCAAAATATCTTGAGCAGTTGAATATGCAAGATTAATGCCACAATTAAATGTATACGGTCCATTAAAATTGGTTGCGCCAACGTCTGAGCCAGTTGGGAACAAACCAGGCCCAGTCCAATAAGTTCGATATGAAGCGCCCGTAGCGCCTGCGGGGCCAGTTGCACCTGCGGTTCCTGCGGGACCCGAAGGGCCTATCGGACCTGTGGCACCTGTCGGTCCAAGTGGACCTGTGGGACCTGTGATACCCTGTATGCCCTGAGGACCTTGTGGACCCGTAGAGCCTGTGAAACCACTGCCGCTCCCCAAGAAATAAGAAGAAATTGTGATAACTGCATTCGTTGGATCGAATGATATAATAGTGTTTTGGCCAGCCTGAAAGGTTACATTATCAGTCACAAACTGGCTTGAAATATTGCCAGATTGTTGTAATTGAAAGCCAATTTGACCATTATCAATTGTGTTAAGCTGTTTATCTTGGAAACTCCACTGCTGCATTAGATTATTTTTCGAATTTTATTAACAATTAACCTTTTAAATCACACAATTGAATTTGTAATCCAATCAAAAAAATCTTCTTGACTTTTAGGCACATGATTTAAGCGGCCCACTTCTTCATTTTCATCATAGATAATAAATGTTGGAGTTGAATCAACGGAGTTTTCCTCACAAAACTCTTGAGCGTTGTGATAAAAACAAGTGTTTACATGATCAAAGCAAACTTTTAAGGTGTTTGGCGAATTTTCGATCAATAATTGCGCCTCTATGCAGTGCGGGCATAGAGGCGAAGCAACCAAAAGCATTTTGATTCCCTCTCTGCCAATAAACTCTTTTACTTCTTTGCTATTTGCTAACATGATTAATATGATCCTGATAAATATCTGGGTCGGCTAGGTGAGAATAAAAAACGTCTTTTTGCTCGATGTCTGAAAAACTTGGTCTTTGCCAGCACATGTATGGCTTTGTGACGTACATATTCAATCGATCATGAAGGCTGGCAATTGCGTTGTCGCTGGCGAAATGATTTAAATTTGGAAGTTCATTGATAATTAAATCATATGATGTGTCTTTGAATGCTGTGCAGTGCAGACAAACTGTTCCTGCTGTTTTATAGATATTTTTTGAGATTTGGTCTAATCTTGCAAATACAGAATTTCCAGAAAACCAAAAACAATCCCAATCATTGGGCAATTGGTCCATAACATCATCTAAATAATCATTAAAATTATAATAAAATTCTATATCATCTTCTAGCAATAGAAAATTTTTATATTGATTTTCTTTGGCGTCAAGGAATATATTTAATTGTGATATTCTGCATGCAATTCTATTTGGCGGGTGGACATCAGGAATGCCATCCATATCAAGAATTGATCCATCAATCGCGGAAAATCTTTCAACAGTCATGCCCATTTTATCAAATTGAACTTTGCATTCTTCCCATTTATCTGGTCTTGAGTCTAAGTTTAAACAATATATATGATCAAAATAATTATTCAGCATATAATTTTACTCCATCTTTCTGGCACAACATCTTTAGTGTTTAAATGGCTTAATGAAACACCAAACCAAATATTGGGTGCAATAATTTTGTCAGGATTTCCAAACCATTCTGAGAATTTTGCGCCCCACCAAGAAAAAGTCGAATTGGCAATGATATGGCTTCTGCATTGACTCATTAAATATAAACATTTATAATCTTTTTCTTCTACAAATTCCATTCTATCATAATCTAAATTTGATCTGCACCACTCAATATCATTTGATACAACAAAAAGCCTATCGTAATCAATTGATTCCACTGCTTTATCATAATAATATTTGGGAAGAATCGGATGATTGTGCTGCTGATGTGAATAGTCGCCTCTTCTCACATGAACACATGCATTATTGTCAGTATTTTTATAAAGTTCGATAAATTCATTTAGTTTAAAATATTTTTTAATATCATCATCGAACTCTTGAAAAAATTTTTCAGATTGATAATACCCTTTGATAAGATAGTTTGCAGACGTAAGCTCAATGTCATAGTAATTAAATTGCAATTGATCATATGATATTTGATCTTCTAGGACCACATTTAAATTGGTTAAATTCTGAAATATAGTGTCATGATATTCTGGGGCATTTTGAGAATGCTGATTTTTTATCACGTCAATGTTTACCTGATAATTAGGGAATGATAAATTGGTATGATATTTTTTAGAAAGGGCAATGCCGTTGCATATTTGAAACAATTGGTTTCCTAATCCACCAGCAAGCTCAACAGAAATCATACATATATTGTACAACAAAATTATGTTAATTATCTCACATAGAGGGAATTTAAATGGGTCTGATCATCTCACTGAGAATAGTCCCGAGCAAATAACCAAAGTCTTGTCAATGAATATTGACTGTGAAATTGATGTGTGGATGATTAATAAAAAATTATATTTGGGACATGATGAACCACAATATGAAATTATCGCTGATTTTTTAAAACAAGACGGTCTATGGGTACATGCTAAAAATTTAGAAGCATTAAGTGTTTGCAAAGATATTGCCAACACATTTTATCATAATGTAGATGATTACGTGCTGACATCTAAGAACTATATCTGGGCTTACCCAGGCAAGCCTGTAAATTCCAACACTATCATCGTATTAAAAAATTCAGAATCTGCACCAGTTGGAGTATTGGGTGTCTGCACCGATTATCCTCTGAATTATTAATAAAGATTGTTTCTGATGAATTGTTTAATTTCGCAATCCTTATGATAATTTACTCTTTTAATAGTACAATAGCCTAAATTATATTTTTCTATCACCTGTGTTATTGTAATAATATGATTATGTTTATTGACTAAATTTGATGGATCAAAAGTACCAAAAAATGGAGGAAATCTCCATTCTTGACCTGATTTCAATGCCATAAATGCGGGAAATGTTTGTATACGATCTTGATTTGGATAAATTTGATCACAAAGATATAAATTTTCCGCGCATAATTTTACAGACTCATACGTAAGGTACATAGACTCCCAGTTGGAAACCATTGGATTATCTACGCCCACAATTTTATGTAAATTTCTTGGGTCCCAATTAAAATTTTGAACAATTGGGTTACCGCTATAAACAGCAGGAAAATCCTTGCCTGTGTAATGATGATCCCAATCGTCGCAGTTATAAAATTGTACATAATTCACGCCTATTTCTGGCTCAAATTTATTAATATAGTATTGATTGGCACTCACTAAGTTCAAATGATCAAAATTTAAATCATTATTTGAAAAATAATTAAGAAACTCTTTAAACACGCCAAATATAAACGGTGATATATCTACTGGGTCTACAATATGTTTGAGTTTAACATTTGTGTGATTTGATGTAGGATGATTGATAATAATTTGGGCGTTATTGTCAAAATGTCGAATGTTTTGACATAAATCTTCCAAATCATCATCGTTTTGATTTCTCGCATCTCCAAAAATCAAATATAACGTGCTCATGTTGTATATATTGTACAGTAATGGACTTTTCTTTTCTTATATGTTCAATTGAAAACAATAAACAATTTCATTCAACAATTGTGGACTCAATTCAAAAACAAAAAATTCCCAATTATGAAATTTTATGTTGCGGATATCCTATGCCAAATTCATCATGTATTGAGTTTGATGAATCACAAAAAAATGGATGGATCACCAAAAAGAAAAACTTATTGGTGGAAAATGCTAAATATGAAAATGTGGTATTGATGCACGATTATATAGAACTAAATGATAATTGGTACTCAGAATATTACAATTATTCTAAACATTTTAATGTATGTGTGAATCCAATTTACAATCAAGACCATTCCAGGTTTAGAGATTGGACACTTTGGGCAGAAGATGCCGAACCAATTATCCAAAATAGAGAATTTTTGTTGCCATACAGCGAAACCTCTTTGAGCAAATGGATGTATGTTAGCGGCGCTTATTTTGTGGCAAAAAAGGATTTTATGATTTTGAATCCATTAAATGAAGATTTATTATGGGGCGAATCTGAAGATGTGGAATGGTCTAAAAGAGTGAGGCAGATTACAGATTTTTGTATCAACCCCTATTCCTCTGTGAGATTGCTGAAACAAAAATGGATGGATTTTAATGTGATATCAGAATATCAGCTGAACGCATTTAAAATGTATAAATAAAATATGATTCATTGTATTGGCGATAGCCATTCAGCATTTTTTAGTGGCGTTGAAGATATGCAGCCTGTGTGGCCAGACATTGCCGTCAATGCGCTCCCGTTTTTTAAATCTTATAGAATTGGACCCGCGACGGCCTACCAACTCCATACAAAGCAAGATATTATTGAGTCTATTTATCGCACTGTGGAGAAAGAAGATAAAATAATGTTCTGTTTTGGTGAGGTGGACTGCCGAGCGCACCTCATTAAACAAATTTTTATTCAAAACAGATCTATTCAAGATCTTGTAAAAGAGTGTGTAGAAAGATATTTAAATGCTATATCATATTTCTCTCAAAATTATCCCAATAGAATTATTGTTTGGGGGCCAATTGCTTCATGGTGTGACCAAAAACAATATTCAGGACCATCTTACGGTACTAATCAAGAAAGAAATGTGGTCACAAAATTATTCAATGATCTACTAAAGGATAAATGTGCAGAATTAGGATATGAATTTATCAGTATTTTTTACGAAATGCTGAATGAAGACCTTACCACAAACGGTGATTTTCTTGAAGATTGGCAGGGTGTGCATATTCATCTTTCGCAAAGAGCAATGCCTTTGACTTTGAAAAAATTTCAAGACCAAGGTTTAACTTAAAAATGAAATTAAAAATACTTGACACTCAATTTGCGCATGCACAATCAGCGGGCTCAAAATATACTGGATTGAATTTGCCTGTAGAATGGGTTAGAGATTTTAATGAAATTTTAGAAGATGAATTTTTAATTGTTACAGAGTCATACTATTTTCAGTCCCTGTCAATACAGCATTCAAAAAAAATTCTATGGCTTTTAGAAAGTCCAGCATTTATAGATGGTTCAATAGTAGAGGATCTAAAAACAAATCATCAACAATTTTTATATATATTGTCGGCACATCCCGATGTAAAGTATCCAAATGTAAAAGATTTCCCTGTGGGTGGCTGCTGGATTTTTGAGCATGATCAACATATTTTTCATAAAAAAAAACTCATATCTACAATAGCGTCCGCTAAAATATCTACATTAGGTCAATGGTTTAGACATGAATCCATTAGAATTATCAATAAAATTGATGCATATGGTCCATTTTACGCCCCCTTAGAGCACAAAATTGATGCATTAAAAGATTATCAATATCATTTATGTATTGAAAATGTCAAATCTCCTCTATATTTTAGTGAAAAATTGATAGACTGTTTTGTTACAGGTACAATACCTATCTACTGGGGCTGTGAAAATTTATCGTCATATGGATTTGATTTAAATGGCATTCTTTTAGTAAATAATATAGAAGATATAAAAAACACTATTGACTCACTTGAAAGTATTCAAATTGATCAAAAAGCAATAGAAAACAATTACTATAAGGCATTTGAATATCGATATCCAGAAGATAGAATATTTAACTTAATTAATACAATCTAAAATTTGATATACTTTTTGTTGAATTTCTTTTTTTATTTTTTTCTTTAAATTATCTGTGAGAGTTTCGTCGATAATTGGGTCTTGTATGTAGTGTAGACATGCTTTGTATAGTTTAGGTTTGTTTTCCACAGAATCAATCCAGCGATTCCATGGGGTTTTTAAAATTGCCTCATGTAACACATGAATATCGTTATATTTTAAATTCTCATATATATTTTGATTATATATCACACTAAATTCCGGTGCGAAATTATATGCTTCTACACCAAGATTTTTTAGCAATATCAATTCGTCCTCGGTATGAAAGTCGCAGTTATGACGCTTAACTTTCATATCAAAAGTTTTTGCCAACTTCACATATTGACTTGTGGTATCGATGTCTATGGGAGATATATTTTTTAAATCAAATACAACTGATCCCCCTTGAGCAACCAGATATGTAATTTTTGACAAATAATCTCGGGGCAACCATTCAAAAATGTTTTCTAATTCTGATATTTCTAATTTTTTAACATAATCTTCCGTTCCAAATTCAAAAATCATATCAGGGTTGAAATTTAAAAACTCTCCCATAACTTTTTTTAAATTATCCAAAGAATATGTGCTGTTGTGCCATAAATCCAAATGAATAATGTGAAATAATTGAGCATCATATTTGATAGGCTCTGAAAAATCATTAAAATCTGGAGAAAAATGATCTCTTTCTAAAACTGTGTTACTCAACATCTTCACATCCAAACTCATATATCCGTCCCTTAAATGATGTTGTCTTTGAGACAGAATATAACCTATGTCGTTTAGATGAAGCGAATCAATCGCATCGAAAATGACAGAGTTTATTGGCGATATATAAAGTTTAGGAAGATACATAAATTTTTTGCAGATTATAGTGCCCCATATGAAATAATAGATGAGAATCATCACCAGTATGGAGTCCTGCCGATGACAGTTGAATTAATGCTACAATCAAATTAATGGCTTTCACATCAATTTGATTTAAAACACACCAACTATCCAATACATCAATTAGATGTTGGTTGCATTCTGGCATGCCAGAATCATAAAAGCATTGATCATTTTCATATTTAACATAGAATTTTTTTTCTTTAATAATAGAATGATCAAAAATTAAATTGTGTTTCATTTTGGCAATATCATATAATTTATCTCCTGAAGATGTAATAAATCCATCGCGCCAATCAATCAGCGTAAATCCATCACTTGTTTTAATGACATTTTCAAAAACTAAATCTCCATGAGCGCGGCATAGTTCCGTGGACTTTTTAAGTGCTTCAGGTATATTATCCAATAAAAATTCTATATCCAGAACTTTACGAAAATTTATTTCTCTAAAATTTCTTTTTTTGTTTTTTTCAATATATAATTTGACTCTATTTTTGGCTTTTTTAACATAAAATTCATCAAAAAAATTATCTTCAGATTGATTATATGAAATCCAAAGATTATTGTTGCACCAATTTAAAAAATCAATCAGGTTATCTTCGTTTAATATTTCAGAAAATACATTTCCATCTATAAAATCATAGTATAGAAAATTTCCAAGAATTTTACAATGAGGGGTACAGTCATGAAGTTCTAAATTTCTTTCGTATAATTTTTGAACTTTTTCGAAATCTTTGAAATATTTTATAATTTTTCTATTTACAAAGTATGTTTCTGAGTCACTTTTTTCCAGCACACATATATTATTTTTGAACTGCGCTTTGGCATGATCAAGTGCAATAAAATTTCCTATATCAATCCATTGATCCGTGATTTGAAATTTCATATCCATTTTCTGCAGCACATGAGCATCAGAAAGACTTGTATTTGGATTTTCTAAAAGTGATTTGGCAATATCTTTAAATTTATTGTAATCATGAATATAAGAAACGCCTGTGTAGCATAATTCTCCAACTTCTGCAGGAAAATCTTCAATATTGTTTTTTGAAATTCTTCTATATTGATTATCAATAAAGGTTTTTGAAATAATAGAAGTATTGCTGCTATATAATCCAATATCTTTTATCAATGTATCACATGCATTATAATAAAAAGGCTCATTTATTATATCAAGCGCCTTGGACATGGAATATAATAAAGATGAATTAGGGCCGTCATAGCAATCCACATCAACGTATTCAATATTTAAATTTGAATGATTAATGGCAATATAATCTACAATCTGGTCTTTTAAATAGCCTAAAGTAATAATAAATCGACTATCTAAAGGATAGGATTCTAATATCAAAGATAAAATTGCCTTGTCGCCAATTTTAATTAAACTTTTATTTAAATAACCTGTGATGGGCAATAATCTACTTCCCAATCCAGAGCAGGTAATTAAAACTGTAGGCACTTATTTATTGTACAATTAATAATATGAAAGATCATAGTTTTTTAGGACCACCATCGACAGAGCAAGGGGGATTATTTGAAAGTATTATCGCACTTAACAATTGCAAAACAATTGTTGAAATTGGAGTTGCCTTTGCAGACACCACTCGATATTTATGCAGAGGCGCATTGAAAACTTCTGGAAAAGTTTATGGATTTGATTGTTGGTCTAGTCACGGTCAAAATATGCAATTTAGCGCAATGTCTTCAAGGCAAGAGTGTGAAGATAATTTACATAATAATAATTTTTATAATTTTGAACTTTTCGAATGTAATACCTTTTCTTCGGAATTTCAACAAAAAATAAATAGTCTTCCAAAAATTGATTTTGCTTTTATAGATGGAGACCATTCATACAAAGGTATAAAAAATGACTTTGATATAATTTACAAAAAACTATCTAATCAAGGAATCGTCGCATTTCATGATACCCTGAGAATTGATGGCTGTAGAGAGTTCATTATAGATTTAAAAACAATTTATAATGATGGAACTTTTGATGTAGTGGATTTTCCTTATGGTGGTGGTGATAGAAGGGTTGGGATTTCTTTATTGGTTAAAAGATGCTATTCAACAGTTGGTATTGAAATTGATGAAATTTGTGGCAGCATATCTACTCCAGAGGAAATTTATAAAAAAGAACAAAAATATTTAAATAAAATTTAAATTACATATGTTCTATTATTTCTAACAATATATTTTTTGACATCAATCCATTCGATATAATTGATGTCTGACATATTTTTTAAAGTCAAATAATTTATATGCTCATTGTCCCAAGATTCTTGTGCTAATTTTATAATTTTTTCATCTGTTAACATTGAAAATTTCATAAAATTATTATAAGAGGTTATAAAAAAATGATCATTTGAATTATATGCATTTTCAGTATAATGAGTTGGAACACCATTATTGTAGTGGTACGGTAAAATATTATAACATTCATTTAAATAATTATTTGTATTATGCAATTCAAATAACATATCATGCCTTGTTTTTACTATATAATCAAATTTAATGTCATTATCATTTAAGTAATTGGCTATTTCATTTAAATGATATAAAAAAATAGGTTTGCACCCGTTTTTTAAATTTACATAGTCGTTTAAATTTCTTTGTTTTAATATAACACTATAGTCTACTATATCTTTGGTATATTTTGTAAATTCATTAAAATCGTAATCATATACATAATTTTTATTATCAAAAATAAAAGTTTTTTTCTCTGGGGCCCAGGTGGATAATATCACACTAACATTATGATCTGCAAAGCATTGTTTTAAAATTTGTATGTTTTGAGGTATTAATTCAATATTCTCTCTTATTGCACCAATAAAAATTAATCCAATTTTCATTTTAAATTCTCCCAAATTGATCTTCATATCTTATAATATCATTTTCAGAAAATTTTTCACCAGTCTGGATCTCAATAAAGATCAAATCATTCTCGCTGTTGTTAATTACTCGATGTTTTTCTCCAACATCAATTCTACATACAGAGCCTTTTTGAATTGAAATAGTGTTTTCGCCCTTTACATACTGACCGCTCCCCTCTATTACAAGCCACAATTCTTCTCTGTGATTGTGAGACTGTAGACTAGAGGAGCAAAATGGCTTCACCAAAATCTCTTTAATATGATATTTATCACTATAAGATAATGTAGAAAAATTACCCCATGGCCTTTCTTCACACGGCTTTGTAATCTTTTCTAATTCCAGTTGGTCAAGAGAATTTCTTTTTGGCGTAAATGCAAAAGCTGTTTTTAAATTAGAGGATGGTTTGAGATCATTTACAAGAATTCTTGGACCACGGTTACAACCCATAATCAGTTGATCATAAAAAATACCTAATTTGCTCAATGTTTCTTCTGTAACGGATCGCATGGATTCTTTTCTGCCCGTAGTTAGGATTATTTTTCCACCATCTATTTCAACTTGATTTATAAAATTTAAAGTTTCTGGCAGCATATCATAAAAATCAAATGGGCCGTGTTGGCGTGATAAATTTCCATAGTGACGAAGCAATGTGCCGTCTATGTCTATAAAAAATGTCATAGGTAAATTCATTTAATTATTTCTCCAAACATATCAGTTAAAAATTTTTCATCAAAATACGGATTATTATTCACATAATAATTCTCGCATATATCTTGTATCATTGATTTTTCTGATTCAATTTTTTTTAAATATTCTAAAATATCAACTTTATTGCAGTTTATAAAACTTTTTTCATTAAAATCTTCACCAATCCTGGGGTTACCCCAATAAATAGGTATTGATTGTGCAATCATGGGTTCAAATATTTTTTCAGTGGTATATCCCACATCGCCATTATATTGATTATTGTTTTCGATAGCCATGCTGTATTGATAATTTTTTAAAAATTGTATTTTATTGATAGAGCCTTCAGGCGTACCAGGTTCTCCGGGGATTATAGGAGCATTGTTGAGGTGCCTTCCAGCGGCATCCACATGCTTATATGAATTAATTTGATTAAACATGCACTCTCTTGGAGAATTTGCTCCAGGGCCTTGCGCTATATATGCACAAAATTTAGGATTATTTATATTTGGCTTTAGCCTTGTGACAAAATCATACGAATCCGTGATATGATTTTTGTATAGATCATAAGCATACAGTGTGTACAATGGCAACCTAAAAAATCTAGGATCATTTACATAAAATGATGTAAGGGCAAAATCACAATTTCCGATATTATAAAATGGCTCGCCACTATAATAGATCATTAGTGCATTTTGACATCTAGGCCCATTAATAGCACAAGTAAAAACAATATCAGGATTTTCTGGCGTGATTTCAATGTTATGTTTTTTGCTTAAAATCCAAGTAAAAAAATTGTCATTTTTATCAAATAGTCCCCAAAAATCACTAAACCAAATTTTCATGAATTCCTCCTGCGATCATAGACGGTTCATTTGTAATAGTGCAGACTTCGGGATATACGGCATAAACTTTTAAATTACTTTCCATTATTGCTGTATCCGATGGGGTCATTTCATAAAGCTGTGCTGAAAGAAGTTTTTCGGCAATATTTGGGTCTCTAATAACATATGCAGATGTGCCTGCTTTTGAGTATTGATCTGTAAATGGGCTATTATTTGATTCTGGATTATAAAGATCGCATTTTGCTGTAAAAAGTGATAAAATATCGTAGTCGCTCTGAAGGGCGACATCTAAAAATGAAATATCTCTAAACACTGAGTCATCTTCTAGAATCAATGTGTTGTAAAAATGTCCATCAATAATTTCTCTATATATCAACATATGTGCCAACGCGCATGCGACCTGCCCCTTAATGATGCATTTATGTGATAAAGGATTAGGGAAATTGAATTTATGATACGCTTGTCTGCCCAAAACATTAATATCTTTGTCTTGATGCACAAATTTTGCTTGGGTGAACTGTAAGCCACTCCATCTTTCCAAAAATTTTTTATGTCTTGATGAATTTGGGTGCGATATTAAAAAAATATTATTAAAGTAATTGTTTAAAATATGCATTAAATTATTCTCTCAGCAGATAGTGTTTCGTAATAATATCTTTATATCCAGTTTCAGGGTGTAAATAATCAACAGAAAATTTTGGAATATATCCATGATCGTATGCAAGATTGGTCCAGATTCTCTCCATTCCGCAAGCTTCTAATTTAGAATTAATAATAAATTTTTGACTATCTAAATAAATTTTTTTTGCACAATTATTCGTCATATAAAAAACTTGGCTAGAGGTTCCGTATTTGTATTTTATGTCTCGTTTTAAAAATTTATTATACATTTTTAAAGCTTCATGATGATGTTCGTGGGCATAAAAATCATTAATATCAAATTTCCAAAAACTGATAAAACAATCTTCTTTGATATTATGTTGAATCGGGGCCTTAAAATAGTTTTCCCAGTCGCTACATATAATTTCTAAACTGTCTTGAAACATATAATACTCTTGTTCGTCAGGATACTGTAATAATGTTTCATTATAAGCGCCAACCTCATATTTATTATTTGTATGAGTATATAAACAATCATATTTTTCTAATATCGCTTGTGAAGAATTTATGTTAGATGTCTCGACAACATGAATTTTGTGTGCATTTTTAGAAAATTTATAAATAGATTCTAATAATCTATTTAAAGATGAAAAACTATTGTGTGTGCAAATAGTAATCATTAATTTAATAGATCCTGGTGATTGTTTAGAAAATACTCAAGGTCTTCTGGAGTTCCGGTGCCAAACATACTTTCAACTTGATGTACACCAATTTTTTTATTGTCAAGAATAGCCTCATTATAAACAGGCACAGTGTAAAATTCATTGTTTACACGAATATTTTTATTTATCATCTTCTCAGCATAATTCACAAAATATTCACCATGTTTCCAGTAATATATACCGACTGTGGCAATATTGCTGATTGGTTTTTTCTCTGCAACTTCTGTAACTAAACCGTTATCATCAACTTTACAAAAACTCCATTTGGGTGAAAGCGAATTGAATGTGGCGATTAGGCCGTCTAAATTATTATCTTGAGCGTTTTTAAAAAATTCAAAAGTATCCCATTTGATATATTGATCTGAATTTACCAATAAAAGAGGCTTTTTATTGTTTACAAGTTCTCGTGCTGTGAGAATTGTACAGGCGGCACCCTCAGTAAGACCATCTACGGTCAAGGTTTTTGAGCCAGGAGCGACAAGATTGAAAAATGATTCTAAATTGTATTTTTCTGCATGAGATTTTTGCACGATAAAAATATAATTTGCTTTAATGTTGAGTGACTCCACCACACGCTCAATCATGGTTTTGCCTGCCACATCAATCAAAGGTTTAATAAATGTATAGCCCTTTTCAGCGAATCTGCTGCCCATTCCCGCGCACGGCACCACAACATTCAATTCATAATTTTCATAAGGTTGGTTCATTTTTTTACTCTGGCATTTATTGATATACCTTTCAATATTATACAGATTCACATCCTGTGGACCAACAACTCTCATAACATGTGCGTGTGTGAGAGATGCGGCCTCATATCCCAGCTTAGAATCTTCAATAATCATCGTGTTGGATGGATTGCAGTTGAATTCTATCATTGCTCTCAAATAAATCTCGGCAGATGGCTTTGCTTCCCTCACATCTTCATTGGACAATGTAAAATCAAATAGATCTAATAGATTAATTCTTTTTAGTATATAATTGACACTGTCTCGGATACAGTTTGAGGCACAGGCCATTTTATAGCCTTTTTCTTTTAACGCAAGAAGCATTTTTCGCTTCTCTAGATTAGGTTTTAAAAAATCAAGATATTCTGATGTCAAAGATTGTTTAAGTGACCAAATTTGAGCGCATACTTCATCATTCCAATTATAAATTTCCCTAAGTTTTTTTAATTTTAATTTTGTGGAAAGGCCATTGAGATCTAAATCATGAAATTTTTTGGTAATTTTGATTCCCGTGACAGATTCTACTGCTCTTTTAAAAGAATAATAGTGAGCATCTGGTGTGCTGCACAAAACACCATCTAAATCAAAAATAATTAATTCAATAGCCATAACTTCTAAGCACCTCTTTAGATTGATCAGATAATTCTATAAAATTATAGCCTTTATTCTTCAGTAATCTGACAACACTGTTGTTGTTTATTTTAAAATCAATTTTTTCTCGCACTCTTCTTGACCATTCAACATCTTCTCCCTGCGCCCATGCGAGAAATTCATTTAAAGGATTGTTTTGCATAAATTGAGTTTTTGCCACCCAATAAATGCCGTTGATATACTGTATTTTAGTACAGTGAGTCCATTCATATGGCAACAATAGTTCATGACCAAGAATTCTAAAATCTTCATGCAAAACCAGCCAATCTGCTGATCTTTTGCCATTTGGTTCTATCACACTATTCATGCATACTTCAAAGTCATTGCCAAATTTTTCAAACTCTGAGTACCATGTGCTATCAAAAACAATGTAGTCATGCATTAATACAATATTTTCAAATTTCGCATGATCCACAAGAAAATTTTTCTTTTTGGTAATCCAGCCACTAACAATGTTTTCATTAAAATCAATAAATGTAACCCTGTTATTTTGACATTTTTTATCACCTATAAAAATAATCTCATAATTATCTTTTGGTATATTCAATGACTCAATGCTGTCGATAATTTGATCATGGAGATGTAGATTGTTTTCTGTCACACATACTCCGAAGGTAAATTCCATATACTTAATATACAAAAAAATGCCAGTCATTTCTGAACTGGCACTTCAATAACATATCTCACAAAATTAAAACATCATATCAATTTTTTCTTCATCTGGATCTTGTGCGATCACACATTGAGTCATTAGAATTAATGTAGCGATGCTCGCGGCATTTCTAAGCGCTGATTTGGTAACCTTCGCGGCATCAACAATTCCCGCATCAAACATATTTACCAATTCATCTGTGACAGCATTGTAGCCAACTTCTTTATCGGCTTTCATCACAGCATCTGCAATAACCTCTCCGCTTTTACCGGCATTTTTAGCGATGGTAAGCAGAGGGGCTCTTAGCGCCTTTTTCACAATACTCACACCGGCTTTAACCTCGTCATTATTAATATCCAATGAGTCTAAAACCGCTGAGGCTTTAAGCAATGTGGCACCGCCGCCAATTACACAGCCATCTTCCACACCTGCTTTTGCGGCACAGTATGCGTCTACGTAGCGATCTCGTCTTTCGCCCTGTTCCTGCTCTGAGACGCCGCCAACTCTCACAACAGCCACACCACCAGACAATGCTGATAGCCTTTTTTGCAGCTGTTCTCGATCATAATTAGACTGTGCTTTTTCAAGCTCTGCCTTAAGCTGTGTACAGCGATCAATAATATCTTCTTTATTTCCGCCGCCTTCAATCATTGTTGTAATATCCTTTGCGACAGTAAGTTTCTTCACAGTACCAAGGTCCTCGATTGCCGCTGATTCTGGCGTAAGTCCAAGTTCTGATGAGATCAATGTTGCTCCGGTAATCACAGCAATATCCTGAAGAATATTTTTGCGATTGTTGCCGAAGCCAGGGCTTCGAATTGCACAGATCGGAAGACCGGCTCTTACTTTATTTAGTACCATTGTGCTGACTGTGTCCGCATCAAATTCATCTGCAATAAGCAGCAAGCCTCTGCCTGGTTGCTCGGCCACCTTCTGCATGATCCCCACAATTTGGTGAGGAGACTGAATTTTTCCATCATAGAGAAAAATATAAGGCTTATCGAATTCCACAGTCATTTTTTCATGATTTGTGACTAAATTATTCGATACAAATCCTCTATCAAACTGTAAACCATTTACCACCTCAAGTTCATCGTTTGAGGTTTGAGAATCTTCAATTGTGACAATACCATCTAAACCAATCGCGTCCATTGCCTTGGCAATCATTGCGCCAACCTCAGGATCATTACCCGCGATAGATGCAATATACTCTACATCTTGCTTGGTTCGAACCGGTTTTGAGTTTTCTTCAACATATTCAATAATATTTTCCACAGCAAGATCAATTCCTGCTTTAACCAGGCTCGCTGAGCCACCATTCGTAACGTACTTGATGCCCTCCTTAACCAAGGCATTGCCGATTGTAAGGGAGGTGGTTGTACCGTCTCCCGCCACTTCATTTGTTTTTGAAGAAACTTCAATCGCAAGCTTTGCACCCTCATTTTCAAAAATATCTTCTAATCGAATATTTTTGGCGATAGTGATGCCGTCTTTTGTAAGGGATGATTTGCCCTCTTGCGCAATCAGACTCAAAAGACCCGATGGACCTAGAGATGTGCTAACGGCATCATTGACTTTCCTTACACCTTCTGCAAGCGCCTTTCTTGCATCGTCGCCGTATAAAATTTTCTTAACTTTCATCTATTTACTCTTTATTCTCCTTTCCTATAATTTTATGATAACCTGTAATAAGTACATCGCCAATTTCATATCCATAATCTGGATCAATAAACACTACATCTCCCACCATAATTTCATGTGGAATATTCACACCTTCATGATAATTGGTTGATGGTATTTCTAATACAGTAGCTCTTTCATATGGCATTTTAGTAGATTGAGAAAGAAGAATTTTTCCCACAACCTTCTCTTGACCCATAGGCCTAACCACAAATTTTCCGTTCATTGGTATTATGTTGGACATGACTTATTTATACAATTTTTCCAGAATTGATTGAGCAGACAACAATAACGGCGATGGTAGGTCGCTCAGTTCAAACCATTCAAATTTTTCATGTTTATTGGGCTCGTTGTTGTTGTAGTCATCAGATTCTTCTTTAATTTTTACTTTATACGGCAGCACAATAAAATGATTTTCACCGCTTATCACATTAATATAATGTAGTTCTTCCACAATTTCAACATCAAGATTTGTTTCTTCTTTAACCTCTCTCACCAATGCTGACCTGGGTTCTTCTTGAAACTCTAATTTACCGCCTGGCAAGTCCCATTCGTCTGGATAATTTTTACCATTTCTATATCCTAGAAGAATTTTTCCATCCTCATCTTGTATGATTGCACACACAGTTGCTTTAATTTTTTTATTTGACATGTATATAAAATACTTTCAATACTGTTCAATTATATCAAATTTTAGAGTTGGCATGTTTGAAGAAACTTCATGCGCAATTTTAAGCATGATACTTTCGCTCATGCTATCTGCCATCTTCAGCACTTTTTCTAGGCTGTATCTGCTCAGCACTATTTTATCATATCCATTATTAATGGCTTTTTCAATAAATTCTTTGAATTTAGAAATTTTATCTGGCGATGGGTCTAATGGACTTTTTAATGTGCGCTTATCAGTGATTGTGATGATGTTGGCATTTTTGGTATTGTCGGCCATTTTATCCAGCACTAACTGAAGCGCATCGTTCATCAGGCATAGTTCAGCTTGATAAAGTACCGCCGATTTTTCAGAAGGCTTAAGTCCTGAAAGAATGCTTTCGATTGTTTGGTCTTGCTTTGACAATATATTCTCTTTAATCTTCGCCATAAAATTAAAAATATTTTTTCTAGGTGATGATATCATATAGTCTGGCTTCTTTATAGCCCTGAAAAAGTTGCATTCTTGATTATTCCAAATCATCATGTAATAAAGCCATAATTGTATTGGACTGCAGTTATTTATATTGTCCATTACATAATCGCGGAATTCGTGTTCAGATACCAATTTAGTGGATTTGATAATAGATTTCAAATCATCTTTAAAGTCTTGCAAATTTTCCAGATTGGAAAATTTATGATAAACAAGATTAAAATCTATATCATTTTTAAAACATATTTTTATAAAATTTTCATATTCAAAATCATTAAAGCCACATTTATCAACAATAATATCTTTCTGAGATGTGCTGAGCGCTTCTATAAATTGTTTATAATAATTGTCTAAAATTTCTGCAACCTCTTTAATCAGACTAAAATTAGTTTCGGGCAATTCATCTTCTTCAATATTATTATATTGATATTTTTTTCGGAGATTCACAACATTTTGATCTATAGAATCGCTAATATCAAAGGAACTTCTAAATAATTCGTCAATAGTCATTGAAATAAATGTACAATATATTTAATTCTTTAAAGAAGAATTTAAATTATAAATTAAGGATAAAAGAAATGAACGATAAAGACATAAAAGAAGAAAAATTTAACGAAATTAAAGAACCATTCACGCTAAAGGTGCGTGGTGGCAATAACCCTAATAAACCGCCTACGGAGGCCGTGGGACTCTCCAGGAGCATCTTGCATGTGCTGAGTGAGAACCCAGATGGATACTGTAAGGTGCTATCGGTGGGACCTATCGCCTTAGCCACAACCATGTCTGCATTTAGAATCGCTGCTGCACAGTATTCTGCACGTACTAAGGGCACTGTATTGGTGAATACCCAATCGGAATATACAGCGGTGGTTGCAGAGACAAAAACTCGTGGCGTGTGTACTAGGATTTTCCCAATTCCTGTGAGCTATCAACTGTAAATCTAAACTATGATTAAAATAGGAGATGAGGTTGTGGTTAAAATAAAAATACCCCACCTCTACAATAAAATAGCAATTGTCACAAAAATTTTAAAATATAATATCTATAATTATAATTATGAGATTCTAATTGATGGCAGTCATATTTGGGTGAGGGATCTTGATATTGCAATAAAACATTATATCAAGATCCCCGCATATTTCTTAGGCTTCACAGCTGACGCAAGAGTTCAAGATTGACCTAGAAAGTTCCAATGTGCCTGAAGTGCTGCGCTGATAGTAAAGAGTTTTTAGGCCCTGCTTCCATGCAAAAAGCATCAGTTCATTCACTTCCTTAAGTGGCGCATCTGGATGTATCAACAGATTGATGCTTTGAGCCTGATCAATATATTTCTGTCTTGCGGCTGCTTGAATAATAATTTCTTTTTGAGAAATCTCTTCAAAAGTGCGAAATACCATTTTTTCTTTCTCAGTGAGGAAATCAAGATGAAACACTGATCCGCCATGACTCAGAATACTTGCCCATGTTTCTTTGTTGTCTTTCTTATATGATTTTAGAAGTTCTTTGAGATATGGGTTTTTATAGGTGAATTTTCCTTTAGCCAATTCTTTCACAAAATAGTTTGAGTTGAGTGGTTCAATAGATGGAGAAACCTGCCCAAGAATAAATGAAGAGGATGTAGTGGGTGCTATTGCTAACCGCGTAACATTCCTAACGCCATATCCGGTCAACAATTCTGGTTCACCATAAATTTCTGCCATTTCTCTAGATGCCTTCAATGTGCGCTCTTGAATAAATTTCCAAATTTTCACATTGATCATTTTTGCTTCCATAGATTCAAATGGAATCATTTTCGATTGAAGATAAGAATGCCAGCCTAATCCGCCCACACCTAACGCTCTTTGTTTCTTTGCAAAATTATGAGCTTTGTTCATAAATGGAATATTTTCTGTTTTGTCGATATACTCAGACATTACAGCATCTAAGAAATAAGTTAGGACTTCTACAGCATCAGTATGTTGCCATTCATCCCAGAATAATAGATTCATACTCGATAGGTCGCATACAAAAGAATTATCTTTGTCAGATGACAAAGAAATTTCAGAGCAGAGGTTGCTGGCATGAATCTTCATGCCCTTATCTTTATAAACCTGAGGAGCATTTTTATTTACTGTATCAGTCCAAAAAATATAAGGATAACCAGATTCAAATCTTTTCTTTAGAATTCTGGCCCAGATTTTTCTTTTAGCTTTATCTCCGTCTTCCATCTCCTGCATCCATTGATCAGTGATCGTGACGCCTAAACTCATATCTTGAATAGGATTTCCATCTTCTCGAATTTCTAAAAATTCTTCAATATCTTTGCCTTCTACAGGATAATAGGCGGCGAAACTGCCTCTTCTTACATTGCTTTGACTGATTATCTGAGTTGTTTTGTCAAAAAGTTGCATAAAATGAACTGCGCCAAATGTTGTTCCGCCATTTTTAATGGGTGAACCTCGATGGCGGATATTTCCAAAGTATGCAGATGTGCCTGCACCATGTTTGGTCATCATGCCGGTTTCAGCGGCACAATAGAGAATATCGTCGGTTGAGTCCGCTATGCAAGCCCCGTTACAAGAAATGGGCAATGCCCCTTTTTCACCAAAATTGCACCATACTGGTGTGGCAAGGCTATACCAGCCTTTGGCCATATAATCTTCAAATTTATCAGCGAAGCCTGGTTTATTTAAATATTTTTCTGCTGTTTCAGCAATTTCTCGGATTCTTTCCTCGGCGCTCACGCCCTCTTTTAAATATCCTCTACTTAAAAACGTGCGAGAATCCTCATTAAGCCATGAATATTCCATTAGAACAAATCCTCCTCATTGTATGTTTTATTGTCTTTGACGTAGCTTGTGGGTCGAATGTGGAAGAAATCGGTGCTTACATTGCCCGTCACATCTTCATTGAACCATTCTGATTTCTCTAGCATCTGTTCATCTATGTCATGAAAAATCGCTGGATATCCTACTTGTAGAAGAGATGTGTTGATACGATCTTTAATAAATGTTTTAAGAATATCAGCACTGATATTGTTGTCGCTATAATCACCAACAATCCAGTCAATAATCTTGGATTCACAGTTAAAGGCCTCTTGAGCCTCTTGTAGGATTTTATTTTCCAGATCTTCATCAAATAGTTCAGGGTATTCTTCCCTTAATACATTGATTATTTTGGAACCGGCGAGAGCATGCAGGCAGTTTCCTGAAATGAATGTATTTTCATTCAGTCTTGTCATAATATTTCCGGACGGCACCGTTACACAATATACTTTTCCTTCATATGGAATTTCTGTTTTTTTCACGCCATGAGATTTTGCTTTTAAATCTCCATTAATAAAAGAAACTTTGTAGCAGTCTTTATAAGATTCTTTTCTTGGATCAACACGCTTATAGACATTGGTGATATAGCCAGCCAATATAGCAGCTGTTTGCACAATATCAATACATCTTTTATTCGTAGATGAATACCCTGTCTGGTTATCATTTTCCCTTTTAAATCTATCCCATTCAACGGTCTCGTCTACAAATTCTTTGCACCAATTGGAGGTTTTATTAGCAAGATCAACCCAGTCAAATTCTTTATAATTGCTTCCTTGGTCAAAATTAAAAGTATATTTTGCTATTCCATTATTAGATATTTTTTTAGAATATTCAATTCCCATAGAATTTAAAATCCACTCTAATCTTATTTTTTTGCGATCTTTAGATACGGCTATTACATAGTTATGACCGCCGTTAATGCCCCTTGATTTAATTTCTCCTGATTTATTTTTCCACCATAAATTCGATCCATCTGCTTGAATGGCTATTTTAAGCCTATCTTCCATAGATAATTCATTCGTTGTGCCATTAGTGTTAACCAAAATGCCACCTTTAGGTAGATGAAATTGATTGTGTATTTTAACATCTTTGGCTTTTCTTTTAACAAAATCGCCTTTACCATCATAATAGCATATGTCGTGCTCAGGTGTCACAATACACTCATTGCCTGTCCGGTGAAACCGTATTAAATTGCCACTAAAATCATTCTCAGTTTTATGCAATATTTTAGTAAAAGAAAAAGTACCGTCTGGATTATACTGCACGACATCGTCGCCAATATTAATATCTCTAAAATCTACCCATCCGTATGGCGTAAGGACTTCCGTGCCTTCTAAATGGCATTCCTCGCGATTTGTGTAGGAAATTTGATGAGCTGTGTCCTTAAGTACATTTTTAAATCTATTGAACCAGTTTATAACATAAAATTGACTGAACAAACTCACATTCTCTACAAACAATGTAAAAAGAACAATAGAATAAATATATTGTTTTTTAGAATCTTTATAATATTTATGATTATATTTTTGCAGGTAGTTCACGCGACCTTTGATAATATCTAATTTGAGGTTCTCCTCAAATACACTTTCCAAATCAAGAACAGTCAAAAGCTTCTCATACGCCACATTGTGAAGCGTCTCCACGTTTGCCATGACAATTCCAAGATCATTTATACTTGGATGAGGAAGATTATCTCCCAATCTTGCCCAGAATTTTTTCACAGCAACTTCTATTTGGGCGATTGCTGACAGCGTATTTTTAATAATTACCCTTTCATCTTCTGATAAATTTACCTTATAATCATGTAAATCCGATTGGAAGTTGAACTCATTGGGTGTCCAGTGGCCTTGCCACATAGCGTCGATAAAATCTCTAGACCAAGGATATAGGTCTGGTTTTCTTGATAATTGTTCGTCAAAAAGCATAAAATTTGTTTAAATCTCCAATTTTTGCGAAAGCAATTTATAACAATTAAAGCAATGCAATTGGAACTGTTGTACATTTATACTGAATTTGTATCCAAAAAATTCCAAAACACCGCTTATTTATTTAAAATCTTGCTTTACAATAATCTGTTATTACTATGAGTTTGTACCACCCAAAATTTTGAAAATTATTCAAAACTTGATATTTTCAAAATAGATTAGAGATGTTATAATTTTAAAAAATCCGTGTATAATATAAAAGGTTTATACTTTTGGTTTTAATAAAATATAATCAGCTCTCCCAACAATCATAATGACAGCAAATCCAGAAAAAACAATCAAGGCTAAAAAGCCTGTGGCTAAAAAAAAGTTAGCGGCAAAGCACACTGAAAAATATGTTCAGAGGCGCTGTAAAATCATGGATGCATCTATTATTGAGGTCAACAACAACGCCGTACAGCTCATCGCTGTGGTACTGAAAGACATCTATGATGATCTGGTGCTGAAGATGTCCATTACAATGCAGGACTTTTCTAATTTAGGCTTTCCTATTTCAAGTATGGACCTTATTGATATTGCAACATGGCTTAGAAATTATACTTCTCTGGTAGTACTCAACGTGCCTGAGTCTGAGCGCACAATTACGTTGCAGATGCTTTTAGATTCCATAGAGGAGGTAGACGCAGAAAACGAAGATTCAGATGAAGAATCGGAATCCGATATCACTGAAGAAATTATAGAGCTGGTGAAAGAACCCGAACCAAAAATCATAGAAGAAGAAAAATTATCCTATACTCGCACAGTTAGAGCAACAAAATTCGGTCGAAAATAGTATATCTATTTATGCTTGAAAAATTTTATATAACTCCCAGTTTTGACACGCTTAAAGGTCCCAAATCTGAGATTACTGTTATGCCACGCTGTGGCGAAAACGATTCACTTTTGGAATTTATGAAAGAATTTTCAGATGCCTGTAACTATGAAAAGAGGATTTTTCCTTTGACAGACAAACTGATTTACAGCGAAGAAGATGCTCTTGAACTGCTTCATAAATTACCCCCAAAATATAATAGTTTAAAAAATAGTTTTGGCAATCGATGCAATGAATTTTCATTTAAAGTATGTAAGACCAGAGATGATGCGGTAATGCCATCTAAAGTAAACGCATCAGACACAGGATATGACCTCACAATACTAGAACCTGTGAAACAATATGGAAATTTAACTCTCTATGAAACAGGAATCAAGGTCATGCCAAGCTTTGGATGGTATTTTGATGTGGTGCCAAGGAGTTCTATTGTTAAAACAGGCTATATGATGGGCAATTCAGTAGGAGTTATAGATTCTCAATACCGCGACACAATTAAGGTGGCGCTGATGAAGGTAGATCCAAATGCGGAAGATCTGAAACTTCCTATGAGAATTGCCCAGCTGATCCCTCGAAGGCGTGTTCATGCAGAGCCAGAGGTTGTGGAAGAGTCAGAGTTCAACATCACCAATAGAAATCTTGGTGGATTCGGGAGTACAGGTGTTTAACAATGACTGAAACTTGTGCAGTCTGTAGAAGAATTATCAATAAATTTCTCTACAAATTCAACAACATTGATATCGCTAAGATTTATTTTCAAGATGTGGAGAATGAAAAAGCGCCTGCCGTAGCCATCTATGGTGTAAACAGCCCTCAAATTAAACTCATTTTTGAAATCTATAATGTAGAAGTCAGATATGTGGTGGAAACCAATATATTAAAGTTTGATCTGCTGAGCGATGCTCAAAGGGTTTGGATGCTTTTAGGAATTTTAGCAAGCATTGATCCAGAATGCAGCGGAAAAATTATGAAAGAAGAATTTAAATCTTATAATTTTATTGTGGATTTAATGTGCCATTTTGGATTAGACTCAGATTATATGAACAGAGATGATCTTCCTAATCTATTAAAAGAAGATGTTGATATTATATGAAAATGAATGAAGGTAGATTAAAAAAATTATTTTATCGCCATATAAGAAAAATGTTGATTTTTAGCAATCATCAAAGTTTAGGCTATCTTTCACAAAACCTTCATCTTTTTTTCTACAAATATTATTATAAAGATTTTAGCTACACTATGAAATTAGCCGAACGAATCTGTGAAGATAATCCTAATTTAAAATGCGATGACCAAAATTTAAATTCGGATTCTATAATTTCTTATAAACCCAATTGTCCAGAATATATGAAAAATGGATGATGAATATTTGATTAAAAAACATATTCTATATAAAAATAGAAGATCTTTACATTCATATTTTATATGGCGTGAATTGTACGGCTATTTAGATGACACAGAGTTTGAAGTCCAAATATATAATGTCGTTAAAAGATCAAAACATTTAACAATGGATATAAATGGACTCATCACAGTAATTAAAACCACAGAAATTCCAAAATATTTTAAAGAAATACAATAAATTATGAAAAGTTTAGCAGAAAAATATCGACCACAGAATCAAGATGAAATTCTTGGACAAAGCAATGTCAAAAGAATATTCGATCTTTTAGATGAATATATAGCGCCATGTTACCTATTTTATGGAAGTCCGGGCTGTGGAAAAACTTCTGCCGCGAAGATTCTTGTGAAAACAATTGAAAATAAAGAAATCTCTGAATTAAACGCCAGCGACTTTATTGAGTACAACTGTGCAATGAATGGTGGTGTGGATCAAATTAAAGATTTGATCATTGATAAATGTAACTATCCACCAAGGCAATTGTCTAGAAAATATGTGATATTGGATGAGTGTCAGATGCTTTCTCCCACATCACAGAATTCTTTATTGAATATTTTAGAAAATCCACCAGAATTTCTTACCTTCATTCTCTGTACCACAGATCCAAAGAAACTGGTTCAGCCATTAAAATCAAGATCTTTACAGGTTAAATTTGATGATGCTAAAATTGATGATATTATAGTGCTTTTAAAAAAAGTGGCTGATGCTGAGAAAATAAAATATGACAACGGAATTGAGATATTAGCAGATAATGCCAATGGCAGCTTTCGAGAGTCGCTTATGCTTCTTTCTCAGTTCATTAAAATTGGTGCCACAGAATCAAATATTATCAATGTTATGGGCCTACCACCCAATCAAATCATAAAAGAATTGTTTTACTGTTGTTTTGCAGGTGACAAAAAAGGCTTAGTCAATAAATTAAATGAAATTCTGAAATCAAATATAAACCCAGATGAGGTACTGAAAGAATCTTTTGCTATTGTCACATCCGAAATCTCCAATAAGATTCTTGGTATCGATAATGAATTTATTCAAAGATCCGGACAGATTAGTCTTGTGAAGATTGATGACACAATATTTAATCATATAAACAATATTAACCCCACAGTTTCAAGTAATTTAAATTTACAGCTTTGTTTCTATAAAATATTATCAATCTGTGCAATGAAAAAATAAAAACAAAAGTAATATTGTATATCTAATTTGTGGATGAATTAGAATACCTGGCTCTTAAGGCCAAAACAAATGATAAAGCCCTCCAAGACCTATTTAAACTACTTTATAATGATATCAAAAAAATGTCTTCTCAGCTGTTTATTGCGGGCTCGGATGAATCAGATATAATTCAAGAATCAAGGATAGGACTATGGAAGGCCGTTCAGGATTTCAAACCTGAAGCAGGAATGTCTTTTAAAAACTTTTCAATTAATGTGTGTATTAAAAGGCATCTTTTTACATCTGTAAGTCATGCTACTCGCAAAAAATTTATTGTACACAACACGGCCGCGTCACTCGACACGCCTATTTCTTATGACTGTGAGGAAGCAACATTGTCTGATATCATTCAAGACCATACATATGATATGCAGGCAGACTATGCCGACAGAGAATCTTATTCAAAACATAGGGCTCTTCTCGTAGAACATCTTACAAAACTCGAAATCAATGTGCTTGATCTATATATTCAGCACTACACATATAAAGAAATTTCTAAAGAGCTTGGCGTGAAGATGAAGGCTGTGGATAATTCACTGTCTCGCGTGAGAGCCAAGGCACAAATGCTTGAAATTTTAGATATTGATATTAATTCACAAGAAAAACCAGTAGAATAATTATGAATCTAGAAAGTTCGAAATTTACCACAATCTATCAAAAAATATATAAAGCAAAAAAATGGGAAAAACAGCTTCTCTGTGCCCAATCAAATCTACTCTATTTAGTGCTGTACAACGACATTAAAGATTTTTATTACATAGAGGTTGGCACAAGTGATAAAGATGCATGTTATTCGGGCGATTTTTCCTCATTGCCATCATTGCTGAAGCATTTTTCTGGGGCTGCTTCATTGACTGTTAAAAAAGATAAAATGATGGTTTCAAATAGCGACAGTACAATTCAATTTGTTATTGTGGTGAAAGATGAAGATTTTGATTTTCCAGAGATTGGCAATGGCGATCAGTTGGATCTCAATAAAGAGTATCTTGCTGTCGCGGGCAAGTTCACAGGCAATGATTATCCAACAAATCTTATTCACTTGGATTCCGATAATGGCTTCTTTGTCACAGACAGCAGTAAAATTTTATCTTATAATTATAAAAACCTAGATATAAGTATAGAAAAACATTTTGCGCAGCTTTCGGCTATGATTAATGCACCTATACTCATCACATCTAAAAAAGATAGGATAATTTTAAACGACGATGGGCATCTTTCCTCTGCTGTCTATAATACCCCTGACAAAATTCAGCCTTTTCTGGATATTGTGGGCAGGCCTAAAGATTTCGTATCTGTGAATAAAGATGATTTTATTGCGGCATTCAGCCCACACCTGATCAATCATGGATACTTAAATGTTATTGTGGAAAATGATCTGTTGAAAATGAGATCTCATAGCGAAAATTCTTCTGCGCTTCAAACGTCATTCTCCAACAGCGGGGATATTAAAGTTCAGTTTAAAATTAAAGATATTGAAAATCTAATTCCTCTATTTTCTGATACAATTAAATTTGGCATTCATCCATCTATTCAAAATATTTTCTGTGTCTTTGATGATAACTTTTATTTTGCATCGATTTAAAATTTAATTTACATGATTATTTCCGGCGATGAGTTTCAGGCTCTTGAAAAAGCGAAATCTTTAAATGAAGGAAAATCAATTCTTCATAAAAGTCAGATTGTGATATCCAGATCTAGCAGAGATGTGGTTGATTCTGAAAATAATATTATTGTGTGTTGTGGCTACATCAGAAAAGATTCTGATTTTGTATTTGAGTATATTAAATTAGGTCAAGAATACCTTTTATCACGCTACACTGATAATTATCAAAATGTGCCTCTTAATGAATTTAGGGATTTAAAAAACCCTTCCTATACAGTTGTGGCGTATGATCTTCTTGAATTTTATCACAATAAAATTATAGATATTAAAGATGTGCCTACGGTATGGGAGTTCAGCGATTATTTCTTAAACAAAGATTATAAAAAAATCATCAATAAATACTCATTTATATTATCTGGAAATGATGAAAATTATTTTTGGGTCACGAATGATGCCATTGATTCATGTTTAAAAATTTTATCAGGCGACAATAATATGCATGCATATAAATTAAAAAAATTAAAGTATATGGCATTTACTCTGGGATTTGATGAATTGTTTAGAATGAAAGATATAATACAGAGGCTGGTGATGTCGCGAAGAAATGGAGAAAATTATTATAAATCTTTAAGAATATTAGAAGAATTAGCAATGTGATGTAGAATAATAATATTAATGGATTTAAAAAATATTGTTAAAGAAGCATCACAGGGCGATGAGGTTGAGATTGAAAAACTTTTAGTATATTATCGACCTCTCATTAAATCCGCTGTAAATAAAGTATTTCCAATAGTAAAAAGTTATGTGCTTCTTGAAGATCTTAACCAAGAGGCGGATATTCTATTCATAGAATTATTGAAAAATTACAATCCGAATCTATCAAATTTTGGATACTACATAAAATTAAACTTCTTTAGGAATCTTTTGTCTCGCACACGCACAAATCATGTTTCTACATCAGAAATATCCGAGACAATTATGGACCCCTCTAATCCATTTGACAGAATCAATTTTTCTAACGATCTTCATAATGCATTAATGGAAATTCCAGAAAAACAGCAGCTTGCAATTAAACTTTATTACTTCCGTGAAATGTCTCAGGAAGATTGCGCAATATTTATGCACAGCACCCAATCAGCCTTTTCAAAACTGCTTGATCGATCTACTAAAAATCTTAAAAAACTACTGTCGCTTTGATTTTTTGAAAATATTTTTTAAAAATGTAATAATATTCAAAAATAAATCAATTGTATAGTTATTCTATGGAAGATTTTGATACAATTGTGAATTGGTCCAATAAACTCGGCAACTCTTATAACACAAAGTATATTCAGGCATGTGCCGAATGTCAGTCGCTAAAATCTAAAGGCTTCACAAGAGACGAGGCTGAGGAAATTTTAGCGGGAAGTGGATATGGTCTAAAGGGACTTAAAAATGTGTTGGGTGAGGTTTTTGGCGAAGGCAAAAAAGAATATGCAAAAAGAGAAGCCTATGTGGTGCCTACGTCATATGATGATGTAATGCATATTGTGGAGGCAAACCTTCTAAAGGACGGACCTGAAAAATTTGTCAATGAACTCACTGATTCCGAATTTCCTATTATTGAAGCATCTGATCTTCATAAAAAAAATCTATTAAAGATTGCAAGTTCATGCCATGAAAATGTGTCCTTGATGAAGCATCTGCATAATGAACTTAGACCATTCTTTGAAGAAATTATGTTAAATTCTGTTCTTGAAGCCGAACAGAACAAAGGGTCTATCAAAAAAATTTCTCAATCGCAGTATGAAGTAAAGATTGGTACACGAACCGCAAAGACAAATTTAATGGAAGGTATCTCAAGCGATTCTAAATTCCAAAAAGGCAACTATGCCAAATTCGGTCTTGCCGATGAATTTCTTGTGAAAGCCCATGATCAAGTATCGCCCTATAACAGAATTTTAAAGGCATTATCGGATTAATCTTAAAAATTAAAGGTGAACTCTTAAAACTTCTATAATTTAAGAGTTGTAATGTCTAATACACCACAGCTTTATAAACTCAGCACTGGCTCTAATTTAGTGGCTGCCACAGTGTATCTTAAGGATCTTCCTAAAGATGCCAAACCCTTTGTGCCACTGCCTCCGGACGATATGTATGACCTTACATATCCAACCACATACAACAATAAATGCTCCATCTGCAACTCTCATTGGAGAGAGCGGGCGGAGCATGTTTATATACAAGGTCGTCAAAGACCGCAAGCTGTTGTAAACTTTTTTGAAGAGCATTTTCACGCCAAGGTCACTCATGAAGCGGTCAGTACCCACATGAAGAACCATTGTACTTTCAAGGGCCTTTCTATTGGTGGCATTAACGATTATCTTGACAGAGAGGGCAGCGTCTCTAAAATTAAATTTAGAGAAAATGATTTTATTCTAACGGCACTTCTTGTGGAACTAGATGATATTCGTGCAATTGACTGCAATAAAAACAATGAACTAAAGTTTAAACAGGCGGCGATGGTCAATCAAATTACAGACAGAATCGCCAGCGTAAAGGAGCGAAGAGATGCCGCAGCTAAAGGCTCAATAGATATTTTTGCAACATTGCTGGAAATCTATAATGATCTCACATGCAGCGAATGCAAGACGGTGCTTCAGGAGAAGGTTAAACAAATCCGACAAAAACTTATCGATGAAGCCGGATAAAATTATATATGAGGGCTAAAAAACTTACTGCAGCCGAAAAATCGGAGCAGTTAAATAAGATGAAGATGCTAGAGCAGCTGTCTGCTCTAGAAATTGCCATTGACCAAATTGACAAGCCTGAATTGGCGCTGGCGCTTGAGAAGTCTTCAGTGTTGCCACCGAACAGGCCAGAAAAAACTAAATATAATCCTGATCAGATTGTGGATGTGGTGACTTTTGCTGAACACCCATACTACTGCAAAATGAAGTTGCATCCATGGCAAAAGCTTGTACTGAAATTGTTTTATATGGGCAATGAGGGGAATGCCGAACTCAAAATTGACGATGAAAAACCAGAGAAAGGTTGTGGGGGATGTGTTTGGAATTATTCTCGAATCACAGAGGAAGAGGCCGCAGAGTCTTTTAAAAATGGAGATATAGCGCCCAAAAAATCAATGCTTCCTGTGGAAAATTCTCCGTGTCTTACGTGCAGCAGATTTAATAAAAATATTCGAAAAACCAGATTTGAAGCGCTGAGAGATCAAGCTACTTCATTGTCTGAAGAAAATAAATACAACAGAATTGAAAAAACCCCCACACAAGATAACCACACAAATGAAATGGATTTACTTTGTAACCCTGAGTTTAATCCAGAAATCCGTAAACAGGTTGATAGCAAGTTAGGAAATAAGTTTCAAGAATTAGTTTTGGTATGTGGCCGCCGCTCTGGCAAGCTCTTAGATATATGTCTACCTATTTTAACAACCAAAGGATGGTCAACAATGGGGCAATTAAAGGTCGGAGATTATGTTTTTGCTCCCGATGGATCGCCAACTAAAATCATAGCAAAATCAGATATAGATTACGATGAACAAGCATATGAAATGCATTTTTCTAATAGTGACGTTATCATAGCTGGCGCAAATCACGAATGGGTTACACTCACTAAACCACAGAGAAAAAATGTTTCTAGAGGTAAACATAGTAAAGATCCTATTCCACAAATTTTCACAACCGAACAGATTGCGAATTCTTTAACTTGGGGCAAACCAAGGTTGATGTTAGAGAAAGGGTCAAAAACAGAACGTCGCAACAAAACCACAATTGAAACAAATCACGCAATTGAAGTCACAAAATCGCTTCTTTATCCTGAAAACAACGATATAAAAATACACCCCTACCTCGTGGGGGCATGGTTGGGGGATGGCTCAAAACATTCTAGTGTTATTGCTGGCATTGACTTAGAAATTTTTGACTACATAGAAAAAAATTGCAATCATAAAATTAGTCATTATAAATGTCCTAAATCTCATGGTGTTTTATTAAATGTACAGACCGGCGAATCATTTGTAAGCTTATTAAAACAAGAGAATCTATATGGAAATAAACATATACCTCGAAAATACCTAGAAAATTCAATAGAAAATCGATTAGAATTACTTCGAGGTCTCAACGATACTGATGGTTTTTGCAGACCAGATAACCACACAATAGAGTTCTGCAATACCAACAAGCAAATTGCATATGACTATTATGAGCTTGTATGTGGGCTAGGATTTAAAGCATCAATTAAAGAATCAGATGCAACATTATATGGGCGCATCACATCAAGAAGATGGAGAATTACATACTCAGTGCCACCGGGAACAAAGGTCTTTAATCTTTCCAGAAAACAATTGGTGCTGGACAACAAAACAACAAAAGATAAATCAGATAAATATAGAATCTTTATAAAAGACTGTATTCCTGTAAAAAACCCAGGATGTGTTTGTATTCAAGTTGATCATCCTTCTCATATGTATTTATGCGGGAGAAGCCTAATTCCTACCCACAACAGTTTCCTTACCACAATCTGTAGTCTTTATGAAACATATAAGCTACTTGAGATGAAAAATCCACATAAAAGATACAATCTTATGGACACAGAGCCCATAGGAATTTTAAATGTAGCATCAAGTGCAGAACAGGCTAAAAATGCCATCTTTTCAAAAATTAAAGGAATTGTGTTTGAATCTCCTTATTTTATAGAAAAAATTGGAGCACAGCCACTTGAAACAGAGATTTTCTTTCTTACCGAACAAAACATAGAAGATAATAAAAAGAGAAGCCTACAGAATCTTCCGCCAATACCGGGTGGCATTATTATTCGATGTGGTCACTCAAACGCAAATTCACTCGTTGGAGGAACCTATTGGTGCGTATTGATGGACGAGGTTGCAGGTATGACCTCAGCTGATGGCTCAATGGTTCAGGGCATCGACTATAAACTGTATGAAGATCTTGCACCAACTCGTGCTACGTTTGGCCGTGATGGAAAATTCTTCATTCTATCTCAGCCAAAAGGTGCTAAAGGATTATTATTTGATCTATATCAAAATAGGCGCATCACGCCATCTACATTAATTCTGCAGCTTCCCACATGGCTCATCAATCCCAGTATTGAACTTGATTGGCTTGAAGAAGAAAAATCAAAAGATCTTAAAACTTTTGCCATGCAATACGGGGCAATTTTTGGTGCAACGGAAGCCGAATCTTGGATTGATTATGATTTAATTGAGCCTGCGTTCAACTATCCCACGCCAAGAATTGAACAAAGCACAAATATCGGCTTCAGCTACTTCTGTCACATTGATCCATCCCATACACTTGATTACTACACTATTGTGGTGGGACACTCTGTGCCATCTATGAGACCCAATGATATTCCTGATGTGTATATCGATCATATTCATTATTGGAAGCCATCATCTAATAAGCCCATCAATGTGGAATTGGTGGAAGAATATGTAATAAATCTGCACAAAAAATTTAGGTTCAAACAGGTCAGCTATGATCAATGGAATAGTCAAAGCAGCATTCAAAAACTTCAAAACAGTGGTATTAATGCAATATGTAGGCCTTTTACAAAATCTCATAAGGAAGCAATATATGATCAGCTGTATCAATTATTTATTCAAAACAAAATTTTCATATACACCTACAACACTACAGTCATTGATCCTTCAACTAATCAAAATGTGCAGCTCCAAGAAATAGATCTTTTGAAATCTCAGTTTAAAACACTACAAAAGAAATTTAATGGTAAAAATTATCGTGTGGAGGCAATGTCTGGCGCACATGATGACATACCTGATGCTATTGCGGCGGTCTGCTTTGAAATTCTTACAGCAAAATTTACAGCAAGGCCGTTCCCAAGACCTATTACTGTTTATACGCCCTAGTTTAAGGTGAAAAATATCAATAATTATAAAATATAATTGTGGGAAATAGGCTACAAAAAAGTTTAAGAACAATATTATCACAGTTTGGTGGTGGAAATATTGCATTCAACCCCACAGCGCCCGGAGGTGTGGGATTTGGTCGCGGACCCGGAGCAATGGGCGCTGGGCAGATCAATCGATACTATGAAACTCCGTTAGATGCAAATTTTCATAGAAAGTTTGATCCATCTTATTTTGATGATAAAATCAATTTAGAAAAAAGATTGGAAATTTTTCATAATGATCTGGAAAATGACTACAAAGGAACTAAACTTGATAAAGGTGAGCGCACTGAACTTGATAATTCTGACAAAAAATTAAGGTATGAGCGTATCGTCACACCAGAAAAAAAAGAAGAACCTCAGCCAGAAGAAATTATAGAGGTCTGCTTTGAGGCTCTGTTAAATATTGCCAGATTAAATGATGATTCCAAACACCCATTTGAGGATGAAAGCCCGCCCCAAGTTAAGCCATCTCGCAGACATACTATGTCAAGCAATAGAACCGCAATTATCACAGACCGTATGCTTGGCACATCCCCTTTTTATGGATATGAAAACGACGAAGACGAAAGATCACCTTTTGATATTCTAAAATTCACCACGCCGATGGATGGAAGTAAGAGATATCATGAATATAAAGATGGCAAAGGGGTTATGGAATGGATTGATCATCCGTATGATGAAGATTTTAACGGCCTCTATGGAGAAACACTTTCATTTGATCATCCACAGGACCGAGAACAGCCATATAAGACCGTGGATATATCTACACATGAAGTTGCCAAAGAAGTTGGAAATAATCAAAAAAAGAAAAAAATGCCAAGTGGCGAAACTGGGCTTGAACAAAAAAGGCTTGAAGAATTAATGAGACTTCCCAATGGACCTGGAAAAACAATGAGAATGGATTTGTTCCTTGGCGATACACGAGATGAATTTACAGAGACAATGGGTGTGGCAGATAAATACAAAGGTTCTGCGCCTGGCTCTGCGGGATTGGGGTATATAGGTTTTTCAAATGCTTAGGCTATGTCAAAAATTAGATAAATATGGATACTATCATCTTTCTGATTATATATTTAGAAAGATGACTGCCCAGTATATTCAGCCAAGCAATAATCAAAATGTACCGATTAGCGATAGGGTCATACCATGGCAGGCATTAGACGGAGACATGGCCCAAAGAGATTATGATAGGCTTCATAATGATCCAAGATTTAAAGAAAAAGAGTATATTCAATTAGATGGCGTATATGAACCCGGCGCATATCCTGCTGATGGTGGCACATCAAATTTATCTCCAGCAAAACGAAAGCAAATTCACCTAGATATTATAAATAAACTCGAAAAATCTTTAGCCTTTGACCTAGATTCCAAAGAGCGACAGGGTGTTTTTGATCAAATTGCTAAATTGAAAAAAGGGCTGATCTCTGGTGAATATCTTCAAGGAAACCCCTTCGATATGCAAGGTCCTGATGAGGTCCCTGGACCAAAAACTGTGGTTATTGATCATAGTTCTGCATCTATGGTCGGGCTTGATGGATTTGAGTGGAAAAATAGAAAATTTCCTCAAGATTCCACAGATGGATATAAAAATCTACTGCCTCTTTAAAAGGTACTTTGGCTTTTTTGTAGAATACTATATTATGCCTTTACCAATTAAATTGATAGGAAATGGGGATTCTAATATTTTTGAACAAAATTATGTGAGTCAGCATGATGAATTGGCTTATGCTCAAAGATATTTTTCTAATGAAAAACCTTCTGAAGACAGTATTAAAATGCTGGAGTTGATTGATAAGCATGAAGACGGAATTGTAAATGCAGCTGTTACGGCTGTATCTGGCGTTAAACAAGAAAATTATCGAACAGTTCCTGCAAGCATTAGCGATCAAAGTTTGCTCAAACTTAAAACAGAGGGTTATATTAAAGGAGCAGGGAGATCAGTAACTTTCACAGATAAGGCAACTAAGGCCCTGAAAAGCAAATATCTTGCCACAGAGAATTCCTTAAAAAGCCAAAGAGTTAAGAAAAAAGTTATTTAATATGAAATTGAACTTAGAAGATATATCTGAATTAATCATTAAATATTCAGATTATGAGAAAAAGTTTCGCATTTCTCCTGTACTAAAGGTGGAATCAAACTTAAAAAAATTTCTTAAATTTTTTTTTGATTACTATAGTACTAATAAAACAATTACTCTTAAAAATGCATATCAATATTTTGATTTTGTTTCAGTTACAAATTCAAAAGTTCATTTATGGCTTCAGGCTATATCGTATGGCCTAAGGGTATCCATGATAGCGGATTCAAAGTTATCAGCAGAGAAAGAGGCAAAGCATATTTTAGAGTTTTATAAAACACATTTGCCAAATTGTCCTATAGTACTAAAGTCTGCTCTTGATAAATATAAATTCATTGTTGTGAATGATTGGTCGGATTCTCAATTAACATATTGTATTTTAAAAGAATTTGAATATTATAAAGAAACAGGTGAGTTTCCGAGCTTTGTAAGTGAACAGTTTGAAAAATATAGTGTTAAAAATGAAATTTTAAGCAATCTTAAAGAATTAATTAAAGTTTCAGAAGTATTAGATGATAAAGGTGATTTTGATTTATCAGAAACAATTCTAAAAAACACAGAAAGCCTCGCAAACAGGATAGGAATCAACAATGTTGTTTAAAAGGTGATAAATAACTTATTGTAAAATATAATAGTTAAGGTCATGAAGAATTTTAACTATTATAAATTAGCGAACGCCAACCAACTATCCTTAGCTGAATCTTTTTTTCATAAACTTATTCATCACACAAATTCTTATCGAGGGCATGTTGTCGAAGCGCAAAATAAATCACAGTTTATAAAATTTGATAAAGTCTCTACACCAGAATTCAACGAAGCCACCGTAGAATTTTTTGAAAATTTACCAGAAGATTTAAACCAGTCCATTAAAATTCTTCATGATAGATCTAAAAAACCAGGGTTTTCAAAACTAATTCAATATATTATTGAGAATATTATATCACACACATCTGATAAATCTTTTCTAAGATCCGCGGCAGGGACCGCACTTGATCAAATCAACAGACAGAATGCATTTGAGTACACATATGACCAAGTTGCTCAATACGCCGAAGAGGCTTTTAATTCTGTGGAGTCAAAATATTTGAATTTGTTTAAGGCAATACAGACTGGCCAAATACCGCAATCTAATAAAAAAAACGAGTATATGACTTACTCGCCAACAGAAAAACAAATTAAATCTGCTCTTAGAAAATTCACAAAATATCTACCCATAGTAGATGTCAAACAATTTATTGATGCATATGTTTTCGGTGGATTAAGATCTGATTTTTTTAATAAATTTGCTGACTTAATCAAAAGAAACCCTCCTGCTGGCTCTATGGGTGAGGAAGGCATTGAAAACATTGCACAAGAACTTGAGGTAGAAAGACCAGGATGGATAAATTATGATGATCTTAAAAAATTTGTAAGCCTCTGGGCTGGTCTTTCGCCAAAAGAAAAAACAGAAATTTTTCACTCTGTGTTTGAAGAACTTTATATTGAATATAACAATACCAGTCCAAAAGTTGTTGCATATTTAAAAAACAATATCAACAGCGCATTTTCGAAACTAAATTCCTATGCTCAAACTTTTCATACGATTGCGAGCAGTCAGATAAATGATATTCAAAAAGGGTATAAAATAAATAGACTGATGGCTGTTATGAACAGGGACATCAACGATGACCAGTCTCAGGCGCTTGAATCCACAATTTCTGAAATTATTAGACGAGACGATATGGGAATTGAAAGTGCCGTCAGTGGCTTGTCTACCGAAGACGCCAAAAATCAAATTGTAAACGATCACAGAGACATTCTCAAAGGGTTGGCTGTTGGCAAAGGCAAGTTGCATCATGGATTTAAAACAGGAGATGATTTTGCAAACGCTAAAACGGTGAAGGCCACCGTTTTAAATAAAGAATATCTTTCTGGGCTTCTGTGGGCAAAAACATTGATAAAAAATGCCGATCAAATTCCTGATGCAGAAAAGCAGCTACATATGGCCATTATCGTAGAGGCAAATAAATTAGCTTATTCTGCAGGCGATATTGATGATGTTGAAGCAGCAACAATAAGACACCATTTATTTAATTATCTATTTTTAAATGCCATCATTCATGCTGCGGCCATATATGCGCCCTCGCCAATGACTAGGGGTAAAACTGCAAAAGGTTTTGATTTTGAATCAATTGTTATGAAATATTTTGATCAAGAACTTAAGCATTATCAAATACCTAGCGGCATGATTGAAGGCTTTATAAATACTGCAGATGAGATTATTCATACTGAGCCATTTAGAAATGTAAGAGAAGTTGCTGATTTAATGCGCAGAGAGCTTACAGAATCCTATGCAATTCATCTTCTTGGACTTCAAGTTGATAAAAAACTCACTGATGCACAGGTAGATGCTGTTGCACATAAAGTATATGATCTTCTTTATTCACGAATATCAAAGAATTTTACATTGAAAAAAGCAGGTCCTAAATCATCTAGTGTGGTCGTACCAGAAATTCAAAAAGAGGATGCACTGGATATAATTCGCAAGGAAATTGTGAAGAGGAATGATCTCATCGTTGCGGCGGCGAAAGATAATCCAAAACTGCGCGTTGAGCAGCTGCCAATCAATTGGAGAGATATTATGGGCAATGAAGAAGATCATCAAGATAAATTCTTCAATAGAAATTTAACAAAGAATATTGTGGCGTTTAGCAACAACTCTCTAAATGTAAAAACTTCTTCTACAAATGAATATGATTTGGTATATTTAAAATGGCTGATTCAACAAGGGATAGTATAACATTTAAAATTAAATATAAGTGCTATAACAGTGAGACTAGAACTTTGGGACTCATGAAAAAACCCAAACTTGAGCCAGATGAATGTTGCTTTTTTAAATTTCCATATCCAAATTATTTAAGTTTTTGGAATAAAAATGTTGATTTTGATATTAACGTGGTATTTGTAGATGTAAATTTTAACATCATTAATATTGAAACACTTATCGCGAATCAAACAGACCCTGTAAGTTCAAATGAACCCGCATTATATGTAGTGGAAGTTAATTCAGAAAATTTTGAAAAAATAGTTGTTTTCAAAAAGATATCATTGCAGGATAATTTTGTAGAGTTCTTAAATATTAAAAATAAGAGTGATTTTTTTGAAAATGATGATTTTCAAAAAATAGCCAATACTATCTACAAAACAGTAAGATAATTTAGGAGTTTTAAATATGGCATATAAAGATTTTGTTTTTCCTCATACAGTCAAAAAGATTGGCACTAAAAAAGAATATAACGGTATTAACTGGGCTTCTGTAGAAGAACAGCTGACAAAGCTTACCAAGGTTGCGCACAAAGAAGAATCAACCAAAGAAAAACTTGAAAGGTTTCTTGACCGACATCCAGATTACAAGGAAAAACTGCAAGATGCAGGCGAATATCTTCAACGCAAGATCAGCAAGCTTATTAGTGAAAACACAGAGCTTTTAAATGAAGAAAATGACGACAAATTTGTTCAGGTACTAGATTTGGCGTTTACTGATCCTGATACAGATTCAGAAGATGTGGTAAATGTAGACATGGACGAAGATGAAGATGGACCTACAGAAACTGTAGATCCTAAATTTAAAATGGCCAGCGACTACGACACTGAAGATGATGGATACGAAGGAAATAAATCTGAAGTTGAAGACGAATTAGATGAATCAGAAGAAGATGATGACGAGGCTGATGTGAAAGAAGCAAAATTATTTCTCTCTAAATTAGCGGCAAAAGAGACAGCCAAAAAATGCAGCTACTGTGGAAAAGAAATGAAGTCTGCCGACAAAGACGGAAAGGCCACATGCGCAGGTTGTGCAAAAGTTCAAAAGTGCGCTCTAAAAAATTGTGATAAAAAAATGATGGTCGGCAAAATGAAGAAAGAAAATGGTAAGGCATATTGTTGCTCAAAATGTGCAAAAGCTGATGGTGGTACTAAAAATAATAGTGGGGATAAAAAGGGCGAATTTTTTGAAAAAATGAAAAAAGAAAAAACAGTTAAAGCATCAAGCGATGCCGTCATTAATTTTACCAGTCTTAGTCAGATTAGCGCGGACGCTGTAATTGCAGCTGAGCAATCTGGTGATGAAAGACTCAAGCAAACGATTCTTGATGCTCGGCATCAGCGAAGACAAGCTATCGCTGCGAGAATTGAGCAGGTTCAAAATCTTGAATTTGCCTCGCAGGCGACTAAATCAACAATTGAGCCACAGGAAGAAATCAAAGAATCAATTAAAACTGCATCAATTAATGATGCATCGGTGACTGAGCCTGAAGCAGAAGATTTTGGGTTTAAACCAGTTGGTGATCTGACATATACTGAGCAAGATGCTTTTATGAGATTGGCTATGAAAAATGGATTTCCAAAAGAATATGTGATCAGCATGATTACACCAGAAGTCGAGGAAACAGAACATCTTAAAACGATTCTTGAAGTTATCAGCAACAAGGCCATGTCACGAGAATCTCAAGTGGCTGCTGTAACAGCGATGATTAAAACATCTGAATTAAGTCAAAAAGATCTTAACTATCTTAAAAACTATTGGAGCAACCAATTGGGTTATCCGGCAAAAGATTGGGTAGAAGCCCTATTTACCAGCAAGTTCTATAAAAGAATTGGCAAAAAATAATAAACAATCATAGCACAAAAAGAAGGGGGAGATATTATCTCCCCCTAATTATATATTAATATGTCGCATTTTCGAAGAGTTCAAGACACGCTTGGCACTGCTGATTACCTATCTAAGGCCCTTGATGGTGATTACCAAGAAGACAAATATGCTCATCTGCGCAGTACAGATGCTGAGCGAAAACAGACAATCGCTCAGAAAAAGGGGGAATTTAGAGGCGCTTCAAAAAAGGAGCCTAAAGCATGGGAGCGTGAAACTAAAGCAACAGTCTACAAGGACATGTATTTTCCAACTGATGAAAGTCAGTATTTAGATTCTGAGTCTTATGAAGATACCGCATATTCTGCCGATCCTAGGTCTATTCGAAGGGCAGGCAACGCGACAGACCAGCCGCTGACCGCAAGGGCGCTGGAGACACAGCTAAAGGCTTTTTCAAAAGAAGATTATATGCAGGTCATGCTTCGCGGAGCATCTATTTTTAATCCCGATATGGAGGAAATTAAAGAAGCATTTAAAATTTCACAAAATGATCCTAGCGAGCAAGAAAATACCAGAGAAGCCGCAGAAATTCGAAGATCATATGCAAACGATGCCTGGGAAGCGGAAAAGAGAAAAGAATACAATAGGGCTGGCGCGAAAGGCAATAAGATTTTACGAACATCCGCTGATGCTGTTGCCGCTGGAGATTTTAGCACAATTGCATGGTCCGCCTTAGATGATGAACGAGAAGAAATTAAACTTCGAATGCGAGAGAATAAAAGAATGGCTTCTGCCGCAATCAAAAGGAAAGGTCAGTCAAGAGAAGATCAACATCGTATGTGGGAGAAATCATTTAACCCAATGGCACAGACCTTCGATGATTATTACGGCGACAACATCGATATGGACGTATTGATTATTAAATAAATGCTCCCAAATTTTGATCAACAAAATAGTCAGGCTCTTTTATCCAACCCAGCAAATATGACTGGAGTTCAGGGCATTATGATGAATGGTGGTCAAGATTCTGGAGGCATGGACCTAGATTTATTGATTAAAAATCTTAGTCATATTGTGGCAACTAAAAATTTAAAAGGGCTTGATTCATATATTGAAGATATTGCAATAAATAAAGTTAAAGATAAAAATATTGCCACTAAATTAATCGGTCTAGTGAACGCAATACGATATAACAATGATGTAGTCAGTAAAAATCCTCACGTACAACAAAATATGAGAACACCTCAAGAAGTTGCACAGGATTTAATTGAAGAATTGGTTAATTTAAAAAAGGTGAAAGAAATGAATCAGGATGCTCAAAACCAAAATAATGTAAAAACTTCTCAGATTATCAAGAAGAAAAAGAAAACTAGAGGAAATCCTTTTAGAGTTTTAATGGGCAAAGTTCAGAAACTTTTGGACCATGGGTTGAGCAAAAATCAAATTAAAAGATATCTTCGCAGACAAAAATATTGGAGTGATTCAATTATTGAAAAGGCTGTAGATGTGATTAAAACTTACAATAGAAAAAATAAAAAAGAGGCCGTGAGTCAGATGAGGCGCATAATTACTTCTGAGAAGGCAGAAATTGAAATGTATAAATTAGCATATGAAGTTCAATCAAATACAGAACTTTTTATGAGGCTTGCTTTTCTTCAAGACTGTGTAAAGGCTGATGTCAGCGAAAAAGACTCGCCTTTTATACCTGAAAATCCTGCAAAGGAAATCAACGTTATTATGAAAGTTTTGGAGGATAGAGGATTAGAATGAAAAATACAAAAAATTTAATAAATGATCTAAAAGATTATTTTTATAACGGCGCTAATTTGCCAGACATCACTGAATATAACAATACTGATGAAGCAGTGAAAATGTTTTTTGCGTCCATCAAAGATAAAAATGTAAAAACTGCAATGGCTGAGATTAAAGATGATACTGAGTTGGCAGAAGCATTTTTAAATGAATTAAATGATGTGGCTGAGGCGGAATCTATGGCTGTATTGAGGTACGCATACCAAAACCTGCAAAAAGCGGCTGGCTTTGATAATGAAGTTATTCTCACCGAAGACCTAGATCAAGATATTGAAGATTTGTCCACAGACGAACACCGTTTTGAGGCGGCTACAGCTCTTCAAAAATTTTCAGAATTAAAACCAGAGTTAAATTCAATAACTGAAGATGTTGTTGACATGATCTTAGATGGATCAAAAGAAAATATTGTGGCTGCTGGTCGTTTAATTAAGACAGTATTTTCCAACTCTGTGCCAGATCAAAACATTAAACTTGCATATACTTCCTTATCAACTCAAAATAATGAACCTTTTCAGATGTGCCCTAAGGCTGCAAGGCAACTCGGGTATGCGGTTCCTATGGAAATCAGCAAGTGCGTAAATAATTGTATAGATTCAAGAAAATCTATGGACGGTACGGTAAGCTGTGCTTATCAAGACTGGTCTAAATTAGTTCAGGACAATCAAGCGGCATTATTTGCAAGGCTTGCGAATTCTAGATTCAATGACAACAAATCTATGAAACTGCTGGGAGATATTACCCGCCCTGGTCGAGATGAAGTTGAAAGATCATGGGAGTCTTTGAGAGAAAATTCTGCCGACCATAAAGCACAGGACGAAAAATATAAATTCACAGAACTTAGATTTAATTCTACTGAAACAAATTTAAAAAATAGAAATCTCAACACAGAATACAACGAGCCAGATAAAACACAGCAGTTTTCAAAACAATCTTTTGATAAAAATGACCCACATGCTGTTTATGAAGAAGGTAAGTATGCATCTACAGAAAGAAGGATTATTACGGCAGGATCAGAAAATAATATTAAGTCAGGTGAACAAATGAAGAAGTTTAATTTAGCAGAATACATTACAGGCAAATCCATTAATGATAAATTGGATCAGGCTAGAGAATTTTTTGATGATCTCGGATATGATAATCCAATGTCTATGAACACAACTGGTGATAATGCTAAATATGAAAATGCCGAATCAATGGAAGATTTAATTTCCGAAAAACATGCTGGCGAATCAAATGAAGTTTGGGAAAACATGATTGAAGATCGAAGGCTAAATTCAAAAGAAGTTGGCACTACCCCAATTAATACTCGTCTAGATTCTCACAGAAGCAACGACCCAGATGAAGAGTATATGAAAACTATGGAGGAGAGACTTCGACAGCACTCTGGTTACACCAAACCATTTAAAAATCAGTCTCCTCCCGCTAAACCAAATAGCGAGTAATGTAAGTAGATGGATATTGAGGCAGTATTGTCGATGTTAAAAAAGGCCGAGGAGCATGATGCCCAAGGTCATTATCATATGGCAGACAAGCTCATGCAGAAACTTAAACCCTATGTGGATCAGCTGCCTAAAGAGGCGCAGCTTCGAATTATGTCCCACAGTATTTCCGGACCCCAATCTGCAGGATCTATTGAGGGCGCTAAAGGTTTTATGTATCTAAAGGGTGGAGAATTAAATTATTTTTCTGGCAAGGGTCAACAGGCATATAAAGATACATTGCCTATGGATATGGTTTTTGCCTAAAGTGTATAATAAAATATAGGTTTCATACTTACAAAAGTTGAAATATATAACAATATCATATTATGCAACAGCCTACATTACCTAACTTCAAAGATGTGCTTAAAACGGCTGCCCGTGAAGTAACCAATAAAATGTCGCCTTCATCCAACGGAAGGTATTCAAATTCTATGGTTGTTCAGGGTACACCTATGGAAAGAGAAGCATGGAAAATGTTCGGAGGTGGCTCTAATATGATTAGAACTGGGCAGAGCATGGATGCCAATATCAGCACTCCGCCAACCTTCTATTCACCATTTTTAACTGTACAGGCTTTTCAGATTCCCAACAACAGAAAGGAAGTATATTTATGGGCTTCTTTTTTCTACGACAATGATGCTAAGGTTGCGGGTGGCATCAACTTCTATAGAGACTTTTTATTCTCTGGATTTTCATTAGAATGCTCGTCTACATATGTAAAAGATTATTTTGAAAAATTTTGCAAGAAATTAAATTTTGCTAAAATTTTACCAATTATTTCTCATGAATATCATTTAAGAGGGGATGCATTTGTGCATGCTGAATTTATTTGCGATAAATGTGGTGGCTCTGGATATAATGCTGAGACTGGAGAACAATGCGATCATGAAGGATCTACATTTGAAACTCTTACTTTATTAGATCCTATGTCTATCGAAATTTCTGGAAGTTTTCTTGGTAAAAAACCCACATATTTTCTTGTGCCTACGGATGACATGATGAGGGTTGTGCAGTCTGGATTCCCTGCCGAAGTATATAATTCAATTCCAGATCATATGAAAGATCTAATTAGGCAGAAGAAACCCATCCAATTAGAGCCCAGCACAATTCATCATTTTAAAAGAGCGGCTCCGCCTTGGTCTCCTTATGGCACATCCTTAGTGAGATCATTGTTTCCAATTCTTGCATACAAAGACAAGTTGAGACAGGCAAACTATATTATTGCAGACCGTTATATTCTACCTGTAAGAGTTGTAAAAGTTGGCAACGACAGCCGACCTGCAAACCAGCAAGATATTCAAAATGTGCAGGAACAGCTTGCGGCGAGGGCAAATGATCCTCTTCTTACCATCGTCACACATCATGCTTTTGATTATCAATGGTTTGGGGCTGGATCGGCGGTTTTACAACTAAACAGCGAACATGACACAATCGAAAGTGACCTTCTTGATGGTCTAATGATATCCAAAGATCTTCTGTCTGGATTAGGCGGACCATCCAATCAAAACAACCTAAGTCTACTTGCAATGGATCGAAGACTTGAAGCTGTGAGGCTTGAAGTTGCACAGTGGATGGAGGAGGAAATTTTCAAAACTGAAGCCAAGCGCCAGGGTTTCATTATTGAAGGTCGCACAGGTGAAAAAGAAATTGTATATCCTAAAGTTAAATGGAAAGATCTTGAACTAAGAGACCAATCCAATAAACTTCAAATTTTACAGGCGCTTCAGGGCAGTGGAGCAATCTCTCTTGAAACTTTATATGAATTTTTAGAAATTGATTTTGATCAAGAAGTTGAAAGATTAAGATTTGAACAAACATCAACGTTCATGCCTCAGGCTCCAACAGCCACATTGATGCCAGCGGCTGCACCTGGTCTTCCGCCCATTGGTGGTGCGCCTGCGCCAGGTGGTCAACCACCCGCGCCTCCTCTCGGTGCTGGATTTGGCGGAGGACTCGCACCTGCAAGCGCAAATAAATCAGACAACTATAAATTTGCTGGTGCGGTTATTCATAATATGGTGCAGTATGCAAAAGATTCTGTAGAAATTGAAATTCCTGATGCTTTCATTAATAAAAATCATCAGAGATTTATAGAGTCTATGTTGCCTATTACGGGCAGAGGAAAAATTGGTGCAATTGCAAAAACATTCAATGGCTTTGAAAATATCAAAATTGCCATGAACGGCAAGCCTATGAACCTTCCTGCGATAAATGAAACAATCAATAATGGAATGACTCGTACCGCGAATGCCTCACAAAATCAAAATCAAATGACTCCTCCAAAACTTTTTACCAAACTGGAGCAAAAACTCTATAGTATAGTGCTAAAGTTAAATCTTCAATTGCCGTTTTATGCACAGTTTGAAGCTGGACAATACCGAATTGATGCGGCATTCCCTTCTATTAGACTTGGAATTGAAGCAGACTCTGAAACATATCACAACACACCCGAAGCAATCGCTAAAGATAAACATAGGGATCAGGTGCTGGCGGGTGAAGGATGGGTTATTTTGCGCTTTACTGAAAAAGAACTTAGAGATAGAGAAAATGAAGTTGGTCAAATGATCGCTCAGATGGCTGGGCAGTTGCTGTCTCAATATTCTGGCTATTACAACGGCTCAGATAACACAATTTAAAGGATTATTCTATATATATTCTGAATTATAGTTTAGAATGTTTAAAAAAGGTATTTCAGGCGGACTGTTGAGTATAGGAAATATTCTCAATGTAGAAAAAGTTGATGAAAATTCCAGTTTCCGATTCGCATCCCAAAATATTCGAGAGGCTCTGCGATTGGGCTTACAGTCACTGTATGAAAATCCGGAAGAAATCTTAAAGAAATATAAAGATTTTGATATTGTGAAGGCAATGAAAGAGCGGAAAGGATCTAAATTGCTTTGGGCAAGAGCAAGGGCAATTGACGCTGATACCGTGAACAGCAACGGCGATTATTTTTCTAAAGAAGAATTATTGAAAGAGGTTGATTTTAAAGGTGAAAAAGTTCCTGCCTATAAAACCTTTGAAGGTGTGCCAATCTACACCAACCATAAAAATGATGATATAGAACAAGCCAAGGGTATGGTTGTTTATGCAGAATGGAATGAGGACGAAAATTCTGTATACTGCACATTTTTTGTAGATGAAGATGCATATCCTGATATTGCTCGTGCTGTAAGACAAGGAATCATCAGCGACGTAAGCATGGGTACAGCTGTAGCAGAGGGGGAGTGTAGCGTATGCGGTAATAAAGCTACAGTCGAACCTTCTTGGTGTGTGTGCCTTAAAAAATATAAAGGCAGAAAACACCCGGATAACGGCAAACATGTATATGAAATTAACCGGGGTTTAAAATTTATTGAACTATCTCTGGTAAGTGATGGTGCATTCGACACATGTGAAATCAAAGCGATTATGGATGCTGATGAACTTCTTACACACGTTGATGGTCTAAACGAAAAAGTTGCCAATATTCAGTCTAACCTTACCCTCGCCGCAATCGAGACTCCAAATGAACCACTAGAAAGAATTGCCTATGAGAACTGTATTCGACAGATCGGCGCAACCACAAATTCAATTGTAAAGGTGGCGCAGCAGGCGGGTAATCTCGTGGGCGGTCAATTGCTGTCCCTAGACAATGCAAACCAAAATGCCACAGTAAGCAATATTCTTAATTATCTTGGGATCAGTGGTCAGCATGGTTTAAATGTGCTGGACCTAATGAATCTTGCTCTTAACTTCCTTGAGGTTGCGGTCATGAATCTTTTCTCTAGAAAAGATAACATTGATTTAAATCATGTGGGTAAAATCACAAAAGCAATGGCTGAACTTCAATCAACGATGCAGGATTTAATTGATGATGGCATGGCCAACGCGCCAGGTGGCTCAAATAGTGTGCCTGCGCCGACCAATATTCCCACAGAATCCAGTGTGGGTCAGGTAGTCGCGCCAGGGACCCAACAGAACCAGCCAGCTGCGCCAGCGCAGACTCAATCGATGGATTTGTCAGACAACAATCCATTTGATAATGATTCAGAAGTGAAATTATCAAAAACTAAAAATATATTAGAAAAGCTTGCAAATCTAATTGATCTGCTGGGAAATAATAATAAAGATTTAAATAAGGATAATTCCTTAAATAACAATAATATACAATCTGGAGGGAATAATTTAATGTCTTTTGCCAAAAATTTTACCCATAACTTTAATGAAGAAAAAAATATCTATGAAATAGAATCAGGCAACTATAAAGTTGTGCTGTCGTCAAATGGCAAAGCCATTGGTTATATTGATAATCAAAAGACCTCTTATGACCCTACCGTCACACAAGAAGAATCATCATTGATTGAAAAAGGTGAACTTCGAACTGCTGCCGAAAGCATACTTAATAGACACATGAAAATAGCTACTAAAATTTTTGAAGCCCCTTCTATTTCTCAGATGATCAATGAGGAAAACTCTGATGGTGATAAAGTCATTGTGAAGCCCATGGAAACATCATTAAAAGATGATCATGTTTACAATAAAAATGATAATGCCGCTATGAGAACCCTCCAGGAACGTACAGAATCTCGAAGACATGAAGTCAAGGGTCCTATTGAAAATAGGCTTGGCGAAGAGGGTTGGAACACTCGAAAAGGCAACCAGACTAAAACTTATGAAGAAATTCTGGACACTATCATTCTTCCTCGTGGTGAATATGATGAGGTTTATGAAGAGATGCTTCAAGAAAAAAGAATTTTCAAGAGTAGAAAAGCTGTAGAAAATGTAGAAAAAGTTATTACGGCACTTGCCCTGGCAGCAATCAACACAGGTATGACCCCAGATGAGGTCGTTGATGGTGCAAAAAATATTGCAGATTCCGGCCCAGACCTTATCACAAAAGCGAAGATGGCTAAAGATATTGGAAGCGATGTGCCTGGTGCAGATGATGATGCAACAATGGCTGCAGCTGATGCTCTTTCTGATAAAGTCGATGACAGTACTTCTTCTGGTGATCTTCATCAAGGACTTAAAAGCGCACTTGAACAGCTGGAGACTGCTACAAAAGCAATTACAAATGCAGTTCAGGCGTTGGCCGATGATAGCGTGGTTAGCCCCAAAATTGATGATGTTGATCCAACAGACACCGAGCAGGTTGGCGCTGATCTTGCATCAAAAGCAGATAATAATGATCCAGATGTAGATGAAACAGATGTGAAGAGTGGTGTGAGCAGTATTGCAAATACTGCAGATGATCTGGGCGTGAGCACTGATGATGTGTTGGGCGCAACAAATGGTATGAATGAGGGTGACCTTCAACACCAGATTGAGTTAAATAAAGCACCAACACTTTCGATGGCTAGGGCCAAAAACATGCAGAGAATTGCTTTTTATGGCTTTAACCGAAAGGCCTCTAAGAAAGATATTCTTCGCACATTGATTGGTCATCTTGCTGATTATGCAAAAGATTACAATTTAAGATCAAAAGATCTTGCAAGGGTGATCTGCAGCTTTAATGATGCACCAAGTATCAGTCGAAAACTTGCGGCGCAAGCGTTAGAGGAAAAGCGATCTGGACTTACGCAAAAGATTTCACCAGTAATTTCTGAAGTTCAAGAGACTCAGGAATTAGAAAAAACTGCAGAAACCAATACTCGTGAGTCTAAGAAGGTCAAATTGATGGAGAAGTTTGCGCAGCTTGCCCCAGGACTTGTACCGGGTACACCAAACGCTGGCGGACCTCCAGCCCCTGCCGGTGTAACACCTGGTGCTCCTGGCACCGACGGCACTGATCCTGCTGGTCCTGGTCTTGATCCATCATTAGCACCTGATGCTGCGACTCCTCCTGCGCCTGCGCCAGACCCTATGGCTGAAAATGCAGACAAAGATAATGAAAGTCAAGATCATGGAACAGTTAGTCCTGGTGTGAAGAAGCCATGGGGAACTGTGTGTCCTCAATGCCAAAGTTCAGATCTTGATGTTGCTGGTGGTCAAGGTAAATGTAACTCATGCGGAGCGAATCTCACTTATGAATTTAGTGTTAAAGTAACACCGCCAGATAAGAGTGAGAGCTATAAAGGCAATCTAGATCCTAAATCTTTTGATGATTCAGAAGGTAAAGTTGGTGATTCGGATGATATGGGAATGGGCGGAGATGTGTCAGATATGGGTCTTGGTGCTTCTACAGCGCCACAGCCAGCACCACCAATTCCATCCGCACCAGGTGCAGGTGTGCCGCAGGTTGGTACTGAATCAGGGTCTCCTGTTACGGCTGGTCTGGAACTAAGAATGTTTAGAGTCTCTTACACTACTGATCCCGATGTATTTATTAAAACAGCAGGGAGAGTAAAGGCTGCAGGCACCGTTTGTCCAAGCTGTGCTTCGCTTAGCATTGATAAATCTGGACCACAGAGCAAATGCTATGACTGCGATACATTCTTTGTGACGGATATCAAGCCAAATGAATATGATTCAAGGCTCCTCGACACAACAATTACTTGGATTATTAATTAAATAAACTATAAAAATCATGAAATACCGATCACTAAAACAGTGGTCGGTATTTTTTTTTAATTATTTTTTATTTTTTTTGTAATATTTTTCAAAAATAAAGGTATGGTTTTTTTCTGTCTTTAATACTCAAATTGGAGCATATATAAAATGCAAGATAAATTAAAGAAAATAGCAAAATTAAGTGAGGATGATGCCAATGATATGCGCAGCGCTATTGCCGATATCATGGTGAATTCCAAGGTTGATTTTAAGACCGCAAAAACAATTGCCCTTGCCCTTCGACAAAAATACCTTCCAAAGGTTGCCGAAGCAGAATTCCAATTGGATGTTCAAGATATCCTTGGATTATTATCAAAAGATTTTTCCGACCTTTCTCCAACAAATAGTATGGAAAATGAATGCGAGGATTCTGATGAATTCTCAAAAGAAGACGAAAACGTTAAGGTTGACAGAGATGAAGATTCTATTGCCAAAATAGAACTGATGGTTCCTGAATCAAAATTAGATGAGATTCAAAAAGCCATGGAAGAGGCGCTCAGCGACTCTTCATTCACCGAGTATGTCAATACAGATCACGACTTCGATGATCATGAAAATGATGACGAAGCGATAGAAGCGAACAAAGATGAGGAAGATGAAGATCTTCAATCGAAAACACAACGAACCAAAAAAGCAAATACTGACCGAGGTGAATTAAATATGACTAAAAAAGAACTTATGCAACGAAAAGCTGAACGTGAAAATATTGTCAGCGAAGCCGAAATGGTCTTGAATGATTCTAAAGTTCCTTTTGACCACAGTGCCAAAGGACAGCCTAATCAATTACGAAAATGGCCAAAAACCAAGCTCGAAAATGATGGCGACAACAGTCTCAAGAAAGATACCGAGGAATGGCTCGATACTGAAGCGAAAAGCAGAATTCCAACTCTTAATAAGGCAGAAATGTTTCGAAATCAAGAAAATCTTGAAACATTTACATTCGACAGCACACCAAGCGGTGGATTGAAATATACGCTGGACCCTTCATTTTTTGATGGTCTGCACAACATTCCAACCGAAGGTGGATTAATTGGCGAAGACACGGACTATAAAGTCCCAACCCAAATGAATCGCGAACAGGATCTAGGCCGCCGCACTATTGTTCTGGCGTCTGATGATTCTGACGAAAACTTTGGAGACAACAATTATGGACTCGGAGATGATGGATCAGACCATGAAAATGGCGAAGATTCTGATTTCGATGGCAACATGTTTGGTGATTCTGATTCTGAGGACGAAAGTGCTGATAAAGTTTTTGAAGATTTTTCAAACCTTTCAAAAGAAGATAAAATGGCATTTATGTCTCAGCTAAAAGACTGGGCTAAAGGTCCATCAATGGACGAGACACCAGAAGACTCAGAACCAATGGACGAAGATCCTGCGGATGAGGCTCCTGCAATGCTCGATAAGAAAGAGGCTATTGCTTCTGTGCTAGGACCAGATTTTGATCTGGAAAATGCCGAAGAAGTACTTTACTACGTGCTAAAGACTGCCAAAGTATCTGATAAAGATATCAACAAGCTGACCTTCGCAGAAGGAATCAACTTGGCCAATAAAATTATCAAAGCGCAGGCAGATGCAGGTAAAGAACTTCCTGTATCATTGAAGGTTGAACTTGCCGACTCAGATAGCGACATGGACGATTCAGATGATTTTGGAGATGACCTAGATGCATGGCTTCAATCAGATAGCGAAGACAGCGACTATAGCGAAGACAGCATGTCTGACTTAACTATGGCAAAGTCACAGTTTGAAAAACAGGCTCAATTAAGAGAAATGAGAATGAAAACAGCATACAACGTTTGGACGCAGCTGGCACTCTACGGGGAAATTGAACCCGATGCAGTTGCAGATCATGTGGATAATTGGCTCGAAGAGGGATTGTCCGTAAAAGCAATGATCAGTCAAGGCGATGTAATGGTTAAAATGGCACAGGCGAAATCCAGTGCTGTAAGAAAGGCTTCAGCAAACTCAAATAATTTGACAACCAGAAACACAGTTTCTACGACCCCTGCATTCTATAGTGGTGTGCCCTCAAAAGCACCAGCCGTTATGGACTTGACAGACGCTCTCAGTGGGCTTTTTACTCGAAAGGGTATTGACCCAGATTTAAACAAATAAAACGGAGGAATTATATAAATGGCACTTAGACTTTTACAAAACTCAATCGTCGCTAACTACGACGTGTCACCTAATGCTAAATTTTACCAAGGCGATGCTTTGACATTTGACATCTCATCTCCTGCTGGTGCAACTGGTCTTCAGCCAGTTCAGCAAATTGGTGGTCCAGACACAGCACCTGCTCTGTCACTTGGCACCCTTGCTGGTTTCAGCACATCTGACCATAACATCACAGGCAACACACTTATCCAGAACGACCCAGTCGGTTCAACAATTGTGAGCGCCAACGGATCACTCTTTACTTCTTATGCCAACGGCTTCTATGTCGGTGCTACTCGAAGAATCGGTGACTTCCAAGATGAATCAGTAGCGGTTGTTACCAACCTTACTGACGTATCTGCAACAGGTAACGCTTCACCAGTTCGAGGTGTCGGCGTGGTTCGCGCTCATGGTAGCCAAATCGTAACAGATCGATACGATCTTACTGTTGCGGCAAGCAGCTATACCAATGGTGCTCCACTCTACCTGCTCGCTGGTTCACCCCTGCTCACTACAAACACCGCAAGCAGCCTTATCCCTGCTCGTGTTGACTACTTTGATGCAACAGCCGGTCTGTTGTATTACACAATTATCGCTTAATAGGAGGAATAGATTAAAATGTCAATGATCAAACGAAATATCAATGAACAAAGAGAAACTGTGATCGCACAGGCTCTAGAAACTCCTGAGGGTCGAACTGCACTTGCGCAAGCGATGGTAGAACCGATAAAAACATCACTTATGTACCAGGCCATTGGTCGAAAAATTTTAATGGTTGATGAACTTCCTCAGGGTACTTTAGCTCGATACGAGCGTGACGTAGCTGTTAAAAGCTATATTATCCCTAAGAGAGGTAGCGTTCCTACTTCTGAAGTTGAAGCCGAAGAGCTGCTCGTTCCTACAATCGAAATCGCTGCTAATCCCAGCATTCGTTTAAATGAAGTTCGACAACGCCGATTCTACATTGTAGACCGAGCGCAGGTTCGGGCAAAAGATACCATTCAGCGACAAGAGGATGTCCAGGTTTTCAAAGTTGTTAACGCAGCTGTGCCACCTGTGCAGTCAATCTCAGTCAGCGGTACTCTTCAGCCAGAGAACATCAATCTCGCGCTTACACTTATCGAAGAGCACGAACTCATCGGTGCTAAGATTATCGTGCATCCGCAACGATACAAAGATATCCGAACCTGGGGTAAGGAATTCTATGATGAGGCAACTCAACGAGATATTCTTATGACCGGTCTTTACGGACATCTGTACTCTGCCGACATTCACGTAAGCACTATGGTTCCTAAGAACGCTGTTTATGTGTCTGCTCCTGCGCAGTTCGTTGGTGCAATTCCTGTACGACAGGACATCACCGTTCTTCCTGCCGATGATCCTAAACGACTTCGCCTTGGCTGGGTTGTTTACGAAGAGGTAGGATTCGCCGTAATAAATGACTATGCTTTATCGAGGGTCATAGTCTCCTAGAAAATTATTTTTAAAATAATTAGGTTCAAAATCCCGGAGAAATCCGGGATTTTTTTGTTTTTTATGTAAAACTATTTTAAATAATTGCAATATTTTTATTAAATTTTTTGTATAATATATTACAATGGGAAAATATAAAATAAATTTTGACTTTTTTAAAACATGGACAATTGAATCAGCCTATGTTTTCGGCTTTATAAGTGCTGATGGCTCTGTTACTCATCGCAAAAACAATAAAACATCTGAGTATAAACCTGTCGGAGCCAGTATCAAACTGCATCAGAAAGATACACAGATTTTGGAACATATCAAAGAATTAATGGAATTTGATGGACCACTAACCTATAATGCCGGAAAGGATGGCAACCAAACATTATTGATGATAAGTAAAACTAGTATAGCAAAAGATTTAATTCAACTTGGGTTAATGAAAGATAAATCCTACGAACTTAAATGGCCTGACAACATTCCTTCAGAATTTATGCCACATTATCTTGCAGGGTTGTTTGATGGTGACGGTTCTGTGTTTTATAAACAAGATGGAAACCCTAATTTTAAAAGTTTAGGAATTAATCTTACAGGCACTCATGATATATGCCAAGGATTAAAAGATTATTTTTCTTCTATCTATCAAAAATCCATAGGGCATATTCAAAATCATGGCACATACGCCGCCTATGTATTGAATGGCATTCATTCAGCAATGTTTTTCCTAGATCATATTTATGAAAATTCTACACCCAACACGAGGCTGGAGAGAAAATACCAAAAATATCTTGACTATAAAAACAATGAATATCCAGAATATATCAAATATTTAGAATTATCTATCAGCAACATGAGCACGGTAGATTACAATACCGCAGAAACAATCCGCCAACTTAGAGACGATGGCTATACCTATAATCAAATTTCTAAACAATTCAATATACAAAGAGATGTTGTTGCTGCCATTATTGAAGGCATCACGCACACTAAGAAAGATAATCGAACAGGTCATTCAACATGTTATATTCATGCCTTTGGTGAAACAAGACATATTTTGGATTGGATGGATCATGAGAAATGTGTGGTTAGCGAACATACATTATATGATCGTCTGTTTAAATCTAAAACAGATTGGACATCAGAAGATGCAATCTCAACACCACCTGATTACACACTTGGCACATTAAAGTATAGTGTAGAGGCGTTTGGAGAAACAAAAACTCTCACACAATGGCTAGAAGACCCACGATGCAAAGTTTCACGAGCCACGATCATGAGAAGAATCGGTGTGTTGGGAATGACCCCAGAAGAGGCATTGACTGCTGAAGATGTTGTGCCTAGAAAGCCAATTTATAAAAATGGTAAGATCGCAGGCAATCAAAAAACCAGCCTGGATGACGTTAAAAAAATCAGAGAATTATCCGTTAATATTCCTGTGAGAGAAATTGCAGAAGAATTAAATTTGCCTCTGGGCAGGGTTAGGGATATCGCCAGCAATCGGTCCTTTAATGATGGCACTTTAGATATAATTTCAAATAAATCTGATGTGATTTTAATTAATATAAATGGGCACAATCTCACAATAAAACAAATATCAGATTCCTATAATATACCTTATCAAACAATTGATAGATGGTATCGTGATAATCTTAATGTTTGGAAAATGATTCAAGAAAGAACCTCAGGAAAAACTAGGATTAATCTCGGTAAAGCAAAGTCTCAAAAAGAGATTGACTCAGATAATCTAGCATTTAAAGTAAGGCAAGATTATAAAGATGGCATAGTTGGCAAAAAATTATTAGAAAAATATACTGATTTAAAAAAATCAAGAATAGCAGATATAATTTCAAATAGAACCAATAAAGTTGAAGAAATATGGTGGAAATAATTTCCCAATTAAATTAAAAAACATAATATGACAATATCAGAACTTAAACAGGCATGCAAACAGCATAATCCCACAAAAATTGCTGATTCTTTGGGTGTGGATGCGTCTATCATCCAATCTTTAATCAGTGTTTTTATTCGGCAAGACAGATTAATTGATGACTTTATTCATTTGAATAAAGATGATTATAAAAAATTAATTAATACAATCAAAAAAGAAGATATAGAAATTCCTGAGGTTAAAAAACAGAAGGCACATTTTACAAAATCTTGCAATAAAAAATCCAAACCCAAGCCCAGAGTTGAAGAAGAAGATGATGATGACAATTATTTCATTAGATATACTTTCGATAAAGAATCTTATTTACAAAGACAGTTGGCTTTAATGAAAAATCAAGAATTAATTGAAAGATTATCTGAAGGCAGAAAAGAATTTGCTGGACTTGGCACTAATAAAGTCAAAAGAAGGCTCAATAAATTAAGTGATAATCCTGTGTGCAAGGCTGCAAGAATTGCTCTAGAAATTGAAGATAAGAATATTTCAGCCAAAAACACCAGAGGTAAATTTATTGAGAAAATATATAAAGTTAAAAATACATTGATTTTAGAACTTGCTGAACTTTTTAAAAATGAAAATTGGATATATGGTATTCAAAAATCAGATTCTTATGGTCCAAGTCATGTGATATATTTTGAAATTCCTGGCTGTGAACAGATCTCTTGGCACTTTGCTGCAGAGAAAGAGATGAATATTCCAGAATATAAAGGTGTTTGGGACGAAAAAATTAACTCCACATTAGATAAATTGGAAGATTTAATTAAAGGTGTTATAACCCATAAAAATTAACCCTGCTCCCTCAAATAATCTTTCATACTATAATCGGGATATCCAAGCTTTTTCATAATTGGAATTCTACATCCATCTATATCATTCTCGCCTATATCTCTTATATCTGCGCCAATTGAAAGAAGATATTTTGCTTCATCCACATTTCTCGCATACTCTGCTGCGATTTTAAGATCCGCGCCATGCCTCAATAATGTTTTGGTGATTTCAAAATTTCTGGCATTTTTTAATCCAATATTTAAATAGAATTTATCATTATGATTTTGAAGCATCCATTCAAAAAATTCTATAGTATCTTTAGGTGGATCATAATCAAGATTCTGCACACAATATCCCCACATCATTCTTAATGATGCACCATGCTTAATCAGATCAATATTTCTTTCTTTATTTCCTATCCAATCATAAAGTCTATGGTTGATATCGCCGCCTTTACTCACTAGCCATAAAAATAAGTTATAATCTTTATTTCCATTTTGATGCATTGCATCCATCACAGTATTGCATAGATTTGTTTCGCCTGATTCATTTATTATCCATTTCCATATTTCAGGAGATTTGGTATGTAGAATTAAAAATGCTGGCGAGGCATCATGCTCATAAAACCATTTAATTAAATCAAAATCATTGGTGATAATGCTGATGGTTAATATTCTGTCCAGGGCTCCCTCGGCATCTGCTCCTTTTTCAACCATCCATTTGATGTTTTCTATGTCGGTGTAATCAAGTCTCCTTACAGCCAGCTGCGCTGTAAACATTTGATCGCCTTCTCCTTTTGCATTTTCCACAAGATATTTGAGAAAATCGGTGCTATATTGTAGAGCATTTTTGATGACCATGTTGGCGTGGCATCCATCTTTATGATGAAAGAGCCATATCAAGCATTCTTTTAGTTCAGGGTCTTTGGTGGCGGCGGAGCGCAGGTAGCTTTCTTTTAATTCACTCGCAATATCATTGGCATCCACGCCTTTTGATAGAAGGTAATCGATTGCTTTGTAGTTGAAGTTCAAACAGGCATAGTACATAAGATCAGCGCGATCATTTTGCTGAATAAGATTCTGCAACACTATATCCTGTTTTCTTTCATAGGTTTTGATTTGATTGGGTTTCAACATTTGTACTTGGCTTGGCGGAATACTGGTGCCTTGATCGGCATAAATATCTACCAATTCATTTGCATTATGATCTACCATATATTTCAGCTGATCATTGGTCAAAAGGTATCCCCTGGCTATATATTTCATTTTATAATCATAGGATAAATTTATAAAATCTTTAAGATTGATAATTCTACGATGAAGCGCTTCATTTTCTTTCTTCTCTTCTTCAGTGAATGGATCTATTTTAAATTGCGATATATCTATATTATGTGATTTTAAATAATCCAGGTATTTTTGAGGATTATTCCCAAATTCTTTAATATGACCTGTAGTATTGTTGAGATCGGTGAGAGAAAATCCCTTGCTGTTGATGTCCACCACGACTCTAGACAATGGATCATTGATATCTCTGGTGCCATCAAACACAAAATAGAATGTACTTGATTGATCGTTTCGGTACTGATAGTACATTGGATTTGGATTTTGACTGATACACCAGGTGGTGCCTGCGCCGTATTGTATGGCATCTAAACCATTATTTGCTTTGAATACCTGGATTTTTCCCTGTGCCAGTTCTGGCGCTTTATAGGTAACCTTCGGTCTATCATTGATAAGATTGTGAACTACCCAGAAGTTAAAGACTTCTGGGCTTCCTGTATCAACGACCTAGTCTTATCGGCAGCGAAGCTGCCAACAGCGGAATAAGTCT
>Ga0316218_1000223_pt1 | contig 84619 bp, 70 predicted proteins | sample TBH18003metaG_FD_203634 | JGI IMG/M metagenome (GOLD analysis project Ga0316218, IMG submission 203634) | Freshwater microbial communities from Trout Bog Lake, Wisconsin, USA - TBH18003 | ecosystem: Environmental > Aquatic > Freshwater > Lake > Hypolimnion/Profundal zone | place: USA: Wisconsin... | reverse complement strand
CAAGATTGAAATAACAATTACTAAAGATAAGACTATTACAAATGAAAAATCATTCATTGATATTGTTAAATGATTTATTTGATGAATAAAATTACTTTAGTACAAGTGTGCGACGCAACTATGTTTAATTGAAATACAAAGGTTGGTTATAAAAAATTATTGCGGCAAGAAGAATGCAGCCAATGCATAATCGGCAAATAAAACCAATATACAACTCACGACTACAGCGCTGGTACTGGCTCTGCCGATTTCTAATGCGCCGCCTTTAACATGATAACCATAATAAGCAGGAATGCTGCTAATGATAAATGCAAATGTGTAGGCTTTATACAAAGCAAACACCATATTATACGTATTGAGATTTTTACGCAAGCCAATATCAAAAATATCCGGTGCTAAAATACCGGTTAATGCACCTGCTTCTCTTCCACCCCAAATACCGAGGGTTGCTGAAATAACAATCAATGCCGGAATAACAATTAAAGAAGCCAATATTTTTGGCATGATCAAATAACTTTTGGTGTTGATTCCCATGATCTCTAATGCATCAATTTGTTCGCTGATGCGCATATTGCCTAACTCACTCGCAATCTTACTTCCAACAACACCGGCCAGTACAATGCTTACAACTGTTGGCGATAATTCCAATATCATACTATCTCTAACAATTTGTGCAATGGTTGAGGATGGCACTAAAGGACTAACCAATTGATAAGCCGTTTGTACAGTTGTTACTGCACCAAGAAATAATGAGATGATGACTACGATAGGCAATGAACCAATTCCAATGTCAACACATTGATGCATCAATTCCTTCCAATACATTTTATAATTCTCTGGCTTGGTGAACATGCCTTTAAGCATGATTAAATAAGATCCGAAGTGCGTGAAGAAAGTCATTCAATGTATGATTTATGAAGTAATTCTTTATAGTCTTTTGTTTTCCAATTAAACTTAGTTGGCTTCAATTCTTTCAGTGAAAGAATTGCTCACTTCAACTTTCTGTTCTTAATTCAACAAATTATTTTTTCTTTTTCTTTAGCCGTTGCCACCATTTGGTTCTTTGCACTTCTGCATTGGTATCGATCTTACATTTAATTTGCGCATCCATTACTGCAACCAAAACCATATTTACAATATTACGAACACTACTTCCTAATTGTAAAACATGCACCGGTTTTTTTAATCCCAGTAAAACAGGACCAATGGCATCTGCTCCACCTACTTCTTTCAATAAATTATAAGCAATATTACCTGCGGTTAAATTAGGGAAGATGAGCACATTTACATTTTCATCAACCAATTCACTGAATGGATAATTGTCTTTCAAAATTTCTTTATTGAATGCCAAACTTCCCTGCATTTCTCCATCAACAATTAAAGATGGATTTTTTGCTTTTAATATTTGAGTGGCTTTTGCAACCAATTTTGCTTCCGGTGAATCACTGCTTCCAAAATTGCTGTAACTCAACATGGCAATACGTGGTACTACATTAAAGTTACGTACTTCTTTTGCTACCATTAAAGTAATGTCTGCTAATTCTTCTGCGGTGGGATTAAAATTAACTGTTGTATCTGCTAAAAATAAAGGACCTTTTTTGGTGAGCAACAAATACATGCCGGCAATTTTTGACACACCTTCTTCAGTTCCGATAATATGTAAAGCCGGGCGAATGGCATCAGCATAATTTCTGGTTAATCCACTGATCATTGCATCTGCATCACCTGTTTCTACCATCATACAACCATAATGATTACGATCTTTCATGATCTTATAACTTTCATAATGATTGAATCCTTTGCGCTGTCGTTTCTTAAAAAATAATTCGCCATAAAATTCACGCTTCTCTTCAGTATCATCACTTCTAGGATCGATGATTGGAATATCTGTGAGATCGATATTATTGTCTTCAGCAATTTTTCTGATCTTATTTTCAGAACCCAATAAAATCGGATATGCAATGCCATCATCATAAGCAATCGTTGCAGCTTTAATAATTTTTAAATTATCAGCTTCTGCAAATACCACACGTTTAGGATCACGTTTGGCTTTCGTGCCAATTGCACGAATCAATTGATTATCCAATCCCAATCTTTTATTCAACTCAACTACATATGCATCCCAATTATCAATTTGCTTTTTTGCAACACCGCTTTCCATCGCTGCTTTAGCAACGGCAGGCGAAACAGTTGATAATAACCTCGGATCAACAGGTTTGGGAATAATGTATTCCGGACCAAAGCTCATGTTTCGTTGATTATATGCCATGTTCACAATATCAGGAACCGTTGTTCTGGCCAATTCTGCCAAAGCCTTTACTGCAGCTAATTTCATAGCTTCATTAATTGTTGTCGCTCTTACATCCAATGCACCACGAAAGATATAAGGAAAACCCAACACATTATTTACCTGATTAGGATAATCGCTGCGTCCTGTTGCCATGATGATATCTTTTCTCGCAGCAGTTGCATCTTCATAACTTATTTCAGGATCTGGATTGGCCATTGCAAAAACAATCGGATTCTTAGCCATTGATTTAATCATCTCTTGCGTAACTACATTACCCACACTTAGCCCAAGAAATATATCCGCATCTTTCATGGCTTTTGCTAAATCCCAATCGGCTTTATCTTTTCTTACTGAGAATAATTTTCTATCTGCATCCGCTGTTTCTCTTCCCTCGTAAAGAATGCCATCTTTATCAAACAAAATAAAATTTTCATACTTCGCGCCTAATGCAACATATAATTTACAACAAGCCATTGCTGCAGCGCCGGCGCCATTTACTACAAATTTTACTTTGTCAATTCTTTTCTTTTGTAATTCCAATGCATTCAATAAAGCAGCACCGCTAATGATTGCCGTTCCATGTTGATCGTCATGCATTACGGGAATCTTCATTTGCTTCCTTAATTCCTGTTCTATATAAAAACATTCGGGAGCTTTAATGTCTTCTAAATTAATGCCACCAAAAGTTGGTTCTAATGATTTTACGATTTGTACAAATTTTTCAGGATCAATTTCATTGATCTCAATATCGAATACATCTATATCCGCAAATATTTTAAACAATACACCTTTCCCTTCCATTACAGGTTTACTTGCTTCCGGACCAATATTACCCAATCCCAATACAGCAGTGCCATTGCTTATAACCGCCACCAAATTTCCTTTCGCTGTATATTTATAAATATCATCAGGATTATCAGCAATTTCTAAACAAGGAACAGCAACGCCCGGAGAATAAGCTAAGGATAAATCTTTTTGTGTTTTGGCTTCTTTTGTAGGTATTACTTCAATTTTACCAGGTCTGCCGGAAGCATGATATTCCAAAGCTTGTTCTCTGCGTAGATCTTTTTTGTCCATAGATTATTTTTTTGTTTATCAACTGCAACACAATATTTAGCATCGTTGCGTCGCACACTGCAAGTGTAAATCAATATCCAACAATGATATGCAAAATACAATTTATCAAATACCAAAATATGCTATAAATCAATATTTGCACCTAACCATGCCATCATACCGATCCCGATTTCAATGGCACGTTCATCAATATTAAATTGCGGTGTATGTACATTATGTACAATTCCCATTTCTTCATTGCGTACACCCAATCTGTAAAAACATCCGGGTATTTGTTGTGTGTAATAACCAAAATCTTCAGCACCCATTCTTACTTCTGTTTCAGTCACATTTTCTTTACCCATAAAATCATTTGCTAATTGCCATGCATGTTCTGTCAACACACCATCATTATCAACTGTAGGGTAACCCACATCAATATGCAAATCAATTTCTCCGCCCAATGCATGTACCAATTCAGTTGCATGTTTGCGAATCAACTGATGTGCTTCAAAACGCCATTGCTCATCCATCGCCCTGAATGTACCCATTAATTTTACTTCACTCGGAATTACATTTGTGGTATAACCTCCTTGAAATGAACAAATAGATAATACGGATGGATTCAATGGATTTTTATTCCTAGAAACAATTTGCTGTAAGGAGACAATTAATTGCGATGCAATTAAAATTGTATCTGCTGTTAAATGTGGTGTGGCTGCATGTCCGCCTTTACCTTTTATTGTTATATAAATTTCATCGGCACTGGCCATTACCCTGCCTTTTCTAAAACTTAATTTACCTGTTGCTAATCCCGGATGAACATGCAAACCAATAATGCCTTGTGGTTTGGGGTTTTCTAAAATCCCTTCTTTAATTAATAAACTGGCACCACCGGGATTTCTTTCTTCGCCGGGTTGAAAGATTAGTTTAATTGTTCCTTCAAAATCATTTTTTATTTCATTCAAAATTTTTGCGGCACCTAATAAAACAGTGGTATGAACATCATGTCCGCAAGCATGCATCACACCTGCATTTTGCGATTTATACTCCACTTCATTTTCTTCTTTAATAGGCAATGCATCCATATCTGCACGTAAGGCAATAATTCTACTTTCCGGGTTTTTTCCTTTGATGATTGCAACAACACCTGTAGTAGCTTTTACTTCAAAATCAATTTCGAGTGATTTTAATTTTGATTGAACAAATTTCGATGTTTCAAATTCCTGATAACTTAATTCCGGATGTGCATGCAAATGATGACGCACCTGAATAAATTCATCTGAATATTGTTTAGCTAATGATTTTATTTTTTCTTTCAACATAAATTTTATGGATTCAATTCTTCGTATGATGGAGTATAATCAATCGCATCTTCCACAATATAAATTCCTTGCGGCAATAATTTTGCATATTGTTTTCTGAATTTTTCAGCATCGTCTTTTTTTAAAAAATTCCCGATACGCACTTTAAAATAAGGTGACTGAAAAACAACGTAACTTTTTTCATCAGGTAATTTTAATAAAAGATCTGCTTTTAGTTTAAATGCCTCATCCCTGCTGGTCGTGCTTACTACTTGTATCCTGAAACCTTTATATTGACCATTACTGGTTAACATTAATGAGTGCCTATTGGCTTGTACTTGCTTTTGTGTTAAAACGTCTAATCGGGGGTCTTTATGCACAATGATCGTATCGTTTGCAAATGAAAATTTCGCAAAATGCAGAATCACAATTAAAAATAAAGCACTCTTTATATTCATTATCTAACATTCAATATTTTTAATATCCTGCTTTTGCAGAGCCAACCGTTTCAATCGGATGCCAGGTTGTTTTTGTTTCTTGTGTATCAATGATCAAATAAGGTGATTGCCCTTTTTCTTCATCATTCCAATTTACTGTATCATAGAAAATAGCGCGTTTCACATTCAAGGAAGCTTTTTCTTTAATTAATTGTTGCAGTTGTTTATCATTCTCACAATAAATAATTGCATTCACATCCATATGATCTGCAAAATATTTTATTAACTCAGCAGGTTTCCCTGTTAAAATATTTATCACACCACCGGGAACATCCGATGAATTAATAACTTCTGCAAATGTTATTGCACACAAAGGCTTATGCTCTGAAGCCAGCACCACGCATGTATTTCCGCCAGCAATTACCGGAGCAATAACAGAAACCAATCCAATTAAAGAAGAATTTTGCGGAGCAATGATTGTAACAACTCCTGTTGGTTCGGGAAGAGAAAAATTAAAATGAGATGATGCTACAGGATTTACAGAACTAAATACTTGTTGAAATTTATCGCACCAACCTGCATAATAAATTAATCGATCAATGGAAAGATTTATTTCATTCTCTGCATCTTTCGCAGATGAATTTTGTTTAATTAACTCATCCACAAATTGCGCTCTTCTTCCTTCCAACATTTCTGCAATCCGATATAAAATTTGTGCACGATTGAAGGCGGCCCTGCCACTCCAACCACCAAAAGCATTTCTTGCTGCAACAACAGCATCACGAAAATCTTTTCGCGAACTCAAACAAACATTTGCCAATGATTGCCCGTTTTTATTCTTAGGCGTATAATACCTTCCGCTTTCGGTTCTCGGAAACTGACCGCCGATATAAATTTTATATGTTTTTAAAACTTCTAATCTTGTTGCCATGTTCTTTAGTTTTTTTATAGCGCATTTAAATATGCTGATAATCCATGCAAACCTCCTTCTCTTCCAAATCCGCTTTCTTTATATCCACCAAAAGGTGATGTTGGATCAAACTTATTATACGTATTTGCCCAAATAACACCTGCTCTTAATTTTGAGGTAAGATTAAAAACCTTAGAACCCTTGTCAGTCCAAACTCCAGCACTTAAACCAAATGGTGTGTTGTTTGCTTTCTCAATTACTTCATCATCGGTTCTGAAAGTTTGAATAGCTAACACAGGTCCAAAAATTTCCTCTTGCGCAATACGACTTGATTGCGCCACATTCGTAAACAAAGTTGGCTTGCAGAAGAATCCTTTCTTAGGCAAAACACAATTGCTTTCAAAAATATCAGCACCTTCTTTTTTACCGATGTTGATGTATTGATGAATGGTTGCTAATTGTTGTTTTGAATTGATGGCACCAACATCTGTATTCTTATCCATCGGATCACCAACAATCAATGATGCAATTCTATCTTTCAATTTTTGCATTACTACTTTATAAACAGATTCTTGCACAAACAATCTTGAGCCTGCACAACAAACATGACCCTGATTAAAAAATATTCCATTGATCACTCCTTCAACTGCTTGATCAATTGCAGCATCTTCAAAAATAATATTGGCAGCTTTACCTCCTAATTCCAATGTCAATTTTTTATCGGTTCCTGCAACAGCACGTTGAATTATTTTTCCAACATCTGTTGAACCGGTAAATGCAATTTTATTGATATCAGGATGATTCACAATGGCAGCACCGGTTGCGCCCGCTCCTGTAATAATATTTACAACACCCTGAGGTAAATCACTTTCCTGAATAATCTCGGCCAGTTTCAAAGCTGTAAGTGGTGTGGTTTCTGCGGGTTTTAATACAACCGTATTTCCTGTTGCCAATGCAGGTGCAATTTTCCATGCTGCCATCAATAATGGAAAATTCCAAGGAATAATTTGTCCTGCAACACCCAAAGGTTTCGGTTGCTTATTTGGAAATGCATAGGCTAATTTATCTGCCCATCCTGCGTAATAAAAGAAATGATTAGCCGCTAAAGGAATATCAATATCTCTGCTTTCTCGAATGGGTTTTCCTCCATCTAAAGATTCTATTATAGCAAATTCTCTTGCACGTTCCTGAATCATTCTGGCAATCCTGTAAATATATTTTCCTCTTTCTTTTGCAGGCATTTTACTCCACACTTTATCATAAGCAACTCTGGCAGCTTTTACAGCTTTGTCAACATCAGCAGTATTTGCATCGGCAACACTCGATAATTTTTCTTCCGTTGCCGGATTAATAGTATCGAAATATTTTTTACTTAACGGTTTTTCAAATTTTCCGTTTATAAATAAATCGTATTGCGCATTAATCGTTGCACTGCTCTTACTTTCAGGTGCAGGCGCATATTTCAATGTATCGAATGAAAGTTTTACCGTATTATTTTTTCTTGCTTTCGCCATTGTGTTAGTTTTATTTTGGTAACCAACTTTTGTATTTCAATTAAACTTTGTTGCGTCGCACATTTCAACGCCTTTATCTTTAATCAACCGAAAAATAATTTGCAGATTGATATACGCCTGTTCGTTCTTTTTCCAATTGCATCAATACATCATTTGCCAAACTGCTTGCTCCGAATCTAAACCAATGATTATTCATCCATGCATCACCCAATGTTTCTTTCAACATCACTAAATAATGCAAAGCCAATTTAGACTTTGAAATACCACCTGCAGGTTTCATGGCAATCATTTTTCCTGTTTTATAATAAAAATCCCTGATTGCTTCTAACATGACCAATGTAACAGGCAAGGTTGCAGCAGGAGAAATTTTTCCGGTGGATGTTTTTATAAAATCAGCTCCGGCATACATGGCTATATCGCTTGCTCTTCTTACTTTATCATAAGTAACCAATTCACCTGTTTCTAAAATAACTTTCAGTCTCGCAATTCCACAAGCTTCTTTCACCGCAGCTATTTCATCAAATACAAAATTATATTCGCCCTGTAAAAATTTTCCCCGGCTAATTACCATATCTATTTCATCTGCACCGTTATTCACTGCATATTTTACATCGCGAATTTTTATATCACTATGGGCTTGTCCGCTGGGAAAAGCTGTTGCAACTGAGGCAACTTTAATACCTGAATTACCCAAAGCTTTTTTGGCAACACTTACCATCGATGGATATACGCAAATGGCCGCCACTGTTGGCAAACCGGGATATGCATCATGTAAGTGCTGTGCTTTATAACAGAGTTGTTTTACTTTACCATCGGTATCTTTTCCTTCTAACGTAGTTAGATCAATCATGTTCAATGCCAACTTCAAACCATTGATCTTGGTTTCTGCTTTGATACTTCTTTTGGTAAAACGTGCAGCCCGCTCTTCTATGCCAACATGATCTATCCTTGGAGATAAACTAAAATCAGGAACAGCAAGCGTTTGATGAATAACAGCCATAATAAAATTTGGAAGTTCAAAAGTAAGATAAAAAAAATTTAAGGATACTCATCAAGAATTCTAACTGCCATTAAACTCTTTTCTTGCTTTTAAGATATTTATCATGAATAATCGTACTCATGGGCTTATTATACACTTTGCTTTCTACCCATGAAATGATATCGAGGTATGCAAACGATCTTGTTTCAAAACGATTTTTTTCAAGATGTTTTATTTTATGCAGAAAATGCTCCAATTCTGGTTTTAATTCTCGCGGAGAAACATGGAAAGTGTATCTTAAAAAACGAAATACCTCTTCTTCCACTACCGTTAAATTCTTCATTTTGGCCATAAATCGATAAACTGATTTACTCAATGATTCGATGATATCGTAATTGCCTAATTCATAATGACACATCAAATGCATCAAGCGAGAATAACATTGCAAATCATATCTCAGATCAGCATGGCTATTGATGATTTCATTTAAATAATCAATCGCTTTTTCATAATCCCCATTGCCAAAATAAAGACTGGCAATTTTATAATTGAATACCAAAATACGATGCGCATCAACAAACAAAGAATATTCATCTAAGTTTTTTTCTAATTCAGGAATAATAGATAATCCTTCTTTAAAAGTACCCGTCATTAAATGCTGATTGATACTTGCACTATTAATATAAATAGAAGTATGTACCCTGAAATTGTCATGCAGCTTTGCTTCCGGTGTTTCTGCAAATTTTTTAAACTTCTTTAATGCCAACTGAAATTTAGAGAAATTACGCAAATCAAAATGTGCATTCAATAATGTATGCCATCCTTTAATGTAATGACCTGTCTCAACAGCTATCATCGTTTTATCTTCATCAAATAGATCAATCCATTTCTGACTATAACGATAATACATTAAAAAATCCTGCCGAATAAATGCATACCAGCAATAAGATTGATATAAATATAATTTTTCGTAGAAACCATTAATCGCATTAATATCACCGGGAATATTAGTTTTAAAAAATGCTTTTATATTTTGTTCGTCCTGTTCATTTCTTGCATGCCCGTATTTTACATACCATCTGTACAACAACAATGCAAGATTAGACAATCTCGTAACCCGATCAATATGTCCGCTAATATCTAATGCTTCGATAGAAAGTAATTCTGTTTTTTCTAACGAGCTTCTTGTAATATGTAAGGTTTCTATCTTTTTTTCCAAAGAAATTACCTGTGCTAAAAAATTAAATTTTTGATTATGCCTGGCGAGATCTTTTGCTTTCTCCAAAATTTTTAATGCCTGCAACTTTAATCCTTTGTTGTATAATAATCTGGCATGATCTAATGCTTCACTTAATTGCAGATCGATATTTTCTGTTGTTTTTAATAAACGCAAACTGGAAAGGAGCTGTTTATATAAATGTGTTTTTAAATTAGCCAATTGCGGCTTTTCAATATTGGCCAACTTTTTCAATAAAAGCTTTTCATCATAATCATTCAGCTTATCCAATGCATCAAATAATTGGATGATTTTAAGATCTTCTTTGGCAGAACTTCTTTTTATGTAGAGCTTAAAATGCCTTTTTTCCGACTTCTGAAGCGATTTTATCAATTGAAATAATATGTCGGAAGAGCGGTTGGACATCATGCATTTTTTTATGTAGAACCCAATACCACAAAGGATTTTAGAAAAATGGATGGCTGTTTGACGTAATTAAACAGCGAATATTTTGTCTTGCACACATCTGAAAGAGGTTCTACATTCGTTTCAGAAAGTTAATCATACGGCAGAGCAATCGTTAAAGAGGCAAAAAAGAACAGTCGTTAAAGGCAAAAATAAAAGCTGTAGAACAGCACAAAGACCGAATACAACTTTTTTCATATGGCAAGCAATCGTTAGAGGCCATTCCGTTTCCACGGAAGGGCTTTCTTTTTTACAGAAAGTGATGCAATATATAAAAAGGTTAAATAACTTACGCTATTTAACCTCAATTATTTTTAAGACAATTTTATCAAATTACAAATCCTTACCATGACATTGTTTGTATTTCTTACCACTTCCGCATGGGCAAGGATCATTTCTACCGATTTTAGGACCTACTTTAATGGGTTCATGTTTAACAGGTGTTGATGGATCAATGTAATTTTCATTTCTTCCTGCACCATCCAATTCATCTTTTTGCGTTCGCATCTTGCTTAAATCGGTTTTTTGCTGACGGCCTTCACGTAATTGATTTGGTCCGTTTTCAAAAGGTACTGCAGCATGACATAAGAATTGAACAATATCTTTATTCACCTCTCCATCCATTTGTTTGAATAAGTTGAATGCTTCCATTTTATAAATCACCAATGGATCTTTTTGTTCGTACGTTGCTGTTTGTACACTTTGTTTTAAATCATCCATTGCACGCAAATGCTCTTTCCATGCATCATCAATTAAACCTAATGTAACACTGCGCTCTAAAGCATTACCCAATTCAGCTCCATTGCTATCCAATGTTTTTTGCATGTTGGCCAATACTTGAATATTCTTTCTTCCTTCATTAAAAGGTACCACCACATTTTCAATGTGATTGCCTTGTTGTAAGCGAATATTTTTAAATACCGGCAATGCATTCTTTGCCAATTCTTGTTTCTTTCTTTGATAATTAGCGATTACTTCACTATATAATTTTTCGGCAAGTTCCTGTTCGGATGATCTGTTTAATTCATCAGCATTGATAGATGTATCAATTCCAAAATTTACAATCGCAGCCAACCGAAATCCTTCATGATCATTTTGTTCTTTGAATGAATTCACCAATCCTTCTGCTACAGAATAAAATGCATTATCTAAATCCAAAGCCAATCTCTCTCCAAACAAAGCATGATTACGTTTTGCATAGATAACCGTACGTTGTTTATTCATTACATCATCATATTCCAACAAACGTTTACGAATGCCAAAGTTGTTTTCTTCTACTTTCTTTTGTGCACGTTCAATAGATTTTGTAATCATACTATGTTGAATCACTTCACCTTCTTTGTATCCGGCAAAATCCATCACTTTTGCAATTCGATCACTACCGAACATACGCATCAAATCATCTTCCAATGAAACAAAGAATTGAGAAGAACCGGGATCACCCTGGCGGCCGGCACGACCACGTAATTGTCTGTCAACACGCCGAGATTCATGTCGCTCAGTTCCCAATATGGCTAAACCACCTGCTTCTTTTACACCTGGCCCTAATTTAATATCCGTACCACGACCCGCCATATTTGTTGCAATAGTGATAGCGCCTGCAAAGCCAGCCTCTGCAACGATTTGCGCTTCACGGGCATGTTGTTTAGCATTTAAAACATTATGCGGTATTTGTGCCTGACGCAACATTCTGCTTAACAATTCACTTACTTCAACTGATGTTGTACCAACAAGAACAGGACGACCTTCATTACGTAATCTGGTTATCTCATCAATTACTGCTTTATATTTTTCACGTTTGGTTTTATATACCAGATCCTGCTCATCTTTTCTAATACAATTAATATTGGTTGGAATAGTTACTACATCCAATTTATAAATATCCCATAATTCACCGGCTTCAGTTTCTGCAGTACCTGTCATACCTGCCAACTTATGATACATTCTGAAATAATTCTGTAAGGTAACTGTTGCATAAGTTTGCGTAGTAGCTTCAATCTTTACATTTTCTTTTGCTTCAATGGCCTGATGCAATCCATCAGAATATCTTCTTCCATCGAGAATACGGCCTGTTTGTTCATCCACAATTTTTACTTCACCATTCATTACCACATACTCTACATCTTTATCAAATAAAGTATAGGCTTTTAATAATTGTTGAATAGTATGAATACGGTCTGCCTTAATGGAATAATCGTTGATGATACTTTCTTTTTGATGTAATTTTTCTTCAGCAGATAGATTCTTATCATTCTCAACTGCAGCTAATGAAACACTGATATCCGGTAGCACAAAAAAGCTTTGATCTTCTCCTGCTCTTGTAATTAAATGAATGCCCTTATCTGTTAATTCTACACTGTTATTTTTTTCATCAATATAGAAATATAATTCTTCGTCTGCCTTTGGCATTTCTCTTTGCTGATCGGCCAAATAATAATTTTCTGCCTTCTGTAACTTTACTCTTATTCCGGGCTCACTTAAATATTTGATCAATGCATTATTCTTCGGTAACCCACGCTGTGCACGGAATAGCGCCAATCCACCATCTTTAGGATCATCATTTCCTTCGGCAATTTTTTTCTTGGCCTCATTTAAAAATTGATTGATTGCACGTTTTTGCGCTTCCACTAATTTTTCAATTCTTGGTTTTAATTCAAAGAATTGTTCAATATTGTCCTGACGGCCGATCGGACCGGAAATAATTAATGGTGTTCTTGCATCATCAATCAATACACTATCCACTTCATCTACCATCGCAAAATGGTGTTTCCGCTGTACCATTTCATCCGGACTATGCACCATATTATCACGCAAGTAATCAAAACCAAATTCATTATTGGTTCCGTAAGTAATATCTGCTAAATATGCTTTTCTGCGAGACTCACTATTCGGTTCATGCTTATCAATACAATCAACAGTTAATCCTAACCATTCGAATAATGTTCCGTTCCATTCACTGTCTCTTCGGGCTAAATAATCATTCACTGTTACTAAATGAACACCTTCGCCTGCTAATGCATTTAAATAAGAAGGCAATGTAGAAACCAATGTTTTACCCTCACCTGTTGCCATTTCTGATATCTTTCCCTGATGCAACACAATACCACCGATTAATTGAACATCATAATGCAACATATTCCAGGTGATCTGTCCGCCACCTGCCGTCCATGTATTTTTAAAAATAGATTGATCTCCATTGATGGTGATATAATCTTTCTTTACGGACAATTCTCTATCTAACTCAGTGGCAACAGAAACCAATTCTGTGTTTTCTTTAAACCGATGTGCTGTTTCTTTAACTACAGCAAAAGCTTCCGGTAAGATGGTATCTAAAACTTCTTCAATTTTTTTATCGCGTTCTTTTTTTAATTTATCAATTTCCTGATAAATCGCATCCTTAGCATGAATATCTTCAGGCGCTAAATGATCGGCAGATAATTGCTTTGAAGATAGCTCATCATCAATCTCTTTCAAATATGTTTTGATTCGTTGCTTAAATTCAACAGTTTTATTTCTTAATGCATCATTCGATAAGCTTTGATATTCCTGATAGAATTGATTGATCTTATCTACAATAGGTAATATTTGTGCAACATCTCTCTCACTCTTATTGCCGCCCAATATTTTTGATAAAAATTTCAACATAAGTTATATATCTGATATAAATAATTACAATTTGTTGTCAAAAAAAGTGCTACTTCTGTTACTTAGCCAAAATGGCACTTTGTTTTAAGGCCGCCAAAGGTAAAGAATTTGAGGGCAGAAAGGTTTGTTAAGATGATGGAATAAGAGAAAAACAAAACGCCCTTTCACTTATTTTATAATCTTTCTGTTACCATGCTTGAATTTTAGGCTTCTTTCTACTACTTTTGCCGCCAATTACTAAAGACACAAGTAATCAAGCCGCACCAATAAACTTGATAACTTAAACTTGTTTCTTGAAACCTGAAATTTATTCCAATGGCCGGACAATTAAAAGAAGTACGTAACAGAATAAAAAGTGTACAAAGCACCCAGCAGATCACGAAAGCAATGAAGATGATCAGTGCTGCAAAATTGCGTAAAGCACAGGATGCCATTATTCAAATGCGCCCGTACGCAAAAAAGTTACAAGAAGTGTTGAGCAATATTGTAAGCAATGCGGAGGGCGGAACAAATATTAAGTTAGCAGAAGAAAGGGCCGTTGAAAAAGTTTTGTTGATTGTTATCACGAGTGATCGCGGTTTGTGCGGTGGTTATAATTCTAACTTAGTAAAGTTGGCTAAATCGACGATTGCAGAAAAATATGAAGCCCAATTTAAAAAAGGAAATGTTACCATTTGGAATATCGGTAAAAAAGGATGGGAAGCTATGACACGTGGCGGTTATAAAACAGATGCTACTTATAAAGATATTTTTCTTCAACTGAATTTTGAACATGTTCAAACAGTAGCCCAAGCTGCCATGAAAGCTTTTGAAAATAAAGAATTTGATGCAGTAGAAGTAATCTTCAGCGAATTTAGAAACGCTGCAACACAACGTTTTGTTGCAGAAAAATTCTTACCTATTCCAAAAGTAGAAAACAAAACAGGCAATAAAAAAGCTGATTTTATTTTTGAACCGGAGAAAGATGCATTGATTGCTGAACTAATGCCTAAAATCTTAAATACACAATTATACAAAGCAGTATTGGATGCAAATGCAAGCGAACATGGTGCACGCATGACTGCAATGGATAAAGCCAGTGATAATGCTAATGAATTATTGAAGACTTTGAAGATCTCTTATAACCGAGCAAGACAAGCTGCCATTACCACTGAATTAACCGAAATAGTTAGTGGTGCTGCAGCATTACAAGGATAAGCCCCCATCCCAAAAGGGGTGTGTGCAAAACAAATTTGAATTATAACAACTAAAACAAAATCCCCTTTAGGGGTTTGGGGCCACATGGAACTTTCTGAAATAATACCACATATAGAAGTATTGATTTTTGCCAGCGATAAACCATTGACTGCTTTAGAGATTGTTGAATTGATTAATAATGCTTTCGGTTTTTTAGAAGAAAGAGTTTCATTGGATCAAATTGAAAGTGCATTACAAGGCATCATTGAAAAATACAATAGTGAATTTTATCCTTTTGAAGTAAAAGAAAGCGGTGGCGGATTTCAATTCCTAACCAAAAAAGAATTTCATAAAACCATCGCCCAATTAAATGGTGATAAGTTCTTGAAACGCTTATCTGCTGCGGCTTTAGAAACATTAGCAATTATCGCTTATAAACAACCTATCACCAAAGGGGAAATAGAATCCATTCGCGGAGTGAATAGTGATTACAGTGTGCAAAAATTATTAGAAAAAGAATTGATTGTTATTGCCGGAAGAAATGAACTCATGCCCGGTCACCCATTAGTTTATACTACTTCAAAAAATTTCATGGATTATTTTGGCATCAATTCAACAGATGACCTTCCTAAAATAAAAGAAGTTTTGGCAGAACAGATTATTGAAGGAACCATGATCAACCCTGAAGATTTTACCAGCAATACATCATTCGAACCGCAACAAGAAGTAATCAGTGATATAGCTGTGAATGAAGAAGGCGAATTGATTCAGAAGAAAGAAGACAGCACAACTGATGAGCAAACTTTATCAGAAGAATAATTGATTTTTCAGTTAACTATTTCAATCCCAAAATCTTAACTCATGTTGTTATCTTCGCAACATGAGTCAGCAACTTTCCAATGAACAACTAATTAAAGCAGCCCAGGAGTTTGGAACGCCTTTGTATGTGTATGATGCAGATAAAATAACCGAACAATATCAAAAACTCATAAACGCATTTGCACAAAGCGATGTAAAAATATTTTATGCCTGCAAAGCACTCACAAATATTAATATCCTTAAGCATATTAAACAAATTGGTGCTAATATCGATTGCAGTTCTATCAATGAAGTGAAATTGGCACTGCGTGCAGGTTTCAGTCCTTCTAACATTTTATATACTTCTAATGGAATTGCTTTTGATGAAATTGAAGAAGCCAAAAATATTGGTGCCCATATTAATATCGACAGCATTTCTAATTTAGAAAAATTTGGAAAAAAATTCGGGCACAGTTATCCTGTGGGCATTCGCTTACGCCCTAATATTTTAGCAGGCGGTAATTTAAAAATTTCTACCGGTCATGATAAAAGCAAATTCGGTATTCCGGTTGATCAAATCAATGAAGTATTATCTGTTGTAAAAAAATATGATCTGTTCATTAAAGATTTGCATATTCATACCGGCAGCGAAATAAAGGATGTGGAAGTATTTGTACAGGGTATAGAAGTGTTGTTTGATATCATCCCTCAGTTTAATGAATTGGAATTTATTGATCTCGGTGGCGGATTTAAAGTGCCTTATAAAGAAGGAGACGGCGAAACAGATATTTATTTATTGGCACAAAAAGTAAAACAAGCATTTGACAATCATCCCAATCCCAATGGAAACCCTTTACAGATTTGGTTTGAGCCGGGAAAATTTTTAGTGAGCGATTGCGGTTATTTTATCACTCAGGTAAATGTTATCAAACAAAATACCAATACTACTTTTGTTGGTGTGAATAGCGGATTCAATCATTTGATTCGCCCTATGTTTTATGATGCCTACCATCGCATCATAAACATCAGCAACCCCAATGGAGAAAAAAAGAAATATGCAGTGGTAGGAAATATTTGTGAGACTGACACATTTGCTTGGGACAGAGAATTGAATGAAGTGCATGAAGGAGATTACTTGGTATTTTACAATGCCGGTGCTTATGGTTTTGAAATGAGCAGCAATTTTAATTCGCGTTTTAAACCTGCTGAAGTTTTAATAAAAGAGGGTAAAGCACATTTAATAAGAAGAAGAGATACATTTGATGACTTGTTGAAAAATCAAATAGAAGTTCTGTAATCAATGATCGAAATAAAGAACATAAAAAAATCTTTTGGCGACAGAGTGATATTAGAAGATATCAGTGCTGTGATGCAAGCCGGAAAATGTAATTTAATTATTGGCACCAGTGGAAGCGGCAAAACTGTTTTAACTAAATGCATGGTGGGATTATTTGAACCTGATTATGGAGAGATACTATACAATGGAGCCAATGCTTTGAACATGAGCAATGAAGAAAGAAAAGAATTGCGCCAGCAAATTGGCATGTTGTTTCAAGGCTCGGCTTTATTTGATTCCAAAACTGTTGAGGAAAACGTTCGGTTTCCATTAGACATGTTTACGCATTTGCCATTAGTAGAAAGAACCAAACGGGTAAATGAAGTTTTAGAAAGAGTGAATTTAAAAGATACCAATAATAAATATCCCGCTGAAATTAGTGGAGGCATGAAGAAAAGAGTAGGTATAGCAAGAGCCATTGTACTGAATCCAAAATATTTATTTTGTGATGAACCGAACTCCGGCTTAGATCCGCAAACTTCTTTATTAATTGATAAATTAATTAAGGAGATCACCAACGAATTTAATATCACCACCATTGTTGTTACACATGATATGAATAGTGTAATGGAAATAGGTGATAATATTATTTATCTGCACAATGGAAAAAAGCAATGGGAAGGAAGCAATAAAGACATCATCTTCAGCAAAGATGAATTGTTGAATAATTTTATTTTCGCGTCCGAATTTTTACAAGATGCCAAAGAGTTACGTATGATGCATGCCAAAGAACATACAAACAAACAATAGATTTTTGTTTTTACTAACATCACGCTTAGTTAAAGCGTTTTATCTTTATTGATATGAAAAAAATAATTTTTTATTTATTGATATTAATCATTTTTCCTTTTACAGCTTATCAACAATCCATATCTACCGGGGATACGAGCTTACCTTACTTAAAAAATCCGACTATTCCTGCATTTAAAATATTAAAGACAGACAGCATTACTTTATATACAAAAGATAGTTTGCCTCACAATAGGCCCATTGTCATTATTTATTTCAGCACCGAATGCAGCCATTGTCAATCTGAGGCAAAAACAATTGCACAACATATGGATAGTTTGAACAACGCTTTTTTTGTTTGGATAGACTATCATCATACCACTCAGGAAATTCAGGCATTTGGAGAAAAATATGGGTTGACTCAATTTAAAAACATCATTATAGGTAAAGAAATAGGTTTTAAAATCATTCCATTTTACAGAATTGAGTATACACCCTTTATGGCCGTATATAATAACAGCGGTTTATTTGTAAAAGAGTTTAGAGAAAATGGTAAAGTGGAGGAATTGTACGAAGCCATCCATCATCCTTAGCATGATTATTATCATTTCCAACAATCTTATTTGTTGTGAGAGGTTGACTTACCCTACATTTGCTGCGCAAAATAAATTCTCATCTCTATAAAAATCTATTGTATGAAAGTTACAGTTGTTGGAGCCGGTGCAGTTGGTGCAACTTGTGCCGATAATATTGCCCGCAAAGAATTGGCTGCAGAATTGGTTTTATTGGATATCAAAGAAGGAATTGCAGAAGGCAAATCCATTGATATGATGCAGACCGCTGCATTATTGGGTTTTGATACCAAGATCAAAGGCGTTACCAATGATTATGCAGCTACTGCAGATTCTGATGTAGTAGTGATCACTTCTGGCTTACCGCGTAAACCTGGTATGACTCGCGAAGAACTGATTGGCGTAAACGCAGGCATTGTAAAAAGTGTAACAGAGAATATTTTAAAATATTCTCCCAATACAATCATCATTGTGGTATCTAATCCAATGGATACGATGAATTATCTAACACTCAAAACTTCCGGCTTACCTAAAAATCGTATTCTTGGAATGGGTGGTGCATTAGATTCCGCTCGTTTTAAATATTATTTAAGTGCGGCATTAAATTGTTCTCCTGCAGATTTAAACGCTGTGGTTATTGGTGGACATGGCGATACAACCATGATCCCATTAATCAATCATGCAACCTGGAACAGCATTCCGGTTACTCAATTCTTAAGTAAAGAACAACAAGATAAAATTGTTGCAGATACAATGGTGGGCGGAGCAACACTTACCAAATTAATTGGCACTTCTGCATGGTATGCACCGGGTGCAGGAACAGCAGCCATGGTAGAAAGTATTTTACGTGATGAGAAAAAATTAATTTCCTGTGGTGTTGCTTTAGATGGCGAATACGGACAAAAAGATATTTCTTTAGTTGTACCTGTAGTGTTGGGAAGAAACGGTTGGGAAAAGATTGTTGATTTTAAATTAACAACTGAAGAGCAAGCAGCCTTTAATAAAAGTGCAGATGCAGTAAGAAACATGAATGATGTTTTAAAAACATTGTAAACATCACTTATAATTAATAAAAAGAGGCTATCTGATCAGATAGCCTCTTTTTATTTTATTAATGCAATGGCATCTTTAGATAATTTTTCCATATCCTGCAACTCCATACATTTAAAATGTTGCTTCGGGCAATGATTATGGCCAATTTTCGAACAAGGTCTGCAAGACAAACCGCCAACCTGAAACCTGAAACTTGAAACCTGATTGTTTCCATAATAAGGCGTCATCCCAAATTCCGGAACAGTATTGCCCCAAACCGAAATGACCTTCTTTTGCAAAGCGGCTGCAATATGCATCAGTCCGGTATCGTTAGAAATTACCAGTTTAGCATTTCTGATAATATCGGCACTTTCATTTAGATTAAACTTACCGCAGGAATTGTAAATTTTAATATCATCCATCATGGCTATTTCATTTCCGTTCGCCGCATCTTCTTTCCCTCCTAATAAAATAATTGGATGATCGATCGCTGCACACAATTCCTTTAGTTTATGATTGGGTAATTTTTTTGTTATGTGCGCAGCACCAATTACAATCCCGATATAACCAAACCTGTGCGATAATGGAATGTCACCTGACTGTATTTTATCTTTTTCAGGAATAAAATAATCCAATCCTTTTTCATCATTAACAACCCCGAAACTTTTCACTGTATCCAAATATCGATCAACAATATGAATATCAGGCAAACGATTTATTTTAAAAGCAGTAAGCAACCATTTTTCTATATTCAGTTTATTGAATGAAAAACTTTTTGCTTTCAATGAATGTTTCACTTTTAAAGTTCTAAGATTATGATGCAGGTCAATGATATAATCATATTCTTCCATCTTCAATTCATGCATCATCAATAACCAGCTGTAATCCAAATAAATAATCTTATCTAAATAAGGATTCTGCTCAACTATATTTTTAAATTGAATCTTGGTCAGAAAATGAACTTCTGCTTCCGGCAACTGTTGCTTTAAACAACGAATAACTGGTGTTGTTAATACAATATCGCCAATGGAAGAAAATCGAATGATGAGAAACTTACCCCCAACCCCTAAAGGGGATTTATTATTATTTGTTTGCTTGCACATCTAACTGCAAAGAAACGGAACTTATTAATTCCCCCTTCAGGTGGTTAGGGGGTTTCCACATAATTCAAATCTTTATGAAAAGTTTCTTCGGTAAAATAAAATGCCACTAATGTAATGCTCATTACAACAACACCTGTTATAATGCCACTATTTATCAAACTCCACCCCCATGATTTTTGAAAAAGATCAAGGAATAGCATATTAATTAATGGCAATGCACCCCGTACCATATTTGGAATGGTGGTAGCAGCTGTTGCCCGAAGATTGGTACCAAAATGCTCCGCTCCCATTGTAATAAAAATTGCCCAGAACCCGGTACTGAAGCCTAATAAAGCACAAATAGCATACATGGATGAATCGGAATGATTATAACTGCTGAAGAATGCAATTAAACAAATTATACATAGCATATAATAAATCAACAACGCTTTTTTCCTGCTCTTAAAATATTGCGCTACCAATCCAACAAACATATCGCCAATTGCAATGGCTGCATAGGCAAACATAATGGACTTACCACTATCAATGGTAGTTGAACCAAACATGGCTTTACCAAAACGATCACTTTGATTGACTAAAATTCCAATCACATACCAAGTTGGTAATCCAATTAAAATGGCCAATACATATTTTTTAAGTCGATCCCACTTGTTAATCAACATAAAGAAATTTCCACGCACTACATTACTTGCTTTCACTTCTTTAAACATACCAGACTCAGCAACAGTTACACGCAATAACAATAATGCAATGCCTAATCCGCCGCCAATTTTATAACACAACCGCCAATTGCCTGTAAGACTGTAGGTAAAATAAGCAACTACTGCTCCGCTCAATCCAATTCCCGCCACCATTGATGTTCCGATACCTCTTTTATTTTGAGGCAATAACTCGCTTACCAATGTAATACCCGCACCCAACTCACCTGCTAAACCCAATCCGGCCAGAAATCTGCACCATGCATACTGATCAACCGTTGTAATATATCCGGTAATAAAGTTTGCAATTGAATATAAAATAATAGAACCAAACAATACACTTAATCTTCCTCTTTTATCTCCCATTACACCCCATAAAATACCGCCAATCAATAAACCTGTCATTTGCCAATTAATCACATGTGTACTATCTGCAAGCATGGATGCATCAGTAGCACCAACACCTAACATGCTTGATTTTTTTACAATGGTAAATAATAAGAGATCATAGATGTCAACAAAATAACCCAGTGCTGCAACAATTACAGCCAAAGAAAAAACGCCATGTTGTTTGTTAGAGTGGGGCATATAAAAAAATTATTGAGATAAATATAATACCAACTTTTTATTTCATAGCATCTTCGTTGCGTCGCAATCCTTTCATCACCATATCTTTTCTCTGCAACAATATTTTATTCTTCTACAAAATTCAAATCCTTTCCGTAAGTTTCTTTTGTATATAAAGCCGATACAATGGCCACAATCATAACAATCACTCCGGTTAATAATCCGGCGGTAAGATAACTTATATGCGGAATAAACCTCAACCCTTTAAATAACAGCAAAATCAATGGCAATGCACCTCTTACCATATTTGGAATGGAGATGGCTGCCGATGCCCGCAAATTGGTTCCAAATTGTTCTGCACTCATGGTTATATATAAAACTGATATGCCTGAACCCAAACCCAATCCGGCACAGATCAAATACATATCGGTTGTACTTCCTCCGCTTTGCAAAAAAAATAAAGCAATGAATACTGCAGTAATCGCATAAAAAATAAACAATGTCTTTTTCCGGCTCTTTACATAATTACTTAATAAGCCGGCACCCATATCACCAAACACCAATGCTGCGTATTGAAACAACACGGCTTTTGCGGGATCAATGTTTTCAATACCCAATTCTTTTCCAAATTTATCAGAGAAAGTAATTAATACGCCAATCATATACCAAACAGGTAAACCGATTAATATACCACGCAGGTATCTGAAAAATCTTTCTTTGGTTTTAAAGAACATCAAAAAATCACCTCGGATAATTTTACTCGATTTGATTTGTGCAAACATTGAGCTCTCTATCACGCTCACTCTTAAAAATAATAACAATATGCCCATTCCGCCACCAACAAAATAACACAAGCGCCAATTATCATTTGACAATTTAAAAACAAAATAAGCAGTGATGGCACCAAACACTCCCGTTGTTGCAATGATGGTTGATGCAATACCTCTTTTTTCTTTTGACAGCATTTCACTAACCAATGTAATACTTGCACCCAACTCTCCTGCCAAACCAAAGCCTGCAATAAATCTCAGCAAAATATATTCATTGGCATTGGTCACAAAACCATTGGCAATGGTTGCCAGTGAATACATAACAATAGAACCGAACAATACACTCAATCTTCCTTTTTTATCTCCCATAATACCCCAAACAATACCACCCAATAATTGTCCGATCATTTGAATAATTAAAATATTTTCTCCTTGAATCAATATTTGATTTTCTGATAAACCCAATGAAGCCAAACTTGGTTTGCGAATGATATTAAATAATAAAAGATCAAACACATCTACAAAAAAACCTAACGCACCAACAATGACAGGTAAGGAAAAAACAGGTTGTTGTTTAGAAGGCATGCAGTAAATTATTTTTTCTTTTTGGGAGAAACAATTTTTAATATAACAGGTCCTGAAGTAACCAAAACAATCCCCAATACAATAATTTCAAGATGTTGCTTCAAGTCAAAATTGAATTGTTTCAAGATCCATTGTTGCAAAAAATGTCCGGCCATAATCATGGTAAACACCCATGCCAAACATCCAATAATATTATAGTAAGAAAATTTCTTTTTGTCCATTTCAACAATGCCTGCAATAATTGGTGCAAAAGTTCTGATGATGGGAATAAATCTTGCAATGATGATGGCACCTCCGCCATTCTTCTCATAAAAATCATGGGCTTCAACCAAATATTTTTTCTTGAATAAAAAATTATCTTTCCATTGATACATGGCAGGACCCACTTTTCTTCCAAACCAATAACCGATGGAATTACCGATGATGCCTGCAACAGAGATCAATCCGATTAATACAAAAAGATCAATCCATTCATTATTGAAATGTTCTAAACCAAATATTTGCAAAAACTCATAAGCCAAGCCCGGATTGCCATTCACCCCTTCATGACAATAAATACCTGCAACAAATAACAAACTATCTCCCGGTAAAAAAAATCCGGCAAACAATCCTGTTTCAGCAAATACAACAAACAAAAGCAACCACAAACCGCCATGCTCAATATAAAATTGAGGTTGCAACAATTGATGCCATTGAAAGGATAATAATATTGAACTCATAATTAATTAATTAATCTATTCCAAAACACCTTCCCATTTACTAACTACACTGGTAGCTAATGCATTTCCCAATACATTGGTAGAGGTTCGGAACATATCGCAAAAATGATCGATTGGTAAAATTAAAGCAATTCCTTCAGGAGGAATATTGAACATGGCACAGGTTGCTGTTACCACAATTAATGCAGCCCGAGGCACACCTGCTACACCTTTACTCGTTAACATTAATACCAGTAACATGGTTATTTGTGTACCCATGTTTAAATGAATGTTATAGGCTTGTGCAATGGCAACAATAGCAAAAGTCATATAGATCATACTTCCCGCCAAATTAAAGGAATAACCCAATGGCAACACAAAGGCAACAATTTTATTATTGCAACCATATCTCTCTAATTCTTCCGTAAGTTTTGGAAAAGCAGCTTCACTGCTGGTAGTACTGAATGCAATAAACATGGGAGAAATGATATGTCTTAATAAAGGGCTCATCTTTTTTTGAAGAATAATATACCCCGCTAGTAAATGCAATATCCAGAGTATAACAACTCCAATAACAAAATACAAAAAATAGAATGCATAAAAATCAAATACTTTAAATCCGCTTTCAGCAACAACAGAAGATAAAGCACCAAATACACCCAATGGAGCAAAGTACATTACATACCCAACCATTTTTAATATTACATGCGACGCTACTTCAAATGCATGTATCAAAGGTTTCGCATAATCGCCCAATGCCGCAGTTGCCAATCCGAAGAATATAGAGAATACCACGATATGTAATATTTCATTCACGCTCATGGCTTCAAAAACACTTTTCGGAAAAACATGTTGCACAAAAGTTTCCAAAGTAAAAGCTTTGGTATTGGCTACCAATTCATTGGCATCTAAATAATTGGCATTCTTTAAACTGATTAATGTACCCGGATGTGTAACATTTACCAACAACATTCCTAAAAACAAAGACACCAATGAAGCTACAATGAACCAAAGCATGGCCTTACCACCTACACGTCCAACCGTTTTAATATCGCCCAGTTTAGCGATACCCACAACAAGTGTGGTAAATACCAATGGTGCAATTAACATTTGAATCAAACGTAAGAAAACAGTGGTGAGCAGTTTGATGTTTTTAGAAAAAGTAATATTGAACTCAATGGATGAGTAAGTATGAACAAAATATCCAACCAGCATAGCAATGAACATTGCTATAATGATGCTAAGGGTTAAAGCATGTTTCTTCATCAAGGCAGCTAATTTGAGGCAATATAAGTTATTCGGCTGAAAGGCTTTTTTTAAGGGCTTATAAAACTTTTCTACTATCAAAAAAATAAATGCTTATTTTTCCGAACCAAATTGTGAAACTTAATCAACTGTATTATGAGTTTATTTAGAAAAAAATCATTAGACTTGTTATTGACACAGACATCTGATTCGGACAAAGGCTTAAAAAGAACCTTAGGTGCCGGCAGTTTAATTGCCTTAGGTATTGGTGCCATTATTGGTGCCGGTTTATTTGTCAGGACTGCTGCTGCTGCAGGTCAACATGCAGGCCCTGCTGTAACATTATCCTTTATTGTTGCCGCTATTGGGTGTGCATTTGCAGGCTTATGTTACGCCGAATTTGCTTCTATGATCCCCATCGCAGGAAGCGCCTATACTTATGCTTATACTACCATGGGAGAGATGATTGCATGGATCATCGGCTGGGCGCTGATATTGGAATATGCCTTGGGTGCCGCAACAGTTTCAATTGCATGGAGTGAATTTTTAAACAAACTATTGATTCAATTTAATCTCGGGTCGATACCCTATGAATGGTGCCACTCTCCCTTCGAAAGAGCGTTAGATGCAGCTAATGTAATGCACCAGGGTATTATGAATGTTCCTGCATTGATTATCTTATTATTGCTTTCATTACTATTAATTAAAGGCACACAGGAATCAGCTTTAGTAAACGGCATCATTGTTTTTATTAAAGTGGCCATTGTGATCGTTTTCATTTTTGTAGGATGGAAATTTATCAATCCTGTTAATCATCATCCGTATTTAATTCCTGCTGATGCAAAACCGGCTATTCAACCTGATGGAACAGAATATTCGTATGCAGATACTTTCAGACACGGCTGGGGCGGTGTTTTAACCGGTGCTGCAGTTGTATTTTTTGCTTTCATTGGTTTTGATGCGGTAAGTACTGCTGCACAAGAAGCAAAGAACCCTAAAAAAGATATGCCAATCGGTATTCTTGGGTCCTTAGTTATCTGTACTGTTTTATATATTCTTTTTTCCTGGGTATTAACAGGAGTTGCACCTTATACAGATTTTGTAAAATCCGGAAAAGAAGCCTCTGTCGCTTATGCAATTGAAACTTACATGCTGGGCTATGGATGGTTGGCGAAATTAGTTACTGTTGCTATTTTAGCAGGATTCTCTTCGGTAATATTGGTAATGTTAATGGGACAAAGCCGGGTATTCTATACCATGAGCACAGATGGTTTATTGCCAAAAGCCTTTTCTGATTTGCATCCTAAATTCAGAACACCTTACAAATCCAATATGATCTTATTTATTTTTGTAGGTGGGTTCGCTGCATTTATTCCGGGTGATGTTGCAGGTAACTTAACCAGTATCGGAACTTTACTGGCTTTCATCTTAGTTTGTTTGGGTATCATCATCATGAGAAAAAATGATCCGGACAGAGTAAGGCCATTTAAAACACCATTGGTTCCATTGGTTCCTATTTTAGGTGCATTGGTTTGTGCTGCGATGATCTATTCATTGGATAACAGAACTTTATTAACTGCATTGGGATGGATGGCAGTTGGATTGGTTGTCTATTTTGGATATAGTAAAAGCCATAGTAAATTAAAAAGCTAAGCTTTTTTCAGTACAAGACAAATAATGTCATCTTGTCGCTTAAGCCGTACTAAAGCTGTACATAAGCCATAGATAAGTCGGGTATATCTCGAGGAAAACTTAAACCTCCGGGGTCTTAAAGGCCTTGGAGGTTTTTATTGATTGATTAAAAATACCCTTCAAAAGGTCAGTGTTGAGTAAAAAAGATTCAACATTGAGCAAAGGAATTGTTTACATAAACAGAGAATCGAAAATATTCGAGCCTAACGAGATGAAGTTGATACATTTTTTTCAAGCCTGCAATTTTATGCTTTATTTTATTAATTATTCTGGTTAATTCTTCAATATCGCTTTTGGTAGCAAATCAATAAGATTAATTCCGCTCCGGAACGGCTAATATTTCTCTTTTCCTGCAGGCGTTCCATTAGTTGGATACTTTCTTCCAACAACTCTTACTTACGGGTTTGTATAGCAAAATAGCTTTGTCAAAAACAATTTGCTCTTTTTTTAGATCGCCATTCTTGAGCAATGAGGAAACAGTCTTAACGGGTAAGCATCATTTCGTGAATAAGTTTCCCTGCTTTATTCGGTATGGGTATCATTTTGTTGACGTCAACAAAATGGCCCAAAACTGCTTCCCCAATGGTTTTGTAAGCAAGATGACTTTTTTTGATTGCTACTTAATTTACATCAACTATTTTTGCAGCCGCTTTGCTGAATAAAGAACAAAGCGTTGAAGAGTGCGACGCAACAGAAGCCAAAGACTTATTCTATTGCTTGTCACAAATAATTGTAACGCGTATATCATAAATCGTATATAGAAATGGGAAGAATTTTTGAAGTAAGAAAAGCCACCATGTTTGCCCGCTGGGATAGAATGGCCAAACAATTTACCCGCATTGGTAAAGAAATTGTGATTGCTGTAAAAGCAGGCGGACCCGATGTTGCCACCAATCCGGCATTGCGCAGATGCTTTCAAAATGCCAAGAGTGTGGGCATGCCTAAAGACAGAGTGGAAGCAGCTATTAAAAGGGCCATGGGCAAAGACACTACCAATTATGAAGAGATTATGTACGAAGGATATGCCCCGCATGGTGTAGCATTGATTGTAGAAGCAGCAACGGATAATCATGTAAGAACAGTAGCCAATGTAAAAAGTCATTTTAATAAGGGTGGTGGTACCATGGGCAATAGCGGTAGCGTTAGTTTTCAATTTAAAAAAATGGGGGTATTTAAATTAAAGCCCGAAGGAATTGATATTGAAGAATTGGAATTGGAATTGATTGATTTTGGTTTGGAAGAAATGGGCGAAAGTGCTGATGAAAACGGTAATAATATTGTTGTACTAAGATGTGCGTTTGTTGATTTCGGCAAATTGCAAAAAGCATTGGAAGACAAAAACATTACACCTATTAGTGCTGAATTAGAATGGATTCCAACCACCACGGTACCGGTTACAGATACACAAGCTGAAGATGTAAGTAAATTAATTGAAAGATTAGAGCAGGATGAAGATGTAAACAAAGTGTTTCATAATATGGGATAAACCCCAGCTCAAAAGGGATTAAGAAAGAGACTGATTAATGGATCAGTCTCTTTCTTATTTACAACTAAATTTATTGAATGACAGATCCAAAAAATATAAAGCATCCTATAATTTTATTTGATGGAGTTTGTAATCTATGTGCAGGCAGTGTTCAATTCATCATTAAAAGAGATAACAATGAATATTTTCGTTTCACCTCACTGCAAAGTGATTTTGCAAAAATCATTTTACAGCCATCTCAACTAAGTGAAAATAATTTTTCTTCTATTATTTTATGGGAAGATGGAAAAATATATACTCAATCTGCAGCAGCATTAAGAATAACAAAGCATTTATCAGGTGGATGGAAATTGCTCTACGCACTCATCATCATTCCTGCATTTATCAGAAATTATATGTATTCTATCATTGCCAGGCATCGTTATCGTTGGTTTGGCAAAAAAGAAAAATGCTGGATACCCAATGATGAATGGAAAGATTTATTTATTGAATGAATAACAATTACTCACTCATTATTTCTTTGATCGCTGTAATGATATCTTCGGCATTGGGTTTGCTGAAATAGTCTCCATCACTTCCATACAATGGCCGATGTGCTTTTCCGGTTAATGTTCTCGGTGCAGTATCTAACCATTTATAACCTCCCTGTGTTTCCATCACATGATTGTACATAAATGCGGCTGCACCACCGGGCACATCCTCGTCTATAAAAATAATACGATTGGTTTTTTGTAATGATTGTAAAATGATATGATGAATATCAAATGGCAGCAAAGTTTGTACATCAATGATTTCGCAACTGATGTTTTGTTTTTCTAAACGTTCAGATGCATCTTGTATCACTCTTAAAATAGAACCATAAGAAACAATGGTAATATCTGTTCCTTCTTTCACCACTTCAGGCACACCTAACGGTACTGTATATTCCATTAAGTTGGCAGGTAATTTTTCTTTTAATCTGTATCCATTCAAACATTCAATTACCAATGCCGGATCATTACTGCGCAATAAAGTATTGTACATGCCAACAGCTTGCACCATATTTCTTGGCACACAGATATGCATACCGCGCAGGGAATTAATGATCATACCCATCGGACTACCACTATGCCAAATGCCTTCTAAACGATGGCCGCGGGTGCGAATGATTATCGGGCAACTCTGTTGGCCTTTTGTTCTGAAATGTGTAGTGGCGGCATCATCACTTAAAGGTTGCAAACCATACAATAAATAGTCTAAGTATTGTATTTCGGCAATTGGCCTTAATCCTCTTAAAGCCATGCCTATGGCTTGTCCCATAATAGTATTCTCTCTGATACCCGTATCAAAAATTCTTTCTTTTCCATGTTTCTCCTGTAATCCTGCAAAGCCCTGATTCACATCACCAATAAAACCAACATCTTCTCCAAATGCAAATACTCTTGGGTCTGTTGTAAACAATCCATCGAAATATTTATTCAATACTTCGTATCCATTGATCATTTGTGCATCATAAGAGATCCATGGTTTTACTTCTTCCACACGCAATGCACTTTTAGGACCTTCGTTATATAAATAAGAATTGAACAACCGATTACTTTCTTCTAATTGTTGATGATAAAAAGTTTTCAACGCATCAACAGAAGGTGAATGCGGAGCAGCTTCCATCGCCAATGACAGTGCATGCAAAATATCTCTTCGTAATGGTTCGATATTGGTTTGTAAACTATGACTCAGTTGTTGCAAATAATTATAGGTATCCATGTCACTCACCATCATACTACCAATTAATTCAACTGCCTGCGCAACTTGTGTTTTAATGGGTGATTGAAATTTTTCCCATGCTTTTGCTTTACTGTCTCTTACACTTTCTTTTGCCGCATATTCCAATTGTGTTAATTCATCACTTGTTGCAATAGTATTGGAGATAATCCATTCACGCATTTTTTTAATGCAATCCCATTCTTTTTCCCATGCCAGCCTTTTAGGGTCTTTATATCTTTCATGGCTGCCGCTGGTGGAATGCCCTTGCGGTTGAGTAACTTCTTCTACATGAAATATGGCGGGTGTGTGTGTATCCCGAATTTTTTGAAGGCCTTGTTCAAACACTTCACACATGCCTGCATAATCCCATGCTTTTACTTTATAAATTTCTATGCCATTGGTATTTTCTTCTTTTTGCATTCCTTTTAATGCAGTAGAAATAGAACCTTTGGTTGTTTGATATAATTTAGGAACAGAAATTCCATATCCATCATCCCAAACAAAAACGGCTAAAGGCACTTGCAATACACCTGCTGCATTGATGGCTTCCCAAAATGGGCCCTCACTTGTGGATGCATCACCTATGGTGCAAAAACAAATTTCATTGCCATGGTGACTTAAATGATCGAATGCATGTAATTGTTCTGTTTGGCGAAAACATTTGGAAGCAAAAGCCAGTCCTAATGCTCTTGGCATTTGACCTGCAGTTGGCGCTATATCAGAAGAAATATTTTTTCTGTTAGCAAGATCTAACCAATTACCATTATCATCCACCATCTTAGTTGCAAAATGCGAAACCATTTGTCTGCCTGCACTAAAAGGTTCATTGGTAATATCGGGATCGGCAAACAATTGAGCAAAGAATTGTTCCAGACTTGCTAACCCGGAAGCAAACATAAAAGTTTGATCGCGATAATAACCTGCTCTAAAATCACCTGCTTTAAAAAACTTGGCCATCGCCAACTGTGCTACTTCTTTACCATCACCAAAAATGCCAAACTTGGCTTTTCCGGTCAATACTTCACGGCGACCCAATAAGCTGGCTTCACGACTGACCACTGCGATGCGATAATCGTCTAACACCTGATTTCTAAATCCTTCGTAAGAAAGCATATCGTCTTTATATGCCAAGGTAATTGTTTGTTCCATGCAACAAAAATAATTATTCGTCTCTCTTGCAGGTAGTAAATTATAAATTAGTTTTAAGATTGCACAAAAACGCAATTTTTGTAAGATTTTAAAGAAATGTGATTATTTTCCAATCCCTTTTTCAGCAATACATTATTCAATACTTTTACAGTGTAAAAAATAAGAAAAATGAAAAAATTGCTTTTATTATCGTTTGCATTTTTGATGGTTGGTTTTTCTCAGGCACAAACAACTTCGGCTAATACAAGCGCAGCGGCGCAACCTCCACAGGACATCAATAAACTGGCAGAGTTCAAGAATACGGATTATGATTTTGGAAAGATCCCTTTTGGCAAACCCGTTGAATTTAATGTAAGCATCAAAAACATTAGTACTGATGTGATGACAATAGATAATGTTACGGTTGGTTGTCATTGTACCACACCAAAATATGAGAAAGGAAAGAAATTCGCACCGGGCGAAACCATTACAGTAACCTTAGGCTTTGATAGTGGTGTAATGGGAACTTTTGCAAGAAATGCAACTTTGTATTTTAATGGCGGCGGCCTGAGCAAGCAAGTAAATTTCAGAGGAGAAACCTTTCAAACACCTGCCAGCGCTGCACCCGCTAACCCTGCGATAGAAAAATTAAAACCGGCCAATCAATAATTTCTGATGAAAAAAATATTATTCATTGCTTTTGTTTTATGTGCCTCTAATTTATTTGCACAAAACATATATCAATTCACTTCACTCAAACATAATTTCGGAAAAATAAAACAAGGAACTCCGGTAACTTATGTTTTTGCTTTTAAGAATACCGGCGCCAAACCATTGATTGTTGAAGTGGCTACTGCTGAATGCGGTTGCACTACGCCGGATTATCCTAAAGAACCTGTGCCCAAAGGAAAGGATGGAAAAATAAAAGTAACTTTCAATGCAGAAAGTGCAGGAACATTCAGTAAAAAGGTAACGGTTAAGTTTGCCAATGTGGATGACCCTGCCACATTAACGATTGAAGGAGAGGTCATTGCAAAAAAATAGTTTTAATAACAGCAATAATAACAAACCCGTTTAATTATTTAAGCGGGTTTGTTATTTGTGAAAGATAGCTACTACAATTATCTTTGCTGCATGTTACAAATAAGTGAACGCGGAAAATTAATGCCGCCATCTCCCATTCGTAAATTGGTTCCTTACGCAGAAGCAGCCAAAAAAAGAAATATCAAAGTATACCATTTGAATATCGGTCAGCCTGATATAGAAACACCCAAAATGGTATTAGATGCAGTTCGTCATAGCGAATTCAAAGTGCTGGAATACAGTCATAGTGCAGGAAATGAAAGCTATCGAAAAAAATTAGTTCAGTATTATGAGTCTGTTGGCATTCAGGTAAATCAAAATCAAATCATTATTACAACAGGCGGCAGCGAAGCCATCTTATTTGGTTTCATGGCATGTATGGATGAAGGTGATGAAGTAATTATACCCGAACCATTCTATGCAAACTACAATGGCTTTGCAGTAGAAGCCGGCGTGAAAGTTGTTCCGGTTACATCAAACATTGAGACAGGTTTTGCGTTGCCTGCGATTAGTGAATTTGAAAAGAAAATTACTTCTAAAACAAAAGCGATTGTTATTTGCAATCCCAACAATCCAACAGGTTATTTATATACGGCTGAAGAAATGCAGGCTTTAAAGCAGATCATCTTAAAATACAATTTATACTTGTTTGCCGATGAAGCTTATCGCGAATTTTGTTACGAAGGAAAACAGATCAGCGCCATGCATTTAACAGGTGCAGATGACAATGTTGTTTTGATGGATACTATCAGCAAACGGTACAGTGCCTGTGGTGGAAGAATCGGTGCTTTTGTTACTAAGAATCAGGCATTGCTGGATGCCACCATGAAATTTGCACAGGCAAGATTAAGTCCGCCGTCTTTTGCACAAATAGCAGGCGAAGCAGCCATAGATTTACCATCCGATTATTTTGATACCACTAAAAAAGAATATAAAGCAAGAAGAGATTTAATTGTAAAAAGATTAAATGCAATGGATGGTGTATTCTGCCCTAATCCCGGTGGTGCATTTTATGCAATGGCAAAATTACCCATTGATGATAGTGATACTTTTTGTCAGTGGCTATTAGAAAGTTTTAATTACCATCAACAAACCGTGATGCTGGCACCTGCAACCGGTTTCTATGGTACACCCGGTTTAGGAAAACAAGAAGTTCGTTTGGCTTATGTATTGAATTTAGAAGCCATTAATGCAGCAATGGATTGTTTAGAACAGGCATTGAAAGTCTATCCGGGAAGAAGATAATCGATAATTAAAAGTGCGGAGATTAATAATTGAACCCGTTATTATATCTCCGCAATTGATTATACTTTTTTAAAAGAGACAACGTTTTAGCATTGGAATATCAAATGCCATTATGTTGGCTGTTTGAAGATTCCAATAATACATGAATAAACCTTTTCGAATATTTTTAACCCTTCCACTCTTTGTTTGCATAATCTTTTCCCATGCACAAAGTTATCACGCCATCAATGGTTCTCCTTATGCAGGTTCAAACAGCATGTATGTAAATCCTGCAAGCACGATTAATTCTGCATATAAATGGGATCTTACTTTATTCTCTGCACAAATAACAGTTAGCAATTCCTCAATGGTTATTTATAATGCATCACTATTAAATTATGATAGTGCCAATACACAACTAACCAATGGTAATGGTAACAGATATTTTCATTCAACATTTGACATTAGTCTATTTAATTTCAGAATGAACCTTGATAAAAAATCTGCTTTCGGTTTTGGGTTGAGAGGAAGAATGTACAATCACGAAAAATCAATGCCCTTCTTTTATAATGATACGATTGTTGGTTTAAACAGTTTTCTGCAAACTAACAATGCTACTCCTTATTTTCAGGGCTATGCCACACATAGCGGTTGGATAGAAGCGGATATTAATTATGCCAGATTATTGATTGACAATAATCATCAAAAATTATCAATAGGTATTACGCTCGGATTACAAAAAGGAGTTTCCGGTGCTTACGGAAATATTCAACGCATTAGCTATTCCGAACAATTGAATAATGCAACCAATGCCAATGAATATTTATTGACAGGAGGTTCAGTCACGGCATCTTATTCTTCAAATTATGATTTGATCAATAATGCAAATTCAATTACACCAAGTGTAATCAAATCTTTTTTAAATGATACCAAAAGCAGTTTGAATGCAAATATTGGCATTGAATATTTAGTAAAAGATATAACTGTTGATGCCAATCCATTAAACAATACCAACTACGATTGGAAATTCGGTTTCAGCATCATGGATATCGGGAAAAATATTTTTAATCCTGCAGGGGGATCATTTACAGCAAGTTTACCGGGCGCAAATGTAAACGACACCGTTTTAATTAATCAGATCAGCAATGCCGGTTCTCTATCAAAAGTAAGAGATACTTTATCACATTCATTCAATGTCATCGATTCATTAAGATCGCCTTTTACTATTTCCAATCCTACCAGAATTATTTTATCTGCAGATAAAAATGTGGGCAATCATTTTTATGTGAATGGAGAATTGTCATTGAATTTATTTTCAACAGCACCGCAAACCAATTTAAAAACAAGAGAAATAAATTTAGTAACCATTACACCAAGGTGGGAGAAAAAAAATATTGGGATATACTTACCTGTTCAATACAACACACAAGGACAATTATGGATTGGAGGTGCTGCAAAATTAGGCCCATTGCTGATTGGCGTGCACAGCCTTGATTTTTATAAATGGTTTAAAACAGGCACTCAAACCTTAAATGGCGGGTTTTATATAATGCTGAACATTCATCCGTTTGGTTCTAAAGAGAAAGAACCGGAATGCCCGCCTTATTAATTTTTTATTTCAATGTATCTGAAGTAGATCTGATGAATTCTCCTTTTTCATTTTTTAATGAATAACACATTTGAGAATTCAACAAGCCGTAACGTCTCCCCTCTCTTGTAAAAAAGTTCATGTATAATTTACCATTGTTACGCCAGGCTTTGCCACTAATATCATTTCCGTTTTTGTAAATAATTTCTTTTGATGGTTTCCCATCTATATACCACTCTTTATACATACCATCATAAGCGCCATTGGAAAAATGAATTTCAAAGCGCTGATTACCATTGGGCCACCAGCCAAGATGCAGACTGTCTTTTTCTCCTGAATGATAATATCTTTTCGACTCATGCAAACCATCAGGATAAAAAGTTTGTAACCATCCTTCTTCTTTTCCATTAAAGAATGTTTGTATGGATTTAATCTGCTGAGGAGCATACCATGTTTGAATTGTTCCTGAAAATAAACTGGAATGATAATACAAATACCCATTATTAAAATGCAAAGCAGTATCTGCTGATAACACAGTTTTTGCAGGAATTATAATTTGCTGTGATGCCTGCTGTACATGCACTTCAGGATGCTGTTCGTTGCAGGAGAGCAAGAGAATTACTATAAGGCAACCTATTTTCATTCTTCTGCTTCTAATGTTTTAATATCTTTAATGAGGTCATTCACCTGCAAAACAGAAGTTCCTTTATAGATGCCGCGAATCATTTTATGTTTATCTATCAGTAATAAATTCTCTGTATGCAAGAAATCATTTACATCTTTTTTTTCTCCCAGATCTTCATCGGCAAAATAAGCCTGCCTTGCAATGGAATAAATTTCATTCTTATCACCGGTTATCAAAAACCATTTATCATCTTTCACTCCAAAATTATTGGCATATAATTTTAACCTTTCTATATTATCAATATCAGGTGTAACGCTATGCGATAAGATCAACACAGTACTATCATTTTCAAATGCAGCTTGTACTAATTTTAAATTATTGGTGAGTGTTTTGCAAATACCCGGACAAGAAGTGAAGAAAAAGTCTGCTACATAAATTTTATGATCAAACGTTTTTTCAGAAACAACTTTTCCATTTTGATTAAGAAAATGAAAAGCAGGAATTGTATGAATACTGTCTTTTATTTGCAATGAATCATCAAACCAATGCGGTGTAAAATCGGCCGTTGTATAAAATGGCAGCTTGTGTTGAACAGCATTACCCGTTTTCTTTTCTTTGCAGCTAAACACAAAGCATGCCATCAATAAAATCATCAGCAAACGCATAGCCGGATTAGTTTTGAGGTGGTGGTGGTTGATTACCGGGCGGCATAGGGCGTAAGGTTTTCTCCAATTCTACATATTTTTTAAATTGATCTTCACTTAATACCTGTTTTATTTTTGCATCTCTTTCCGCACTTAGTTTATCTGCAATTTCTTTACTTACCAGTGGTGGAGGCGGTGGCGGCATCTGACCATTTTTATTTTTGTTCTTCTCCATCTCATTCATAAAATCTTTATAAGCCGCCATTACTTTTTCTTTTTGTGCTGTTGTTAATTGTAAATTTTTATCCAGCTGTTCAGAAACGTGTTTTAATCTTTCCTGCGGTGTTGGTGGTTTGGGTGGTTGATTTTGCTGATTTGGTTGTGCATGTGCATTCAAATAACTGATGATGCACAATAACATGATTATTTTTTTCATTTTTATTTTTTTTAGGGATATGTATAATCTATTAATTTGTTACAGTGCCCGGTGTACCATAAAATCCTGTTCCGTTTATATATGGCGCATCTGCAGTTATATGATAATGATAAATGCCATTAGGATAATCTGCAGTAACACCCGTATGTCCATGATACGCATCTAAATCGGCACTGGTTAATGTTTTGCCGTTTTCTAATGGACCATACACTGGAAAGCCATCTAATAAAAATCCTATCAAAGAGCTTTTAGTATTTTTTGTAGTCAGGTAAGTTGGCTCTACATGATAATGATAAGAACCGCTTTGATCGGGATGACCATTGTATTCATCAAATGAATTGATCTCAGTTGTCAATGCTACCCTTCCTGCTGCATATTGGTTGTAAATAGCAACACCATTAATGGCTACACCCATGGGGCCTAATGGAGTTTGAGAACTTGATGATGCCTGAGTTGGACTAACCGGAATTTTAAACACATAATTCTGTGATGCAATGGTATTGGGATTTTGATTCCACGCACTATTGGTTCCATTATAGGCTTCATACATAGTCGATGCCCATTGTGTTCCTTTGTAGTAAGGGCTTTTATGATCCGGCAAATCATTTGTTTTGATAATTACATAATTGCCGCTTAAATAAACCTGCAAGCCTGAACCCTGAATAGCAGAACTGAACTTTTGAAATACAGTTGGCAATGTTGTAACAGTGGATGTATTGGAAGATGATGAACCGCTATCTTTTGTGCAAGAAAAAGAAATAGTGGCAACAGCAATAACTGTTATAAAAGTTGATATAATTATTTTTTTCATAACGTTGATTTTAATTTTAGATGCAATTGATATCCCAAAACCTTTGTTCAATTTGAAAATGTTTTGTTAAGAAGGAAGTACTCATTTTTTATAAAAGAGTTTATTGTTGCTCTCTTGAGTGCGGTGGACCATCTCTTGGTGGTGGCGGAGGACCATCATGCTCCCTTCCATCTGGCGGAGGTGGCCGGTGAGCATCAGGCTGAAAGTCTTGTCCATCAGGCGGGGGTGGCATTCTATCTTTACCTTCCTGTTGCGGCTGATTTTCCGGCCTTCCATTTAAACTGATGGGCCTGGGTCCACCGGACATTCTCAATACTTGTTGAATAATCTCATCAAATTTTTTCTTTTGTTCAGAGTTACAAATCACTCTTAATTTTTTAAAATGATAGAATGTAATAGAATCAACTTTCATTTGCTCAACGGTTGTACCCTTTAATGCCTCATTAAATTCATTCGTATTTACAGTATCATTTTTCAGCAAATCAAAAAATTGTTCTTTGCCGTTTTTGAATGAACGGCGAATATCCTGTACTTGCTGACGATGTTCTTTTACCATAGCCAAATAAGCCATTTGTTGCGCACTATCCAATTTCAATTCTCTGATAACAAAATCTTCCGCCCTTCCGTTATTTTTCGGAAGCGGTTCAGGTCTCTCAATTTTTAACCAATACAATGAAAGGGTAATGATATTTACAATAACCAATAGCCCGATTAAAATATTTGTAATGGTATTTTTATTGATATGCATTGTATGAATATTTTAATATGGCGATTGAACGCTTAAATTATATTCTTGACTAAAATTTTCTATTGAGGATTTATTGTCATGCTCTGACTGCTTCTTATTAGACAGAGTTGATTCTAATAAACCTACATTCATTGCAATACACAATAACAATAAAGCAATCAGTAAAGCCGGTTTACGAACAGGCAACCAACTGCTATTATTTTGTTGTATATTTTCTATCCTTGCCATCAATCTGGTTTGAAAGAATGGCGGCATTTCTGCACGCCGCATATTATCCAAACTGTTCAGCGTTGCATCAATCTTATCTTGTATACTTGTATTCATGTTATTGATTTTATTCTGAATAATAATTTTGTAAACTGTTTCGCAAATTTTCTTTAGCCCGATGCATCAATCCTTCTATGCTTTTTACGCTTGTTTTTAAAATATCACTTACTTCTGCATAACTCAACCCCTCTGATTTAATCAATACAAAAGCGAGTCTTTGATTTTCGGGTAATTGTTGTAAAGCCTTAAAAAGAACGGCGGCATTTTCTTTGTTACTTAATTCAATACCGGGATGATGAAAATCTGTAACTGCTTCCTCTTCCTTGGTTCCAATACCTATTAAATTCTTTAATACATTCACCCGCTTTTTAGATTTTTTCTTACGCTCCCAATCCAATGCTTTGGTTACCGCGATTCTATACATCCAGGTAGATAATTTAGCATCACCCCTGAAATATTTTATACTTTGATATACCTGAACAAAGACTTCCTGCGATACATCCTCTGCTTCCTCGTATTGCTGCACAATACTCAACACCGTATTAAAAACCATATGTTGATACGCTTCTACCAATTGTGTAAAAGCATTACCATTGCCTTGTTTAAGCAACTGAATGAAGGAAGGATCGTTCAACAAAAAACGGGTTTTAAGATTTGACGTTGTAAGCTAAAGAAACCTTTGCTTTAAGTTTAAAAAATTAACAAACATTATTGCAATGCAGAATTCGCAATATTTTTCTTATTTCAAATAAAAAGCATTTACTCAATTACTCTTCAGTAATAAGTAAATGCAAGCATAAACAGAAAGGTATTTTATAAGGTAGTTGCCCTACCTAATTTTTTAATTTTATTTAATTGAAGGATCAAATAAATAAGCACAGCCCAAACAGCCACAATAATTGAATAAGCCAATAGTTCTAACCACAATGGCGATTGACCTCTTCGGGCAAATAAAGTTCTTTTGAAGAAATTGGTTTGATAAGAAGGTATGGCGCCCCATGGAACGGATTTTTCCACAGATAAATTTCCGTATTGATCATTGTCTTCCACTTTTGCAACTAAAATCAAATTGCCTTTACTATCTCCCGGCAATCCATCTCTTTTAAATTCTGCATTAATAGTACCTGTTGAATCGGTCGCATATGTTTGCGTTTCGCTTACACCCAAATCAGCATCCATTCTTTTTACGGCCACTTTTAATTCAACACCCTTAACAGCCACCCAAGATGTATCTTTTAACTCAAGTACTTTAACGGTGATCATTTTGTTTTCTGCTGTATCTATTTGCAATTTGGCTTTCGTGATATCTGTATTGGCTTTGGTTTCATCGAATTGTTTATTAGCTGTTGACACAGCAACAAAACTTTGCTTTACTGATTTACTCCAAGTATTTTTTGCAGTAGCTGGTATCAACAATACCGCTTCTCCTTTATTATTGGTTACAGCTGTACCTAATAAATTACCCGCAGAATCTTTAGTGACATAAAAACTAATGGTTACATCTTTCACCAATTGAAACTTACCATCAATTTTTGTTTTAGCAATTGCTTTTAAATAAATATAACTGTTATTGTTATTGAAGTAAGAAAGATTCAATAACAAATCATTTTTTGTTTCTTGTGCAAGAACATTTATCCCCTTGCAAATGAATAATACAATAAAACCAATAAGAATAAATGATTGATTAAGCTTTTTCATGTTGTTCCGTTTCGGTGATTGTTTCTTGAATAGGAATAATGGGAAATATTCTTGCAAAGAATGTAATAATCAATAATGCTCCTGCCAGAGATCCAATGGTAATTGCCCATTCTTCCCAAGTTGGAAAATAATGACGATAACTTGCCGGCACATCCTGCATGGGAAGGAACGGATGCAACAATGTGGGCGTTACAATTAAATATCTTTTAAACCACGAACCAATTACAACCATCAATCCTGCAATAAAAGCGGGAAGCGGTTTTCTTCCTTTCTTAAATATTAAAATCAAAATAGGTGCAAACATGGCCATAGATACAGCAAACCAAAAAACCGGTGCAAACTCACCAGTAAACAAACCCCTTAAATGTTCCTCTTCAGGTTTTTTCATTTTAAATGCAGGAACCAAAAATTCATTCACATTAAAATACAAATACAATAAGGCAAGCATTACCACAATTTTTCCCATTTTATCAAAATGGTCTTCTGTAATATACTTTTCTAATTTATAGTGTTGGCGAAACACATACATAGCAACCAACACAGCACCGGCCCCAACTAAAAAAGCACCGGAGATAAAATAGGCACCGAAATTGGTGCTATCCCAACCGGGACGATAGGTAGTTGCAAACAACCATGAAGTAACTGTGTGAATAGCAAATGCAACCGGAATAATAGTGATAGATAAAATTGTGATAGCCTTGTCACTGATTCTGATTTGTCCTGCTGTGTTTTTCCAAAATGAACCTAAAAAATGATATAATTTATACAATCCTTTATGGGTGGTTTCTTTAAAATGAAGCATGATTTGCAAATCGGGTAATAAAGGAAAATACAATAGTAATAAGCTGATAAAGAAATAAGTAGTAATCACAATTACATCCCAAACAATAGGTGATTGTAACCGTCCATGTATAAATAAATTATAAAAACGATCCGGTCTACCCATATCAACTATGATAATAATAGATGCGAATGTGATAGCAGATACTGCAATAATCTCTGCTATTCTTGTTAATGGCGTACTCCAATGTACATCTGTTAAACGAAGTACTGCAGTAATTAATGATCCCACTAAACTGATGGCTACAAAAAAAACAAAGTTGGATATATAAATTCCCCATGATGCATAATCACGCATGGCTGTTACTTGTAATCCTTTTGATAATTGCCTGATATAAGCAATCAATCCAATCACACAAAAAAATATTAATATGCCTACCCAAATCTTTCCTTGCTTGCCAAATTTTTGTGGCAACAGATCTTCGATTACTTTTTGTTTTGCTGAATTTTCCACGTGTTATGATTTAGGGTTAACTTTTTGTATCGCCTTGTGGCTCTTTATTTTCAAATGGGAAATTTCTGTTTACCGGCGGCAAATAATAAACACTTGGTTTAGTTCCCAGATCTTCCATTAATCTATAACCTGCTTTATCTCTGATCAAATCACTAAAGCGAAATGTTTCAGAGCCATTGGTAACTGAATCTTCATTCAAATCACCAAATGCAAATACTCCATTCGGACAAGCAGCAACACAATGTGGTAATTCACCTTGACGTGTCATATCCGGACAGAAATCACATTTACCAACTGTTCCTTTTTTTTGTGGCACACTGCTTTCACATGAATAAGGTTGTGCAGCCAATTCTTCTGAAACCGTATCAGGGCTTTCCCAATTAAATACACGGGTTGAATATGGACATGCCGCCATACAAAAACGACAACCAATACAACGATCACTATCAATTAAAACAATTCCATCTTCTCTTTTAAATGTTGCATCAACAGGACAAACTTTTACACAGGGTGGTTCATCACAATGCATACAAATAGTAGGTTGCCAATAAGGTGAAGTATGTTCTGCATCTTGCATTGGATATACTTTCACCCAATTTTGTCCGCTATGCACATGATGCATATGATCACAAGCTGCCTGACATTTTTTTAAACTTTTACAACGAGATAAATCAATCACCATCACAAACTTTTTTCCCGGAATGCCAATTCTTGCTTCTGTATTAGATATAGAAGGAAGGTGTGGTACCGGTTTTAAAAAAGCTTTATCTACTTCTATCACTTCGCCATCTACAGATAATAACTTTACTTTTTCTCCGGATGGTTGTATTTCTGCAGGTGCATCTGCAGTAAAAGGATCTTTTGGGGAACATCCTATTGCTGCCATGCCTGTTAACAATCCGGTTAATAAAAAATCTCTGCGGGAAGTATTTGTTGTTTCCATCTGTTGATGATTAAAATGATTGGATAAAATAAATAGAAAGCGTTATGATTTTTTCTTTATCCAGGATTGTAATTCTTTATTACTGATCTTCTTAGTATTGGAAGCAAGTAGGCTTGCATCAATTTCAACCAGTCGACCATCTTGTGTAAGCATCTTTACAGTTTTTTGATCTTGATGCGGATTGCACGCAATCACTTCTTTATTTTTTTTCTTAAAAAGATTAAAACCACCCACCAATGCAACAACTGATAAAACACCTAATCCGGAAAGCAATTTTCTTCTTTCGTTTTTTAAAGGATCATTCATTTTTTGTTCTTTCATAAATGAGTGGTTGAATAATGAATAAAGTGATTACGTTAAAATTATTTTTTTAATGTTCTTACAAAATTTACCAGGTTCCAGATATCCTCTGCATCAGGAATTTTCTTTTTAAAACTTGGCATGTCATCACGACCCTCTGAAATTTTGTAAAACAAAGAACCATCAGTTTGTGATTGAAAGGCTGCTTTAGAAAAATCGCTTGGTTGTGTTTTTAATTGAGCAGCTTTTGTTCCATCACCCAAGCCTGTTTTTCCATGACAAGATGAGCAATGTTGAGACCACAATGCTTTTCCTGCAGATACAGATTCTGCACTGGTTTTAACTGCGTTAGGTGTTTTTACATTTTTATCAGGTACCACCCAAGGTTTTGGTTGATCCATTTTAAATGCAGATCCGATAACAATTACCAGAATTACTGCAGCGACTGTGAGGATTTTTGATTTCATACTGTTTGTTTTTTATTAAAAGTGTATTGTTGACGAATATTTTAAAAGTTCCATAATCTGCTGATGTTGAAACCAATCAGGAATTCACCTTTTGTATAATCATTTTGATTCAATACATTATTGTTTTGCGGTAACACATATCCATAATTACCGGCAAACACTTCAAAATCATGTCCGCTTGATTTGAATTCAAATCCAAAACTGATATTCGGATGCGGATTGTTCATGGCATTTTGTGTCATGGGTTGATCGTAATTGGCAATGATTGCAGTTTTAGGAGAAATCTTATATCTGCCTGAGAACGATAATGTAACATTATCATTCTTCATAGTCGGTTGTACTTTTCCATTTACATCAGTATATGCAGGAACATTATTAAAGTGTGAAACAGAAGGACTAAATTGAACAGATAGTCTTTCAGATATTTTTCTTGCGATGATAATTTGATTAAAGAAGGTAAAGCGGTCAGAAGCAGTTACAAAAATAGTTGATGCATCTTTTTTTCTGGTATCCATTACTGCATTACCGAAATAAGTAATGCTAACCGGCATGGAATTATTTTTTGTTTGTTTTAAGATCGCATATTTCAAATTCCAATCAACCTGCATCCTGTCATTGGTTGCACCAAAACCAACTTGCAAATCTTTTATTGGAGTGTAACTAAATCCCAATCTCATAATTGCACTTGCAAAAATGCCGTACAAATCAGAGATACCATTGGTCATCGTTCCAAAACGATGTTGAATATCGAATTCAAATGTACCTTTGATAGGTACCATAACGGTTTGATTATCGATCAGATAATTTCCTTCAAAAGTATTTTTTACATAAGATTTTTTCTTCACTACAGGTTGAGGTGCTGCAGCTGAATCTTGTGCGTTAGAATGATTGATGCATACCATATTCAGTGCCATCAATACAACAACACTACGCAACAAGAATGAATTTTTTATCAATATATTTTTCATATTACTAAGTTTAATTGTTTTTAGCACCTTGTGTTATCCATGCCAACATATATGCATTAATGTTTGAAGGATTATTACTTGCCCCCAAAGGCATAGTGGCTGCTTCTTTACCGGTTAACCACAAGTACACCAAACTATTTGCAGGTGTTGATGTGTTAATAAAATTGCCATTCACTAAAGAATTGTATGCATTGCCTGAAGTTAGATTCGGACTGATACTTCCATTATGACATCCGCTTTTTGCACAGTTATTGGTCAATATAGGTTGTATGTCAGTACTAAAGCTCACTGCGGTTGTGATTGCGGGAGAATTATCTACCAATAAGGTAGCAGTTTTATAACAACCTGATAAAGTAGCAACCAATGCGATTATTATCAGTGTGGTTATTTTTATTTTATTCTTTGACATGATCTTGATTTTAAGTGACGAAAAGAACAAGCCAAATTTTTATTGTTGAAAATGCAATGTTAAACCTGGTTTAATAGCATGTGCAGTATTTGCTTTATTAAAAACACCAATACCAAAATTCACATCAGTTAATGGAGAAAAATCAACATCTTGCAAAATAGCGACATCAGCTGTTTTCAATGCTCTTTGAATTTCTAAAGTCCAACCTGAACTTGAATAAGTTGCTTTGAACTTAATATCACCGCGTCCACCTTGATATTTTTGTAATACAGCTCCGGGTATAGCTGCGTTACCTACTCCTATAATATTACCATTTGCATCAAATGTAGTGTTATACGCAGTGCTTGCTGTTGGATCAATTGTTGAACCATCAGATAAAGTAAGCACACCATTCGCATCAACTGCTGTAACCAATAATGCCGGAGTTGTACCATCTGCAGCAGTAACACTGGTAAGTGCTGTAATAGCAGTTCCTGCAACAATATTATTGGTTAATAAAATATAACCATTGGTTTGACCTTTCACCACCCAAGCCGGAACAGTAACAGATGTTGACGTACCGGTAATTTTTAAAGTCTGTGTATTAGTAATAGAACCGGGAACAGTTGAATAAGTTGGAACACCGGCTGTTGTGGAAGTAATCACTGCACCGTCAGAATGGCGGCCATTTGCACTTAATTGTCCACCTGCATAATCAATATAATCATCATCAGCATAACCATATGCTTGATCTTGCATTAAATGAATATGCCACAAATCTGCTTTTTCATTAGGACCATTTGTAAAATGATTACCACCCGCTTTTGGTGGAACAGTTACTAATACAGGGGGACTAACATGGTTATTTAAAGAATCTGTTGCAGGATTTAAGTGACAAGTTGCGTAACAACTTTGTGACGCAAATGCAGCAACTGAATTATTGATATTCCATTGCATACCGAATTTATCTTCATTAAAAGGAATACTTGTTTGAACACCATTTACATCAAACGTATAGTTGTTGCCTTGTCTTGCCCACAATTTAGTTGTTGGATTATAAGAGATGGGTTGATTTAATAGACTTTGATCTCCATCATTCCATTGTGCTAAAATATAAATATTGTTTGCATCATACATGGATTGTAAAGTAACATTGTAGCTTAGACCAATATAACCGGCAAAAGTTCCGTATCCGGGATCTGGCACTTGTGCAGTTACTTGTAATTTAGGTGCACTACTCCAAATGGCATCAACTGTACCATCAATGGTTGGAGCAGTGGCAGTTTTTACAGAAGTTAATACACTACCCGAAGAAGAGGAGGAGTTATCAATTACCTGATTATTTTTTGTGCAATTGGTTAAACCTATCATTGTAAATAATAAGGCTATCATTTTAACTCCTGAGTTGAACCGTTTCATAAGAAATATATTATTGTGAAAGAAATAGTTTTGAATTCTTTCACAAAGTAGAAATCTGAGCATATGTCTTAACTGATATCTGTCATTATAAAGGATGATTTACATCATTTGATAATACTGATATAAATCATAATTATTTGAAACAAACCATTTAACATCAATTACAAAATGAATTTTTTCTTTTAATCAATTTGAAAAAGCATGAGTATTCTCATACAAAAAATAAATTATCAAGAATCAGATTGATTAATTTTATTGAGTGAAGTCATTACTGCAATTGATATCTATCATGCAGAAACAATACAACTTACTATATTTATCTTTTAATACTTTTATCATTCATTTATCATAATCATCACCATGATCAATTTCAGAGTAGACAATAAAATAGCATTGGTAACCGGTTGCAGTAAAGGCATTGGAATGGCTATTGCCATTGAATTAGCCAATAATGGAGCAGATATCATTGGCGTTAGCGGCAGTATGCCAACTTCAGGAAGCGATGTAGAAAATGCAGTATTAAAAGCAGGAAGAAAATTTTATGCATATCAGGCAGACTTTAATAACAGAGATTCTTTATATGCTTTTTTAGATACAGTAATTAAAAATCATCCGCGCATTGATATCTTAATAAATAATGCTGGACATATTATGCGAAAACCTGCAGCAGAGCATCCGGATGAATATTGGGATACTATCATCAATATCAATCTTGATGCACAATTCATCATTACAAGAGAAATTGGCAAGCAAATGCTAACACATCAATCAGGTAAAATTGTTTTTACCTGCTCATTATTAAGTTTTCAGGGAGGTATCAATGTGCCGGGATATGCTGCCAGCAAGGGTGCCATCGCTTCTCTGTTAAAAGCATTTGCCAATGAATGGGCCTCTCATGGCATTAATGTTAACGGTGTTGCACCGGGTTATATAGCAACAGACAATACTGCACAATTGAGAGCAGATAAAGAAAGAAATGATTCGATACTGGCACGCATTCCTGCAAAGCGTTGGGGCACACCGGAAGATATGGCCGGTGCATTTGTTTTTCTTTCTTCGCCTGCATCAGATTATGTAAACGGAACTATTTTAACTGTTGATGGTGGATGGATGGGAAGATAATGAATGATAATTTTTGAATCAATAAGAAACTTTGTAATCTCTTTTTACAGGCTGTCCTTCCCAAACTTTTTTGGAAGTCCAATAAGTATAGGGTGCAGACCAGAAATTATTTTCGGCGGGTAAACCCAATGCTAAAAATCCCGTAGTACATAAATACAAACTACCTGTTGAAGTATATTGATCTGCGATAGAAGGCTGATGACCAACTAAGCCTAATTGTAACCAACCTTCGTTACTGAATGTTCCACTCGCATCAAAAATTGTATGCATCACTTTTGTAAGTGCACACCTAACTTGGGCAGGCGCTATCTCATCAGGCAATTTTTGCATCAATGCAATTTGTGATAAAGCCTGAAATGATGCAATGCGGTAAGTGAGCGATCTTCCTAAAGGAGGATAAGTTCCTTCCGGTGAAATGATACGTTCCTGAAATTCTGCAAAACGGATCATTCTTTTTAATGCTTCATCATACTCTTGTTGAGAAGCCATTTTCTTTTCAACCATTACAGAAAGCATATCAACTAACATAGGTTGAATGACATAAGAATTATAATAATCCATTGCAAATTTTTCTCCATCCTTATACCATCCATCGCCTACATACCATTCTTTCATCTTTTGAAAAGCAAAATCAATTCTTGCAGGATCATACTGTTCTCCTATCTTCATTAAAAACGCTTCTGTAATGCCCGCAAATAATAACCAGTTATTGTATCCGGCTTTTCTGTTTCGCAATGATTTAAATTCAAGAATAAATCTTTGTTTGGTTAATGAATCTAATGGCTCCCATAATTGCTGAGTAGCCCTTAAAAAAGCATGTGCCATGAAAGCTGCATCTACAATGGGTTGCGACTCTGTTCTAAAATTCAAATAATCTTTACTCAAGGGATCTACTGCATGTTGCAATCCTTTTAATAATGCTGTTCTTAATTGTTTTCGCATTACACCTTCCTTTGTGGTATCATCCGGTAGGGCAAGCCAAGGGGCAATACCGCTCATTGTTCTGCCAACTGCTTCTAAATACGTTACTTTCTCAGCATGCAATAAATAATCCTTTGCTTTTTCAACCGGCATTTTTTGTTTCAATTGATCATTGGATAAATGATGTATAACGGGATATGCAATTTTGTATAGCAGATCACACCAATACTTACGATCTTGTTTTCCTGATGCTGAAATTGTTTTTATAGATTGATCCTGCGCAGATACTTCAATGCATTTAAAAAATAACAAGCAAATGATGTAAACAATAAAATAATGGATGCTTGATTTTTTCATGAGTAATGATTTAATCAAAAATGTTTAGCAATAACAATAGTAAGCTTTATTTTATTGGAAACAATCTAAGCAACATCACTCCATGATGGCGAATGTTAGTAGAAAAAGAATTAGTAAACTCGCCAATATTTTTTTGTCGCCAAACATCTCTTATTTTCCATTTTCCATTTAATCCTGCTTTGATAAGATCAAATGTATAAGCTCCTGAAGTTTCATCGCCCCATCTAAAATAAGATTGCGGTGTTTTACCATATCCATCAATATTAAATAATCCAACAGCAAAAGATCCATCTTCCAATGGTTTCATCCAAACCTGCACATCACTATCATTTAAAATCAATCTTCCTGCTTTTCCCAAAGGATCCTGATTGATGTCAATCACTTCATTATTTTCTACTAAACTTAATGTAAATGCATCCATCTGTTCAACAGGGCAACCAATTAACAGAGGGGCCGGTAATAAAGCATATAAACTAATATGGCTGTATTGTTCATCGGGTGTTAATCTTGTTGCATGTAATTTATTTCCGGTACTAACATTTCCTATGATCATCATATCAGGATCATTCCAATGGCCCGGACCTGCAAACTCTGCCCACCTGTCTAATGAAAATGCGCCAATAAATAAACTCGCCCAATTATCTCTTATATCAGGTCCTGTGCGATATAAATTTGAAAGTCTTGCCCAATCTTTTGCATTTTCGAATGTTGCAGTATTGGATAAACTATATACAATATCTCTTCCGCATTTTTGTAAAGCATCGTGCATTCTTTGCGTATTGGGAACATCCAAATGCCAATCGTATTTTAAATAATCAACGCCCCATGCAGCCATTTGCATCGCATCATTTGTTTCGAATTGATATTTTCCAAAGCGATGAAACAATCTTTTATTGTTCAACAAAGAATCTAAGGGTTCATTACCTTTTGCATGATCCGATGATCCGCCGGGAAAGCCTCCATAAGTTGCAATCCATGGTGTAGAATATAATCCGAATTTTAAACCCAATGAATGAATGGAATCGATCATTTCCTGAAAATGCGGGTATTTTTCATTCGGTTGAAATGCATTGAACTTACCGCCTCTCATTCCTTCCCAATTATCGTCAATGTTGATATAGCTCCAGCCGTAATTCACCAAACCCTTATCTACAAAGGCTTTCACGGTAGCCATTACTTTATTTCTATCTATATTGCCTCCCCAAGAATTGGTATTATTCCAACCCATAGGCGGTGTTAATGCAATGGTATCTCCAATTTTTATTTTTAATTCTTTTGTTGACTTACCAAATTTATTTTTTGCAATGAGTGTTACTGAATAAATTCCTTTTTGCTTTACGGTTCCACTGATGATTCCAGTTTGGTGATCCAGAATTAATCCTTTTGGTAAATTTTTTGATTCGAATTGTAATGGCATTTCTCCTGTTGCTGCAACGGTATATAAAAAAGGGTTGCCCGGTGTTGCACCAAATATTTTTGCTGAATTGATAATGGGTATTTTGGGAGGGGCAGGTGTTAATATATATTTCTCATCATCATTAGGATTGGGTTGCGGAATATAATCTCCGATCATTAAGAATTGTGCATTTGCCCAATTGGCATAAGTAGTCTTATTATAAGGCCCGCCAATATCATCAACGATTAATAATCCCAATCGTTTTATACCGGTTAAATCAACCTCTACTTTTTTAGGCGAATCCCCCACTTTCATTTCACCACTTTCAAACAAAATTTTTCTATCAGCAATTACATAAAATTTTACAGGAATTTTTTTGTTGCCTTTATTATCGGCTCCCACCATTGCAGAAAATTTTTTTGCATGGCCATCTAAAAAAAAAGAAAGAATATTGATACTCTGTGTACCAACACCTCTTTCATAATATATATCTGCGATCTTCATTGAATCTCCGCTATAATTTTTCTTTAATGAAACTGAACGCAATGCTTCTGAATGAAAATTCACATTCAATTCATCCATCCAAACAACATGAGTATTCTGCCCAAATGAATGAATTGTGATTGACCAAAAAATGATTGATAATAATTTTATTCGATTAAGCATTTTATAAATTTTATCAAGTCTCTTAATTATATTTCCCGATAACAGGTAACCCAATTTCTTTTCCATCTACATTAAATAAAAAATTATCAGGTAATGGCATTGGATTATAATAATTCAATCTCTTTTTATTAATTACATCAGCCTGTACCCCTAATTTACCGGATGCAGTCAAAACAGAAACAGCGATCACACCATTCTTTTCACTTACATCAACAGGCGCATTTAATATTGATTTTCGAAATGCTAAAAACTCGGCATCGGTTTTTATACCTTCCACTGCTTTCCACCACATGGCAATCGTTGCTTTTTGATTATCCGGATGCTGAATTGTTAAACGTAATACCTTATTGTGTTCTAATTTAAATGATTGCCTACCTGATTCGTACGCAAAGCCATCATTGAAAAGATAAGCAGCATTGTTATCTGCATTACTATATATAATTCGAAAAGCGATGGCTACATCTTCAAATCTTGCTATTACTGTATTGCTTGCTTCTAATGCAATTTTTTCGCCGACTGCAGGAATGTTTATTTTATGATCGCCCATCCACATCTCATCAAAATAATTAGGCAGAATGATGGTTGAATTAAGATGATTCATGATACAATTGTGATCTTTCTCACCTGAAACCAACATTACAAATTCATTTTTATTTTGTGCAGTTTGTTGGAAAGGCATTAAATGTCTTGTCTTGCCCCAACCACCATTAGCCGGATAATTAGCAGGCATCAAATCTTTTAACTTATCTCCTTTTTCTTCTGCAGCCCAAGTTCCATAATGATCATCTCTTCCTTCCATTACATAAGTAATATTGGGCATTTGCAAAATGCGCTGACTACTTAAATAAACAGCAAATGATTTATCATCAGGACTATAAGCCTGGTTAGAAGATGCAATTGAAAATTTTTTTCCTACAAAATCACAGGCATATGTATTGGGGAAACTATCCCATCGTTGAATAATGAATCGATCTTTTCTATTCATCAATTCTTTTTGTTGAGCAGTTAATCCTAAATCTTTTAAAGCAGTAAGACAAACCTGATTGAATAATTGATTGGTGGTATTTTCTTTTCCTAATAATGGATTGAGATATCGTTCCTCTAATAATTCAGGACTATATACCCGATTATAATCTCTGCTATGCGCACCACCTAAAAAGCCCGCCTGTTCATGATAATGTGAACACAAATCATTCAATAAAAAATTTAACGCATCACTTACTTTCTTTTGTATATCTGCATCTTTTGCAAACCGATGTAATAAAATCAATGATTCTAATGCTACACCGGAATAAGTTGGGCTATCATATTCACGATTGCCAAAATGAGATACATGGTTTAGCCAGATATTTAAATGTTTTCTTCCTTCTTCAATCACAGCAGGCTTTTGATATACTTGTCCTAATGCTACCAAATTCCAGATACGCATTAAATAAATATTGGTATAAGAGACGCGAACAGGCAAATCTCTTACTCCGTTTAAAGCATAATCAAATATTTTATCTAATGCTCTTTTTGCTTCAACAGATAATCGATCATTAAATAATATTTTAATCAATATTCCATATTGTACACAGAATTCAACATTGTTTCCATCACCGGTATCATTGTTTTTTTCTAACCAACCCCAATACATATTCCCAAATGTCTTTGCAGTGCTGTCTGTTATCACTCTTGTGGCAACTAAATGCAAAGTCCATTCAATTTGTTCATCGGTCAAAAATTTTGTATCAATTCCATCTAATAAAAAAAGAAAACAATCACGAACACCGATTTTTGGTGGCGACTCATGTAAATTATTCAATTGCTGTTTTAACATTGCCAAACGTGCTGCAGGATTTGGCAATGCAGGAATTTTATACAAACTATTTTTTTGTGCAAAAACGATTGTCTGCAAAAAAATAAAGAAGAAAAAAAGAAGTCTATTTTTTTTCATACGCCAATTGTTAGTATAAAATCATGTTCGAATAAATCAGTTATTCAAATTGCTTGATTAAATATGATGAAAATAAAATCTAAACTGACTAATTACTGAAAGAAAATCTACGAAAAGGATTTAGTGAATTAATTGTTGACATGTGCAGTTTTATAATGTTCCAATAATTCATCACCGCCAAAATCGTGTTTCAAATCTCTTAAAACTGAATGTATATGATTGGCATTGTTCTGTGTATTATCATATTCGATAATGAAGGTGGGGCCTTGAATACGATAATAAATGCCTTTATCCAATTCGGGTTTAGTGTAACCGGCCCAGGCGAACCAAAGATTTTCCAATCCGCTTTGCTGAATTTCTTTAAACATATCGTCTGCAAATAATTTTGTATATCGATGAATGTATAAACCGATTAATTGTAACAGCAATGCTTTTTGTTCATCATCCATTTCAGTATATTTTATTCCTGCAGGATGATCGATCATCGCATTTCTTTTATCAAAGGTTAAAATATCTTTATAGGCAACTGTATCAATAATTGCTTTTTGAATTTGAGAAGCAGATAATGCATGCAACAAAGTAAAACCCATATCAGTTTCTTCTTTTAAAATTTGTTTCCCTTTTTGTGGGCCTTCTAAAACAACTGCCGGATTTGAACCCATGAATCCGGGAGTACCTGCTGTTAATATTTGTTTATCAAAAGAAAAATTAAATGAAACATGATGTCCTTCAAAACGCCATCCCCAGATGGTTTTGGCAGATGGTATCCCAAAAATAGTAATATGGTAATTTCCTGTGTCTCTGTAATGATCTTCAGGTTTTCTGTTCTCTAAATTTTTCAACACCGCTTCCATTTGCATGATTGCTCTAGTTTTTTTAAAAGCCGATTCACTCAAACAAGTTTGCAACAAATCAAATGCTGCTTGCTTTTGTGCTGCATTCATCTCATTAATAGTAATCCCTTTTCTTTCAATAGGCACAAAATGATAATTATATTTTTCTGCGCCATCAAAAGGAAAAACAGTCTCATTTTTTTGTGCAGTTGATAATAATTCTATAAACCGATTGGCAGCCATCAACGCTTTCTGTGCGTAAAGATTATTTACTATTAAAACCAATATAAAACTGAGGAGAAGAAAACGCTTCATAAAATGAGTTTTGGTTTAAAAGAAATGTGTTGCTTTATTTTTAAAATTATCTAATTCCATCAACTATCTGTCATTTTGATTTTAGTAAAATTTTGAAACAACTATCCTTAAGGATAATTCTGCTTGCTGAAAGAATAAAATATATAACTTAACGGTATGAAATTTCGATTGGCAGCCATTTCTATTTCAGTAATAGCAATAATTGCTATCACTTATTTTTTATTTCGTCATTCACCGAGTGATGTATCTTCTTTGCCCGAAACAGTAAGTTACAATTTTCATATACGTCCAATCCTTTCGGACAAATGTTTTAAATGCCACGGACCTGATGCGAATAAAAGACAAGCTGAGTTGAGATTAGATATTCCTGAATTTGCTTATGCTCCGCTAAAACAAACCAAAGGTGCATTTGCCATTGTGCCAGGTAAACCGGAAGCGTCTGAATTATACAAAAGAATATCATCGAAAGATACAGGCTATCAAATGCCTACACCGGAATCACATTTAAATGTTTTATCCGATTATGAAATTGCATTGATAAAAAAATGGATTACACAAGGAGGTAAATATGAAAGGCATTGGGCTTTTACAACGCCAATAAAATCTCCATTGCCAAAAGTATCAGATGAACACTGGGCTAAAAATGAAATTGATTATTTCATCCTTCAAAAATTAGATGAAAAAAATCTGCATCCCAATAATGAAGCAGACAAAGAAAGATTATTGAAAAGAATTTGTTTTGACATTATTGGTTTGCCGCCATCAATTGATTTGATGAATCGATTTATGAATGATCAAAGCAGCAATGCATATGATAAAGTAGTAGATGAATTATTATCAAAACCGCAATTCGGAGAAAAGATGGCAGTGCATTGGTTGGATGTGGCACGCTATGCTGATAGTTACGGCTATCAGGATGATAATATCAGAACACAATGGCCATGGCGTGACTGGGTGATTCATGCATTCAATAAAAATATGCCTTATGATCAATTTCTTACCTGGCAAATTGCAGGCGATATGTTGCCAAATGCAAATAAAGAACAGATTATGGCAACAGCATTTTTCAGAAACCACAAATACACAGAAGAAGGCGGCGTAATACCTGAAGAATATAGAATTGAATATTTATTAGATAAAACAAAAACATTTGGCAAAGGTATATTAGGCATTACGATTGAATGCGCACAATGCCATGATCACAAATACGATCCTTTCTCTCAAAAAGATTATTATTCTTTATTGGCATTTTTTAATAATACAAAAGAAGAAGGTTATGAAGGAGACGTGTCTGTTTCCAAGCCGGCAAAAACGCCCATTCTGGAAATAAATAATGAGGATGCAAAAAATATTCTTTCATTTATTAATAAACAAGATACCGGAAAGATCACCTTATCTGTAATGGGCGAAAGAGATACACTTAGAAAAACTTTTATTCTTGCACGAGGTGTTTATGATAAACCAACGGTTGAAGTACAACCTGAAGCAATTCCTGCAATTTTAAAATTTGATGAAAAAAAATATACCCGTAACAGATTAGGGCTGGCTGCATGGACGATTGATAAAAATAATCCATTAACAGCCAGAGTTTATGTAAATCAATTGTGGCAGGAATTTTTTGGAAGAGGCATTGTAAAAACAATCGGTGATTTTGGAATGCAGGGAGAGTTGCCGTCTAATCCTGCATTGTTAGATTGGCTGGCGGTAGATTTTATGCAACATGGATGGGATATAAAACGATTGGTTAAGCAAATGGTAACATCTGCAACTTATCGCCAATCAGCTAAAGTATCTGAAGAGCAAATGAAAAAAGATCCGGATAATATTTATTTATCACGAAGTTCAAGAATCAGATTGCAGGCAGAATTTATCAGAGACATGGTTTTAAGCAGCAGCGGTTTATTGGTCAATACTATTGGCGGGCCAAGTGTAAAACCTTATCAGCCCAAAGGTTTATGGGAAGGCGCTACATCAGGAAGAGGGCAATTAGCCTCTTATAAACAAGACAAAGGCAATGATTTATACAGAAGAGGCATGTATACTTTTATTAAACTAACTGTTCCTCCTCCGAGCATGATTATATTCGATGCAAGCAACAGAGACCAATGCGAAGTGAACAGATTAAAAACAAGTACGCCATTACAAGCATTGGTGATGATGAACGATCCAACTGTTTTAGAGGCATCAAGAGTATTGGCTCAAAAATTAATGGACGAGAAAAGTACAATCGACGAAAAAATTGCCGAATCATTTCGTTTGATTCTTTGCAGAAAAGCATCTGCTAAAGAATTAATGATCCTTAAAAATTATTATCTGGATGAATTACAAAACTTTCAACAAAAAAAATCAGATGCTCATCAAATATTAAATATTGGTGAATATCCAATTAAGAAAACTGAAGACAGGAATACATTGGCAGCATTAATGAAAACGATTAATACGATCTATAATTTAGAGGAAGCCATTACTAAAACATAAATATGTCAAAAGAAATCCTTGAACATCATTTAAACATTAATCGCAGAAAATTTATTTCGAGATTAAGTGTTGGCATAGGTAGCATTGCACTGGGTTCATTATTGGTACCCGATCTGTTCAATGGTTTTAATGAAGATGCAATGATGGCAGGGCTACCACATTTTGCACCAAAAGCAAAACGTATTATTTATTTATTTCAAAACGGAGCGCCTTCTCAATTAGATCTATTCGATTACAAACCAAAGTTGAATGAAATGTTTGGACAAGATCTGCCTGATTCAATTCGTATGGGACAAAGATTAACAGGCATGACATCTAAACAAGCAAAGTTTCCATTGGCAGGAAGTATTTTTAATTTTAAACAATATGGCAAAGCCGGCGCATGGTTTAGCGATCTGCTTCCCAATACTGCAGCCATTGCAGATGATCTTTGCATTATTCGTTCATTATATACCGAAGCAATCAATCATGATCCTGCATTAACTTTTTTTCAAACTGGTGCTCAGGTAGGAAACAGGCCCAGCATGGGTTCCTGGTTAAGTTATGGATTGGGAAGTGAGAATAAAAATTTACCTGCATTCTGTGTTTTACTTTCTAAAGGAAAAGGAAACGGACAAGGAGTATATTCAAAATTATGGAGTAATGGGTTTTTAGATTCAATTTATCAGGGTGTTCAATTTAGCAGTGGAGAAAATCCTGTTCAATATTTAAATAATCCTGATGGAATGAATAAAGATGATAGAAGAAAAATGTTAGATAAGATTGATGAGTTAAATGAAATCTCTTATAATGAATTCGGCGATGCTGAGATTAAAACTAAAATTCAACAGTATGAAATGGCTTTTAGAATGCAAACAGCTGTTCCCGAAATAACAGATATGAGCAAAGAACCCGAAAGCATTGTAAAACTATACGGACCTGATTGTTTGTTTCCCGGTACTTATGCAGCCAATTGTTTATTAGCAAGAAAACTTTCAGAGAATGGTGTTCGGTTTGTTCAATTATATCATCAGGGATGGGATGCACATGGAAATTTACCAAAAGAAATTAAGGGGCAATGTAATGATGTTGACAGAGCAAGTGCCGCACTGATCACTGATTTAAAGCAAAGAGGTTTATTAGATGAAACATTAGTTATTTGGGGAGGAGAATTCGGCAGGACCAATTATTGCCAGGGCACTTTAAAAGAAGATAATTACGGAAGAGACCATCATCCAAGATGTTTTACTGTTTGGATGGCAGGTGGTGGTGTAAAACCCGGTGTTTATGGAGAAACAGATGATTTTGGATATAACATTATTAAAGATCCTGTTCATGTACACGATTTTCATGCAACTGTTTTAAACTTAATGGGATTAGATCATGAAAAATTAACGTTCAAACATTTAGGTCGCAGATATCGATTAACTGATGTGTCGGGCAAAGTGTTTAATAAGATCATTGCATAATAATTTTATTTTCATCTTTTAATATTCAAAAATGGAAAGAAGAAATTTCATCAAACAAACAGCAATGGCTGCAACCGGTATTGCTATTTTTTCATCTTTTCAATCTCTTATGAAAAAAGAAGACATCATTCTGGGGCACAATAACAAAAAATATAAATTAGACACCAACTGGGGCAAACTTGATTTCAATCGTTATCCTGTAAAAGATTGTCATGAAATGGTACAAGACAGTAAGGGAAGAATATTGCTGTTAACCAATGAAACAAAAAACAATGTGATCATTTATGATCAACAGGGAAAATTAATTACCACATGGGGAAGCGAATACCCGGGTGCACATGGGTTTACTTTATTTAATGAGAACGGGCAAGAAGTATTATTTATTTGTGATAACACCCGGCATCAGGTGATTAAAACAACTTTAGATGGAAGGGTTCTACTGACTTTAGATTATCCGAAAGAAACAGGGGAATACACCAAACCGGAAGAATATGTTCCAACTGAAACGGCGATTGCTGCAAACGGAGATATTTATGTTGCAGATGGCTATGGAAAAGATTTTATCATTCAGTATAATTATAAAGGAGAATACATCCGGCACTGGGGTGGTAAAGGACCGGAAAATAAACATTTAAAAAATGCTCATGGTATCTGTATTGATCACAGAAATAAAAAACATCCGTTATTAATTATTACTTCAAGAGAGCAAAATGCTTTTAAAAGATTTACACTTGACGGAAATTATATTGATACAATAGACCTTCCCGGAGCATGGGTTTGCAGGCCTGTTATAAAAGGTGATTATTTATATGCGGCAGTTTTGCAAAGCCAAAATAAATTATGGAAACAATCGGGTTTTGTTACCGTATTAGATAAGCATAATAGAGTTGTTTCTAATATAGGGGGCAATGCGCCGATTTACGAGAATAATAAATTGAATGAATTATTTCAAACAGAAAATGTATTTCAATATCCGCACGATGTATTGATTGATAATGATCAGAATATTTATGTGGCGCAATGGAATTCAGGTCACGTGTATCCATATAAATTAACGCCCATTGCATAATTCAAATGTGATAACTATTTTAAAAAAATGCTCAATGATTAAAAAAATAGTCAATTAATGCAGCGCAGCAAAAATATCATATTCAATATTTGCTTTGCTTTAAACTGTTTATTGGTTTTCTTGCTGTTCTTTCAAAACAAATTATCCATTCCGCTTTGGTTACAGGTAGTTGGAAGAATGCATCCATTATTGTTGCATTTACCTATATCATTTTTATTGCTTTCTATTATATGGCTCATTGTTATTGAAAAAAGAAATAAAGAAAACTTATTTATTATTGAAACGGGCGATTGGTTGTTATTGATCTCTGCTTTAACTGCATCGCTCACAGCATTAATGGGATTGTTATTATCCAAAGAACCCAATTATGAAAGTGATGCGTTATTCTGGCATAAATGGGATGGAATAATTTTATCGCTGATTATTGCAGCGTGGTATGCCTTTAGAAAAGAAATTCGTTTATCAAAGCGAATCAATATAACCTTTGCTGTAAGCGGGTTTATATTAGTTTGTTTAACCGGTCATCTTGGCTCAACAATAACACATGGACAAGATTATTTGATTGAACCCATTTTAACAGAACAAGCAAACACTTCCATTTTATTGGAAGAAGCCTATGTATATAAAGACATGGTTAAGCCCATTCTGCAAGCAAAATGTATGCGTTGTCATAACAATAAAAAATCAAACGGTGAATTGAATATGTCAACCGAGGAATTGTTATTAAAAGGCGGTAAATCCGGAAAATTATGGGATCTTTCAGAAAAAGAATATGGTCTTTTGTTAGAAAGAATTCATTTACCTGAAGAACTAAAAAAACACATGCCTCCCAAAGGGAAACCACAACTTACAGAAGATGAAGCCAGGATCATTTATTACTGGATCAAATCAGGCGCCGACTTTAAAAAGAAAGTGATTGAATTTCCCGAACAGGATACTTTAAGAATATTAGCAGCCGCTATTTTTAAAACTATTGAAACAGATCATTTTGATTTTTCTGCAGCAAGTGATGCAACAATAAAAAAATTAAATACAAACTACCGGGCTGTTTATCCTTTATCCATCAATTCCCCTGCATTGGGAGTAGACATTTACGGAGCGCCGTTCTATAATAGTAATTCATTAAAAGAATTGTTAGAAGTTAAAGACAAAATAGTGAGTCTTAATTTAAATAAGATGCCCGTAAACGATGAAGACTTAAAAACAATTGGATCATTTATTAATCTGCGTAAGCTAAATCTATCCTTCACCAATATAACCGGTAAAACATTAAATGAATTAGGTTCTTTAAATAAATTGAAATCGATTGCACTATCAGGCAATTCATTAACACCCGCTTCTTTAAATGCGATAAAGCATTTACCTTCTTTATCACGTGTTTATTTATGGAGTACTTCATTAAAACAAGATGAGATATCACAATTACAAAAAAGTCAAAAACAATTTTTTGTTGAAACCGGATTTTCAGCAGACACAGTGATATTGCAACTAAATCCTCCTATTTTTCAAAACGAAACAAAAATCATTGATACACCTTTGCAATTAAAGCTAAAACATTATATCAAAGGTGTAACATTAAGATATAGCACAGATGGAACGATACCGGATAGTATACAATCTCCGGTATATAATGATCATGTGCTGCTGACTTCCAATGTAACTGTTAAAGTAAAAGCATTTAAACCGGGTTGGATCGGTAGCGATGTTGCAGAAAATCATTTTTATAGTGCGAAGTTCAAAGCAGATTCTATCGTTTATATTTTACCTGCAGATTCTTTATATAAAGGAGAATCAAAAAGATCATTGATCGATTTGCATAAAACTGAATCTAATAATTTCAGGAATCCGCAATGGGTAGGTTTCCAAAAAAATAATTTGGAAGCTATTTTATTTTTCAAAAAGCCAACAACCTTATCAACTGTTACATTCAGTTCTTTGGTAGATATTGGTTCATTTATTTTCCCGGCTGTTAAATTAGAAGTTTGGGGTGCGAATGAGTTAGGGAAATGGAAAAAATTAGGGTCTTTAGAGCCCGAACAACCCACTATAATCATTCCTTCCTATCAAAAAGCATTTGATATCTCTTTTAAACCGGAAACGATCAAATACTTAAGAGTAATGGCTGTGCCTGTTTCAAAAATTCCTAAATGGCATCCGGGCAAAGGAAAAAAAGGATGGTTCTTTATTGATGAAATTTTCTTGAATTGATCTTAAAATATAGCTGGCTTTTCATCCTTAAGAATATTATTTAGTCAAAAAAAAATTAATTGCCTGTTATATATTTCTTTGACAACTCATCATACAATTTTAAAAAATCATTGGCCTTACCATCTTTGTCGAACACAGCTTCCCATGTATTCAAAGGTTCCCAAATAAAAGTGCCCTTGCCTTTTCCATCGGGCAAATCAAAAACAATATCATTCACTTCTTTTTTTCCGGATGAGTATTCAACCACTACAAGATCTTTATGATATCTTTTCAACAGATCATTCAAATTATCTCTCAATTCATCTAATGTTCCATGCCATTTTGGATAATAAGATAAACCGATCACATCAAACTGTACTTTTCTTGCTAACATTTGATCGATAAAAAAAACCGATTCACTATTTTGTCCGCCCAAAGCAATATGCAACATAATTACAACAGAAGGATCAACTGCTTTAACTGCTGCTATACCCGCAGATATTAATTGTGCAGTATTATCTACATTTTTGATATTTCCTTCAGGCCAAACAATGCCATGATTAATTTCATTACCCACTTGTACCATATCCGGTAATGTTCCCTGATCTTTTAATTGCTGCATCACATCCTTTGTATAATCGTATAAAGATTTTTTTAATGCCTCAAATGATAAATTGCGCCAGGCTTTTGGCTCATATTGTTTTCCGGGATCAGCCCAATCATCACTATAATGAAAGTCTAATAAAAATTTCATGCCCGCTGCTTTAATTCTTTTTGCCATTTGTTTGGTATGTTCCAGATCACAAAAACCTTTTTGTGGAGAATAGCCGCTATCGCGGGAAGGATTGTTAAAAATTCTTAAACGGATATAATTCAATCCATGATCTTTTAAAATTTGTATGGCATCTTTTTGCACACCATTATCAGAAAATTTTATTCCTCTTTCTTCCAATTGCGGCAAGAAAGAAATATCGGCACCCATCATTTTGGTTGCTTCATGCGCTTTAGTTGCTTCTCCTTTTAATGCATAATTTTTATCTACCGTAATGGTTTCAATATTTTCAGGAGATACTGTTATGATATCTGTTGATGCAGTATATAAACCCGCAGCTTTTGCTTCAAACTTTATTGAACCGGCTTGTTTGGTTGATTGAACAATGACCTGACATTTACCATTGAATAAATTTCTTTGCCACATTCCATCTGCACATTTATCCGGTTCATGGCTACTTGGATCTCCATTGCCCACGCCAATAATTTTTCCAACACCTTTAATTGAAAATTTAATTAAGTTATCTGCATCAGGCACTTCTCTTCCATCTCTATCTATAACAGTAATGTTAATCACACTTATATCTTTACCATCTGCCAACATGGTTGTTTTATTTGGCGTCATAACCACTTCGGCTGCTTGTCCTGTTGTTTCAACTTTAGCAGTTAATTTTTTCCCGTTTTTAAAAGCGACCGCTTCTAATTTTCCGGGTTGATACTTAACTGTCCATTGTAAATGACTGTTTCTTGGCATATCTTTTTTGCCTAAACTTTTTCCATTCAAAAACAATTCAACATTATCTGCATTGCTGTTTACCCATACATCAATCGGTTGTCCCATTCTATCTCTCCAATTCCAATGCGGCGAAATATGCAATACATCTTTATTCGTCCACCAGCTTTGATAATAATAATAGATATTTTTAGGGAAGCCGCATACATCCATAATGCCGAAATGCGAATTAATATTGGGCCATGAATACGGCGTTGGCTCTCCGCGATAATCAAAACCTGTCCAAACAAATCCACCCATCCAATATGTATTATCTGCCGCTAATTTCCACCAATCTTCTGCTTTACTTGCCCACCATGGAGCGGTGATATCCTCATCTGGTAAATATCCCCTAATGGTATCTTTTTCATACATACCTCTTGTAGTAACCGTACTACCCATTTCTGTTCCAATAATGGGCTGATCGGGATGATCTCTGTGATAATCTGCTACTGCATCCTGACGATAATTAAAACCTCTTACCGGGATTACTTCATTCACTCCTTTAAAAACATTCGGTACATCTGCAGCATAAGTACTTGTTCGGGTTGAGTCTAATTCTTTTTGTTTGGATAATAATGTTTGTGCAATGTGTTTACCAATATCCGTTGTTTGTATCCAACCTTCTTCATTACCAATTGACCATAAAAATACAGATGGGTGATTTCTATCTCTCCTTATCATTCTTTCAAATTGATTGAGGTATTCATTACTGCTGTTTAATAAACGATTCTCATCCAACACCAACATACCAAGGCTATCACAAGCATCTAAAAAAGATGGCGTTGGTGGATTATGACTTGTTCTGCATGCATTCACGCCCATATTTTTTAATAACTGCACTCTGTAATATTGTAAATAATCGGGCATTGCAGATCCAACCCCTGCATGATCCTGATGATTATTGGTGCCTTGAATTTTAAGATGTTGCCCATTCAAAAAAAATCCTTCGTTTGCATCAAAGCGAAGTGTTCTGATTCCAAATCTTTCTTTGATGATATCAACAATTTTATTATTAGATTTTACAACAGAAATAATTCGGTATAAATAAGGATTATCAACAGACCATAGTCTCGGATTGATGACAGATAATTTTTGCTTGATCTTTCCTGAAGCATTTGATGCTAATAAAATGAATTGCTCTTTTGATTGAGCCATTACTCTTCCATCACGATCGGTGATATAAGAATAAACGGAACAGTTAGCAGTTGATACCTGTTGATTTTCTACGGTTGTTTCAATATCGATGACTGCATTGTTATCTTTTATTTCTGATGAAACAAATAAGCCGCCATCAGTTATATGAACAGGATTATACTGATTCAACCAAACACTTCTGTATATACCTGCACCTTCATAAAACCATCCTTCATATTGTGTTGCATCAACCCTTACCACTAAAATATTATCATGATCATATTTTAAATAATCGGTAATATCATAAGCTGCACCAATATAACCGCTCAGATTATTACCCAGATAAAATCCATTTATCCAAAAAGAAGCATTTTTAAAAACACCATCCAACTGAATTTGAAAACGACTACCTGAATCTGCTTTAGCAACCGTAAAATGTTTTCGATACCATCCAATACTTGTTTCCGGAAATAATCCGCCCACCGGTTTAAAGCCATGCGATTCCACATCAAAATTTTGAACATGCACAAAAGGTAATTCAACTGCCCAATCGTGCGGCAAATCAACAGTTCGCCAGGTATTATCGCTGAAACTATTGTCAATAGGCGTTCTTGCGCCATTACCCGATTTAGAAAAAATAGCAGCAATGCTATAATTAAAATCTTTGCTTGGATCTGATGCATTCCCGAAATGAAATTTCCAGCCCTCATCAATATTTATTTTTTTTCGTTCAGATGATTGTCCGATGCAAATTGAAATACTAAAAAACAGTAGTGTGAAAGATGAAACAATTTTAAGCGATCGTTGTATCATGATCATTGTTTTAAAAAAAATTATTAAAAGCAGCAATAGTTAATAATACAAATTTAATCCTTATACTAAATTAGATTTTTAAAGCCACAATAATTGAATTAACTATAGAGATTGTTTTGGGGTAAGCTTATTCCAAATCACTGCTTTAAAATTAATTACATTTAGTTCACTTTATACTGACGATTTACAAGCAATAAAAATAGATGTTCTAAAACATCCTCAAAACAAATGGATGCTTTTTGATTTAAATAACGATCCAAATGAGACTACTGATATCGCTTCAAAAAATAGTGCACTCATAAAACAAATTGAAGGGATCGTTAAAAAAGAACATCGTCATCCGCATATAAAAGAATGGGAATTTATTGATCCAAAATTTAATTAAAGATTTTTGTTACCGATATCAAGAACCTGATTGGTTATGGCTGTATATTATTGCATTTGGTATTGCTTAAACTTATTTATGTAAGGATTATGCAGATTCAGAAAACAGTCGTTTTATAACAATTGTCTTTTTATCAAAAAGCTTCATTTATGTTAGTACTATAAGTACCCTTTAAATTCTCCATTCATTATTCGTGAATATATCGATTCAAGGAGGTTTTATCTAAATGTTAGTATAGTTGTATCAATCAGGCTTGACTGTACTTTTGAAAAATTGAATTACAACCGCAACTGCCTCCTGCGGAAAAACATGTCCCCCTTTATGCCTGTAAACAATAACCGGATTGCCGGTAGCAGATGGATAAATGAGCGCATCTGTTGCGTATAATTGCCCAACTTTGCTGCAGCTATTGATTTTTAGTATTCCATTAATAGTGGCTTCCTGCCATTTAGGATTTACAAGAGGATCTTGCTCGCCAAGTATATGTATAATAGGTTTAGGCTTTATTAGAGAAAGTGACTTAATCGCTGATGCAGCAGATGGTGCCCCTGCGGCCAACACATTGCTCCTTGTTTCCAGTAAAAGATAGGTGAAGCCACCGCCATTTGAGTGCCCTGTTGCATAAATGCGCTTATCGTCAATAAGATATTGTTCATGAAGGGTTTTTAGCATAGCATCAAAAAACAAAAGGTCTCGGTCATTCATATCACCCGGCCCTTTTTGCCAACCCGGTAATCTTCCATTCGGGTCTGTTAACGGGCCAGGGGTATTCAAGCCTTGAGGGCTTATGATAATGGCTTCAGGCCATAGCTTATCTATACCACAGATCTTGAACATATTATTCATATTGCCTCCATGCCCATGAAACACGAAAACTACCGGAGTCTTAGTAAATTTCGCTGAATCCGGAATATACGCCAATGCCTCACGCTCAACACCATCAACTGTCCAATGCATTACTTTAAGTTCTGCTGCATTTATATCTAACACAAAACCAAAAATCATTATAGACATTATCACACGGTGAAATGCAATTGCATAAAAATTTCTTGATGAAATCATGATGAAATATTTTATAACTAATATAGTGAAATAGTTGTTGTATTTGCGTTACAATAATATTTAAAATCTCAGGTAATGGTTGTTTTAAGAAACTTCTATAATATTTAGAATGATTGAAACAGTTATAAATAGGCTTTATTAAGTTTTGCAAATAAAAAGAAAGTACGTTTACTGCACAGTTCTGATAATGATGGTTCAACCCATTGGCTTCCATCACAATCATAAGCTTTTGTTTGGAGGAGAATAGTCGTCTGGTCTTACGACGGATGTTTTTTATGAAGTTTTCTGTAGACTGTTTGTGATTGGTTCTATCTCATTTATTTTATCAAGAATAAAGGAAATACGCTCATAAAACCAATTACATAGTTCACTTTACTCTGACGATTTACAAAAATGGGTTGAAAACAGAGTGTATACCCAACAAAAAAGCCCATAAAATCAACATTTTATGGGCTTCTCAACTTTATTCGTAGCGAGGATGGCAGAAGAACCTAACCGGCTATGGTTTGATTTTATTAAGTTTATTCACTGCTTATAAAATTCAATGGGTGCTGTAAATTAAATTTTGTTGCCTCTTGATACTTTTTAGTAAACGCTAACAATTGGGCTTCTCCAAAATGCTTTCCAATAAAAGTTATACTTGCAGGCATCCCGTTTTTATCAAATCCGTTTGGAAGTGTTACGGAGGGGTTACCTGTTAAATTAGTGATGGCTAATTGATCTCCCACTTCCGGAGGCGTAATAATAATATCATAAGCATCAATAATTGGATCCATTTTTTTCATAATCTCATAACGCAGTCTGCATGCATTAATATATTCAACAGCAGGCACAAATCTGGATGTTCTAAAAGTATTTGGCCAACGATCTTTGTTTTGTTGTACCATCTCATCATCCTTATCAGAACGTGTAAGCGGATCAAATGCAGCAGCTGATTCAACACCAATAATCAATGAAAGGATTTCATCTCCATGAAGATTATCCGGAAAATCAATTTCCTTTATTTGAGCACCCATTTTTTTCAATACAACTAAAGTTTGTTTCTCGGTAGCGGATGCGGGTAAACTGTCAATATAATTTTTTATATATGCAATTTTAAGTTTGCTGATATCAATAATTCCGGTATAATTAAAAGCAAAGTTGATAGACGATCTGTCATGGCTATCTGCGCCATGAATATAATTGAAAACAATAGCAGCATCTTCTGCAGAGCGACATAACGGACCTATTTTATCAGAACTCCATGCTAATGCCATCGCACCGGTTTTAGCAACGCTTCCATATGTTGGGCGTAACCCTGTTACACCACAACGCATAGAAGGATCAACAATAGAACCATAGGTTTCTGTTCCAATGGCAAATGCAACCAATCCTGCTGCAGTGGCAGAAGCGGAACCTGCTGAAGAACCACCAGAACCTTTGCTGGTATCCCATGGATTGCGTGTTAATCCGCCAAACCAAATATCATCCATAGCTAATTCACCTAACGATAATTTAGCTACTAACACAGCACCTGCCTTCTCTAATTGTGCTGCAACAAAACAAGTTTCATCAATGATCTGATTTTTATATGGTGGCGTTCCCCATGTGGTATGTGTTCCCTTAACTGCAAAAAGATCTTTAATGCCATAGGGTATTCCGTGCAGCGGGCCTCTGTAGATTCCTTTAGCCATTTCTTCATCGGCTAACTTTGCTTGCTTCATTGCAATTTCTTCTGTGAGCTCAATAACACAATGTAAAATCGGCCCATACTTTTTTAATCTATTTAAATAAAAACGAGTTAATTGTTGCGATGATATTTTTTTATGTTTAATCAATGATGCTAACTGAGGAATACTATAAAAAGCAAGTTCATTTATATTTTTCGGTAACGCAATATTATCCGGAATGATAAAATTTACGGGCAACGATTTTTTGGGAATATTCATTTCAGGAAGGATGGGATTAAACCATAAAGGAAATGGAACACTATTATCCAAATTGGCTGAATGAATATAATGGTATGTCTTTATTTTATCTGATAAGATACTTAACATGGAGTCTCGTTTCGCTTCATTGAAGGAAAGTGCAAACATTTTTTCTGTATTTATGATTTGAGAAACAGAAACCTGTTCTTGCGAAAAGGATGATAAAACATTTATTGATAAAACAATAAAAAGTAAATACTTATTCATGGAGCTGTTAGTTTTAAAAATTAAAGAAGAAAAAAATTTATTCTTCAACATTTGTTGATGGATATTTATAGAAGCTGATTGTTTATTTTAATATTGAATTGTTCGATCCAGCATAATTGCCTTTATCAATTGAACTAAACTATTTATGTCGCTGAAATCCATTATTTCTATTGGTGAATGAGAGTATCTTCCCGGCCATGATAAAGGAACGGAAGGGATTCCATAACTTAAAAATCCCTGGCCATCTGTTCCGCCTGCCGTCATTCCGTATTGTATTTTTATATTGTTCTTTTCTGCAAGACTTTGTAATAAATGTAAATTATTTCTGCTGATAAAATTGATGCTTTCCAATACACGAATCACAGCTCCATTTCCAAGAGGACAATAGCCAAATATTTTTGATTCCATCGGCGCATCAGATGACACATAGGTATCAATCGGAAAACCAATGCTTACATCTTTCAAATATTTTTCAGCATAAGTAGACCCAACTAATCCTGTTTCCTCTCCTACAGACCAAACAAATGTTACAGTATACGGCACCTCATCGGGATGTAGATTATTTAATGCCAATAATAAGGCTGCACAACCTGCTCTGTCATCAAATCCTCTGGCAGTAGCTTTAGTTTCACTTAAACGAATCATCTTTTTCGGCATTGTAACAGAAGTCAATCCCGGTTTGATTCCCGCAGCTATCGCATCTTCCCGAGAATTAAATCCTGCATAAATTAATATGGGAACGCCGTTATTGAATCTTTTTGTTGCACTTAAATAGTTATTACGGGGCTCAAACACAGCAGCAATATCTTTTTCGGTTGTATGAACCAATGCAGCATGTCCTTCCCACACCCAATTAAAAAATCCGCCAACATCTTTTATAGCCAATCTACCATCATTTAAAATCGAATCCACTATAAATCCTACTTCATCCATATGTGCCACAAATGCGATGTGTTGTTTACCCTTTCCGAAACTGAGCACTATATTCCCTTTTTCATCTACAACCGGTTTTGACCATTGGGGTAACTTCGACAAAATGAAATCTCTTACCGGTTTTTCATTCGGATTAACACCATATTGAGCAATGAGAGAAGATAATAAATCTGCTTCTTTATGAAAACCTGTAAATGATGCTTCTTTTTCAGGAATAGAAAAAGATTTTAATGGAGTAATATTCCATGATTTATTCTCAACACATTTTAACCAAGCTTGAATCAGTTGATCAATACTTTTAATAGGTATCATTTCAACAGGTGTGGCTGTGTAATCAGAAGACAAACCAATATTATAAACATGAGCATTATTCCATTCCGGAGCATTGGTGGAAGGATGTCTGAACGCTATAACCGGTTTTACTATTTTTTGAGGGACTGCATTATCCGGAATGAGTTTATCTACTAAAATTTCGTTTTCATTATTGATCGAACTATTCAAAAAGCGATTGAATCGAACAACTTCATCAAACGGACCATATTTATTAACTACTGCTTCAAGGCCTTTCCCGTTAATTAATTCTAAAGAGGTAAATGCAACAACAACTGTGCCTTGAAAATTTTGATGAAGCAAAATATGCGCAACATTTGCCAATGCAATCACTGCAGACTTAGCTGCTACAGATGGTGCAGCAATATATTTTTCTGAAATGATGGAAACTTTTTTATTCAGGGTTAATGGATCTAATAAACGAATACCCTTTTCAGCAACTGCTTTTGCTGATGCAACACCTACATCTATAAAAGCTTCTTGCCATTGAAAAACATTTTTACTCTTTTCCGGAACCGAACGCAATCCATCATAATGTGAAGAAGGTACAGTGGATACCCCATATTGAATTTTATTTTCAGTATTAATTTTAACCTCATTACCTTCCAGAAATTGATGAAACATGGTTCCTTGTTGCCCAAAACCCACCGGCGTTATCCTTAAGTAACCATCATCTTGTATTTGACTAATTACATAACCGGGTTCATCAAGTGGTGCCGTAAATAATCTTTTGGGAGATCCGTTGCCAATAGTAATAATAAGATTCCCCAATTTATCTTGTTTACAAATTCCTTTTTCGAACAATGCATTAACAAAAGATCCCGCCTCTTCTTCCCTACCCGTAACTGAACCGGTCTTTGAAAAAGATTCAACATTCGATACTAATAATTTTTGATTATCTGAAAGCTGTGCTTTTGATTGATGAACAAAAAACAATAAAAGAATACCTATTTTTTTCATCGACATAATTTTGGTTAATTAAAATAAAATGTATGAATCATTATTGTACTGCCGGAAATAATTCAGGTGCTTTTCTGTGCTTGGTTGCCTGTTCATAAGCGTAAACATATTTAATGAGCGTTGGTTCATCAAACATTCTTCCTAAAAACTGAATGCCTGCAGGTAAATGATCATAAGTAAAACCCATAGGAACTGTAAATGCAGGCTGACCTGTTATTGGAGCTATTATCTGACTATTATCTCCTTTATATCCGGCCATGTCTCCAACTTTTGCCGGCGGATTATTCCAAGTAGGATAAATTAACGCTCCTACCTGATATTTATCCATTGCGCTAACAATGGCATTACGAAAAGCAATTCTTTTTGTATCATTATATGCATCACCACAAATACTGCTACCCGGATTAGTTGCATTTTTAACCTGATAATTTAAATTATCTTTTATGTAAGGTGCATATTTTCCGCTAACAATCACTTCGTTTAAATTTTTAACCGGAACAGTAGGACCAAGTGAAGATAGATATTCATTGATATCATGTTGAAAAAGCGGGCAGGATTGATTTCTGCGCAAACTATCAAAACCGGGAATGTCTATAGAATCGATAATGATTGCACCTTTATTTCTCATATCAGCAATAGCCTGTTCAAACAGTTTTTTTATTTCCGGATCAACATTTTTTTCACTCAATATTCTCAACACGCCTATGCGTGCACTTTTTAATGCAGTTGAATCTAAAAACTGAGTATAGTTATCGGGTATTTTTCCAATACTTTGTTTAGTCAGTGTATCTTCAGAATCATATCCTACTACCTCTTCTAATATTTTAGTTGCATCTTCTACTGTTCTAGCCATAGGCCCTGCAACATCATTTCTGATATACAATGGTGCAATTCCTGCGCGACTAATTAAACCCATGGTTGTTCTAAAACCAACCAATGAATTATGTGAAGAAGGCCCTCTGATAGAGTTTCCGGTATCTGTGCCAAGCCCAACCAAACCAAAGCTTGCAGCCACTGCCGCTGCTGTGCCTCCACTGGAACCTGCAGGTACATGTTGTAAGTTGTACGGATTTAATGTTTCTCCGGCAATAGAACTGATGGTAACCATTGGACTAAAAGCCCATTCAGCCATATTTGATTTTGCCAAAACAATAGCGCCTGCATCCTTGATCTTTTTAACCATCGTTGCATCTTTAGCAGGAATGAAACCCTTCATTGCCAAAGAGCCTGCCGTAGTTTGCAATCCTTCCGTATTATAATTATCTTTTACAATAAATGGTACACAAAAAAGAGGTCGCATCTTTTTTGTTTTATGCCACTCCTTATCCAATGCGCCTGCTTTTTTTAATGCATCCGGATTCGTTAAAATAATTGAATTCAGTTTTGTTGATTGATCATATGATTCTATTCTTTTAAGATAAGATGAAACGATTTCTTTACAACTGCATTTACCTTCTTTTATACCGGTTTGTATATCTTTTATACTTGCTTCAACAACATTAAATGAATGGCTGCCGGCAACATTTGATTTTTGTATTTTATGCGTACAGCTATAAAAAATGGAAGATGCGAATACTATAAAAATCAGAGCAGAAAAATAAAATTGTTTTTTCAAAGTCATTTTAATTAAAATTGAATATGGTTTATGTTACTACTGAAATTATAAAATCTACAACCACTGTCCAAGAAAATAATTTTTCATCATTAAAACATTAAACAGATGTATTACTTCATTCTGTAATTAAATACATTCGTAAATAAGTATAACAAAAAATAATCCCTTAAAATTTAATCAACCTTTATGAAAAAACTTATTTATCTGCTGTTCATCTGGCAACACATAATAGCCCAAACCACTAAACCAACGGATCATTCGGTTAAGCATGAATATATTATTACAAATTTTACAACAGAAAGTAAAATCATTTTACCCGAAGCCAAAATAGTGTATGGTACTTATGGACATTTAAATGATGCACATGATAACGCCATATTATTACCCTCGCATTATATGGCCAATTATCACGGGTACGAATGGCTGATTGGTCCCGGAAAAGCATTAGATACAACCAAATATTTTTTAGTCGCTACTGAATTATTTGGTAATGGCCGTTCTTCTTCACCCAGTAATACCCAAGAACCTTATCATGGCCCGCGATTTCCGGTAATGACCATTCGCGATAATGTAGAAGCCGTACATCAACTTTTAACTCAGGAACTAAAGATAAATCATCTTACAGCAATTATAGGTTTTTCAATGGGTGCACAACAGGCATTTCAATGGTCAGTCAGTTATCCAAAATTTGCAAATAAAATAGTTGCCACCAGTGGAACAGCCAAAACTTATCCGCATGGTGTTGTTAGATTAGAAGGGCAAATTGCTGCATTAACAGCAGATAGTGATTTTCAAAATGGCGATTATAAAGCGCCACCCAAAAAAGGTTTAGAAGCATTTGCAGTTGTTTGGACAGGTTGGCTATTTTCACAAGAATGGTGGAGACGTGAATTATGGAAAACCACTGCTCCAACCGGAACTACTTTTGAGCAAATATTAAATCGTTACAGAACTAATTTCATTCCCGGTGCAGATGCAAACGATTTGATTTTACAAATGCGAACTTGGGAACATCATGATATCAGCACAACAAAAGGATTTAACGGAGATATGGAAAAAGCAATCAAATCAATTCAAGTTCCTTTTCTTTATATGCCTTCAGAAACAGATCTCTATTTCCCTTTAAGTGATGCACGATATGAAGCAGCATTTAATAGCAATATTATTTTAATGCCAATACCATCATTATGGGGGCACACTGCAGGAGCAGCAAGTAATCCTGCTGATGCAAAATTTTTAAATGAAAACATCGGAAAATTCTTAAAGCAGTAAAGTTAGTTTCAATTACAGGAAAAGTGCTTGGTTAGAAGCAAGTTGTTTTTACAGATTCATATTAAATGAGACAAGATCATCATTGCTTCAATAAAAGCATTATTCGATTTACATTGCAATTAAACGCTCCTCTTTCGACTAACCGATAACACTATTGCATTTACTGCGCCGGGAAAAGGATTTGTTGGTACGTGCAAAACGAATTCAACTATTTACAGTGATTTCTATGATTGAAAGCCTGACCATTCATTATTATTAAATATTTATCTATATTTAATTGGCTCAATGAAACTAATACCAGCTATTAAAATAGTTTAGCAAAGCGTCTTTTTGAATGCAGAATGAGAATCAGGCTTAGTCTGATTTTTATTTACAAAACACTTTCTGTTAACCTTCATTCGTTACACTGAACAAGACATCCTGCTTTTGACAATTTCTCAATCGGCTCTTTTGTGTATCCGGAGTTTATTGTAATCCAGAACAAATGAACATCATAATAATGATGTATGATTAGTTGGTCACCATTACAACAGGAGTAATCTCTGTTCGTATTATATTCTTTTCCTGATGCATAGCCTGTCCAAGATCCCGGTAACAATTGAAATAGCAGGATTATTACTATCAGCAAAACAACAGTTTTCCTGAATGAAGAGGAAATTTTCATATGTGCTGGTATAAAATTTATGATCAGTTCTAAATAAGCCTGAATTTATTTTCCTCAAAAATTCCTGCTTTGCTCTGTAAAACTGTTCTGATTAAAATAAAATTAAAATAAAAAGTTGTTATAAAATACAATTTTAAATTATTAATTTTACAAAACCTCATGCAAACCTCAACATTTGTAAAACCCTCTGAATTATGATACTGTTAAACCCATTTAAAAAAAATGGAATTGATATATATTATTCTGATTCTTGCTTTATTGACTTTCACTTACAGGAAATTATTTCCGACTTTGGAGGCTAAGTTCAATAAAGGCATTTTGAACGGGTTTACTTTTAGTGGCGTAGAGCATAAAACTAAAATACATTTTAAAGAAAAGGTTGTTTTAATGATAAATGTTTATAACAATTCTGGTCTCCAAAAAGGAATAAAGTATACCTATGATCACAACACTCGTTTAGGTTATATTGGAGATAAGCAGTTTAGAATATTTATTTATTCCAATGAGATTAATGATTATTATCTGGAATACAATGAAGCGCTGTACAAAATAGATATGGAATTATCAAACATATAGTTACATGATTTTTTTTGCTCCTGCTTGAGTCTTCATCAAAATAAAAGACCTTGATAAGTATTTATCAAGGCTTTTACTTTTTTGAAACTATAAAAAGAATGTCAGTTATTTTGGGGCTTTTATAAACGGGCCGGATTTCTATCCGGCTCTGTTATCAGAAGCATTAAGCACCACAGATCTGAACATTGCAAGAACGGTAGGCACAAATCTTACTTGCTTAAGTGAACAACAAGTAGATTTCCTTTCTGATGAAGTTAAATCTTATCAGCTTAAAACTCAATACAGTAAAGGGTTGTAATATTTTTGGATTCGTAGTACTTTTGAGAGAGGCGCGACCTTTTTAGTTCAAAAAATGGGTTTAATCGGAGTGTATACCCAACAAAAAAGCCCATAAAATCAACATTTTATGAGCTCTCAACTTTATTCGTAGCGAGGATGGGAATTGAACCCATCACCTCAGGGTTATGAATCCTGCGCTCTAACCAACTGAGCTACCTCGCCATTAGATGAATATTTATCAATCGGGGTGCAAATATAAGGGAATCAATAAAACGACTGATTAGTAAGCCAATAATTTAGTAAGGCGGTCGGTTACTTTCGCTACGGTTGGCAACATCGCTGCTTCTAATGCCATATTAATAGGTACTGCAGGTAAATTTAATGCGCCCACTACTTCTACTTTGGCATCTAAGTAATGATAACAATGATTGGATATTCTTAAAGATAAAGCTTCTGCAAAGGAATTATTTTGTTGCTCTTCACTTAATACAATCACTTTACCATGTTTGGTAACGGTATTAAAAATAAGTTCTTCATCCAATGGATACAGAGTTCGCAGATCTACCACTTCCACCTGTCCTGCAAATTTTTGTGCAGCATGCTTTGCCCAATGTACACCCATACCATAGGTGATGATACAAACTGACTCACCTCGTTTTACTCTGTTCGAATCTGCCTGTAATGCAATACTTCCTTTACCCAATGGTAAAACATAATCTTTTGCAGGCTCAATGGTTTTTGCATCTTCCGTTCCGGGTACTTTACTCCAATACAATCCTTTGTGTTCCAGCATCACAACAGGATTGGGATCATGAAATGCTGCTTTCATCAATCCTTTCATATCTGCAGCATTGGACGGATATACGATCTTAATTCCTTTAATGGTTAATAATGTACTTTCTATACTTCCGCTATGATACGGGCCACCTCCTCCATAAGCACCTACCGGCACACGCAATAGCATCTGCACCGGAAACTTACCATTGCTTAAATAACTTGATTTGGAAATTTCTGTTACCAATTGATTGAATGCAGGATAAATATAATCGCCAAACTGTACTTCCACAATGGGCTTTACGCCCAATGCACTCATACCAACAGTTGATCCAACAATATAAGCTTCCTGAATGGCAGTGTTAAATACTCTTGCGTCGCCGAATTTTTCTGCCAACGTTGCTGTTTCTCTGAATACACCACCTAATCTTTTACCAACATCTTGTCCGTATAAAACTGCTTCCGGATATTGTTCCAATATTTCTTCAATTGCATGCAGTGCAGCATCCACCATCATTACTTTCTCGCCGCTTTTCGGTACACGTTGCCCTTTCTCCTCTTTCACAGGCGTTGCAACAAAAACATTTTCTTCCACAGATTTAATATCGGGTTCTGCAGCAGCTTTTGCCTTATCAAATGAGTCATTCACTTCGCGTTGTGCCAATGATTCTGCTTCATTAATTTCATGCTCATTAAATCCAACACCGGTTAAGGTTAACCGTAATTTAGGAATCGGATCATATAAACCATGTTTCAGCAGATCTTCACGACTGCGATAAAATTCTTTACGCACCCCGCTTGTATGATGGCCTAACAACGGCACTTTTGCATGAATTAATACCGGTTTTCTTTCATTGCGTGCATAATTAATCGCTAAACTGATGGCTTCATAGCTGCGCATGAAATCACTTCCATCGCATTGCATTTTCTTCAATCCTTTAAAACCATCTGCATATTCAAATGCATTCATGGCCCTTATTTCTTCCGATGAAGCACTGATGCTCCATTGATTATCCTGTACTAAATAAATAATGGGCAATTGTTTTAATACAGCAAATTGCAATGCTTCGCTCACTTCCCCTTCTGTCATGCTTCCATCACCCAATGAACACACTACAATCGGATTTTCTCCATTCGCTCCTTTCTTTAATAAAGAGAGATTATGCTTTTCTAAATATTGAATACCCTGTGCCAAACCTGTGGTGGGTATGGCTTGCATGCCTGTTGCACTGCTTTGATGTATGATGCCCGGTCTTCCTTCTGAACGATTATTCGGATGGCAATAATAAGAACGACCGGAGGAAAACGGATCATCTTTTTTAGCCAATAATTGTAACATTAATTCATACGGTGTAAACCCTGCCGATAACATCATACTGTCATCACGATAATAAGGGCTCACCCAATCACATGGCAACAATTGTAATCCTGCTGCTATTTGTATCGCTTCATGTCCGCGTGAAGTTGAATGCACATACTTGCAAACGGGTCGGTTCGCTTCGTATGTATCACACATCGCCCTGGCTGTAACCATCAGCTTGTATGCATTCATTAAAACATCGCGGTTAAGCATTGTGGTTAATTGTTTATTTTATTTCTACTTCAAACATTTTTTCTTTTTCAAAATATCCTTCCAGAATATCTCCCACTACACATTCGCCCACACCTGCCGGTGTGCCTGTATAAACCAGATCACCTATATTCAATGAGAAATAATTAGAGATATGTGAAACGATATGATCGAATGAAAAAATCATGTCCTTGCTGTTGCCCTGTTGCACGGCTTCTTTGTTTTTAAGCAATGAGAAATTAATCGGCTTCTTTAACAGGTCCGGCGTAAGAGGGATCCATTTTCCAATCAATGCAGAATTATCCCATGCTTTGGCTTTTTCCCAGGGCAATCCTTTCTTTTTTAATTCTGCCTGAATATCACGTGCAGTAAAATCTATTCCTAAAGAGATCTTATCATAATATTTACTGGCAACTTTTTCAGGGATGTATCTGCCATTCTTGGTGATATGTAAAACCAATTCAACCTCGTAGTGGAGTTCGTTAGAAAATTCAGGATAATAAAATGGAGTGTTGCTTTGTAATAAAGCACTTTTAGGCTTCATAAATATAACCGGATCCTCAGGAATGGCATTACCCAACTCCTTTGCATGGTCTGCATAATTCCGCCCGATGCAGAAAATTTTCATAGTTGTAGCTTTGAATAGTAATTAAGTAACCTGAACAAGGTTGGCTATGAATAGCCTGATACGGTTTGGTTAGTTACTTAAATTATATTTCCGCTATTTATAACTATAATTAAGCCCGATTATTGTGTGAAGGATAGATTATTTACAGAGTTCATGGCTTTTTCTATGCCGATGGAGGCAAAAGATTCGATGATCTCTATTGACTTTTCTATTTTTTTGCGAACAACAGGTAATTCTTCATTCCACCAGCGAGATAAAACAAATTCGGCCTGCATGCCTTTGGGATAGTTATTGCCAATACCAAATCTTAATTTGGGGTATTGGTCTGTTCCCAATGTTAATTGTATATCTTTTAAACCATTGTGCCCGGCATCACTTCCGGAGGGCCTTAATCTTAATTTAGATAAGGGCAATGCAATATCATCTACAATGGTCAATGTATTTTGTAATTCAATTTTTTCTTTGTCCATCCAATACTTAAAAGCTTTTCCGCTTAAATTCATGTAAGTAGTGGGTTTGATACAAATGAATATGTTTCCTTTCCATTTTACTTCCGATACATATGCCAACCTGCTCAATTGAAACATACCGCCATGTTTAAGGGCAAATGCATCCAGCACATCAAAACCAATATTATGACGTGTATGATGATATTCATCTCCTACATTGCCCAAGCCAATGATCAAAAACTTATTCATTGCTGTAAAAATATTATAAATTTTCTCGTGAATCCTACAACAAAAAAATCCTGCAATAAATATTGCAGGATTCTATCATTGAAAAAAAATGAATGCTTATTTTTTCTTTGCATCTTTTGCAGGAGCAGCAGCAGGAGCAGCAGCTTTTGCAGCAGGTGCAGCAGCAGCCGGTGCTGCAGCTTCTTCTTGTTTTAACTGACGCGTTAATACAACTGATGCAATAGGAATACGAGGCGAGTTCATCACTTCCATATTCTCTAATTTTACATCTTCCACTCTTAAGTTGCCATTCAATGCTAAATTTGTAATGTCTACTTCAATGAATGCCTTTAAATACTTTGGCAAAGTCTTTACTTTTAAAGATTTCATCTTGGTAATCAATTTACCGCCATCTTTTACACCAATAGAATTACCGGTAAAATGTAATGGAAGGTTTGCGATTACTTTTTTGTCGCCCACCAATTCTAATAAATCAACATGAATTAATTCATCAGATACTTTGTCAAATTGCAGGTCTTTCAAAATGCATTTATACGTTTTACCATTAACAGTTACTTCAGCCAATTGGAATTCTGAAGTGTACACTAATGGTCTGAACGATTTTGCAGCGGCAGAGAAATTTACTTCGGCAGCACCCCCGTAAATTACACCTGGCACTAATTCCTGAGAGCGAAGTTGGCGGGTGGCTTTTTTGCCAATCTCGGTCCTCAGTTGTCCTTCGATTGTAATTGATTTCATTGTTAAAATTTTAATATTCCCGATTTTTTTCGGACGGCGAAGGTAGGGAAATGCAAGGTAAGTTCCAAGAATGTTGCGGTTGCCGGTTTCCTGTAATGAATAACCTGCAGCCGCAACTGATAAGTTACTGCTTATCCCTTCCCCTTAACTGAGAATGAATGAATAAGCTGGTAATGCTCTTATTCTCGTAAGCATTGCGGATAGCAATAGCAAAAAGATCTGCTACAGAAATGACTTTTATTTTCGAAGACGCCTGTTTTAAAGGTATGGTATCGCAAATCACCAATTCTTCTAATACACTATTGGCAATATTTTCATATGCTTTGCCACTCAACACAGGATGGGTACAGAATGCCCGAACACTGGTAGCTCCTTTTTCTTTTAATAAGACCGCAGCTTTGGCCAAAGTTCCTCCCGTATCGCAAATATCATCCACCAAAATAATATCTTTCCCTTCTACATCACCAATTAAAACCATGCTCGCAATTTCATTGGCCCGTTTGCGGTGTTTATCACAAATTACCATATCGGTATTAAAGTAACTCGCAATTTCCCTTACTCTATTGGTGCTGCCTACATCCGGTGCGGCGAATGTAAGGTTGGGCAATTTAAGTTGTTCGATATACGGAATGAAGATGGCGGAACTATCTAAATGATCAACCGGTATATCAAAAAATGCTTGTATCTGCGGTGCATGTAAATCCATTGTAATAATTCGATCAGCACCTGCCGACTGCAGCAAAGTAGCTACCAGCTTACTTCCAATGGCTACACGTGGTTTATCTTTTCTGTCCTGACGGGCATATCCGTAATAAGGAATCACAGCAATAATCTTATAGGCACTGGCACGTTTGGCAGCATCGATCATCAATAATAATTCCATCAAATTATCAGTAGGCGCATACGTACTCTGAATTAAAAAAACATAATCTCCGCGAATACTTTCTAAAAAGATGGGTTGAAATTCTCCGTCGCTGAATTTTTGAATATTTACTTTTCCTAATGGTGCACCGAAACGTTGTGCGATCTTCTCTGCTAATTTTTGCGAGCCTGTTCCTGAAAATATTTTTACTGATGGATTCATAGCTTTGAGGAATTGCAGCGAAGATATAGATTCAAAAAAGAAATAGTAAATTGCTGCAGATAAAAATTCCACTTTTTATCCCAATTTTTTGCATACCCCTCCATGATATATAAATACATCATCATGGATAAACAACCTATCAAACATTGGGCATTGGACGACAGGCCCAGAGAAAAATTATTGCTGAAGGGAATTGATTCTTTAAGCAACGCCGAATTAATCGCCATTTTAATTAATAACGGTATCAAAAATATGTCGGCTGTTGATCTTGCCAAAGATTTATTGAATGCCGTTAATAATGATTTGCAGCGGTTGGGAAAACTATCGGTAAAGGAAATACAGCGATTAAACATAAAAGGATTGGGCGAAGCCAAAGCCATTGCTATTAATGCAGCATTTGCATTAGGCACCAGAAGAGACTGCAGCATAAAAAGAAAAACCAAAATCTTCAGCAGTAAAGATATTGCACCGTATTTGCAAGCGCAATTACAATATAAGCAGCACGAAATTTTTATGGTGGTCTATTTAAATCGTGCCAATAAAATATTACATCATCAAATCATCAGTGAAGGTGGTATTACCGGAACAGTAGCCGATCCAAGAATTATTATAAAGATTGCATTGGAACATCATGCTACTTCTATTATTCTTTCGCACAACCATCCCAGCGGCAATTTGAAACCCAGTTTGCAAGATGAATTATTGACCAGAAAGATAAAAGACGCATCGAAATATTTTGATATTGAAGTGCTCGATCATATCATTGTAAGCGATGAAGGCTTTTTCAGTTTTGCTGATGAAGGAATATTATAACTCTTTCACAGCAAGAAACTAAGCATACCATGCTGCAAAGATTTTGCTTACCAATTATTTGATTGATATTATATTCCCTTTGTGTTCTTTTTATCCCTTTGCAGCTTTGTGTGAAATAATAGCTAAGCCTGTGCCGTAGGTCCGCCGAAATTCATCGGTATTTCTATCTGTTCCATATCCTGAATTACGCCATTGGCCAATTCGTATTTTTCAATATTATCGATCATGGCTTTCATGAAACGTTTTGCATGCATAGGAGTGAAAATGATTCTGCTTTTTACTTTGCTTTTGGGTGTACCCGGCATTACGCTTACAAAATCTATTACAAACTCGGCATGGCTATGTGTAATGATTGCCAAATTCGCATAAGTACCTTCGGCCATTTCTTCTGATATTTCAATATTCAATTGATTATTCGGTAATTGATCGGGCATACATAATTTTTGGTAAAAGTAATTGTTCCCGGGAAGAATAAAAAACATGATGGCTTTCTCTTGAAGGTTTCACAAAAAGCGGCAAAGGATTCGAAGCAACAGCGTATTTGTAATTATTGAAAGCTTACTGTACTCAGTATGCTCTGTTTCTTCTTGTGAAACAAATTTTACATATTCAATGATGCCACCAAAGCCATTAAAAAAAACTCATCCAAATCATCACTGCCGTGTTGAGAAAAAAAGGATTTTACTTTCTTCTCTTCTTTCATTAATACTTCTTTGATGGATTTCTTTTTCAATTCCACTTTACTGAATTGTTTACCGCCGGGAAAAAGAATATAGTAAGTATATTCATCAACATACTCATCATAATTATTGCCGCTCTCTGTTAAACCATCAGAATGATAATTAGCACGGATAAATTTTGTATGTAAAGATTTGTACAATGAATAACCTGTACTGTCTTTCAACAACTGTATCATAAAAGTATTCGGATCGATGGCAACTACTTTTTCAAAAACAATTTCTTTATTGTTTTTATCAATAAAAGTAAATCCATTCAAATCTGTTTTACTGATCTCAATCATAGAACGTTTGTCCGAAGTAACCAATAAACTTTTGGTGATCTTATCATAATTGTACAAATAAGTATCATTCGATACAACTGCATTATACGAGTTAGTGGCAGTGCCTTTTACCCATTGATCAAATAAATACTTTCCTCCTTTAGTATCTTCTTTTTGCGAAAAAACAGGCAATGCGGCCCCTGTATACATATTAACACCGCCACCACCGATTAACGATTGATTGGGTGCATTTAATGCTGTACCGGCAGTATTACTTGAAAATGCAGCAACGGAATTAGAAAAATTAAAATCCTGCAACATATTCGTTGCCATCTTTTTAAAAGTGTACTCATCACCGGAAGGTGTCTGTTCTTTACCAACTGTAACATCAGTTAAAGCATTGGTAGCCGCTTTTAAAATAACCGTTACATTATTTAAATCCTTTGCATTATCGTTTGCCAATTCTTTTACATTAATGGTTGCCGTGGCATAGCCCATTGCATTTACCAATAAAACAGTATTGCTTTTTACATTGATGGAAAAAACACCGAGGCTATCAGAGTTAACACCCCTGGTGGTTCCTTTTATTTGAATAACAGCATAAGGCACTGCAGCGCCTTTATCATCTATCACAATACCATTTACAGTTTTTGGTTGCGCATAGATCATTACAGAAACACATAAAAAAATTCCTACCCATACAAGCCTTCTCATAAAAATATTACTTTTTAAAAAATTGAGTGTTTTTCTTAATGTCACTTTGCATTTTCTTTTCGTTCTCTGCGGTAAAATGTATTAAGCGCAAAGGACTGAAAGAAAAAAAAGGGATCACAAAGAAAAACAAAATATACCAAGCGTTTAAATATCTATTTATTTAAGAATTGCACCAAACCTTTCAAATAATTTTCGGTGAAATCATCATTTTTATGCTGTGAAAAGTAACTATCCACTTTTGCATTTTCAGCAGCAAATACTTCTTTGATGCTTTTTTTCTTCAACTCAATTTTTTTAAACGATGTGCCACCCGGAAATACAATATAATATTCCGTTTCATCTGCATATTCATCATAATTATTACCGCTTTCTGTTAAGCCATCGTTGTGATAATTGGATTTGATGAATTTTGTTTTAATCAATTTATACAAAGCATATTTTGCGGCATCTTTCTCTATTTCAATAAAAAATACTTTCGGATTTATGAAGGGAAGATGTACAAAACTGTAAGACCGCTCATCGTCTGTTAATACAAAACTATTCAGGTCGGCATTAGCAACTTCAATGCATGACCGCTTATCTGTTGTTACCAATAAACTACTGTTTATTTTATCATAATTAAAAGCGTAGCCCACAACATTAATGGTAATGTTTTTATTGTTCACTGCATACCCATTTACCCAATGTTCAAATAAATACCTGCTGCCTTTGGTATCTTCTTTATGCCCGAATATAGGTAATGAAGCACCCGAATAATTTCCTGTTGCGGTTAAATTCTGAAAGGCATTTTGTACAGATTGACTGGTTGATGCATCTGTTGTTTGCGCCACTACATGAAATGAGCTTGTAAAAAGACAAACAGATAAAATTAGTTTCAGCATACTGTTTTTTTGTAAATGGAAATTTAGTTTATTTTAAATAAAAAAGGTTGCCAATAAATGGCAACCTTTTTTAATAAAGCTAAAATTCGTTTTCTGTCTATTGATGTGTAAATACTTCATCAATCAAACGATCATTTCCTGCACCACCCAAAGCATTATTATAACTGGTTGTTAAATGTATGGTTGGTTTGGTTCCGTTCCATGTTACAGAGGATTTATAAATAGTAAAGTTAGATACATTCGAAGCTAACAATCCGCCCGGAGATACATTCACTGAACTTGGTGTTGAGCCTGTAAAATCAATGATATAATAGTACCCGCTTGAACCTAAGTTTGCATATGGCAAAGTAATTTCAGTAGGGCTATTTACAGATGCAGACTCAGGTGATGGACTTGCTGCAGTACTTACATATCCCGCAAAAGGGATAGAAGATGATGCAGTAAAGCCATTATTAGATAAGTAAAGCCCTGTATAATTATAACGTGTTCCGGCTACATTATAAGTGCCTGCTAATACGTTACCAATTACATGCCAGTAAATATTGCCGAAGTTTGCACTGATATTGATGTTTTTACCACCGGCAGTTGCACTAACAATACCGCAAGGCAACATATAGGTTTGTGTAGGATCCATATTAGCCGGATAGAATACTACATAAAAAGTATCCAAACGGTTACCGGGTGTAAGTGTTGCTGTAGTGTTGATCAATTTATAACAATTAGAAGGCATTGGTGTAAATTGAATAGCACTGGTAGCATTGTAAGCTACTCTTGCTGCATCATTTACGCCTACAGTTACAGTTACAGTCTGATTTTGTGTAGTAGGTGATGCAAAATTGGTAACAAAATACATAGTATCCGGAGCAGCCGAAGCAAATGATAATCCGTCATTTCCAAAGCTTTCCAATCCGCCATGCTCATTACCGTTTACGTCATGGAATTGAATTTCCATCAACGACCCTACATTAGAGAAGTCAACAGCCGGCGTATCTTTCAAACAACTCGTGAAAGTCACCGAAACGATTAATATGATTGCTAATAATTTTTTCATAATTCAGAATTTTAGTTTTATTAAGGCTGCCAGAATATTTTTGAAGTAAATACATTAATTGTTCCTTGCGCATTTACATTGGTAGCATTATAAGCATACTCTGTAGCCGGATACAATAAT